>Ga0207674_10003098_pt1 | contig 20546 bp, 16 predicted proteins | sample KBSCornC72_FD_184303 | JGI IMG/M metagenome (GOLD analysis project Ga0207674, IMG submission 184303) | Corn rhizosphere microbial communities from Kellogg Biological Station, Michigan, USA - KBS Corn C7-2 (SPAdes) (version 2) | ecosystem: Host-associated > Plants > Roots > Rhizosphere > Soil ...
GAGGCCGAGCCGCGCGAGGACGGCAGCCGCCGCACCACCCGCTACGACATCGACATGGTCAAATGCATCTATTGCGGGCTGTGCGCCGAAGCCTGCCCGGTCGATGCGATCGTCGAGGGGCCGAACCTCGAATTCGCCACCGAAACGCGGGAGGAATTGCTCTACGACAAGGCCAAGCTGCTCGCCAACGGCGACAAGTGGGAGCAGGCGATCGCCGCCAACCTTGCCGCCGATGCGGCGTATCGGTAGGCGGCGCGCAGCTTCGTGAAACAGGGCTCGGAACTCATGCACACAGCCGTCATGCTGAACTCGTTTCAGCATCCATTTCGGGGACGTGCGCCGCGCATGGAGGGATGGACCCTGAAACAAGTTCAGGGTGACGGCGTGGAGCGGACGATCGCATGATCGCCGCCATCGCCTTCTACCTCTTCGCGACGCTGACGATCGCGTCGGCAGTCGCGGTGATCTTCGCGCGCAATCCGGTGCACAGCGTGCTGTGGCTGATCCTCGCCTTCTTCAACGCCGCGGGGCTGATGCTGCTGCTCGGCGCCGAGTTCATCGCGATGCTGGTGGTGATCGTCTACGTCGGCGCGGTCGCGGTGCTGTTCCTGTTCGTGGTGATGATGCTCGACATCGACTTCGCGTCGCTGCGGACGGGCTTCACCCGCAACCTGCCGTTCGGGATCATCGTCGCGCTGGTGTTGGTGGGCGAGATCGGAGTCGCGGTCTGGTCGCGGACCGCCGGGCCGGCACTGACCGGCCGCCACCTCACCGAGGCGCCGTCGACCCCCAACATCGTCGCGCTCGGGCAATTGCTCTACAGCCGCTACCTGCTGCCGTTCGAGCTCGCCGGGCTGATCCTGCTGGTCGCGATGATCGGGGCGATCGTCCTCACCCATCGCCGCCGTTCCGACCCGCGCACGCCCAACATGAGCCGTCAAATCCGCCGCCGGCCCGAGGACGCGGTCAAGATGACCCAGCCCGAAGTTGGAAAGGGAGTGAGCCTGTGAGCCTCGCACCCGTCATGCTGAACTTGTTTCAGCATCCATTCCGGAGACCCACGGAGCGGGTGGCGAAATGGACCCTGAAACAAGTTCAGGGTGACGAACTGTGGGGCCGCTCATGATCGGGCTCACCCACTATCTGACCGTCGCCGCGATCCTGTTCACGATCGGCGTGCTCGGCATTTTCCTCAATCGCCGCAACGTCATCCTGATGCTGATGGCGATCGAGCTGATCCTGCTCGCAGTGAACATCAACCTGGTCGCTTTCTCGGCCTATCTCGGCGACCTCACCGGCCAGGTGCTGGCGATGTTCGTGCTGACCGTCGCCGCGGCCGAAGCCGCGATCGGCCTCGCCATCCTCGTCATCTTCTTCCGCAGCCGCGGCTCGATCGCGGTCGACGACGTCAATCGGATGCGCGGCTAATGGAGGCCTCGCTCAAACTGATTGTGTTCCTGCCGCTGCTCGCGGCACTGGTCGCCGGGCTCGGCGGGCGGTGGATCGGCAAGACCGCGGCCAAGTCGGTCACCACCGGCGCGCTGTTCGTCGGCGCGTTCCTAAGCTGGCCGATCTTCTTCCAGTACATCGCCGGCGGCGCGCAGCCCGCGGTCGTGCCGGTGCTCAAGTTCATCGAAAGCGGCGCGCTCAACGTCGACTGGGCGCTCCGGGTCGACAGCCTGACCGCGGTGATGCTGGTCGTGGTGACGACCGTCAGCTCGCTCGTCCACCTGTACAGCTGGGGCTATATGGAGGAGGACCCGGGCCAGCCGCGGTTCTTCGCTTATTTGTCGCTGTTCAGCTTCGCCATGCTGATGCTGGTGACCGCCGACAGCCTGGTCCAGATGTTCTTCGGCTGGGAGGGCGTCGGCCTCGCTTCCTACCTGCTGATCGGCTTCTGGTACCACAAGCCCTCGGCCAATGCGGCGGCGCTGAAGGCGTTCATCGTCAACCGCGTCGGCGATTTCGGCTTCAGCCTCGGCATCTTCGGCACGTTCCTGGTGTTCGGCACGGTCTCGATCCCGGCGATCCTCGCCGCCGCGCCCGGCATGGCCGGATCGACCATCGGCTTTGCCGGGATGCACGTCGGTACCATGACTTTGCTGTGCCTGCTGCTGTTCGTCGGGGCGATGGGCAAGTCGGCGCAGATCGGCCTCCACACCTGGCTGCCCGACGCGATGGAAGGCCCGACTCCGGTCAGCGCGCTGATCCATGCCGCGACGATGGTGACCGCGGGCGTGTTCATGGTCTGCCGCCTGTCGCCGATGTTCAACGTGTCGCCGACCGCGATGCACGTCGTCACCTACGTCGGCGCCGCGACCTGCTTCTTCGCCGCGACGGTCGGTACGGCGCAGAACGACATCAAGCGGGTGATCGCTTATTCGACCTGCTCGCAGCTGGGCTACATGTTCTTCGCCGCCGGCGTCGGCGCCTACGGCGCGGCGATGTTCCATTTGTTCACGCACGCCTTCTTCAAGGCCCTGCTGTTCCTCGGCGCGGGCAGCGTGATCCACGCCATGCACCACGAGCAGGACATGCGGTACTACGGGGCCCTGCGGAAGGAGATCCCGTTCACCTTCTGGGTGATGGTGATCGGCACGGTGGCGATCACCGGCGTTGGCTTGGGTCCGATCGGCTTTGCCGGCTTCTGGTCCAAGGACGCCATCCTCGAGGCGTCGTGGGCGAGCGGCTCGGTGCCCGGGACGATCGCTTTCTGGCTCGGCGCGATCGCCGCGCTGATGACCAGTTTCTATTCGTGGCGGCTGATCTTCCTGACCTTCTTCGGCCAGCCGCGCTGGGCCGGGTCGGAGCATATCCAGCATGCCGTCCACGGCGAGGAGGACCTCGCGTCCGAGGAATATGAGAGCGGCCACTCGAAGAAGAAGGTGCCGACCGGGACCGGCGGCTACCATCCGCACGAGAGCCCGCTCACCATCCTCGTGCCGATCGGCCTGCTCGCGCTCGGCGCGGTGGTCGCGGGCCAGATCTGGCACGGCATCTTCGTCGACGCGACCCGCGCGCCCGAATTCTGGCGCGGCGCGGTCGCGTTCAGCGAGCATCTCGCCCATGCCGCGCACGAGGCGCCGCTGTGGGTCAAGCTGACGCCGGGGATCGTCATGCTGCTCGGCCTGTGGATCGCGTGGAACAATTATATCCGCGACCCGGGCGCGGCCGGCCGCTTCGTCGCGATGTTCCCGGCGGTGCACCGCTTCGTGTTCAACAAATGGTATTTCGACGAGCTCTACGACCTGCTGTTCGTGCGGCCTTCGCTGTGGCTCGGCCGGCTGTTGTGGAAGGGCGGCGACGAGGGCACGATCGACCGCTTCGGCCCGCACGGCGCGGCCTATGCGGTGGGGATCGGTAACCGCATCACCGCGCGGCTCCAGTCCGGTTACCTTTATTCCTACGCGCTGGTGATGCTGCTCGGCCTGATCGGCGCCGCGAGCTGGGCGATAAAGATGTGGTTGGCCAGGTGAGCGGATTGCCGCTGCTCAGCCTGCTGATCGCGCTGCCGCTGGCGGCGGGCGTGCTGTGCCTGCTGGTCGGCGCCCGGGCGGCGCGCTGGATTGCGCTGATCGCGACGCTAAGCGTGCTCGAGATTGCGGTCGAGCTGTGGCTCAACTTCGCGCCCGGCGGCGCACAATGGCAATTCACCGAGTTCTTCCCGCTCGGCGGCGGGGTCAATTGGGCGCTGGGGATCGACGGCATCGCGCTGCTGCTGATCGTCCTCACCGCTTTCCTGATGCCGATCTGCATCGGCGCCAGCTGGCGGTCGATCGACCGGCGCGTGCCCGAATATATGGCTTACTTCCTGCTGATGGAGGCGCTCATCATGGGCTCCTTCGCGGCGCAGGACCTGTTCCTGTTCTACATCTTCTTCGAAGGCGGCCTGATCCCGATGTACCTGATCATCGGCATCTGGGGGGGCGCCGAGAAGATCAAGGCGAGCTACAAATTCTTCCTCTACACCTTCCTCGGCTCCGTCCTGATGCTGATCGCGATGATCTACATGCAGTCGGTGGCCGGGACGACCGACATCCCGAAGCTGATGGCCTACGATTTTTCGAAGCAGGCCCAGACCTGGCTGTTCCTCGCCTTCCTCGCCAGCTTCGCCGTCAAGCTGCCGATGTGGCCGGTCCATACCTGGCTGCCCGACGCGCACGTCCAGGCGCCGACCGCCGGCTCGGTGATCCTCGCCGGCGTGCTGCTGAAGCTCGGCGGCTACGGCTTCATCCGCTTCTCGCTGCCGATGTTCCCCGACGGCTCGGCGCAGCTCATTCCGCTGATGTTCGCGCTGTCGGCGGTCGCCGCCATCTACACCAGCCTGGTCGCGCTGGTGCAGACGGACATGAAGAAGCTGATCGCTTATTCGTCGGTCGCGCACATGGCGTTCGTCACCTTCGGCCTGTTCGCCATGAACCGCCAGGGGATCGAGGGCGCGATGATGGTCATGCTCGGCCACGGGCTCGTCTCGGGCGCCTTGTTCCTGTGCGTCGGCGTGGTCTACGACCGGCTGCACACGCGCGACATCGCCCGCTACGGCGGGCTGAGCGACAACATGCCCGGCTACGCCCTGCTGTTCATGGTCTTCACCATGGCCAGCATCGGCCTCCCCGGCACCAGCAATTTCGTCGGCGAGTTCTTGAGCATGGTGGGGACCTACCGGGCGTCGACCTGGGCGGCGATCGCGGCCTGCTTCAGCACCATCCTTGCTGCCGCCTACATGTTGTGGCTCTACTGGCGGATCTGCTTCGGGACCCGGCGCAACGCCGACGCAGCGGCAATGCAGGACCTCGACTTGCGCGAATGGTGGCTGCTGGCGCCGATCGCGCTCGCGGTGTTCTGGATGGGCCTCTACCCCGAGAGCTTCCTCAAGCCGATGCGCGCCGACATCGGGCGCATCGTCCAGCGCATGGAGCGGGTTGCGCCGGCCGGCGATTCGCGCCCGACGCCGGGCAAGCCGGTCCCGGCAACCTATGACGAGGCGGCGCACTGATGGGCCGCTTCGCCCCCCTGCTGCCCGAGCTGATTCTCAGCATCGGCGGGACGATCCTGATGCTCGTCGCGGCCTTCGCCGGGCGGCGCGGAGCGGGCCTCACCAGCTGGCTTTCGGTGGCGCTGCTGCTCGCCGCCACCGCGGCGCTGATTGGCGCGCCGTCGCACGCCGGCCCGATCTACGACGGGCTGGTCGCGGCCGACCTGTTCGCGAGCTTCGGCAAGGCGATCATGTTCCCGGCGGCGGCGGTCGCGATCATTGCCGGCCACGGCTGGTTCGAGCGCGATCACGAGCACGGCAGCGAATATGCGGTGCTGATCGTGTTCGCCGCGGCCGGAATGAGCGTGATGGTCTCGGCGACCAGCCTGATCTCGCTCTATGTCGGGCTCGAGCTCAACAGCCTCGCTTCATACGTGCTCGCGTCCTACCGGCGGAACGACGAACGGTCGGCCGAGGCGGGGCTCAAATATTTCGTTCTGGGAGCGCTCGCCAGCGGCATCCTGCTCTACGGCATTTCGCTCCTCTACGGCTTCACAGGGACCACCAACTTCACCGGCATCGCCGCCGCGTTCGCCCGGGAAGCGCCGTCGCTCGGGTTGCTGTTCGGCCTGGTGTTCGTGCTCGCCGGCCTGGCCTTTAAAGCGAGCGTGGTGCCGTTCCACATGTGGACCCCCGACGTCTATGAAGGCGCCCCGACCCCGGTGACGATGTTCTTCAGCACCGCGCCCAAGGCGGCCGCGGTGCTGCTTGCGACCCGGGTGTGCCTCGACGCACTGGCCCCGGCAACCGACGCCTGGCGGCAGATCGTGATCTTCGCCGCGCTCGCCTCGATCTATTTGGGCGCGGTCGCGGCCTACGGCCAGACGAACATCAAGCGGCTGCTGGCTTATTCGTCGATCAACAATGTCGGCTTCGCCCTGGTCGGGCTGGCCGCAGCCGGGCCGAACGGCGCTTCCGCGGTGCTGTTCTACATGGCGGTGTACGTCGTCATGAACGTCGGCGCGTTCCTGTGCGTGCTGTGGATGCGCGACGGCGAGGGGCGGCCGATCGAGACGATCGCCAGCCTGTCCGGCCTGTCCCAGACGCGCCCGCTGATGGCCCTCGCCTTGTTCGTGTTCATGTTCAGCCTGGCCGGGGTGCCGCCGATGTTCGGCTTCTGGCCGAAGCTGCTGGTGTTCCAGGCGGCCGTCGCGGCGGGCTTCGCTCCGTTCGCCGTGGCGGCAATCCTCGGCACGGTCGTCGGCGCTTATTATTATCTGAAGATCGTCAAGGTGATGTACATGGACGATCCGGCCGAACCTTATGCCCGGGTGCGCGAGCCGGTCCAGGGGCTGCTGGTCCTGTTCGCCGCGGTCGCCGTGTCGCCGCTCGGCTATCTGCTGATCGGGCCGCTCGGGGCGATCACCGACAGGGCCGCGGCCTCGATCTTCTGACGCGATGCGAATCCGGATCGTCGAGCGCACCGGTTCGACCAACGCCGACCTGATCGCGACGGCCAGGCGGTCGAAGGCGACTGGCTGGTCGCGCTGGCGCAGGCGGCGGGGCGGGGCCGGCAGGGCCGTTCGTGGGTCTCGGCCGAAGGGAATTTCTACGGCAGCACGCTGGTTCTGCTGCGACCCGCCGATCCGCCCGCGCCGAGCCTGTCGCTGGCCGCCGGACTGGCGCTCGCCGAGGCGATCGACGCCGCGGTCCCGGCCCAGCCGCTGATGCTCAAATGGCCCAACGACCTGATGCTCTCGGGCAGGAAGCTCGCCGGAATCCTGCTCGAGCGCAGCGGCGATCGGGTCGCGGTGGGCTTCGGGGTCAACCTGGCGAGCGCCCCGTCGCTCAAGGACCGGCAGCCGGCGGCGCTTGGCGGGGCGATCGCGCCGGAGGCCTTCGCGCCGCTGCTCGCGGCCAGTTTCGCCCGGCTGCTGGAGGCGTGGCGATCGGCCGAGCCCGCGGCCCTCATTCGCGCCTGGCAGGAGCGGGCGCATTCGCCGGGAACGCGGCTCACGGTCCACGCCGGCAAGGACGAGACGGTCAGCGGACGCTTCGCCGGTCTCGAGCCGGACGGGGCCTTGCGGCTGCGGCTCGACGACGGCTCGATCGAGCTGGTCCGCGCCGGCGACGTCGACCTGGCTTGAACTTTGCGATTCGCCCTCTCGCTTCGCGCGCGCAGCCGGAGTAGGCGAACCTTCGTTTCGCGACCGAGTCGAAATACTCGGGGAGGGGGGTTCGCCGCGAAACCCAGCCCGGCCCTGATGGCCGGACCTTGACTACAGGAGCCCCTCCAATGCCCTTCATTACGACCCGCGACGGCACCGAAATCTTCTACAAGGACTGGGGGCCGAAGACGGCCCAACCGATCCATTTCCATCACGGCTGGCCGCTGAGTGCCGACGACTGGGACAACCAGATGATGTTCTTCCTGAACGAAGGCTTCCGGGTCGTCGCCCACGACCGGCGCGGGCATGGCCGCTCGACCCAGACCGACAGCGGCAATGAGATGGACACTTATGCGTCGGACGTGATCGATCTGGTCGCCGCGCTCGACCTCAAGAATGCGATCCACGTCGGCCATTCGACCGGCGGCGGCGAGGTCGCCCATTATGCCGCGCGCGCCGAGGCCGGCCGGGTCGCCAAGGCGGTGTTGCTCGACGCCGTGCCGCCGGTGATGGTCAAGAAGGACACCAACCCGGGCGGGACTCCGATCGAGGTGTTCGACGGCTTCCGCGCCGCGCTGGTCGCCAATCGCGCCCAATTCTATCTCGATATCCCGACCGGCCCGTTCTACGGCTTCAACCGGCCCGGCGCGACCGTATCGGAAGGCCTCATCCGCAATTGGTGGCGCCAAGGCATGATGGGCAGCGTCAAGGCCGGCTATGAGTGCATCAAGGCCTTTTCCGAGACCGACTTCACCGAGGATTTGAAGGCGCTCGAAATCCCGGTGCTGGTGATCCACAGCGAAGACGACCAGATCGTGCCTTATGCGGATTCGGGGCCGCTGACGGCCAAGCTCCTGAAGAACGGGACGCTCAAGACCTACAAGGACCTGCCGCACGGCTGCCACGCCACGCATCCGGACCTGATCAACGCCGACATCCTGGCGTTCATTCGCGGAGAGAGCCTGGCGGACGGCACGCCGCACACGCCGGGGCTCGTCGCCGAGCCGATCCCGGCCTGATATGGGCTGCCGCCGGGCCTCGCGCCGAACGGGGTCCGGCGGCGTCTTTGTGAAAAGGGTCGGAATGACGGTTTCGCTGCGAATCCTGACGGCGGTCGCCGCAGGCCTGCTGGCGCCGGCTCCCGCCGCGGCCAAGGTCGAACCGTTCCCCGCCGCCTTCAGCACGCGCGACGTCGCCGTCGAGGGAGCGACGATCCATAGCCGGATCGGTGGGCACGGGCCGGTCGTGCTGCTGCTCCACGGCTTCGGCGATACCGGCGACATGTGGGCGCCGCTCGCCGCGCGGCTGGTCAAGGATCACACCGTCGTCGTCCCCGACCTGCGCGGCATGGGCCTCTCGTCGCACCCGGACGGCGGCTACGACAAGAAATCCCAGGGACGCGACATCGCCAGGGTCCTCGACGCCCTGAAGGTGGATGGACCGGTGGCGCTGGTCACGCACGATATCGGCAACATGGTCGGCTACGCGTTCGCCGCGCAGAACCGCGCCCGGGTCAGCCGCTGGGTCGTGATGGATGCCCCGCTCCCCGGCCTCGGCCACTGGGACGACGTGATCAAAGACCAGCGAACCTGGCATTTCGATTTCTACGGCCCGGACGAGGAGCGGCTGATTGCGGGACGCGAGCGGCTCTATCTCGATCGCTTCTACAATGAGCTGTCGGCCGATCCGAAGCGCATCGATGAGGCCACGCGGCGGCATTATGCGGCGCTCTACTCCCGTCCCAAGGCGATCCACGACGCTTTCGCCCAATTCGCGGCATTCCGCCGCGACGCGGTCGACAACCAGGCGTTCCTCGCCGAAGGCAAGCTCGCCTTGCCGGTGCTCGCGATCGGCGGGGAAAAGAGCTTCGGCCAGGGCTTCGCCAACGAGATCCAGTTCGCGGCGACCAATGTCCGCGGCGTCAGCATCGCCAACAGCGGCCACTGGTTGATGGAGGAGCAGCCAGAGGCGACGATGAAGGCAATCATCGATTTCTTGAGCGAGCCCAGCCCACAATGACCGACGTTCAACCGGATCTGATCGCCACGCGCGGGCCGCAAATGTTCCCGCACCTGACCGATGACGAAATCGCGCGGCTGTGCAAGTTCGGTGAGCCGCGCAGCTTCGCGGCGGGCGACATGGTCGCCAGGATCGGGGATGCCGGCTCCGGCCTGTTTCTCGTCCTTTCCGGGCGGATCGAGGTGTCGCGCGACGAAGGCGGTCGCGCAGCCCCGATCGTGACGCACGAGCGCGGCAGCTTCATGGGCGAGCTCTCGGGGCTCTCCGGACGGCCTTATCTGGTCAACGCCGTCGCTCTGACCGACGCCGAGGTCATTGCCATCCCGCCCGAGCGGTTGCGCGCCTTGCTAATTGCCGAGGCAACGCTCGGCGAACGCATCATGCGCGCGCTGATCCTGCGGCGCATGGGCCTAATCGAATCCGGTGCCGGGCCCATCATCGTCGGCGCCGAGGGCAATGCCGACGTCCTTCGCCTGACCAACTTCCTGCGGCGCAACGGCCATCCGTACCAACAACTCGACCCGGTGAACGACGGTTGCGGGCAGACGCTCGTCAAGCGGTTCGAAATCGAGCCCGAAGAGCTGCCGATCGTCCTCTGCCTGACCGGCCAGCTGCTTCGGAACCCGAGCGAGGGACAGTTGGCGCGCTGCGTCGGGTTGGTTGGCGAGCTCGACGAAAACCGGCTGTACGACCTGGTGGTGATCGGCGCCGGGCCGGCCGGCCTCGCCACTTCCGTCTACGCCGGGTCCGAGGGCCTGTCGGTGCTGACCATCGACTGCCGCTCGTTCGGCGGTCAGGCGGGAGCCTCCGCCCGAATCGAGAATTACCTCGGCTTCCCGACCGGCATTTCGGGCATGGCCCTGATGGGGCGCGCCTTCAGCCAGGCGCAGAAGTTCGGCGTCGAGATCGCCATCCCCGACGAGGCGGTGAAGCTCGAGTGCGGCAACGACCCGTGCCACATCCAGCTCGCCACCGGCGAGCGCGTGCAGGCGCGTTCGGTCGTTCTCGCCATGGGCGCGCGCTACCGCCGCCTCGGGGTCGAGCGCCTCGACGAGTTCGACGGGTCGGGCGTCCATTACTGGGCGTCCCCGCTCGAGGCCGACCTGTGCGCGGATCAGGAGATCGCGCTCGTCGGGGGCGGCAATTCGGCCGGCCAGGCGACGGTGTTCCTCGCCGGGCGAGCGCGGCAGGTGACGCTGATCGCGCGCCGGCCGCTCACCGAAACCATGTCGCAATATCTGATCGAGCGGATCGAGGCGCAGCCCAACGTCGACGTGGTCATCGGCTGCGAGGTGTCCGCGCTCGAGGGCTCAGACGGCAATCTCCACGCGATCAGCTGCACCAATCGCGCCTCCGGCGAGGTGACTCGCCGGCCGATCCGCTACCTTTTCTCCTTCATCGGCGCGGAGCCGAACACCGACTGGCTGCGCAGCTCGGGAATCCGGCTCGACGATCGCGGCTTCGTCCTGACCGGCGACGAGATCGGGGAGGACCGGCTGCCGCTGGAGACCAGCCGGCGCGGGATTTTCGCGGTCGGCGACGTGCGCTCGAGCTCGGTCAAGCGGGTCGCCGCCTCGGTCGGCGACGGCGCGCAGGTGGTCGCCGCGATCCACGCCTATCTTGCGAGCCAAGCGCAGGCGGCCGAAGCGATGCCGCTGCCGCACGCGGTCGCGACCGCCTGACGCGCTTCCCGATTTGCTGCTGTTCGCCTAAGGGCCGCCCATGCTGCTCGCCATCGACGCCGGCAATACCAACCTGGTCTTCGCGCTGGTCGGCGGGGGCGAAATCAAGGCGCGCTGGCGGATTGCGACCGACCCGCGGCGGACCGCGGACGAATATGCCGTCTGGCTGCACCAGCTGCTCGAGCTCGAAGGCTATGCCAAGGCCGACGTGGAGGCGGTGATCATCGGCACCGTGGTGCCGCGCTCGCTGCACAACCTGGAAGTGCTGGCGAGCAAATATTTCCATGTCGAGCCGGTGATCGCGGGGCAGGGGGCGGCGGCCTGGCCGCTCAAGCTCGACGTCGACGAGCCGCACAATGTCGGCGCCGACCGGGCGCTGAACGCGATCGCCGCGCACGCCAAGCATAAGGGCGACCTGATCGTCATCGACTTCGGCACCGCGACGACGTTCGACGTCGTCGCTGCGGACGGCGCCTACAAGGGCGGGATCATTGCGCCCGGGATCAACCTGTCGCTCGACGCCCTGGTCAATGCCGCGGCCAAGCTGCCGCGCATCGCGATCGAGGCGCCGGACGGCGACAGCGTGATCGGCCGGACGACCGACAGCCAGATGCTGATCGGCATCTACTGGGGCTATGTCGCGATGATCGAGGGACTGGCCGAACGGATGAAGCGCGAGATCGGCCGCCCGGCAACGGTGATCGCGACCGGCGGGCTCGCGGATTTGTTCGACCAGCACACCGACGTGTTCGACGCGATTGAGCCCGATCTGACCATCCAGGGGTTGAGCCTGTTGTACGACCTTGCGGCCACGGGAAGTTGAGCGTCATTGCGAGCGAAGCGAAGCAATCCAGCGCTGGATCGCCACGCCGCTTCGCGGCTCGCGATGACGGGTGAGCGCACATGATCCCCGGCGAAGAATTGCTGTTCTGCGCGCTCGGCGGCTCGGGCGAGATCGGCATGAACGTCAATCTCTACGGCTGCCGCGGCCAGTGGATCATGGTCGACCTCGGCCTGACCTTCGCCGACCCCGATTATCCCGGGATCGACCTCATCCTGCCCGACCTCGAGTTCATCGAGGAGCAGGAGCAGCGGCTTGCCGGGATCATCCTGACCCACGGCCACGAGGACCATATCGGCGCGCTGCCCTACCTCTCCGAGGACCTGAAGGCGCCGCTGTTCGCGACTCCGTTCACCGCCGGCCTGATCGCCGGCAAGCTCGAGGAGGAAGGGCTGACCGGCCGGGTCAAGCTCAACATCGTCGAGCGCGGCGGGAGCGTCGAGCTCGGCCCGTTCAAGGTCAGCTTCGTCGCGCTGTCGCACTCGATCCCCGAGGGGAACGGGGTGCTGATCCAAACGCCGTTCGGCAACGTCTTCCACACCGGCGACTGGAAGATCGACGAGACTCCGGTGCTCGGCGAGGCCGCCGACACCGACGTGCTGACCGACATCGGCAACCGCGGCGTGCTCGCGCTGGTATGCGATTCCACCAACGTCTTCCAGAACACGCCCTCGGGCTCCGAGGAAGGAGTCCACGAGGGGCTGTTGGCGCAGGTCGCCAAGGCGCGCGGCCGCGTGCTGGTGACGACTTTCGCCTCGAACGCGGCGCGGCTGCAGACGATCGGCCGGGTCGCGCTCGAGACCGGGCGCAGGGTGTGCATCGCCGGGCGGTCGCTCGAGCGGATCCTGCGCGTCGCCCAGGCGACCGGCTATCTCAAGGACTTCCCGCCGCCGATCCCGTTCGACGAGGCGATGCGGCTGCCCAAGAGCGAGCTGCTGATCATTGCCACGGGCGGGCAGGGCGAGCCCCGCGCGGCGCTCGGCCGAATCGCCTTCGGCACGCATGAGCTGAAGCTGGGCGAGGGCGACACGGTGATCTTCTCGTCGCGGATCATCCCCGGCAACGAGGTCGCGATCGGCCGGATCATGAATCAGCTGTCCGACCTCGGCGTGACCATCGTCACCGAGCGCCAGGCCCACGTCCACGTTTCCGGCCATCCCGGCCGGCCCGAGCTGATCCAGATGTACGATTGGGTCCGGCCGCAGATCGTCGTCCCGGTCCACGGCGAGGCGCGGCACCTCGCCGAGCATGCCCGCCTCGCGCTGGCGCACGGTGTCCCGGCCGCGGTCGTGCAGAAGAACGGCGACGTGATCCGCCTCGCTCCGGGCGCGCCGAAGAAGCTCGACGAGGTGCGGGTCGGGCGGCTGGTGCTCGACGGCGACGTCATCCTGCCGGCCGACGGCGCGACCATCAACGAGCGGCGGCGGATCAGCTTCGGCGGGCTGATCACCGTGGCGCTGCCGATCGGCGCGGACGGACGGCTCGCCGGGCAGCCGCTGATCCGCCCGTTCGGAGTGCCGGTCGAGGAGGATCGCGCCGATTTCATCGCCGATGCGGCCGACGCCGCGACCAAGGCCTTCAGCGCAAAGGACGATGAGGAGCGGATGCGCGAGGCGGTGCGTCTCGCGGTGCGGCGCTGCGCGACCTTGTGGACCGGCAAGAAGCCGGTGGTCGAGGTGATGCTGCTCGAGATCGCCGGCTAGCCTCGGCCATGCGATTCAGCTCGATCGTCGCGATCTATTTCCTGTTTCTGTGCGCGTCCGCCTTCATCCTCCTGCCGTTCGGGGTCCGGACCAGCGAGGAGCTGGGCGAGACCTTGGTCCCCGGCCAGGCGGAAAGCGCTCCGCACCGGTTCGATCTCAAGCGCCATTTGCTCAAGGCCGCGATCCTCGCCGCAGTCCTGTTCGCTATCTATTATGCGAACTGGACCTTCGGCTGGGTGAAGGCGGACGATTTCGACTTCTTCTAGCGTTCCTCCCTGCGAGCAAGGCTCGCGGGGAGGGGAACCATGCGGAGCATGGTGGAGGGGTAATTGGCACAGCGCCTTCTACCCCTCCACCACCCAATCTTCGTTGGATGGTTCCCCTCCCCATTGTCTTCGCGATGGGGAGGAACTCAAAGCTAGCGCCGCCGCTCCAGTGCCTGGGCGAGGGCGCCGTAGAGCCGGCCCATGTCGGACGACATCAGCGTCACCGCGATCGCGCCGCCGTCGCGTTCGGCGAGCACGCGCCGGAGCATCGCCTCGAAATCGTGGACGTAGCGGTTGACCGAGCGCTGGAACTCGAGGTCGGAGTCATATTGGGCGCGGATCGATCGGGTCTCGCTGCCGTCGAGCAATTTCACCGCCCGGCGGGTGAACACGCCGCGGTTGCCCTTCAGATAGGAATCCCAGGCGCGGTCGTCGATCTCGTCGGACAGGATCTTGCCGACGTCGATCGCCGCTGAGTGCATCGAATCGATCAGCAGCGAGACGCGCCGCGCGAACGCTTCGCTGTCCTTCTCGCGCTGGTCCTGGCTGGTCTGCTCGATATGGCGTTCGAGCGCAGCCGCGCTCTGGCCGATGCCGAGCATCTGCTGGGTCAGCCGGTCGGACGCGGAGCGGGCGGCCTCGACCGCGCGCGTGGCCACGATCTCGACTTCGTGCAGCTGCTCCGCGACGGTCTCGCGGATGACCCGCTCGAGCGCCGTCCGGGCTTCGACCGACAGCTTGCCGGCGCTCTCCGGGATCACCGCCCCGATCGCCTCGCGCGCCCGTTCGGCCGCGTGCGCCGCGGTGTCCTTGACCTGGACCAGAGCGGCGACGAGCGCCGGGCCGGTCTCGGCGGTCAGGCTGTCGGCTTCGGCCTGGGCGTCGCCGATCGCCGACTTCAATTCGGCGAGCTTCGAGCGGGCGCCTTCGACTCCGTCGTCGAGGGTCGCGAGCAGCGCCGCGAAGCGGTCCTGCTGCTCGCCGATATGGTCGGCGGTCGCGGTCATGCGCTCGCTCGCCTCGACCGCGGCATCGCGCATCCAGCCGAGGTCCGGCTTCACCGCGCTGGTCACTTCGGCGAGCCGGTCGGCGCCGCCCTGGGCCTCGCCGATCGCGGTCCCGACATTGTCGCGCAGCTCGTCGGCGAGCCGCCCGATGCTGTCGCGCAGGCTCGTCGTCCGCTCGGCCAGCGACGCGATGGCGCCGTCCTGGTTCGACGCCTGCGCCGAGAGCGTGTCGAGCTCGGTCCGGGCGCGGGTCAACGATTCGAGGAAATGGTTGGCGCGCTCATCGCCGTGCGATGCGAGCTCGGTGAAGCGCTGGTCGATCATGGCGAGGCCACGATCGATCTCGGCCACCATCCGCTGCGACGCCCGTTCCTGCTCGGCGACCTGGCTCGACAGCGCCGCCAGCGACTCGGTGGCGCGGCCGATGTTCGCGCCGAGCGCTTCGGCCGAATCGGCCCCGGCCTTGCCCATGCCGGCCGCGGCCTGGTCGACCAAAGCGGCGACCGCTGCGGCCTGCGCATCGATCCCCGAGCGAATCTCCTGGAGCGAGACCGAGGTGCGGTCGAGCAGGCTGTCGAGGGCTGCGGAGAAGCTGCCTTCCGCTTCGGCGACCTTGCCTGTCGCCTGGGCACCGGCATGCTCGATCTCGGCGAGACGCGCGGCGAGGCGGTCGGTCGCCTCGGCGATCAGCCGGTCGGCTTCGCGGGTGCGCTCAGCGAGGTGATCGACCTGATGGCCGAAGCTCGCCGCCTTGGCGGCGGATTCGCCGCCGACCGAACGGATATGCTCGGCCAGCGCGCGCGCGGTCGTCTCGGCGCGCGGCAGGTCCTCGAGCAGCACCGCCATGTCGTTGCGCGCGGCCTCCGCCGCGCGGTCCAGCGCCTCGCCGTGCCGCTGCAGCTTCTCGCTGCTCGAATCGAACTCGCGCGTGATCCCGCCGAGCTTGCCGGTGGCCTGGTCGCCGAGGTCCATCAGGTGGCGCGAGATCATCGTCAGCTCGGACCGGCTGTCGTTGATGCGCTGCGACAGCACCTCGAGCAGCGCCTCGAGCGAGCGCGCTTCGGTGCGCATCGTCACCACCGAGCGGGTGAAGCGCTCCGCTTCCTTGCGCCGGGTGCGGCCGAACATCAGCCAGACGAGGCCGAGCAACGCGAGCGGCCCGGCGGCGAGCGCGATCCATTGCGTGACCGCCGGCGACGACAGCGGCTGGCCGGCCAGCGCCCGGCCCGCCGACCAGGCGATGTAGCCAAGCCACGCGGCGGCAAGGACGATCAGCGCGGTGCCGAGCACCTGGCGCCCGCCGCTGCCGCTTTCCTCCGTCCGGCTTTCGGCCCACTGCTCGCGATCGAAGGTCGGCTCGAAAGCGACGTCGGCGCTGGTCAGCTCGAGCGGCTCCAACTCCTCGGGCGGCGGAGGCGCCGGCTCGGCGCGCGTGGCAAAGGGGTTCATGGTAATCGGCAGTTTACCACCTTTGCTGATTCACGAAAGCGATTAGAGAGGCTTAAGCGATAATTGGGGGAGGGCAGGCTGGATGGCGCTGGGAGCGCTGATCGGCGCCTATCAGGAAGATGATTCGGGCGGCCTTCGCGCCCTGATCCCGCTCGCCGGGCGAACCCTGCTCGAATATCAGGTGCGCTGCGCGGCGGCGGCCGCGGCGGCGCCGATCGTGGTCGTGGTCGAGCGGGTTCCCCAGGCACTGCAGGATGCGTTCGAGCGGCTGCGCCTCGACGGGATCGGGGTGTTCCCGGTCAGCGACGTGCACGAGGCGGTGAGCCGCTTCGAGGCCGGCGCGATGATCCTGCTGATCGGCGATGCGATCGCCCCGCCGGCGGACCTCATCGCACGGCTGGCGGAAGAGCCGGAGCCGGCCGTCGCGACCGTGCCGGACGACGAGACCCACGAGGCGTTCGAGCGGATCGACGCCGAGACCCGGTGGGCCGGGGTGGCGCTGGTCGACGCCAGGACGCTGGGCTCGACCGCAGCCATGCTCGGCGACTGGGACCTGCAGTCGACCCTGCTCCGCCGGACCATCCAGGACGGCGCGCTCAGGGTGCCGGCATCGGGTGACGGCGCCGAGCCCCTGCTGGTTGAGCGGGTCGAGCAGCTCGACGGGTTCCAGCGCCGGCTGGTCGCCGGCTCGCGCGAGGCGCGGCGCGACTGGGCGAGCCGCTTCGTCCTGCCGCCGGTCGAGGATTTGGGCACGCACTGGCTGATGGAGACTTCGCTGCGCCCCGCCTGGCTGGTGTGGATCGCGCTGGCGCTGACCCTTGCCGCGGGCGCGGCGTTCACCCGCGGCTGGCTCGGCGCCGGGCTCGTCCTGCTCATCCTTTCGACCCCGCTCGACATGATCGCCGGCCGCCTCGCGACCATCCGCTTGCGGCCGCTGCCGAAGCGCATGATCGGCCGGATCCTGCTGTGGCCGGCAGCCGGACTTGCACTCCTCACGCTCGGCTGGTGGGAGGCGCGCGAGGTCAGCGGCTGGGGCGCGTTCATGGCCGCGATCGCTGCCGCCGCCTTCGCCGAAGCGACCCGCCTCGAAGGCGCGGGCGGATTTCCCGGAGACCATTGGCTGCTGTCGCGCCGCAACGCGGTCTTCGTGGCGGTCCCGTTTGCCCTGTTCGGAGTGTGGACGGCCTATCTCGTCGCCCTCTTTGCCTATGCCGGAGTCAGCTTCTTCGTCGCCCAGCACGCGCGGCGGATCGCGCCAGAGTTGACCCGAAGTTAACCGAAATCGGATAAGGCCGTCGAATGATGGCGGAGGAATGGCCGATCGGTGCCGGACCGGCTGAGCCGGCGCGCGCCCCCGCGCGTGGCGGTCGCGATCGCTTGTCCACCGTCCGCGTCGACTTTTTCCTGAGCCCCGCCGAGCGCCTGACGGAGCAGGAGCGGGCGCTGATGACCGCCATGCTACACTGCCTGCTCGGCGACATCGCCGACGAAATCCGGGCCGCTTTGCCGAGCGGCCTCGCGGCCGCGAACGACGAGGGCAATCTCGCCCTGGTCGAGCGCTTGTCGCGCGCCCGGCTGCTCGACCGCTCGGTGCTCGTGCGCATGCTTCTCCGCCGCGCCGACGAGGAGCGGATCACGACCGCCGCCCGGGCCCGCAGCGGGCGGCGCGAGGCGCGCGTGCTGCAGGGGCTGGTGAGCCACGACAGCGGCGCCATCTCGGCCGCGGCGATGGCGCTGATCCTGGCCCGGGGCCGGCGGCGTGACCGTTTCGGCCAGTGCCTGCTCCAGTTCGACGACCTCCCGCCGGAGGAAGCTGCGGCTTTGGCCCAGATCGTCGCCGCAGCGCTGCGCCGCGACCTCGTCGGCCTCGGCGACATTTCCGACCGCGACCAGTTGCTCGCTGCCGCGGTCGAGGAGCTGATGGCGCGCTACGACCGGGCCAACGGCTTCGAGGAGCTGATGGCGGTGCTGGTCGACCTGCTCGAGGACGAAGGCGTGCTCTCCGACGAGCTGATCGTCTCGGCCGCGATGGAAGGCGAAATGACCTTCGTCGCCCAGGCGCTGGCGCGGCGTTCCGGCCTGCGCGGCGAGATCGCCACCGATGAGCTGCTGTCGGCGTCCGAGCAGCGGGTCATGACGCTGCTGCGGCTGGCCGGAGTCCGCCGCGAGCTCGGCGCCGGATTGCTCGCCGGGATCGGCGACCTCCTCGGCCTGGCCGACCCGGGCGGCGCGATTGCCGCGTTCGATGCGCTGGGCGATGCCGAGCTCGACGACGCGCGCAGCTGGCTCAGCGCCGATCCCGCCTACCGCCATGCGGTCGGAAGCCTAGACAACCGCTGATGGCCAGCGCGCCCAACGAACCGCGGCCGGTGCTCGGCCGAGTCGACAAGGCCGGACGGCTGGTCAGCGCCGATCCGGAGCTCGAGGCGCTGCAGCGCGATGCCGGCTCGAGCCTCGGCCACACGCTCGCCATCCCGCAGATCGCGTCGATCGCCGACCTCGCGCGCAAGCTCGGGATTGCGGTTGCGCGGCCGGCCATCGCCGCCTCGCTCGAGCATGACGTCGAGCTGTGGGTGCGCGCCACACCCGAGGGCGACGACGTCGCGCTGTCGCTCGAAGGCTGGACCGAGCGGGCGCCCGCGCCGCCGCGCCTGGCCACGCTGCTCGGCAAAGGCAGCGACGCCGACGCGTCGCCGTCGCGGCACGAATGGGCCGCGGACGAGGAGCTGCGCCTGATCTCCATTTCCGCCGAGCTCGCCGGTCAGCTCGGGATCGATTTGGCCGCGGCGGCCGGTCAGCCGCTCACCCGAATCTTCCGGCTGGAAGAGGACGAGGCCGGCGAAATGCCGCTGATCAGCGCGCTCGCCGCGCGCCGCGGTTTCTCCGGGCAGCGGGCGCGCAGCCGCGGCGACGAAAGCCGCGCGGTCACGCTCAGCGGGGACGTGGTGACGGCCGCCGACGGCAGCTTCGCCGGCTTCCGCGGCCTCGCCGAAAGCGATGCCGCCGGGCTGACCGCCGAGCCCGGCCGCACCTCGGCGTTCGACCATGCGCTCGATGAGGCGCTGCGCTCGCCGCTCGACCGGATTATCGAAAGCGCCGAGCGGATCGTCGAGCGCGCCGACGGCCCGCTGCGCAGCGACTATGCGAGCTACGGCACCGACATCGCCGCCGCGGCGCGACATTTACTCTCGGTGATTCGCTCGATGAGCGAGGACCCGACCCAGGGCCAGCGGGTGATCGACCTCGCCCGGCTGGCCGGCGAGGCCTTGGTGATGCTCGAGGCCAATGCCGAGGAGCGGCGGATCGAGCTCAAGATCGAGCCCCGCGACGAGCTCCGCGCGAGCGGCGAGGAGCGCGCGGTAATCCAGATCCTGGTCAATTTGATCGGCAATGCCGTGCGTCACTCACCCGAGGGCGGGACGGTCGGGCTGGCGTTCGCGGCGACCCCCGGCACGGCGTCGGTCACCATTTCGGACGACGGCCCGGGGATCGAGCCGGCCGACCAGCAGCGCATCTTCGAGCGGTTCGAGCGCGCCGACAGCAAGGGCGGCGGGACCGGGCTCGGCCTCGCCATCTCGCGGCGTCTCGCGCGCTCGATGGGCGGCGACGTCACCCTCGACAGCGCGCCCGGCGAAGGCGCGCGGTTCACGCTGACCCTCCCGTCGGCCTAGCCGTCATTGCGAGGAGCGTCAGCGACGAAGCAATCCAGCTTCGGCGCTTGGATTGCTTCGCGACGCTCGCAATGACGAATTACCCTTAGCGCTTATCGCACGGCACGTAATCGCGCTGGGTCGCGCCGGTGTAGAGCTGACGCGGGCGGCCGATCTTCTGGTCGGGGTCGGCGATCATCTCGTTCCATTGCGCGACCCAGCCGACCGTCCGGGCGAGCGCGAACAGAGCGGTGAACATGTCGGTCGGGAAGCCGATCGCGTTCAGGATTACGCCCGAATAGAAATCGACGTTCGGGTAGAGCTTCTTGTCGATGAAATAGTCATCGTTGAGGGCGATATGCTCGAGCTCCTTGGCGACGTCGAGCACCGGGTCCTTGATGTTCAGCTCACCGAGCACCTCGTCCGCGGTCGCCTTCATCACCTTCGCCCGCGGGTCGAAGTTCTTGTAGACGCGGTGACCGAAGCCCATCAGCCGGAACGGGTCGTCCTTGTCCTTGGCGCGGGCGATATATTCGGGGATGCGCTTCACGTTCCCGATCTCGCGCAGCATGTTGAGCGCGGCTTCGTTGGCGCCGCCGTGCGCCGGGCCCCACAGGCAGGCGATGCCGGCGGCGATGCAGGCGAACGGGTTGGCGCCCGACGAACCGGCCAGGCGGACGGTCGAGGTCGACGCATTCTGCTCATGGTCGGCGTGGAGGATGAAAATCCGCCGCATCGCCCGCTCGATCACCGGATTGACGTGATAGGGCTCAGCCGGGACTCCGA
>Ga0207674_10003100_pt1 | contig 20520 bp, 24 predicted proteins | sample KBSCornC72_FD_184303 | JGI IMG/M metagenome (GOLD analysis project Ga0207674, IMG submission 184303) | Corn rhizosphere microbial communities from Kellogg Biological Station, Michigan, USA - KBS Corn C7-2 (SPAdes) (version 2) | ecosystem: Host-associated > Plants > Roots > Rhizosphere > Soil ...
GCTCGGCTTCGGCTCGATCTACGTCTCTGAGGAGAGCGGCGGCATCGGCCTGGGCCGGCTCGAGGCGGCGCTGATCTTCGAAGCCATGGCCTATGGCTGTCCGTCGACCAGTGCATTCATCTCGATCCACAACATGGTCTGCTGGATGATCGACCGCTTCGGCTCAGCCGAAGTCAAGCAGAAGTACCTGCCGGCAATGATCACCATGGACCACATGGGAAGCTATTGCCTGACCGAGCCGTCGTCCGGCTCGGACGCCGCGGCGCTTAAGACCAAGGCGGTGCTGGACGGTGATCATTATGTGGTCAGCGGTTCCAAGGCCTTCATCTCGGGTGGCGGCGCCAACGACGTGATGGTCGCCATGGTGCGCACCGGCGAAGAAGGGCCGAAAGGCATCAGCGCCCTGGTCATCGAAAAGGACATGAAGGGCGTCAGCTTCGGAGCGCAGGAGAAAAAGCTCGGCTGGCATTCGCAGCCAACGAGCCAAGTCAACTTCGACGAGGTTCGAGTGCCTGTCGCCAATCGCGTCGGCGCGGAGGGCGAAGGCTTCCGGATCGCGATGATGGGTCTGGATGGCGGGCGGCTCAACATCGGCGCCTGCTCCTTGGGCGGCGGGCAGCGCTGCCTCGACGAGGCGATCGCCTATACCAAGGGTCGGCAGCAGTTCGGCCAGGCCATCGCCGACTTCCAGGCGACGCAGTTCACCCTCGCCGACATGGAGACCGAACTCCAGGCCGCGCGCTATTTGCTCTACGTCGCCGCGGCCAAGGTCACCGCAAACGCGCCCGACAAGACCAAGTTCGCGGCCATGGCCAAGCGGCTTGCCACCGACACCGGCTCATCGGTGGTGGATCGGGCGCTCCAGCTCCACGGCGGCTACGGCTATCTGATGGATTATCCGATCGAGCGTTTCTGGCGCGACCTCCGCGTCCACTCGATCCTCGAGGGCACGAACCAGATCATGCGCGTGATCGTCAGCCGGGACATGCTCCGCCAGTGACCCAGCTTGTCGTCATTCCCGCGAAAGCGGGAACCCAGATTTCTTTGTTGGGCTGGGCCCCCGCTTTCGCGGAGGTGACGAAGATGGCCCATGACTGACGAAGTTCTGATCACGACCCAGGACCGGGTCGGCCGCCTCCGCCTCAATCGCCCCAAAGCGATCCACGCGTTGAACACCGCGATGTGCGAAGCGATGAGCGCCGCACTGCTCGAATGGATGCACGACGACAGCGTCGAAGCGGTCGTCATCGATCATGCCGAAGGCCGCGGCTTCTGTGCCGGAGGCGATGTCGTGACGCTCGCGCGGAGCGGGAACGAGGGCGGCGAGGAAGCCAGGCGCTTCTTCTTCGCCGAGTACCGGCTAAACCACCTGCTCTTCACCTATCCCAAGCCGACCGTCGCGATCATGGATGGGATTACGATGGGCGGCGGCGTCGGCATCTCGCTTCCCTGCGATTTCCGCATTGCGACCGAGAACACGCGGCTCGCGATGCCGGAGACGGGAATCGGATTGTTCCCAGACGTCGGCGGCGGCTGGTACCTGCCCCGCGTCCCCGGTCGAGTCGGCGAGTTCATGGCGCTGACCGGCGCTCGGCTCGATGGTGCGGAGTGCCATTATCTCGGGCTCGCCACCCATTATGTCGAGCAGGCGTCGCTCGCCGACATGGTCGACCGGATCGCAACGACGCCGCAGCGCGTGCAGGGACCGATCGGCGCCTTCGCCGCGACTCCGCCCGATGCGCGGATCGAGCAAAGCCTGCCGCAGATCACGCGCTTCTTCGCTTCGGACGATCTCGAGGAGATCCTCGCGGCACTCGAAGCCGACGACAGCGAATGGGCGCAGACCGAGCTCGGGACTTTGAGGACCAAGAGCCCGTTGTCCTGCAAGGTCTCGCTGCGCCTGATGGCCGAAGGCGCAAACCGGACTAGCTTCGCCGAGGAGATGAAGGCCGAATATGCGCTCGCCGGGCGCGTCGTTCGCACTCACGACTTTCGCGAAGGCGTCCGGGCGCTTCTGATCGACAAGACTGGCGATCCGCAATGGGACCCGGCGACACCGCAAGAGGTGACGCAGGAGATGCTCGACGTGCTCTTCGCGCCGCTTCCCGAGACCGACGCGTGGACGCCGTTTCCGGAGATGAATGCATGAAATACCAGACAATCCTCGTCGAGGAACGTGGCGCGGTGACACTCGTCACGCTGAACCGTCCGGAATCGCTCAACGCGCTGAATTCGATAGTGCTTCATGAACTAATCGACGTTTTCGCCGAGTATGAAAGCAAGGAGAGCCAGCGCTGCTTGGTCCTCACTGGGTCCGAAAAGGCCTTTGCCGCCGGCGCGGACATCAAGGAAATGAGCGATCAGGGCTTCGCCGACATGTACGCGCACGACTTCTTCGCCGGCTGGGAGAAGGTCACCGCGACGCGCAAGCCGTGGATCGCCGCGGTCGCTGGTTATGCGCTCGGCGGCGGCTGCGAGGTAGCGATGATGGCCGACTTTATCATTGCCGCGGACACGGCGAAGTTCGGCCAGCCGGAAATCAAGCTTGGCGTCACGCCGGGCATGGGCGGGTCGCAGCGCCTGACCTGGGCGGTCGGCAAGGCCAAGGCGATGGAGATGTGCCTGACCGGACGGATGATGGATGCGGCCGAGGCCGAGCGCTCGGGCCTGGTGGCGCGCGTGGTTCCCGCTGCCCAGCTCTTGGAAGAGGCGCTGAAAGTCGCCGAGACGATCGCTTCCATGGCGCCGCTCGCCGCAATCGCCGTCAAGGAAATGGTCAACGCCGCGTTCGAGATGCCGCTCAATCAGGGCATTCGCTTCGAGCGGCGGCTGTTCCACGGCCTGTTCGGGACCGAGGACCAGAAGGAAGGCATGGCCGCCTTCGTCGAGAAGCGGCCGGGTAACTGGAAGGGACGCTAATCATGGCACGGATCGCATTCATCGGCCTGGGCCACATGGGCGGCGGGATGGCGCCGAACCTCGCCAAAGCGGGGCACGACGTCCGCGCCTTCGACCTCGTCCCCGAAGCGGTTGAAAAGGCCGTTCAAGGCGGCTGCTCGTCAGCCGGCTCTGCTGCGGAAGCCGTCAAGGAGGCCGATGTCGTCATCACCATGCTTCCGGCCGCGCAGCACGTCCGTGCCGTGTTCGAGAACGACGTCGCTCCCAATGCGAAGCCCGGCACGCTGCTGATCGATTGCTCGACGATCGACGTCGCATCCGCGCGCGAAGTCGGCGCGGGTCTCGACGAGCTCGGCTTCGAATTCGTCGATGCCCCGGTTTCGGGCGGCATTGCGGCAGCGGCCGGGGGCAGCCTCACCTTCATGGTTGGCGGGAGCGACGCGGCGTTCGACAAGGCTCGGCCCTACCTGGAGCCGATGGCCAAGGCGGTGATCCACGCCGGGCATCTCGGTGCCGGGCAGGCGGCCAAGATCTGCAACAACATGATCCTCGGCGCGACCATGGCCGCCACCTGCGAGGCGTTCGTGCTCGCGCAGAAGCTCGGCCTCGACCTCCAGACCTTCTTCGACATTTCGTCCAAGGCGTCGGGCCAGAGCTGGTCGATGACGAGTTATTGCCCGGTGCCCGGCGTCGGGCCGGAGACCCCGGCCGATCATGATTACGAAGGCGGATTCGCTGCCGCGCTGATGCTCAAGGACCTCAAACTCGCCGCCGACGCGGCTCGGAACGTCGGTGCCTACACGCCGATGGGCGCGGAGGCGGAAGAACTTTTTCAGCGTTTTGTTGACCGCGGCGGCGGTTCGAAGGATTTCTCGGGAATCATCAAGATGATCGATGACAGCTGGAAAGTACCCCAATAGAGCTAGGAGGGACCATGCGTTCGAAGTTTCTTGCGGCCACGGCGGCGTGTATGCTCGTGGCGGGTTGCGGCGGCTACAAGAGCGGCCAGGCGAACAGCTCCCAAGGCAATATCAGCAAGGATTCGCGCCCGCCCGCGACCGCCAACGACGCGGCGAATGGCGGGAATGCGATGGTCATGTTGGCGGTGCCGTCCGTCAGCGGAACGCAGGCCGCGGCGATCATGAAGGAACGCCACGACGGCATGGAAGAAATGGGCAAGGCCTTCAAGACGCTCCATCGCGACCTTGATTCCGACGACCCGAATGTCGGCGAGATCCGCTCGGCCGCAGCGACCATCAACAAGAACGCGAAGGCTGCGTCGAACTGGTTCCCGGCCGGCACCGGCCCCGAAGCGGGCAAGACGGGCGCTAAGCCGGAAATCTGGCAGAACCCGCAGGACTTCGCGGCGAAGCTCGCGGGGTTGCAGCATTACGCTCAGCAATTCTACCAGTCGGCACTTACGGGCGACGTGGACGCGCTCAAGGCGAACGAGGACACGCTCGGAGGCGCCTGCAAGGCCTGCCATGACAAATATCGGGCGGAGATGAAGCACTGAGCATTGGCGGGCGCGCGACGCAGCCGGTATGGGACTTGCCGGTCCGGCTCGTCCACTGGCTGATCGCCGGACTGATCGCATTCAGCTGGTGGTCGGTGCATCACCATCACACCGCCTGGCACATCTGGTCCGGCTGCGCGATCCTGACCCTGCTGATCTTCCGGCTGCTGTGGGGCTTCGTCGGGAGCTCGACGGCGCGCTGGTCGAGCTTCGTTCGCGGGCCCGCGAGCGTTATCGCCCATTTACGCGGCAGGTGGAACGGTATCGGTCATACGCCGCTTGGAGCCCTCAGCGTCGTGGCCATCTTCATCGCGCTCGCGGTTCAGGTCGGCCTGGGCCTCATCGCCGAGGACGAGGACGGCATCTACACGGGCCCGCTCAGCGGCCTCGTCAGCATTAATACGTCGGACAAAGCGCGCGACATCCACGAGCTATGGTTCAACGTGATCCTCGGTCTCATTGTCCTGCACATCGCGGCGATCCTCTATTATCGGTTGCGCGGACGGAAGCTGACGAAGCCGATGATCACCGGCCGCGCGGTGCTCGAGCCAGGTACGCCGCCAATGCGGCGCGGAAAATGGTGGGCGGCGCTGATCTGCCTTGCGATCGGAATCGGCATCACACGCTGGGTGATCGCTGGAGCGCCGCCTTTCAGCCATTGGAGGCCTTCTTGATCGAAGCGCCTCGGCGGCCCACATCGGCCCCATGCTGATCCGTACAGAACAGACTCCCAATCCTGCCACCCGCAAGTTCCTGCCCGGCCAGACCGTGATGGACTCGGGCACGCGCGACTTCGCCGATGCCAAGACCGCCGAGGCTTCGCCGCTCGCCGACGCGCTGTTCGACAGCGGCATGGTCGAAGGCGTGTTCTTCGGCCGCGATTTCGTGTCGGTCACGGCGGCGCCGGGCGTCTCGTGGAGCGACCTCGAACCGCTGGTGCTCGAAACGCTTCTCGACCATTTCGTCAGCGCCGCGCCCTTGTTCAAACCGGGCAGCGCCGCGGGAATCTATGTCGCGATGGACGCCGACATCGAGGAGAATCCGGAGGACGCCGACATCATCGGCCAGATCAAGGAGCTGATCGAGACCCGAGTGCGTCCGGCAGTGGCGCAGGACGGGGGCGATATCGTTTACAAGGGCTATCGCGATGGCCGGCTCTATCTGTCGATGCACGGAGCCTGCTCGGGCTGCCCCTCGTCCACGGTGACGCTGAAGCGCGGGATCGAGAGCCTGATCAGGCATTACGTCCCCGAGGTTGAGACTGTCGAAGCGGTTTAAATTTCTAGGGCTTGCGGCGTTGAGCCGCATGTGCCCACTATCCCCTCTGACATGCTTCTCGCTTTCGATACGTCGAGCTCCGCCTGCACCGCCGCTCTGTTCGACGATTCCGGGAGGTGCATCGCTCAGGTGGACGAGCTGATCGGCCGAGGCCACGCCGAGCGGCTCGTGCCGATGATCGCCGAGTTGATGGAGGGACGCTCCGCCAGCCGAATCCTCGTCGGCGTCGGTCCGGGAAGCTTCACCGGCATTCGCGTTGCGATCGCCGCTGCGCACGGCCTCTCGATCGGTTGGGGCGCCGAGCTCATGGGATTTTCCTCGCTCGCGCTGCTGGCCGCGGGCGCCGCCGGAAACGGCTCCGTCGCCGTTGCTGTCCAGGGCGGACACGGCGAGCTGTTCGTTCAGCAGTTCGACGACATCGCGCAGCCGGCGTCCGAACTGCGCAATGCGCCACCAGCGGGAGCGGCGAGGCTGGTCACCTCCGGGCGGGTTGTCGGCTCCGGCGCGAAGCAGCTCGTCGCGGCGCGCGGCTGGGGCGAAGCGCGGGAGCTTTGGCCATCCGCCGCCAACGTGCTGCGATTGCCCCAGGCACTCCGAACCCTTGCGCCCAAGCCGACTTACGCACGCGCCCCCGATGCCCGCGTTCCCGAGGCCGCGTGATGGCAACGATCGAGCGCGATGTGCGGGTCGAGGAGGGTTCGTCCGAGGACATGGATGCGGTCATGGCAGTGATGGACGCCGCGTTCGGCGACCGCTTTGGAGAAGCCTGGACGCGCTCGCAGCTCGCAGGAATTTTGCCGATGGGCGGAGTGTCGCTGATGCTCGCCCGGTCCCGTAGCGGGAAAGAAACGATCGGCTTTTCATTGTTCCGCACGGTTGCCGATGAGGCCGAGCTTCTGCTCATTGCCGTACTCCCGGCTCATCACCGGCAGGGCGTGGGCGGGCAGCTGCTCGACGATTTCCTCGAGCGGGCCCGAAACGAGGGAGTAGCGCGCGTCCACCTTGAAGTGCGCGACGGCAATCCGGCGTTGGATATGTATCGGGATGCCGGTTTTTCGGCGGTCGGCAGGCGCCGTAACTACTATCGCGGGGTTGATGGGACGCGTTTCGATGCGATTACTCTCGCTCATCAACTTTAGTTAATTGAAATAAAATTCCGTAGAACTTTTCCGCCGTTGCGCCCTACCAACTAGCGGCGTATCCATTCTGTCGTGCAGCCAACTAACTGCACGCCTCTGCTCGAACTCAGGAACTTGTTTTATGGCTGAACTGCAAAACGCGGAAGACACGCTACTTACGTTGACTGCGGACATCGTTGCCGCCCACGTAAGCAATAATAGCGTGGCGGTCAGTGACTTGCCGAACCTCATTCAGAACGTTCATGCGGCCCTTACCGGTATTTCCGGCAACAGCGCCGCCGCGGAGCCGAAGCCCGAGCCGAAGGTTTCGATCCGTGCGTCGGTCAAGCCCGACTACATCGTTTGCCTGGAGGACGGAAAGAAGCTGAAGATGCTGAAACGGCATCTCATGACCCACTACAACATGACTCCGGATCAATACCGGCAGAAATGGGGACTTTCGGCGGATTATCCGATGGTCGCACCCAATTACGCCGAGCAACGGCGGACTCTCGCCAAGTCGATTGGGCTCGGGACCAAGAGACGCCGGACTCGGGGCAAATAATCGCTCGCTGGACGTTGGCCCGGAGCGTACTTAACTTGGCCTCGTGACGCGGACGATCGACATTGAAGCGCTGTGCGCCGACAAGGGGCTGCGCATAACCGAGCAGCGCAAGACGATTGCGCGAGTCCTCGGTGATAGCGAGGATCATCCGGACGTCGAAACGCTGCACGCCCGCGCCGCCGCGATCGACCCCAATATCTCGATCGCCACCGTCTATCGCACCGTGCGCCTGTTCGAGGAGGCCGGAATTCTCGAGCGGCACGAGTTCGGCGATGGCCGTTCGCGCTACGAAGCCGCGTCCGAATCGCATCACGATCATCTGATCGACGTCGAAACCGGGAACGTGATCGAGTTCGTCGACGACGAGCTCGAGGCATTACAAAAGCGGATCGCGGAGAAGCTGGGGTTCCGCTTGGTCGACCACCGGATGGAGCTCTACGGAGTATCGCTCGATCGCGACCGGTGAGGGTGTCCGCCTGAACCCTCGTGCTGCCCTGCGGATTTCCGGGCTGCTGCTGCTGTTTGCCGTCCTCGCGCCGGTCCACGTCTTGACCAGGTTGTTGCTGCGCCGCTCCGCGTGGCCTCGGCGCTTCCTCGGCGTGGCCGCATGGATCTGCGGCGCGCGGGTGCGGGTGAGAGGGCGGCCTGCTGGAAAGCACACGCTGCTCATCTGCAATCACACGAGCTGGCTGGACATATTGATCATGGGCGGATCGACAGGCTGCGCGTTCGTGTCGAAGGACGAGCTCGGCCACCCGCTGATCCACTGGCTCGCGGATCAGAACGGCACCGTCTACGTCAAGCGCACGCATCGCAAGGGCGCCAAGGACCAGGCGATCGCAATCGCCGAAGCACTGGAGCGCGACAAGCCGGTCGCCTTGTTCCCGGAGGGGACCACCGGCCCCGGCACGCACCTGCTGCCCTTCCGTTCGACCCTGCTCGAAGCCGCGAACTTCGCCGCGAAGGACGTCACCATCCGACCCGTCGCCGTCGACTATGGCGATGCGAAGGCGGAGGTCGGCTGGTACGGCGAGGAGCCAGGAAAGGACAATGTGCTTCGGCTGCTCGGCCGCCGGGGAACGCTGCCTGTCACAGTGAACCTTCTCGAGCCGCTCGCCCGTGGCGGCGACCGCAAGCAACTGGCGCATGACGCGCGCGAGGCCATCGCTGAAAGGCTTGGCTTAACGTCTCACGACCACTCGCCTATAGGCCTCAGCGAATGACTCCCAAGACTTTCAAAATCAAAAGCTTCGGCTGCCAGATGAACGTTTACGACGGCGAGCGGATGACCGAATTGCTGCTCGAGCAGGGCATGTCCACCGTCGCAGACAGCGTCGAGGCCGATCTCGTCGTGCTCAACACCTGCCACATTCGCGCAAAGGCAGCGGAAAAGGCTTATTCGGATATCGGCAGACTCAAACGAGAGGACGGCTCCAAGCCGCTGATCGCACTTGCCGGATGCGTCGCCCAGGCGGAAGGCGGCGAAGCGAAGCGCCGCTCGCCAATGATCGACATCGTGGTCGGCCCCCAGGCTTATCACCGTCTGCCCGAGATGGTTGCGCAAGCCTCGCACGGCGACCGGCCGGTGGACACCGACATGCCGGCCATCTCCAAGTTCGAGGCGATGCCGCCGCGCCGCCGAGCAAACCCCAGCGCCTTCCTCACGGTACAGGAAGGATGCGACAAGTTCTGCACCTATTGCGTGGTGCCTTACACCCGCGGCGCCGAAATCTCGCGGCCGTGGAGTGACATCGTCGTCGAGGCGCAGTCCCTCGTCGATGCCGGCGCACGCGAGATCGTGCTGCTCGGCCAAAATGTGAACGCCTGGGAGCATGACGGGCGCGGCCTCGCCGACCTGATCCGCGCGCTGGCGAACATCGATGGCCTCGAGCGCATCCGCTACACGACGAGCCACCCCGCCGACATGACCGACGCGCTCATCGCGGCGCACGGCGAAGTCGATAAGTTGATGCCCTACCTGCACCTACCCGTACAGTCGGGAAGCAACCGAATTCTCAAGGCCATGAACCGCAGTCATAGCGTCGAAACCTATCTCGCGACGATCGAGGAGATGCGCAGCGCCCGGCCCGACGTCGCGATCAGCGGCGACTTTATCGTCGGCTTCCCTGGCGAGACCGATGAAGACTTCGATGCCACCCTTCGGGTCGTGGATGAGGTGCGTTACGCCTCGGCTTATTCGTTCAAATATAGCGCGCGGCCGGGCACGCCTGCCGCGACCATGGAGGGCCAGATCCGGCGCGACATCATGGATGAGCGACTTCAGCGCCTGCAGGCGAAGATCAACGAGCACCAGTTGGCGTTCAACCGGTCCAAGATCGGCTGCGATACGCAGGTGCTGATCGAGCGCCCGGGCAAGTTCCCTGGGCAGATGGTCGGCCGCTCCCCCTGGCTCCAATCGGTTCACGTCGATGGCGACGCCCAGCCCGGTCAGATCGTCGACGTGACACTCGTCGCGGCAGGACCCAACAGCATGACGGGCGCGGTTCGCGCGAAGGAAGCCGCCTGATGTCGCGCCGCGACCTTGCCGCCGTCCCCGACCGCGCCCGCCTCGAGCTCGAGTTCGACCAGCCCTACCTCTTGGGTCCCCTGTTCGGCGATTACGACCGCCACCTGATCACCATCGAGCAACGGCTCGGCGTCCACATCTCGGCACGCGGCAACCGGGTGCAGATCGAGGGCGACCCCGATGCCGCGGCGCGTGCCCGCGATGTCCTGACCGGCCTCTACAACCGGCTCGACCACGGCCATGACGTCGATACCGAAGCGGTCGAGGCCGTTCTCGGCATGGCCGCGCAGCCCAATCTTGACGGCATCATCCAGGAGGAGGTGACCTCCGCGCCGCGGGTGATGATCCGCACGCGCAAGAAGACCATCGTCCCGCGTTCAGCGGTCCAGACGACCTACATGGAGGCGCTTGCCCGCGACGAGATGATCTTCGCGCTGGGGCCTGCAGGCACGGGCAAGACCTATCTCGCGGTTGCCCAGGCCGTGTCGCAGCTGATCACCGGAAGCGTCGACCGGCTGATTCTCTCTCGCCCGGCGGTCGAAGCGGGCGAGCGGCTCGGCTTTCTGCCCGGCGACATGAAGGAGAAGGTCGATCCCTACCTTCGCCCGCTCTACGACGCGCTTTACGACATGCTTCCGGCTGAGCAGGTCGAGCGCCGGATCGTGTCCGGTGAGATCGAGATCGCGCCCCTCGCCTTCATGCGCGGCCGGACGCTCAACGACGCCTTCATCATCCTCGACGAAGCGCAGAACACGACGCCGCTGCAGATGAAGATGTTCCTGACGCGATTCGGCATGCGCAGCCGGATGGTGATCTGCGGCGACCCGCACCAGGTCGATTTGCCCGACCCCAGCAAGTCCGGACTTGCCGACGCGGTCGGTCGCCTCGAACGAGTCAAGGGCATTGCCATCGTCCGCTTCACTGCGGCGGACGTTGTCCGTCACCCGCTGGTCGGGCGGATCGTCGATGCCTATGAGGGCCCGAACGCCGTCCGGGACGTGGGGGCATGATGCTCGAGATTGCGCTCGACGCCGACGAGGAATGGGACAGTAGCCGCTCCTGGGATAACATCGTCCGCGGCGCCGTCCACGCCGCGATCGCCGAAAGCGCCTTTCCCCAGCTCGCCACGTCCGAGCGGCAGGTCGAAATCTCGGTGCTGCTGACTGGGGACGAAGAGGTGCGGCGGCTCAACGCCAAGTGGCGCGACAATGACAAGGCTACCAACGTCCTCTCCTTCCCGATGATCGGTCCGGGTGACCTGCGTCAGGCAACTATTGCCGAACAAGAACTGTTGCTTGGCGACATTGTCCTGGCGCGCGGCGTCTGCGAGGCTGAAGCCATCGAGAAGGGCGTCCCGGTCGACGACCACGCGACGCATTTGCTCGTGCACGGAACGCTTCACCTGCTCGGCTACGACCATCACGACGACGCGGACGCCTCCGACATGGAGGGGCGCGAAATCCGTGCGCTCGATCGGCTCGGGATCGCAAACCCGTACGAGGTCACGGCCTGATGGCGACGCGCAACGAAGACGCAGGCGGCTCCCGCCTCTGGCGCGGAATGCGCCATTTGATCTTCGGCGAAGACTCGGAGCCGACTCTTCGCGAGGAGATCGAGGAGGCTATCGACGAGGCCGAGGAAGCGAGGCCCATCGCGGGCGATCTCACCTCGGCGGAGCGGCAGATGCTGCGCAACCTGCTCCACTTCGGCGAGCAGACCGCCGGAGACATCTGCGTGACGCGCGGCGACATTATGGCGGTACCGTCGGATATCACCTTCGACGATCTGGTCCGCGCCTTCGCCGACGCGGGGCACAGCCGCCTGCCGGTTTACGGCGAGAGCCTCGATACTGTCATCGGCATGGTCCACATCAAGGACGTCTTCATGGCGAACGTGGACTCGTCGCGCGACCGCTCCCTGAAAGCGCTGATGCGCGAGCCTTTGTTCGTCCCGGAATCGATGGGGGTGATCGAGCTTCTCGCCCGCATGCGAGCGCAGCGGATCCATTTGGCCATCGTCGTCGACGAGTTCGGCGGCACGGAAGGCCTGGTGACGATCGAGGACGTCGTCGAGGAGATCGTCGGCGACATCGAGGACGAGCATGACGAGCTCGAGGGCGAAGGCATGCTGACGATGCTGGACGACGGCTTGTGGGAGGCGGACGCGCGGCTCGAACTCGAGGAGCTCGCGCAGGCTGTCGACGCCCGGCTGTCCTCGGCCGAGGATGAGGTCGATACATTGGGCGGGCTGGTTTTCCTGCTTGCCGGCCACATCCCCGCGAAGGGCGAATGCGTGACTCACCCGTCGGGCTGGAGGCTCGAAGCCGTCGATTCCGATCCCAGGCGGATCATCCGCGTCCGGCTCCACGCGCCCGAGCAGCGGACGATTGAAGCCGATTAGTTCTTGGCGAACAGCTTGGCCGGGTCGGCCATCGCCTTGAACTCGAGCGCATTGCCCGCCGGATCGAGCAGGAACATTGTCGCCTGCTCCCCCGGCTGCCCTTCGAAACGAATCGTCGGTTCAATCACGAACTCGATGCGCGCTCCCTCGAGCCGCTCGGCGAGACTCTTCCACTCGTCCATCGGCAGCACCACGCCGAAATGCGGCACCGGCACGTCTTCGCCGTCGACCTCGTTCGTCGAACGCCGCCTCACCTGATCGGGAGCAAGATGGGCGACGATCTGGTGGCCGAACAGGTCGAAATCGACCCATTCCTCGGCGCAGCGTCCTTCGGAGCAGCCAAGCAGTCCGCCGTAAAAGCGCCGGGCGGCGTCGAGGTCATCGACCGGGAATGCGAGGTGAAAGGGCGGCAGTGTCATACCGTTCACTTGTCATCGCGAGCGATGCGAAGCAATCCGGCGCAATGAGCCTGGATTGCTTCGCCGCCGCGCTTCTCGCAATGGCGCTTACTGAATGAAGTACGTCCTCTACGCATTCATCGCCGGCATCGTGTCGGCGTTCGCGTTCGAGCCCACGGGCCTCTGGCCGCTGCTTCCGGTGGCATTCGCGTTTCTCTCCGAATTCACCTGCCGGTCGAAGAGCGTCTGGCGCGCGCTGCTCACGGGCTGGGCGTTCGGCTTCGGCCAGTTCGTGGTGGGCCTCAACTGGATTGCGACGGCCTTCACCTTCCAGTCGAACATGCCGGCGTGGCTCGGCTGGGTCGCGGTCCTGCTCCTGTCGCTCTACCTCGCCGTCTATCCGGCGCTCGCGACCGGTCTCGCCTGGCGGTTCGGGCGCGACGACCGAGTCGCGCTGGTCGTCGTGTTCGGCGGCGCCTGGGCGATCACCGAATGGCTGCGCGGGACGATGTTCACCGGTTTCCCTTGGAACCCGGCCGCCGCGGTCTTGGCGCCGACCCCCCTAATCAAGATCGCGCCGCTGATCGGCACCTATGGCCTGTCCGGCCTCGTCGTCCTCCTGGGCGGCGCGGTGTGGCTCGAATATTATCGGAAATGGCTGCCCCTGCTGGTGATCGTCGGCGTGACGGCCGTGATGTGGGTTCTGCCCGCTTCGCCAGTGCCGCCGGACCCGCTCGCCGTGCTGAATGTCCGAATTGTCCAGCCCAACATCGGCCAGGAGGACAAATGGCAGCCGGGCTTCGACGCAGAAGCCGCGCGACGGCTCGCAAGTCTTTCAGGAGCGCCCTCCGGCGAACCACGTCTACTTCTCTGGCCCGAAGCGGCGGTCACCGATCCGCTCCAGGACCAGCGCAATGACGGGCACCAGCTGTTCGCCGAGCAGCAGCGGATCGGAGCCGCCTCTGTGCTCGGCCCGAACGATCGGCTGCTGACTGGCGGAATTGCCGTCTTGTCGAACGACGGCGTTCACGTCAGCGGCGCCGAGAACAGCGTCTTCGTACTCGCACCCGGCGGCCAGCTGATCGGCCGTTACGACAAGGCCCACCTCGTGCCCTATGGCGAATATCTGCCGATGCGCCCGCTGCTGTCCGCGATGGGCCTTTCGCGCCTCGCGCCGGGCGACCTCGACTTCACGCCGGGACCCGGCCCGCGCACGCTCGACATCGGCGGTGAGTGGGGCAAGGTCGGTTTCGATCTCTGCTACGAGATCATCTTTTCCGGCCATGTCGTCGACGAGAAGAACCGCCCCGGATTCATCTTCAACCCGTCGAACGACGCCTGGTTCGGAAGCTGGGGCCCGCCACAGCACCTTGCCCAGGCGAGGCTTCGCGCGGCTGAGGAAGGCATACCGGTCCTCCGAGCGACCCCGACCGGAATCAGCGCGGTGATCGACGGGCGCGGCAATGTCGTGAAGTCGCTGCCGTGGCGCAGCGCTGGCGTGATCGACGCCGTTCTCCCGCCGGCGGCGAACTCGCCGCCGCTCTTCGCACGCTTCGGCAACATCATCCCGCTGTTGCTCGGCTTCCTGCTCGTCTTCGGCGGCATTGTGTTGGGCCGCCGCCGCCGCTAGAGGCGACATATAAAGCTTTCCTTATATCCTAAATCCGGGGACCCCTTTCACTCATGCGCAGCTCCTATTTGTTCACTTCCGAATCCGTGTCCGAAGGCCACCCGGATAAGGTCGCCGACCAGATTTCCGACGCGATCGTCGACCTGTTCCTGTCGAAGGACCGTGAAGCGCGCGTCGCCTGCGAGACGATGACGACGACTAACCGCGTGGTCCTTGCCGGCGAGATCCGCGGCCAGGGCATCATGGACCCGAACGGCAACTGGGCGCCGGGCATCCGCGAAGAGATCGAGGACGCGGTTCGCGGCGTCGTCAAGCGCATCGGCTACGAGCAGGAGGGCTTCCACTGGGACCGGTTCGATTTCGCCAACCACCTCCATCCGCAGTCGGCCCATATCGCGCAGGGCGTCGATGCTGCCGAGGACAAGGATGAGGGCGCTGGCGACCAGGGGATCATGTTCGGCTTCGCCTGCGACGAGACTCCCGACCTCATGCCGGCGACGCTCGACTACAGCCACAAGATCCTGATGGAGATGGCCAAGGACCGGCACAGCGGTGCCGCGCCGTTTCTAGAGCCCGACGCCAAGAGCCAGGTCACGCTGCGCTTCGAGGACGGCAAGCCGGCGAAGGCGACCGCGATCGTTGTTTCGACCCAGCACAAGCCCGGATACGACAAGGGCGAGAAGCAGGCCCAGCTCCATGCGTACGTCAAGGACGTTGTCGCCCGGGTCATGCCGGCGCGCCTGCTCGGCAATGAAACCGTCTACCACATCAACCCGACCGGAAGCTTCGAGATCGGCGGCCCTGACGGCGACGCCGGAGTCACCGGCCGCAAGATCATCGTCGACACCTATGGCGGCGCAGCACCCCACGGCGGCGGCGCCTTCTCAGGGAAAGACCCGACCAAGGTCGACCGCTCGGCGGCTTATGCGGCCCGCTACCTCGCCAAGAACATCGTCGCGGCCGGGCTTGCCCGCCGCTGCACGATCCAGCTCGCTTACGCGATTGGAGTCTCGAAGCCGCTTTCGCTCTACGTCGACACGCACGGCACCGGCAGCGTCGGCGACGAGCAGATCGAGAATGCGATCGGCAGGATCGAAAAGCTCGGCGGGCTCACACCGCGCGGCATCCGCACCCACCTTGGCCTGAACAAGCCGATCTACCAGGCGACCGCCGCCTACGGCCATTTCGGACGCAAGGCCGAAGCCGACCTGTTCCCGTGGGAGCGCGTCGATCTGGTCGAGGACCTCAAGGCCGCCGTCGCGGCCTGAGGTGCCCAGCAGCTTCGGCTAGTCGCGCACGCCCATTCCGTGTTTGAAGACGAGGTCGCCGCCCTTCCAGCCGCTGTAGAGCAGGATCAGCACCACCACGAGCGATATCCAGACGCCCGTCGATCCGATGAAATCGTTGTTGCCGCGCCTGAGCAGCAGGTTGATGAGCTCGAGCACGACCGCGGTCACGTTTGCGATTGCATGCTTGATCGCGTCGCTTCCCTGAATTCGCTTTTCGCCGAGGAAGTCCGTCAGTCCGGCAACTGCGGCAAGGGCGGCCATGACGAGGCCGATAGCCAAGAGCCACTTGGATGCCGTCGCGAGCTCTGTGTGGCCCTGCGCGTAAAGAACGTCGCAGACGAACGCCAGGATGAAGCAAACGATAGGGAACGGGATGAGCATCGGGTGAATCGGATGCCCGGCGATTTTCGCAGTGCTCTGCGGGTGTCCATGGAGGCCGGGGTCGTTTGTAGCCATGGCGTTTCTCCTCCTGCCGTGCATCTGATGCTTTCAGGAGCGAAATAGTTCCCCGAGCGGCGTTGCCCGCGGCAGGTCCGCGTTTTACGCGCTCTCGGCAATGACCGCGTTCAAGTCCGGCGATCCACTGACTCTCAACCGCCTCTACGGCCGGTCGAGCGGGCACAAGCTGCGCAAGGCCCAGCAAGAGCTCGTCGACAAGCTCCTGCCCCAACTAGAAGCTCCGGCCGAAGGCGAGATCACGTCGACGCGCCTGTTCGGAGACGATCGCCCGCTCCATTTCGAGATCGGCTTTGGGTCCGGAGAGCATCTTGCCGATCGCGCGGACATGCTCCCCGACCACGGCTTCATCGGCGCCGAGCCGTTCCTCAACGGAATCGCTACGGCGCTCGGCCACATCCGCGACAAGCATCTAACCAACGTCCGGCTGTGGCGCGGCGATGCGCTCGAGGTGCTGCAGCGCGTCCCGGACGGAGCCCTGAGCTTTCTCTACCTGCTCCACCCCGATCCCTGGCCCAAGGCACGGCATGCCAAGCGCAGGATGATCAACGACCGACCCGTCGACCTGTTCGCGGCCAAGCTCACGCTCGGCGGCGAGTTCCGCCTCGCGACCGACGATCCGACCTATCTCACCTGGTCTCTGATGATCATGCAGCGGCACCAGGATCAGTTGGAGTGGCTGGCCGAGCGGCCGCGTGATTTCCTTGAACCGTCGGGTGGGTGGATCGAGACGCGCTACGGCGCCAAGTCTCGGCGCGAAGGTCGCCGCCCATATTATCTCCGCTACCGCCGGGTCTGAGCTGGCGTGAGCCTCAGCATCCGTCCGCCCGGCCCGTCCTCTAGCAGGTAAATCGCGCCGTCGGGCCCCTGTCCGACGAAGCGGATGCGCGAGCCCATGTCCCATTGCTCGAGCTTGCGCGCCTGATCGCCATTGATGCTCACCCGGGCCAACACCTGCCCGGAAAGAGATCCGATCAGGGCGCTGCCCTTCCAGTGAGGGAACAGATTGCCCGTGTAGAAAAGCAGGCTCGTGGGCGAGATCGACGGCACCCAATAGAGCTTGGGCGGCACGATGTCCGGCCGCGTCGCATGCTTGGGGATGGGCACGCCGTCGTAATTCTCGCCTTCCGACACCAACGGCCAGCCGTAATTCTTGCCCGGCAGGATGAGGTTGAGTTCGTCCCCACCTTGCGGTCCCATCTCTGTCTCCCAAAGGCGCCCATCCGGCGCGAATGCGAGACCGTAAGGATTGCGGTGACCGAAGCTCCAGGTCTCGGCGGGCGTGAGATTCGGGCCGGGCCAGCGAAATTGCCGGCCGGTCTTATGCGTCGCCTGTTCAGTGTCGTCTGGCGGATCCGTGACGGTAACCGTCGCCGCGCCGGGCTTGACGGCCCAGGGATTGCCGGGCGCCGGCTTGCCGTCGAGCGTCAGGTGGAGGATCTTTCCCAACGGCTGGTTGGGGTCCTGGGCCGGAGTGAAACGCTGGCGCTCGCCCGAGGAGAGGAACAGCGACTTCCCGTCAGGGGCAAAGGCGATCACCGCGCCGAACTGGCCGCCGCTTCCCCCGGCAGGGTCGCGCCAGATTACGTGCAGGCCGTCGAGGCGAGCAGCGCCGGGCCCGGGTGTCAGTTTGGCCGTCGCCAAAGCGAGGCCCCTGCCGCCGTTCGCCGAGGCTTCGGAAAAGGTGAGATAGACGAGAGAGTCGCTCGAGAAGGTGGGAGACAAGGCGATGTCCAAAAGACCGCCCTGCGCCTTGTCCACCGTCCGCGGCGCTCCGGCGACGGACTTCTTCGCGCCGGTCTTCACGTCGACGAGCCAGATGTGACCGGGCTTCTCGGTGACCAGCGCCGTAGTCGTGCGCGGCAGGAATGCCATCGCCCACGGATCGTCGAACGTCGCCACCGGGGTGGCGGTGAAGGGCGGATTGACGGATAAGGCCGGAGACGGGGCCTGTGCGTTGCTATCGCCTGTCGTTGTGGTTGCGGAACTGCCGCATGCTGCGAGGCCCAGCAGGACGACGGCTTGTACGACACGCATCTTCATGACGATTGCTCCGTTCTGCCTCTAGTGAACCGACAGACCCTTTTTACGCACGAACCCACGATGACGACGCCCACCTGCAGCCTACTCTCGCTCGCGACAGCGGTTCCCCCGTTTGTTGTGGAGCAATCCGAGGCAAAGGCACGCGCTCGCGAAGCCTTTGGCGGCAAGAAGGCGCTGTTCGACCGGCTTTCGGGCGTGTTCGACAATGCCGGCATCGCCCGGCGCCATATCGTCGCTCCACAGGATTGGTACATGACCGCGCACGGCTGGCATGACCGCAACGCGCTCTACCTTGAAGCAGCCGAACAGTTGTTCGTCGACGCCGCCACTTCAGCCATCGAAAAGGCCGGGTTGAAGCCACACGAGATCGACGGTGTCGTCACCGTCTCGACAACCGGCATCGCCACTCCCAGCCTCGACGCGCGCTGCGCTGACCGGGTCGGCTTCCGCCCCGGCATCCGCCGCGTGCCGGTGTTCGGTCTCGGCTGCGCCGGCGGCGTCAACGGCCTCTCGATCGCCTCGCGGCTCGCGCTCGCCGATCCGGGCAGCGTATGGCTGTTCGTCACCGTCGAGACCTGCTCGATCTCGATCCAGCTCAACAGCGACGATCCTGCCGCGGTGGTCGCGACCGCCTTGTTCGGCGACGGCGCCGCGGCGGCCGTCGTGACCAGCGGTCTCCACAGCCTCGCCCACATCACCGGTTCGGCTGAAAAGCAGTGGCCCGATACGCTCAGGATCATGGGCTGGGATGTCGATGATACGGGGCTGTCGGTCGTGTTCGACCGCGCGATCCCCCCCTTCGTCGAGGAGGAGCTGGCCGAGGCTGTCGATGCCATGTGTACCGAGCTCGGCACCACCCGCGCTTCAATCGGCCGCTTCTGCTGCCACCCGGGCGGCGTGAAGGTGATCGATGCCATCGAGAGCGCGTTGAAGCTCAACCAAGGCGAGCTCAACCTCGAACGCGAAGTGCTGAACGATTTTGGCAACATGAGCGCTCCGACGGTCATGTTCGTGCTTGACCGGCTGCTGAAACGCGGGCTTCCGGACAAGGTGATGATGACCGCGTTCGGCCCCGGCTTCACCTGCGCCGGGCTGATGCTCCAAGCGGCTTGACGCTCAACCTCGTCATCCTTGGGCTGGTCACGCTCGAGCGCCTGGCCGAGCTGCGGCTGGCGAACCGCAATACGAAGCGTTTGCTCGAGCAAGGCGCGCGCGAGTATTCGCCGGGCCATTATCCGTCGATCATCGCTCTCCATCTGCTTTGGCTTGCGAGCCTGTGGTTGCTGGCCCGCGCACGCCCGATCGACGGCTTCTGGCTCGGGTTGTTCGTGCTGATCGAAATCGGCCGGATCTGGGTGCTCGCCTCGCTCGGGTCGCGCTGGACGACGCGGATCATTGTCCTTCCGGATGCGCCGCTGGTCCGTCGCGGGCCGTACCGCTGGCTCAATCACCCGAATTATGTCGTGGTCGTAGCGGAGATCGCTGTTCTGCCCCTGGCGTTCGGCCTGTGGCGGCTCGCGCTGATTTTCAGCGTCCTCAACGCCATCCTGCTCAGCGTTCGAATCCGAGCCGAGAACCGCGCGCTCCTCCGCTAAGCGATTGCTTGCGGAACAGCCGACTCCCGCTTATATCGCGGCTCTCTCCTCGACATCGTCAGATGCCTGAGGCTGGGGCCCTACGGCTCCGGTCCGAGAGCCGTTTGAGTTCCAGCAAGGTGCGTGAATGACCGACATCGCAGCGATTGCGAGAGACATTGAGCCCGAGGTGAACAGCCTCGGCTTCGATCTCGTGCGCGTGGCAATGATCGGCGGTGCGTCCGATCCGACGCTCCAGGTGATGGCCGAGCGGCCGGATACGCGCCAGCTCGACCTTTCCGATTGCGAGGCTCTGTCGCGGCGCCTGTCCGACTGGCTCGACGCGCACGATCCGATCGAGGGGAGCTACCGGCTCGAGGTCAGCTCGCCCGGGATCGACCGTCCGCTCACCCGCCTCAAGGATTATGCCGATTGGGCGGGCCACGAGGCGCGCATCACGCTTCGCGAGCCGCGCGACGGGCGCAAGCAATTTTCGGGCACTCTCGAAGGCGTCGACGACGATCATGTGAAGCTCACCGACAAGAGCGGCGCGCATCACGATTTGCCTTTTTCCGACGTCTCGTCGGCCAAGCTGCTCTTGACCGACAAGCTCATCAACGCCACCGCGCCGCTCAGCATCGAAGGCGCTGACTCCATTCAGACCGTAGAGGATTGATTTTCATGGCCACCGCACCCGCTGCCGTCAGCGCCAACAAGGCCGAGCTGCTTGCGATCGCCGACGCCGTCGCGCGCGAGAAGCTGATCGACAAGGGCATCGTCATCGAGGCGATGGAGGACGCGATCCAGCGCGCCGCCCGCGCCCGCTAC
>Ga0207674_10003101_pt1 | contig 20519 bp, 18 predicted proteins | sample KBSCornC72_FD_184303 | JGI IMG/M metagenome (GOLD analysis project Ga0207674, IMG submission 184303) | Corn rhizosphere microbial communities from Kellogg Biological Station, Michigan, USA - KBS Corn C7-2 (SPAdes) (version 2) | ecosystem: Host-associated > Plants > Roots > Rhizosphere > Soil ...
GGACGAGTTCGGGTTCATCAACGTGATCGTGCCGAAGTCGCTCGTGGAAGACAACGCCGAGGTGGTGAAGTTCGCGCCGTTCATCGCCGTGCAGGGGAAATTCGAGCGCGACGGGCAGGTCATGAACGTGGTGGGACGTCGATTCCGTGCATTGCGCACGCGAGAGATCGCGACCCGGTCACGAGACTTCCAGTAAACACTGGTTATTGGTTACTGGTGCGGGTTATTGGTTATTTGAACCCTCGGGATGCTCATCTCGCCTAAAGGGGCATCCCGAGGGGTTGATTACCTGTAACCAATACCAGTAACCAATTACCAGTCTCAACAAAGCCCGTGAGCACGCTCGCGCATCTGCTCGTCGATCTGCTTTCGACCGCGCCGGCACTCGTGCCGATCTATCGCGAGCACCTCGCGCTGCACGACGCGTTGCTCCCGGATCTGTTCATGGCGCAGGTGGCAAGCTGGGTCAGCGGTACCATGCAGGCGCCGGGCGCACACACGATCGAGGGCGGCGCTGGAGGCGAGGCCGCGCGGACGCTGGTCGGCGTGATCGAGACCCACCTCACGTCGGGCGACGCCGAAGTGCGCGAGTTGATCGCACTGTCTTTTCTCGACTCGGTAGACGCGAGCCCAGCCAACGAGGTGCTCCGCCTACATTTCGGACCATCACTCCGCGCCGAAGCAGCACGTCGGGACGGGTGGACCGAGTCGTGAGCGATGAGTCAAGGTCGTCAACCCGCGACCTTCACGACATCGACAGCGATCACGACCCGGAGAAGTTTCGACTCACGACCTGCAACTGGACTTCGTGGCCGACCTAACGAACGCCCTCGTTTACTACGTCGTCTTCCTGCTTTCCACCACCCTGCACGAGGCCGCCCACGCCTGGGCCGCCGCACGTGGTGGAGACCTGACCGCCTATCATGGCGGCCAGGTGTCACTGGATCCGATCCCGCACATCAGGCGCGAGCCGTTCGGGATGCTGATTCTGCCGCTCGTCAGCGCGCTGGCAACCGGATGGCCGTTCGGCTACGCGAGCGCCCCATTCGATCCCCAGTGGGCAATGCGACACCCCAAGCGCGCGGCCCTCATGTCGCTCGCGGGGCCAGCCGCCAATCTTTTGCTCGTCGTGATTGCGGCCGCGCTGATCCGCGCTGGAGTAGCCGCCGACGTCTTCTACGCACCGAACAGCATTCGTTTCGGTGAGGTGACGGCAAGCAACGCCGAGGGTGTGTGGCCCGCGCTCGCGGTGATGGTGAGCGCCTTCTTCTCCCTCAACCTGCTGCTCGCCGCGTTCAATCTGCTTCCCTTCCCGCCACTCGACGGCAGCGGCGCGGTTCCCATCCTCCTGAGCGACGACGCCGCCCGGAAGTACCAGACGTTCATGTGGAGCAACCGTGCGTTCGGCTTGCTCGGACTGGTCGTGGCGTGGCAGCTGTTCAAGTACGTGTTCGACCCCGTCTTCTTCGGAGCGGTGAACCTGCTCTACCCGGGAATGCGTTACGGGTGACCTGATTCGTTAGGTGAAGTCCACCGGCCAATCAGCCGAACCGCCGGTCGCGGGTGGGTGACGGCCCCTGACCATCGATAGGAACGAAATCGGTCGTCGGCCCACGTCCATCCTGCGCGGGACCGTCCAGATTCCAGTTACCGCCTAACGCCAATCCGGTTGGGCGCTTCACTGGTCAATCACACGGACGGTATGCAGATGCGAAAACACCGCGCTTCCCTCCGACGACGATTCGTCATCGCCGCACTGCTCGTTGCCGCAGCGAGTCGCGCCCGGGCAAGCTTTGCCGGGCCGCTCGACCGCATCTTGGCGCAGTTCAGCTGGGCCGGCACCTATGACGTTGTCGGTAGCGGGTTTCCCGACGGCGACCGATGGGCGGTCCTGACCATCAAGCGAACGGACACCGCGTACGCGCTGGCCTCACTTCACGGTCCGCCCGGGTCGCTCATCTCCTTCAAAGTCGCCGGCGACTCGGCACACGTGGTCTGGAACCTCGGCACCGAACAAATGGTCGTGGACCTGCGCGGCGCCGGCGACTCGCTCGTTGGCCAATGGTCCACGACCGAATGGAATGGCGAGATCCACGGGACGCGACGTCGGTGACCGACGCGGAGTTCACCAGCCCATCGCCGCCGTGTAGGTTGCAGGGAGCAGCCGACCGCCGCCGAGCGCGGCGCCGACAGGAGGGCGACCATGGGCTGGTGGAGCGACGCAGTGAGCGCCGCGAAGGAGCGTTTGATGACGGACCATCGAATGATTCGCGGCGTGCGGGTGACCGTAACCAACACACGTCCCGACATCGAGACCACCCGCGTCTTCGAGAAGCTCGACGGGGCGCTGGGCGTCATCGAACGGTATCAGCCGCACCGGCTCCGGCGGTTTCGACGGGACGTTCGCGGCATCATCGTGAAACGGTTCGCCTGTCGGGCGGCGTTTTTCGGCGAGACGCGAGAATGCCTCATCGAGCTCACGTTCGCGGGCGAAGGCAAGTTCTCGGACGCGCAGGTCGCGGCGTCGATCGTGCACGAGGGCGTCCACGCACGCCTGTTGACCATGGGACTCGCGGGCCATCCCGGATGCGGTGCGCGGGAGGAGCGGCTGTGCCGCAAGGCCGAGCTCGAGCTGGGGCTCTCGGTTCCGGGGGCGGAGGCGGTGGTGGAACGCGCCCTGGCATCGCTCGAGCTCGACGACTTCGACGTCGCGCCTAACGTCGACTGGCAGGTCGCCCAGCAGCGGGTGGCGGAAGCCGACGCCGCGGCCGCGGCGCGTCGTCACTCCGATACATAGCGATGACCGCGTCCGTTCGCGACACGAGCGAGGCCGGACCCGGCGCGGCGCCGATCGAGATCGCGCGCGGCGACTACGTCATCTCGACGGACCGCTCGCGCATCGACGTCGCCGCCGTTCATGCATTCCTGTCGCGGAGCTACTGGTCACCCGGCATTCCCGAGGACATCGTCCGCCGCGGTATCGCGGGCGCGATCTGTTTCGGGATCTATCACGGCCCCGCGCAGGTCGGGTTTGCGCGCGTGATCACGGATCAGGCGACGTACGCCTATCTCGCGGACGTCTATGTTCTCGAGGCGCACCGCGGCCGCGGGCTCGCGCGGTGGATGATGGAAGTGATCATGTCTCACCCCGCGCTCCAGGGCCTTCGTCGCTTCTCGCTGTCGACCCGCGATGCCCACGCGCTCTACCGGCAATTCGGCTTCGAGGTCGTCGCGAATCCGGAGCGCCAGATGGAGATCATGCGGCGAAACATCTACCTCGAGTAGCGGACGCCACGCGACGAATGTCGCCGCGGCCACGGACCGTTTCGGACGACGCGATTCTCGCGGCGACCGCACGCATGATCGGCCGCGTGGGGCCGGTGCGCCTAACGCTGGCCGACGTCGGCAGCGAGATTGGCCTGTCGCCGGCGACGCTGCTCCAGCGCTTCGGCTCGAAACGTGGCCTGCTGCTCGCGCTCGTCGAGCGGAGCGTCGACTCGGTCGACCGGAACTTCCGCGACCGGCGCGCTGCCGCCGAGTCGGCACTCGAGGCGGTGGTGGCGGCGGCGAGCGAGATGGCCGAGCACGTGCGCACGCCCGAGGAACTGGCCAACAACCTCGCATTCTTTCAGATCGACCTGAGCGACCCGGATTTTCACGGCCTCGCCCTCGAATACTCGCGCCGCGTGCGCGCCGGCTATCGAGCCCTGCTCGAAGAGGCAGTGACCGCAGGTGAGCTCGACGCCTGCGATACCGCCGCCCTCGCGAGCGCTCTGCAGGGTGTCGCGGCCGGATCCCTGCTCAACTGGGCGATCCACCGGGACGGGACGGTCGTCGACTGGGTTCGGCGGGACGTCGAGACGGTGATCTCGCCGTACGCGCGGGGCCGATGACCCCGGGCTGATCAGGGGCGTTTCGGGCCTAACGAGTCGGCTGCCTCGGTTCGCCAGTCGATGTCGTTCATCGCCGTCAGCGCAACGGTAACGATGTCGCCGACGCCTCGCATCGGGGCCTTGCGATCGATCGGGTGGCTCTCCATCACGCGTACGACCCGATTCCGCTGTACGTCGAACAACTGCAGCTGCAGCACGATCGTCGAGTCCGGACGCGGAAAGTACAGACCCGTCAGCACCGCTCCGGCACCCACCGCGCGCCCGAGCGACGTACGGGACCGCGAACCGTACAACCTCGGATCCGTGAGCTGCGCCGCATCGATCACCTCGTAACCTGGCTGGGCGCCGATCGCACGGCGGATGCTGTCCGCGACGGCGGCGCCGATGCTCGACAGCTCACTCCGGTACGCGTTCCGCGCGACGCCAACCAGCACGCGCCGCACGCCCGGCGCCGGTGGAGGAAACGGGATGGGCTCCCCCGGCGGCGCGCCCCGATACCCCGGGCGATCCGGCAATCCCCTGGGCCCAACCGTCATGCCGGGAACGGTCACCGTCGGCGCCACGTTAGGCATGGCCGCCGCCGACCGCTTCGCGATCTCCTGCAACCGCTCGAGCTCCACGGGGTCGAAACCCCGAGTGTCGATCCGCCGGCCGCCACGAAGCTCCGCCATGATGCGAGCCAGCGAGTCGCTCAACGCTCGCTCGAACCGGCGTGACAGCGAATCGGCGAACGCGCGTTCGCCCTTCGCCACCTGGGAGTCTCGGTGCGCGGTGATGCGCTTCTTCACGGCCTCCGCGATCGCAAGCGACTCGGCGCGAGTGAGCACGATCGGCAGCCGGGTCGCTGAGTCGCCGATGGGCGCATTCACTGCCCCGCCGGCGATTGCCGCTACGGCTCCGGAAGTGCCGGGCGCCGGAGCCGAAGCGGGTGCGCTGTTCGCGGTCACCGCCTGGACCCCGGCGTCGTTGCCACGTCGACTCCACGACGTGATCGCGACGGCGACGCCCGCGAGGATCACGAGAAGCGCACCGGCGAACAGCGCGCGTCGCTGCCGGCCATCCGACGTCGACGCCATCCCCGGTCTGATCGTCGGCGTGCTCAAGGGGCCGATACCGCTGGCTGGCGTTGCTGCGCCTTCCAGCTCGTCCAGAAGCGCCATCGCCGTCTGCGGCCGGCTCTCGGGTAGCTTCTCCAGGCATCTCGTGATGAGCGCGGCCAACGCCGGCGGCACGTCGTTTCGGAAGGTGTCGAGTGGATCGGGAACGCGCGTGAGCTGTGCGGCCATCGTCGCCTGTGGCGATGTCCCGACGAACGGCGACCGCCCCGACAGGAGCTCGTACGCCAACAGTCCAACCGCGTAGATGTCGATGCGGTGATCCGCCGCCGGGTCCGCCGCCAGCTGTTCGGGCGCCATGTAGGCTGGCGTGCCGATCGCCATGCCGCCCGACGTCATCCCGGACGCGGGCATGGCAGCGCTGAGCGCTTTCGCGACGCCGAAATCCGTGACGAGCGCGTGCGATCCCATCGTGAGAATATTGCCGGGCTTGATGTCGCGATGAACCACGCCCCGGCCGTGAGCGTAGGCCAACGCTTCCGCGACATCGTGCACGATCCTGACGACGTCGCGAACTGGCAGGGGGCCCCGGCGCGCAAGCGTGGACCGCAACGATTCGCCCTCGATGAAGGGCATCGTGTAAAACAGCAGCTCGCCTTCGGTCGTCCCATCGGGCGACGGCACCCGGCCGGCCGACAGCAGGGGGACGATGTGCGGGTGCTGCAGCTGCGCCGCGACCTGGATCTCGCGCTGAAAGCGCTCGCGGTTCACTCCGGCCGACAGTTCGGGCGGCAACACCTTCACCACGACCTTCCGGCCGAGTGCGTACTCGGTGGCCGCGAAGACACGGCTCATCCCACCCCCGGCCAACTCGTCGTCGATCCGGTACGTGGCCGCCAACGCTGCGGCGAGTCGGTCGCGGAAGGTGTCGTTCACAGCGGGCGGCGGGCGGAGCTGACGGAATCGCTTCGTGGGTGGTTGAAGTTACGTGGACGGTCCGTCACGCGTAACGCCAACGTCGGGAATCGGGAATCGGGAATCGGGAATCGGGCATCACAAATCGCCGGCGTGATGGAAGGCGTCCAGCCGCTTGGCCCTTTTCGGTTCGTCATTGGCCGTTTCGTGACGGATTCTGAACCGATTTCTCACGAACGTGGTGGCACCAAACCTCGTCTATGCGGGTAGTGTGACCACGTCACCCCCCTATGCGCCGTCCGACGCGTGTCGACGACGCGATGTGGGAAACGGTTCTTGCTCGACCGCCATCTAATTTTGGCGAGCGAGAGCCGCCTCTGGGGGATGGGAGTGCGGGCAGGCGTTGTCCTCGAGTGACCTTGGCCTCGGAGCACCGGTTCGTGACACGGACGGGAGAGCTGAGTGAACGGCTGCAGACTTCACTAGGCGAAGCCTTTTCCATCGAGCGGGAGCTCGGGGGCGGAGGGATGAGCCGGGTTTTTCTGGCGCGCGAGCGCGCGCTGGATCGCCAGGTCGTCGTGAAGGTGCTGCACCCCGAGCTCGCTGGGGTCAACCTCGACCGGTTCCGGCGGGAGATCCAGGTCGTCGCGCAGCTGCAGCACCCGCACATCGTCCCGGTTCTCGCCGCCGGCGAGGCGCAGGGCATTTTGTATTTCACGATGCCCTACATCGACGGGGAATCCCTGCGCGCCTGGCTGCTGCGCGAGTCCCGCCTGTCGATCGATGATGCGATTCGCGTGCTGCACGACGTCGCCGATGCGCTCGCCTATGCGCACGAACGCGGGGTCGTTCATCGCGACATCAAGCCGGACAACGTGCTCGTGAGTCGCCGCCACGCGACGGTGACCGACTTCGGCGTCGCGAAGGCCTTGAGCGCCGCTGCGCCTAACGGACACGGTGAGCGCGACGTCGGGAGCACCGGGCCGACCACCACCGGCAGCGGGCTCGCCATCGGAACGCCGGCGTACATGGCGCCGGAGCAAGCCGCTGGCGACCCGTCGACCGATCATCGGGCCGACATCTATGCGTTCGGGGTTCTGGCGTACGAGCTGTTAGCGGGACGCGCGCCGTTCACGGGCCGGCCTCCAAGCGAGATTCTCGCCGCGCACATCGCGGAGTTGCCGCAGCCCATCGAGACGCTGCGGGCGGATGTACCGCCGCCGCTCGCGGCGCTGGTGATGAGTTGTCTCGCCAAGCGTCCGATCGATCGACCCCAGGCTGCGGCGGACGTGCGGAGCGCGATCGAGGCCCTCGCGACGCCCGGCGCTGGAACGGTCATCGGGCCATCGGCTCACCGACGCCGGTCGGCTCGTCGCGCGGTCGCGATGACGGTCGTGGCTGCGCTCGTGCTGGTTGCCGGTGTGGTCGCGTTCTCGCAACGGGAGCCCGCGCGTCCGCCGCCAGACGAGAACCTCGTTGCGGTCGCGCCGTTCCGCATCGTGAGCACCGACGGGTCGCTCAAGTATCTCCGCGAGGGCATGCTGGACCTGCTCTCGGCGAAGCTGACGGGAGCCGCGGGCCCGCGATCGGCCGACCCGCGCTCACTCCTCACCGCGTGGCGACGCGCCGCCGGCGCCGACTCGGCGGACCTGCCGCGCGAGCGTGCGCTCGATGTGGCGGAGACGTTAGGCGCGGGACAGCTGCTCATCGGCGACGTGACCGGGGACTCGTCGCACATCACGCTGCACGCCGTGCTGGTGAGGGTGGCCGATGGGCGGGCACGTCCGCCGGCCACGGTGGCGGGAGACCCCGACAGTCTTCCGAAACTCGTGGATATGCTGACTGCGCAGCTGCTCGCGACAGACGCTGGTGAGGTGGACAACCTCTCGACGCTGACGAGCACCTCGCTGCCTGCCCTGCGCTCGTTCCTCAATGGGCAATGGCTCTATCGTCGCGGGCGCTACCGCGAGGCGGCGCGGGCGTATTCGACCGCACTGGATCTGGACTCGACGTTCGCGCTGGCGGGGCTTCGGCTTGCATCGGCGAGCGGTTGGTTCGGCGTCCCGACGATGCGGGAAACGGGGCTTCGTCTGGCATGGGCGGGACGCGAGCGACTCGGGCCTCGTGACCGGGCGTTGCTCGACGCAACGGCGGGACCGAACTATCCCTCGCCCTCGAGCTACCTCGACGTGCTCAAGGCGAAGCAGCACTACGTGGAGATCGCGCCTGATCGGGCAGATGCGTGGTTCGAGCTTGGCGACGGCATGTTCCACTTCGGTGCGGTCGTGGGGTATGCCGATGCGGACGCGCGGGCAGCAGACGCATTCAAACGCGCGCTCGTGCTGGACTCCACCTACGCCCCGGCGGCGGAACACCTGCTGCTGATCGAAGCACACGACGGCGATACAACGGCCGTGCGCCAGCTCGGTCACCACTTCCTCTCGATCGATCCAGCGAGCGAGAACGCCGACGGCGTGCGCTGGCGGATGGCGGTTGCGTTAGGCGACTCCCAGTCGCTGGCGGACATCACCCGCCGGCGCGATACGCTGACCCCGATCAGCGCGCACACCATGGCGCAGATGAGCCAGCTCGACGCCGTGGATCTCGATCGCGCGCAGCGCATCTCGGATGCAGCAGTGGAGAACGCGCGGATCCAGGGTGACAAGTACGCCGCGCTGGTGACCGCGCACGACCTGGCGTTGAATCGCGGGCAGCCAGCGGCGGCTGTGCGCGCGAACACGCGGGGCCGTGAGGTGGCCGCGGCGAACACCCGCGTGTACCTGCGCGAGCGTGTGCGCGACGCGTTGTACTGGGATGGTGACAGCGCCGTAGCGGCAGCCGCGGTGCGCGAGCTGGAGCGGACGGCGTTCGGGCCGACCCCCGAGAAGCCGTCGGATCGCTTCGGTCAGATCGTGGACCTCTGCAACGTCGAGCTGTGGCGCGTGGGACATGACGACCTGCGGACGTTGACCACGAGCATCGTTCGGCTACGTCACGCGGCGACCGCGTCGCCCGAAATGCCGACGACGAGCTTCCCGAACGCGTGTGCGACGCTGCTCGATGCGATTGCATCGGCACGCACTGCCCGACCCGACGCGCCAGTTGCTCTCGCGCGGCTCGATTCCCTCCTCAAGACGGGCCCCGGCGGCTTCGTGCAGGATGCGGGGAACCTGATCCTCGCGCGTCTCAAGGAGAAGCACGGGGACGTGCGCGGCGCGCTGGCGGCGGTCCGTCGTCGCGAGACGTTCCTGACGCGGCCGTTGTACCTGTCGACGTTTTTGCGCGAGGAGGGTCGCCTCGCGGCGCTGGCGGGCGAGAACGACGCGGCGATCGAGGCATACCGACACTACGTCACACTGCGCGCGGCGCCCGAGCCTCCTCTCCGCTCCGAGGTGGAGTACGTGAGAGACGAGCTCGGAAAGCTCGAGAAGGCGAATGGACTGAAGTAAGAGGCGGCAGGCGACAGGCGGCAGGCGACTGTTAACTACGAACTGCGCATTAAACGCCGCCTGCCGCCTCCCGCCTGCCGCCTGTCGCCCGTCGCCCGTCGCCCGTCGCCGGCAGTTGCCAGTCGCCTATTTTTCCCCGACAATGGCGGTTCCTGTCGCCAGATCAAACGTCCCACCGGCGGGCACCACGTGCATGCGAATCTCCGAGGCGCCTAACGTTCGACCCGCCGGCGTCACGGTCGCGCGGCGCGCGTCGTAGATCGTCGCCTGCGACGCGCCGATCACCTCCCATGGTCCCTGCGGCGAGACGACCAGCGCCGTGGATTCATCGATGCCGATGCCCACGACGGTCGGGTGCTCGAGCACGACACTGATGAGGCGATTGTGGCGGCGCCGACGAAGGAAGTGCTGATCCACCGTCACGTTAGGCAGCAGACCGAAGCCCGGAACCAGCACCACGTCGTCGCGATCGACGGTCATCCAGCCATCGCTCGAGTCGCTTGGCGGGCGACTGCCGCCGGGCCGGCGTTCGTCTCCACTGATCATTGGGTCGGACATGACCGCCGCGCCGGCTGAGGTTCCGCCCACGACCGCGCCGCGGCGGTATCGCGAGCGGATCGAATCCAGAACGGCCGTGCCGAGGATCGCAGCTGTCAGGCGGTTCTGGTCGCCCCCCGGAAACCAGATCCCGGTTGCCTGACCCAGCAACCGCGCGACGGAGTCGGCGCCCGTGTCGTTTCGCGCCAGGTTCAGCGACACGGCGTGAGCGGCACCCAGCTTCCGAAATGACGCCGTCTTCTCCGCACCCGATTCGGCTCCCGACTCGCTGGCCATCGGGAGCACGACGATGCGCGCCTTCCCCGCACCGCCGGCGAGATCGAAGAATCGACGATTGACCTCGTCGGGAATCGGTCCGCCGCCGACGATGACCAGGTGTCCCTGCGCGTTAGGCGCCGGTGGTTGTGAGGCAAGGGTGCCCGTAGATGCACACGCGCTCACGAAAAACACGCCGACTAATGAAATTCGCCGCATAAGCTGATGGCTGATGCTGATGGCTGATGGCTGATCGCTGCCGCCCGAAGGGCGGCTACGGCCACCCGAACACCACAGGCGTCTGCGCGACCGATCGCGCGCGGGCCAGGTCCGACGCCGGGCGCCAGAACCGTGGACGCCCCGATGTGATCGTGAAGTTTACGCCCCACTTCGACCCCGCATCGGAGATCAACGGCCCGGCGAAATCGACGCGCAGGTTTTGGCGGCTCGAACGCGGAATGGCGATGATGAGACCGATCCCCGCGCCCACGCGCGGATTCACCGTCTCCCCGAAGGGGACGTCGCCAGCCCACATCTTGCCCGCGTCGACGAAGGCCGCGGCTCCCAGTCCCAGGTAATTCTTGATGCCGGGGAAGACCAGCCGGTCTTCGAGCCGCACGACGGCGCGTCGCCCACCACTCGTTTCCGAATCTTCGTACCCGCGGAGGCCAGCGCGTGCCGTGCCTAACCGCAGCTCGAACGGTACGGTCGTCCTCCACGCGCCCGCGTACTCGATGCTCAGTATCCGTGTCCGTCGCTTCGTCGGGTGAGAGTAGAACGCCAGCCGCCCCTCGGTGATCACGTCGCTCCAGTCGTCTCCCTCTCGCCTGGCCTCGACGTTGCCTTCCAGGCCGCCGAAGAAACGCGTCGTGCCCATCCCGGCGTAGAGCTGGGTTGCGCCATACCAGCCGGTGAAATCCGATCCGACGCCGTGTCCAACGGCACCACCGAATTGCATGCCGTTGGCGACGTCCTGTGCGCCTTCGAGCGCGTCGAAGCCCTGCGCCTTGAAGAAGCGAAGACCGCGCGCACCGAGGATCAGCGAGACCAGGGTCCGGTCCTGCGTGGTGTAGCGCGGACCGAGGGTCGTGTCGGGGTCGTCGACGAACCCATCATCGGTGATGATGACGCCGCGATCGGCTGGCGATACGTGTTCGCCGCCCACCTGCACACCGCCGTACACGCCGTTTGCTCCGCCACCCAGACGGTACAGCGCGTTGACCTGCCAGCCGGTCCGGTTGACTTCCAACGATAGCGGATCGATGTCTCCCTCGCCGCGAAGGAAGGATTGATAGTTGTCCAGGTGCACGACGTTGGCCGACCACGCGATCCGCTGGAACTGCGAGTACAGGGGCTGCGACAGCGTCGCGGTCTCGACCTCGCCTAACGGGGCCCGCTCCAGATAGGTGTCGAACAGCCACTGCCGGCCGAACGTGCTATAGTCCCGGAACTGGAGCAGCCATCCGTCGCGGAACGCGAACCCCTGCTTCCATTGCCCGGCCAGCGCCATCCCGTAGCCAGCGAGGTTGGCGCTGCCGAGCTTGATGCGGGTAGGCGTACCGCCGTTCATGCCAAGGCCGAGGATGGGCCGGATGTCGTCGGTGGTCGAGAAGTCCACCCGAATGGTTCCGTTCGCGTCCGGCGTGACGACGGCTTTCGCGTCGGCGAGGTAGGGTTGCGCGCGAAGCACTCGCTCCGACTCGCGTAGCGCGAGCTCGCTGCACTTGTCCCCCTGCTTGACGAGCAGGAAGGGCGCAATTGCCGACTCGCGCGTGGGCACTCCGGCAAGCGCGAACCGGAGGAACGGTCGAAGCGCGCCGGTCGACCGTTCGACCATAACCGGCTCGCCACGGGTTATGGTCACCACCGAGACAGTCTCGCCATTGCATCGAGGTCCCAACGGTGGCGGCGCCGACTTCGCCGCCGCTGTCGTGTCTTGCGCGGCCAGGCGGCCGACGGCGAGCGCGAGCGCGATGACGGGAGCGTAGCGCAGAAACGACTCCGGCGTTGGAGACTTGGTTCAGCGTGCTTTCGCGAGCGTTGCCACGATCAGAGCAGCCCATTGCGGGCCGAGCCATCCGCGATCACCGTCATCGTACGACTCGGAGGTGGCGTGGGCGCCGCGCCCATCGCCTCCGCCGTCGATCGTGATCGCGGGGATGCCAAGGCTCATCGGGAAGTTCGCGTCGGTGCTCGACGCACTGGTTGTTGTCGTGAAGCCAAGACTCCTGCCAGCACCGATCGCCGTGCGGACGATGAAGGCGCTGTCCGGGAGCGCCCCGGCGGGGCGAATCCCGATCGTGTCGATCTTGACCGAGATCTTCACGCGCGACGACGGCCATCGCGCATTCTCGGCCGCGAGTGCGTTGCGAATCGCCGTGTGGAACTTTGCGTCGAGGTCGGCAAGCGCCTGCGTCGACTCGGATCGCAGGTCGACGTCCATGACGCCACTCGGCGAAATGGTGTTGACCGAGGTGCCACCCTCGATGACACCGACGTTGAATGTCGCCTTGGGGGTCGTCGGCACCTGAATGTCCGAGATCGCAGCGATCGCCCGGCCTAACGCGTGTATGGGGTTGGGCATCCCGAACGCGCCGTAGCTGTGCCCGCCGGGGCCTTGGTATGTCACGCGGTAACGGTTGCTGCCGACGGCGCGGCTCGTGAGGCCCAAACCGGTGCCATCGACGGAGATGAAATAGTCGATCTTGCCCTGGTACTCGCGGGTGAACAGGTGCCTAACGCCGCGCAGATTGCCCGGACCTTCCTCGCCGACATTACCGACGAAGATGACAGTGCCCTCGGTGGGTACTTTCTCCATCTGGAAGGCGCGCGCGACGGCGAGCACCACGGCAAGGCCACGGCAATCGTCTCCGATGCCAGGCGCTCGCATGACGGTGCCTTCGCGCTTCACCTTCACGTCGGTCCCCTCGGGGAAGACGGTGTCGAGATGGCCGGCGAGCAGCACCGTCGGCCCGGAGCCCGTACCCGTGCGCTCGGCGATGACGTTGCCGATCGAATCCGTGCGGACCGTCAGTCCGAGCGCCTCGAGCCGGCGTTTGTACTCCGCCCCGCGGACCGATTCCTTGAAGGGAGGCGCAGGGATTTCGCAGATCGATTGCTGCTGGCCGAGGGTCCAGGCATTGTCGGCCTTGATGCGAGCGAGCGCGCGGCCGACCGACGCGGTCGGGCCCGACTGCGCGCGCGCTGGCGCGGCGAGCGAGACGCCGATGGCGCCCGCGGCCACGAGGAGGCGGCCGAGGGCGCGTGCGGGCGCGTCCGCGATGCGAACGGGACCCATGCGCGTCAGCGAGCCGCAGCGAGTCGCGCGTCCCCGGCCGGCTTGGCGGCATACAGCCGGCGTTCGAGCGCAGCGGTGAGCGTTCGCGTTACGCGGCCCGGCTCGCCGGCCCCGATCGGGCGGCCATCGAGCTGGACGATCGGCGTGACGTCGCTGGTTGTGCCGGTGATGAACAGCTCGTCGAGCCGGCCGATCTCCTGCTGGAGGATCGGTGTCTCGCGCACGGCAACGCCCTGCTCCACCGCGAGCTCGAGCACAACGTCGCGCGTGATGCCGGGGAGAATGTAGTTCGATCTCGGGTACGTACGCAGTTCGCCGTCGATCACGCCGAAAACATTGGTGTGGGAGCCTTCCGTGATGACGCCGTCACGGATGAATACGGCCTCGAGCGATCCGGCGGCGACGGCGTGCTGCTTTGCAAGAACGGCACCTAACAAGTTGACGGTCTTGAGATCGCAGCGCGACCAGCGGATGTCCGGGTACGTGACAGCCGTCGCACCTCGCTCGCGCTGCTCGTGATTCGGCGTGAACGGCGATGTGGACATGAAGACGGTCGGTGGCGTCGACGCCGGCGGGAAGTAATGCGTTCGCGGCGCGGCACCACGGGTGATCTGGAGGTAGACGGTGCCCTCCCCCGTCGTGAGGCCGTTCTCCTGGATGAGCCGGTAATGGACGTCGAGGATCTGCTCGGGCGTCATGCGTGGATCGATCCCGATGCCACCGAGCCCGTACTGCAGCCGTTGCATGTGGCGGTCGGCCTCGAAGAGGCGGCCGTTCACGACGCGCGTGACCTCGTAGATGCCGTCGCCGAAGATGAAGCCGCGGTCGTCGACCGACAGGGTCGCACGTTCGCGCGGCAGGAACTCACCGTTGAGATAAACCACACCGGGCATGTGTATGCTCGCTTTTCTGGTCGGGTACCGGAATCAATGTCGAGAATCGGGAATCGGGAAGGCACTACCGGGGACGGGGTACGGGGGACAGGCGACGGAACAGCACGGGAACGGGAATCGGGAATCGAGGTCTGATCGTCAGTTAGGCATGCATGCGCCGCAACGGAAGTCCGGGTCCATCGAGGCCGTCGGCAGCTCGGCTGACGAAACGTCTAACGTTCTCCGGACACGCGTTCGGTTCGCAGCTCTCGTCCTCATCGCGATTTACGCTGTCGCGAGGCTCAGGAACCCGGAGTACTGGGACCCGCTCGACGATCTGAACCTGGCCATTCACGAAGCCGGGCACCTGGTGTTCTCCGCCTTCGGCGAGACCATGACGATTCTCGGCGGATCGCTCTTCCAGGTCATCGTACCAGCGGCCTTCGTCGCGTACTTCGCCCGAACGAGGCAGCGCTACGCCGCCGCGGTCACCATGTCGTGGGTAGCGGTCAACCTGCTGAACGTTGCGCGCTACATCGGGGATGCGCGCGCACAGGAGCTCCCACTGCTGGGTGGCGAGGACAGCATCCACGACTGGTGGTACCTGCTCATCAATTGGGACCTGCTGCCGCGGGACCTAACGATTGCGCGCTGGGTGCACTTCGCCGGCGTGGTGGCGTTCCTGACGGCGATCGTCGGCGGAGGCTGGTACGCCCGGAGTGGATCCCGGAGCGTGGACTCGCGTTAATTGGGGGCGATACGGCCGGGAATCTGCACTGAAGCCCTGCATGGCCACGTCACTGTCACGCGCCCGGACGGCGAGCTCGGCATCGGGATCCGCGGTCGCGGCGCTCGTCCACGTTGGAACCGCGGGATGGTCCTATAGCGACTGGGAAGGCGTCTTCTATCCCAAGCCGCATCCGCGGGGGTTCGATGCGCTCGAATACCTGTCGCGTTATGTGGACGTCGTCGAGGTGAACTCGACGTTCTATCGTCCAGTGGACGCGAACGTCGCGCGCCGCTGGGTGGATCGCGTAGCCGACGCGGCGGATTTCAGATTCACGGCGAAACTGTCGAAGCGGTTCACGCACGAGCGGGATACGGCGTTCACGCGCGCGGAAGTCGCCGAAGTGCGCCGCGGCTTCAGGCCAATCCAGGGTGCGGGCAAGCTTGGCGCGGTGCTACTGCAGTTTCCCTGGTCGTTTCGCCGCACGGATGACAACCGCATCTGGCTCGACGACGTGACGCGCGCGTTCGCGGAATTTCCACTGGTGGTGGAGGTGCGCCACGCGTCCTGGGCGGTTCCGGAGTTCTATGCCGAGCTCGTGGAACGCGGCATCGGGTTCGTGAACATCGACCAGCCGCTCTTCCACAATTCGATAAAGCCAAGCGCGACGGCAACGGCGCCCGTTGGCTATGTACGCATTCACGGTCGCAACTACCGAGACTGGTTTCGCAAGGACGCGGGCGTGGAGGCGCGGTACGACTATCTCTACACACCGGCGGAGCTCACGCGATGGGCAGAGCGGAGCGTGGAGGTCGCAGAGGCGGGAGCGGAGGAAGTCTACGCGGTGGCCAACAATCACTACCGCGCGAAGGCGGCGGTAAACGCGATTCAGCTCAAGAGCATGGTGCGCGACGAGCCGGTGCCGGCGCCTGAGACGCTGTATGCGGCGTACGAGGACGAGCTGGCGGCGTGGGCATATCCGGCCTAACGGGACTGGGGATTGGGACTGGGGACTCGGCCGGGAGGCCATTACGGCAGAGGAAGGCTCCTAGCGCTAATGGCTTCCCAGCCGAGTCCCCAGTCCCCAGTCCCTAGTCCCGCTTCGTAAGAACCTCCTCGAACAACGCAATCGCTCGCGGATCATTCGACTGACTCAGCCAGAACATGGCGTCGCGCCGAACCTCCGGGTCGCGATGGGTCTTCGCCACGCGAATGAGGATGGGAACGCCCTCGTCCTTCGGCCGCTGCGAGAGCGCGAACACCACCTGCTTCTGCACCTCGCGGTCGACGCTCGCATCGTTCGTCAGCGAATCGAGACCGGCCGTCGCCGCGTCGCCGGCAGCTTGGCCGAGCCAGAACACCGCCTGCTTTCTCGTTTCGCGAGGGCGGTCGTCGCTTTTCGCCAAACGAATGAGCGCGGGCCACACGACCGCGCTGTCCGCCAAGGTCGCCGGGAAGATCGCATCGCGGCCCGCCTTGCCAGGAAGCTTCGTGGCGAGGGACATGAGATAGTCCGCCGCCTCTTTCGCGGGGACGGTTCCCAAATCGGTCACGCCCGTCCCCGCCGAACGCCATCGTCCGCCGACGACGAAGCGAAGCGCCACGATCTCGCCGTCGCGCTTGTCGAGCACGAGGCGTCCCGGACCGTAGTCGCACACGTTATCCCATTCGACATCCCGCGTCTGATCGTAATCGCCCCACTGCTGGCGCCAGTTGTGGCCGCGACTGATGCTTCCGCCGCGTCCGCACACTTCGGGCTTCGTGGCGAAGCTCATTCGAACCGACCCGTCGCCGGCACGGGCGACGCGATCGGCGATGGACTGCGCGCCGGCGACCGATGAGGCCGAGCACGCGAGCGCCAGCGAGGCAATGAGTTGTCGCGTCATTTTGAGATCCTGTCCTCGAGATACTTCGCAGCCCGCGGATCACGACTCTGCCCAAGCCAGAAGGTCGCCTTCTCGCGGATCTCGCGATCCGGGTCGTTCTTCGCGAGGTCGATCAGCTTATCCACCGCGTCCGACTCGCGCCGTTGGGAGAGGACGAACACGTAGTGTTCCTTCAGGTCGCGCGAGTCCAGCCGCGGATAGATCGCGACGAGATCGCCTAACGGTGCCGACTGCTTCTGGCCGCGCCAGAAGAGCGCCTGCTTGCGAAGCTCGACCGGCTCGTTCGCATCGAGCACGCGCTGGACGAGCCAGCGCTGGTCATCGTCCTCGTCGAGCTGCGCGACCGCCTGGATGACCTTGTCCTTGAGCTGCGGGTCGTCGAGCCGAGCGTAGAGTGTGCGCAGGAAGGGCCCGTTGCCGCCGTCGTGATCAAGGAACCCGAGCGCGAAGATCGCCTTGCCACGGAGATCTCGCGCGATCGTATCGCTCGACGCGATCGTGCGCAGAGTGGTGCGCCCTCGGTCATTAGAGGCGTTGCCCAGCCAGAAGATCGCGCGCTCGCGCACCCAGCGCGAGTCATCGTCGCGCTTCGTCATCTCGATGAGCGACGGCACGCCTGCGCCGTTGCGGAGCTGGCCTAACGTCATGATGACGCCTTCGCGGAGCTGGCGCGACTCGGTGCCGTTCCTGGCCAGCGCGGCCAGCGGCGCCGCCGCGTCCGCCGGCGCGACGCCGCTCAGCCAATACAGCGCCGAGCTCCGAACGTCCTGTGTGCGGTTCTCGTCGCGCGCGAGCGATAGGAGCCGCTGCCAGATGTCGGCGCTGTCCGCGAACGCGGCCGCCATGATCGCATTGCTGGCAACGCGACCGCGTGCGATGGACGCAAGCCCGAGGAAGTACTCCGTGGCCTCGCGGGCGGAGACCGTGCCGAGATCCGTCACACCCGCATCGCTCCGGCGGAGCGCACCGACATGGACCCGCACGAGGGTGACCTCGCCATCGCGGCGCGTCACGACCGCGCGCGCCGGACCGAACGTGCAGTCCATCCGCGACCAGCCGTGTCCCTGGACCGACGGGTATACCATGAATAGCCGGCCTAACGCCGTTATGTCCCGGCCGTCGCCACATGCCTCGGGACGCGAGGCGTACGTCATCTGCACCGTGCCCTCTCGCACCGCAGCCACTCGGTCTGCGATTGATTGGGCGCCAAGGTGTGGCGCGGCAACCATCGCCATCACCACACCCAGCCATGCGCGTGTCAGGCCCATCATCGCCTCCTACTTGATCTCCTTCGAGATCAGGTCCTCCAGGAACTTCGCCGCACGCGGATCGCGCGACTGGCCAAGCCAGAACACGGCCTTGCTGCGCAGCTCCTTGTCCTTGTCGTTCTTCGCGATGTCCATGAGCTTCTCGAGCGCCTTGCCGTCGCGGCCGCGCTGCGAGAGCACGAAAATGAGCTGCTCCTTGATCTCGGAGTCCGTCATCTTGTCGTACAGGCTCGCGAACGCTTCGGTGGACGCGCCGCCGTTCTGTCCCGCCCAGAACAGCGCCTGCTTGCGCATCTCGATGCTCTCCTTCGGGTCGAGCGCGATCTGCATGATCCACTCGGCGTTGCCGAAGCCACGCTGCTGTGAGAGCGAGAAAATGATCTTGTCCTTGAGCGCCTCCGCCTTCACGCGGCCGTAGAGCCCCTTGAGGTAGTTCGCGTTGTCCTCGGAGTGCTTCTGGCCGAGCCAGAAGATCGCCTGCTCGCGCAGCTCCTCGTTTTCGGTCTCGCGCTCAGCGAAGTCGCGCAGGATCTGGCTGGCCTTGGGCGAGCTCTGTTGCGAGAGGGCAAACAGCGCCTTGTCCTTAGTCTCCTTGTCTTTCGAGTTCTTGAGCAGGTCCTCGAGCAGCGGCACCGCCCGTTCGGAGTGGACCTGGCCTAACCAGAACACGGCCTGCTCGCGCGTCTCCTGATCGGGGTCGTTCTTCGCGGTCTGCATCAGGATGTCAGCGGCTTCTTCACCGCCCTTCTGCGACACGAGGAACACGGCCTTCCGGCGCAGCACGTACGAGCATGTATCCCGGCGCTCGAGCACCTTCTTGAGAATCGGCATGGCGCGATCGGAATCCATCTGCAGCAGCGCGTTCAGCGCGACGACGCGCTCGTCGTCATCATCCTCGGAGCATCGCGCGCCCTGACCGGTGCCGGATGCACTTTTGCCCCGATCCTGGTCTCCGTCCGCTTTCGCGATCCTGGAAACCTCCGCCGCGCACTGCGCGTCGCCGCGCTGTGCAAGCTCGCCGCACACCCGCGTGCGCAGCGTCTTCGCGTCCGCGAGATCCGCGTTAGGGTATTTCTTTTCGAGCGAGGTCAGCACGTCACGCGACTCGCGCATCCGATCGACGCTCCCCGTCTGGTAGAGCGAGAACGCGCGGAAGTACAACGCGGATGGCGCCGACGGCGACTTCGGGTAGCGATCCGCGACCTGGCGGAAGAGGTCCGCGGCCTGCGTGTAGTTGCGCCGATTCAACGCCTCACGTGCGCGCCGATAGAGCGAATCGGCCGGATCGCCCTGTTGGAGCTCCGGAACCTCCGGGCCCGCTCTTGGCGACCCGAGGTCGGAGCGCTCGGCGCGCGCCTCGCGCGCTGGAACCGAACGCTCGTACGAGGTGCCAACCTGTGTTGCGGCGAATGCCGGGCTTGCCGCCAGCGCCATCGCGGCAGCAATCGAAATCATCTTCATGGTGGTGGTCCTCACGTTCCCTTCACGGGAATCGCGGTGCGAAGTCTCGTCAGCACCTGGTCGTCGGTCAGAGCGCCCTTGATCAGGTCGCGATCGCGCGCCGAGGACTTCGGAGACAGTTGAACGATCTGAACGAGCACGAGCTCGAGGTCCTGCAACAGCCTGCGGCGAACCGGATCGCGCGCCGCGGGCGAATCGAGAAGCAGTCGAGTGTTCGAGAGCAGGTCCTTCCCCCAGGCCGAGATCTCGGCGTCCATGCGACCCTGCGAGAGATCGCCCTTGAACGCGGTGAGCATGGCTTCGGCTTCGGTGAGATGCTGGGCCGTAGCCACGGTGTAAGCGCGCGCTCGCGTGTCGTCACTGGCGTCGGGCGTGAGCTGGCGTTCGGGGCTACTGCCTTTCGGCGGTGGCGGCCCCTTGCCGCCGTTGTCGCTACGGCTGTCGGTGGCAAGGTCCCTGCGCGGATTGCCGACGGACACCGATTCCGGCGAGACGCGCGTGGGGCCTAACGAGTCAGGTTGGGTGGTTCGCGGCGCGAGCTGCTGTGTTGGCGACGGACCAAGGAATCGGCCCAGCTGAATACCCAACGCGAGCAGCAGCGCTGCCGCGACGGCGTAGTACACCCACCGCGGAACCCGGCGGTGGAACGGAAGCACGGTTCCCTGTTCCCCGTTCCCGGTTCCCGCCGTCTCACCGCTTCCCGCTTCCCGCTTCCCGCTTCCCTGCCGTATCGCTTCCCACATCTGTTCGCGCGGAACGATCTCGGGCGGGCGGTTGTACTCCTCCGCCGCCAGCTGCCGCAGCAACGCATCCATTCGGTCTTCGTCGCTCATGACACCCATTCTCCTGCAAAGTCGGCAAGCGCCTCACGGAGCTTGGCCC
>Ga0207674_10003102_pt1 | contig 20519 bp, 19 predicted proteins | sample KBSCornC72_FD_184303 | JGI IMG/M metagenome (GOLD analysis project Ga0207674, IMG submission 184303) | Corn rhizosphere microbial communities from Kellogg Biological Station, Michigan, USA - KBS Corn C7-2 (SPAdes) (version 2) | ecosystem: Host-associated > Plants > Roots > Rhizosphere > Soil ...
CTCGGCCACGGCGCCGGCGACGACCTGCTCGTCGAGGTCGCGCGGCGGCTGCGCTCGTGCGTGCGCCACTCTGACCAGGTGCTCGAGAGCTCGCTCGAGACGGTCGGGCTGCGCTCGCACCGCACGCTCGAGGCGGTCGGCCGGCTCGGCGGCGACGAGTTCGTCGCGCTCCTGCCCGAAGTCGTCGACGAGCAGGACGCCGAGCGCGTCGCGCAGCGCATCCTCGAGGTGATGCGAAAGCCGATCATGATCGGGCTGCAGGAGTGCTTCGTCACCGCGAGCGTCGGCATCGCGATCTTTCCGCGCGACGGCACCACCATCGCCGACCTGCTGCGCAACTCCGACATCGCGATGTACTCGGTGAAGTCGGCGGGTCGCAACTCGGCGTCGCTGTACCGGCCGAACCTCGCCGGCAAGGGCCGCGAGAAGCTCGAGCTCGAGAGCGCGCTGCACAAGGCGATCGAGCGCAACGAGCTCGTCCTGCACTACCAGCCGAAGATCGACGTCCGCGGCGCGCGCATGATCGGCGCCGAGGCGCTGATGCGCTGGCGCCGCCACGGCCAGCTCGTCGCGCCCGGCGACTTCATCCCGCTCGCCGAGGAAACCGGGCTCATCATCCCGCTCAGCGAATGGGCGATCCGCGAGACGGCGCGCCAGGCGCGCGTCTGGCAGGACAACTTCGGCTTTTCCGACTCGATCGCGGTCAACCTGCCGAGCCGCCTGTTCGAGCGCACCGACCTCGTCGAGTACATCCACACCGCGGTGACGACGTACGGCGTCCCGCACCACGCGATCGAGCTCGAGATCACCGAGACGGGCCTGATGAAGGACCTGCAGAACGTGATCCCGTCGCTGCATCGGCTCAACGAGATCGGCGTCGAGATCTCGATCGACGACTTCGGCACCGGCTACTCGTCGCTCGCGTACCTGACGACGCTGCCGATCAGCGAGCTGAAGATCGACCGCTCGTTCGTCCGCGACCTCGGCATGACGCCGCAGAGCTCGGCGGTCGTCACCGCGATCATCGCGCTCGCGCGCTCGCTCGGCCTGCGCGTGATCGCCGAGGGCGTCGAGAACCTGCGCCAGATGGAGGTGCTGCACCGCCTGGGCTGCGGCGTGATGCAGGGCTTCCTGTTCAGCCGCCCGCAACCTCCCGAAGACATCGAGAAGTGGCTGCAGCAGACGATCCTGCCGCGCAAGGCGCCGTGGATCGGCAAGGCCGGCGATGCCGAGATCGCCGAAGTGCTGCGCTTTGCCGACGGGCGCGATCCTCGGGCCAAGCCTGCCGGCTGATTCGCCTCTCGTGCCATGGAAGCCACCCGCCCCGCCGCATTGAGCGGCCCGGTTGTCGACACCGCACAGGTCGCGAAGGCGGCGCTGCGCCGCCTCGCGCTCGACAAGCTCGACCCGACGCCCGACAACTACGCGCGCGCGTTCCGCCAGGAGTCCGGCGAGCCACCTGCGGCCGATGGCGCGGCGATCGCGCTGTTGATCGAGCGCATCGTGCGCGGCATCGAACGCGGCAGCAAAGGCTGGACCACCGCGCGCAAGAAGGAAAGCCTGCAGCGCGTGCTCGACGGCAGCCGCAGCGATGCGCGCCGCTTGCAGCAGCGGCTGACGCAGCTCGTCGCGAGCTGGGACACCGAGCCGGGCGACGCGGCAACGGCCCCGGCGCCGCTCGATGGGATGACCGGCCCTGCGCCGTTCGATGCCGCGACGGCGCCGGCGCCGCTCGATGCGCTGCCGATGGCGTTCGGAGAGATCGTCCGCGCCGTCGGCGCGCCCGCGGTTCCGACCGCCGCGCCGGTCTGGCCGCGCGCAGTCGAGGCGCTCGGCGGCACCGTGCGGCAGGCACTGCCGCCGCAGCAGGCAAGCTCGCCGCACCAGATCGCCACCGCACTGTCGGCGCTGTGCGCGCGCCTGAACGGCGACGGCGCCAATGCCGCGCTGGTCGACGAGATCGAAGAGCTGTGCCGACGCGCCGCGCCAATCCTGCAGCACCGCCATCATCTGTTCGACCAGCTCGGCGGCTTGTGCACCGAACTCACTGCGAGCCTGACCGACCTCGCCGAAGACGACAGCTGGGCCAAGGGCCAGTGCGAGGCGATGCAGGTCAAGATCGACGAAGGCCTGAATGCGCGCGGCATCCGCGCGGTCAGCGAGCTGTTGCGCGACACGCGCGAGCGCCAGAGCGTGCTGCGCGCGGAGCGTGCGCGGGCGCGCGAGTCGCTCAAGGGACTGATCAACCGCATGCTCAGCGAGCTCGACCAGCTCGGCTCGCAGACCGGTCATTTCCACGAGAGCGTCGGCCGCTATGCCGACGTGATCGAGAAGGCCGACTCGCTCGAGAGCCTGACCATCGTCGTGCGCGAGATGGTCGAGGAAAGCCGCACCGTGCAGGCACTCGTGCAGCAGACGCAGTCCCGGCTGCAGCAGGAGCACAGCAAGGCGCACGGCCTGGCGCAGCGCGTCGGCGAGCTCGAGCGCGAAATGCAGCGCCTGTCCGACGAGGTCTCGACCGACCAGCTGACGCAGATCGCGAACCGGCGCGGCCTGCTGCAGGCCTTCGATGCCGAGCGCGCGCGGCTCGAGCGCTCGGGCAGCAACTTGTCGATCGGCCTGCTCGACATCGACAACTTCAAGCGCCTGAACGACGACCTCGGCCATGCCGCCGGCGACGAGGCGCTGAAGTCGCTCGCGGCGCTCGTCAGCAAGACCTTGCGCCCGACCGACCTGGTGGCCCGCTACGGCGGCGAGGAGTTCGTCGTGCTGTTGCCCGATACGCCGCTCGACGAAGGCCAGCAGATCCTGACGCGGCTGCAGCGTGCGCTGACCGGCGGCCTGTTCATGCACGAGCACAAGCAGGTCTTCGTGACCTTCTCGGCCGGCGTCACCGCCTACCGCGCGCCTGAGCGCATCGAAGCGGCGCTGGAGCGCGCCGATCAGGCGCTGTACGAGGCCAAGCGCACCGGCAAGAACCGCACCTGCCTGGGCTGATCGCCGTCGGCCCGCTCGGCCCGCGGCCCGATTTGGCGAAAGGCTCAGCAGCCCTTCAGGCTGCCCGCACCGGCACCGTTGCCCCGCTCGGCCAGGACCACGCCGACGGCTTCGCGGTCGCTCAGGCGCCGCAGCCTGGCCAGCTCGCCGGCCTGTACCGCCTGGGCTTCGAGCGTCGACTTGTCCGTCATGCCGCTGCAAGCGAGCAGGTACACCACGTGGCGCGAACTGCCGAGCGTGACACCGGTGCGCGTGGCGACCCGCGGGCCCATCGCCATCAGTTCGTCGTAGCTCATGCCGGCGCGCGGCGCGACCTCGGTCAGGTGCCTGGTCTCGCTGCGGCCGGCGAAGAAGACCGCGACGAAGGCCGCCGCCAGGCCGATGCCGCCGATGCTCGCGAGGTGCTTGATCATGCCGGGCATGCTCCGTGGTTGCACCCGGGGCGGTCCACCGCGGCCGGGGTGATGCAATGGTACAAGTTGCGACGCGCAGGACACATCGCGCTTTCGGGTGAGGCACGGCGCGGTCGCGACCCGGCATGCACCCGCGGCGCGCGGGCGCGGCGTCACAGGACCGGTCGCAGCGCCCGCGCCGCCTCACGCAAGGGCGGGAGCAAGGTCTGGACCATCTGCGCCTGGGGATGGCTCTGCAACTGCACTGTCATGCCGATTGCCCCGACGCATTCGCCCTTACGGTCCTTCACCGCCATCGCGATGCCGCTCAGGCCGAGGTCGAGCTGCTGCTCGGTGGTCCAGTAGTCGAGCGCGCGCGCGGTCGCCACGATCTCGCGAAAGCGCTGCGGATCGGTCACGGTGTGCGCGGTGAAGCTCGAGAAATCGTGCGCGGCGATCCAACCTTCGAGGCGCTCGTCGCTCCAGGTCGACAGGATCGCCACGCCCGGCGTCACCACATGCGCCGGCGCCCGCACGCCGACCTGGTAGCCGATCGAGACCAGGCGCGGCGCATTGCTGCGCGCGACATAAACGACCTCATGGCCGTCGAGCACGCTGAAATTGACGGTCTCGCCGCATTGCATAGAGACGCGCTGGATGAACGGCTGCACCAGCCGTGGCAGCCGCGCCGCGCCGAGATAGCTCTGGCCCAGGCGCAGCACGCGCGGCATCAGCCAGAACCGCTTGCCATCGCTCGCCGCATAGCCGAAGTGCACCAGGCTGAGCAGGAAGCGCCGCGCCGCGGTGCGGGACAGCCCGGTCAGCTCGGCCGCCTCGGACGGGGTCAGGCGCGGATGGTCATCATCGAAGGCCTCGATCACGCGCAGGCCCTTGCCCAGGCCCTCGATCAGGTCCTGCCGCGCAATCGTCAAAGGGGCGTCATCCATGCTTTTTCACCGCTCAGTGGAAACCCGCGCTGCGTTCGATCACCGCGCGCTGTGCGCGATGATCGCGCAAACAGGCGCGGGTGGCCTTGTCGCCAACCCTGGGGCTGCTTAATGTCCACGTCACCGCAAACAGCGACCGACAGCGCTCATGAACATCTCCGGCACCACCCGTGTCTTCCTGATCCTCGGCGACCCCGTCGCCCAGGTGCGCGCGCCCGAGGCGTTCAATCACCTGTTCGCCCGGCACGGGGCCGATGCGGTGCTGGTGCCGGCCAATGTGCCGCCGGCCGAGCTCGAAGGCTTCGTCCGGCACGTCCTGAAGGCGCGCAACATCGACGGGCTGTGGCTTGCGATCCCGCACAAGACGCCGATGGTCGCGTTGCTCGACCGCTGCGACCGCCTGGGCAGCGCGGCCGGCGCCGTCAACGCGGCGCGGCGCAATGCCGACGGCACGCTCGAGGGCGCGCTGTTCGACGGCGTCGGGTTCACCAAGGCGCTCGACCATTGGGGCCTGCCGATTCCGGGCCGCAATGCGCTGGTGGTCGGGGTCGGCGGCGGCGGCGTCGCGATCGCCGCGTCTCTGGCGGCCCGCGGTGCCGGCCGCGTCGCGTTGTTCGACAGCCTGCCGGGCCGCACCGCAGCGGTCGCGGGCAAGCTCGCGGCTGAATTCGGCACCGAGGTCGTCTCGGCCCCGACCAGCGACCCGCACGGCCACGATCTGATCGTCAATGCCACGCCGCTGGGCCTGAAGGCTGGCGACCCGCTGCCCTTCGACACCGCCCGGCTTGATGCCGACAGCGCCGTGATCGATATCCTGATGAAGAACCAGCCGACGCCGCTGCTGCGCGCCTGCCGCGCGCGCGGCATCACCGCGCACCCGGGCTTCGAGATGATGGTGCAGCAGGTGCCCGAGTACCTGTCGTTCTTCGGTTTCGACGCGATCGCGCAAGCGGTCCAGGCCGATTCGTCCGAAGTCCGCGCACTCTTCGAAGCCGATTGAATTTCTTGCCCCACGATCCATTCCTACAACGGAGACAGACCCCATGAACAAACGCCAATTCATCGCCAGTGCCATCGGCCTCGCATGCGCGGCCCTCGCGTTCGCCACGCCAGCCCAGGCGCAGGCGATCAAGATCGCGAGCCTGCAGGAGCTGTCGGGCACCGGCGCGACGGTCGGCAACAACTTCAAGAACGGCATGGATCTCGCGATCAAGGAGATCAACGCCGGCGGCGGCATCCTCGGCAAGAAGATCGAGGTCACGCATGCCGACACGCAGAGCAACCCCGGCGTGGCCAAGGGCCTGGCGCAAAAGGCGGTCGACGACGACGTGTTCGCGGTGTTCGGCCCGGGGTTCTCGGGCTCGATCCTGGTGAGCATGGCCGAGACCAAGCGCGCGCAGATCCCGAACTTCACCGGCGGCGAGGCCGCGTCGGTCACGCAGCAGGGCAACCCGTACATCTTCCGCACCAGCTTCGGCCAGCAGACCTCGATGCCGAAGGTCGCGCGCTACATGGCGCAGAACCTGAAGGCCAAGACGGTCGCGGTGATCTACGTCAACAACGACTTCGGCAAGGGCGGGCGCGATTCGGTGACCAAGGCGCTCGACACCTTCGGCGCCAAGGTCGTGGCCGACATCTCGACCGATGCCGGCCAGGTCGATTTCTCGTCGCCGGTGCTCAAGGCCAAGCAGAGCAACGCCGACGTGATCTTCGTCTACACCAACGAGGAAGAGGCGGCGCGCGCGCTGCGCGAGTTGCGCAAGCAGGGCGTCACGAAGCCGATCGTCGGCGAGACCGTGCTGACGAGCCAGAAGGTGATCGAGCTCGCCGGCGACGCGGCGAACGGCGCGGTCGCGCACGTCGGCCTGACGACCGACGCGCCGATCCCCAACATGCGCGCGTTCCGCACCAAGTTCGAGAAGGAATACAAGTACATCCCGGACCACAACGGCATCAAGGGCTACACCAGTGTCTACCTGATGAAGGCCGGGATCGAGAAGGCCGGCAAGGTCGACCGTGCCGCGTTCACGAAGGCGATGCACGGGCTGCAAGTCAGCGCCGCCAAGGAGCCGGGCGTGATCCTCGACGTCAGCGTCGACGACAAGGGCGACCTCGATCGCGAGAGCTTCCTGGTCGAGGTCAAGGGCGGCAAGCAGGACGTCAAGGAGACCCTGCCGGCGCTCGGCAAGAAATAGGTCGACGCCGGCGAACGCCGGTATCTGCACTGCACCGACCCTCCCGCCGACTGCGGGGGAGGGCGCTCGACTCCGCGAGGCAACGATGACCGATTTTCTCCAGCTGTTCCTCTCCGGCATGGCCACCGGCAGCATCTATGCGGTGGCCGCGCTGGGCTTCACGCTGCTGTGGCAGGCGTCCGGCACGATCAATTTCGCGCAGGGCGAGTTCGTGATGCTGCCGGCCTTCATGATGCTGGGCTTCATGGCGCTGGGCGCGCCGCTGCTGGTGGCGTTCGTCGCGACCTGCGCGGTCGCGGTGCTCGTGCTCGGCTGGGGCTTCAAGCGCGGCATCGCCGACCCGTTGCTGCGCTTCGGCATGATGCCGATCGTGGTCGCGACGATCGGCCTGGCGATCGCGATGCGCAGCGGCATCCGCGCCGGCTTCAGCGCCGAGGCGCATCCGTTCCCAAGCCTGTTCGCCGACAAGCTGTTCAATGTCGCGGGCGTCACAGTCACGCTCGCCGATGTCGGCACCCTGGCGCTGTCGCTGCTGCTGGTGCTGGCGACGCAGGCCTTCCTGGCCAAGACCGTGACCGGCCGGGCGATGCAGGCGGTGGCGCAGAACACCGACAGCGCGACCGTGCTCGGCATCAACGTGCCGCGCATGATCTTCTACACCTTCGCGATCAACGCGCTGCTGGCCTGCGCGGCCGCGCTGCTGGTCACGCCGACCTATCTGGCCAAGTTCGACATGGGCGAGTCGCTCGGCAACAAGGCCTTCTTCGCCGCGATCATCGGCGGCTTCAACAACTCGCGCGGCGCACTGCTCGGCGGGCTGATCGTCGGCGTCTGCGAGAACCTCGCGGCAGCCTACATCTCGCCGACCTACAAGGACGCGGTCGCGCTCGTCATCTTCATGCTCGTCATCCTGTTCAAGCCGCAAGGGCTGCTGGGCAAGAAGACCGAGCGCAAGGTCTAGCAATGACAGCCCCTCGTCCAACGAATACGTTGACCGATCCCCCGCGGGGATCTCGGGCCGCTTGGGAGCGGCCCGGCGCTGGCCCGAGTCAAACACGGAGACTCACCATGAAGAAACCCATCCTCTTCGGCATCGTCGGTCTGGCGCTGCTGCTGGCGGTGCCGCCGTTCCTGAAGAACTACGGCATCTACCTGTTCAGCTACTGGCTCGTGTTCGTGATCGCGAACATGGGGCTGAACCTGACCGTCGGCTACGCGGGCCAGAAGTCGCTCGGCCACGCGGCGTTCTTCGGCATCGGCGCGTACAGCGTGGCGATCCTGATGAAGGCCGGCTTCAGCTTCTGGCTCGGGCTGCCGGTCGCGGCGGTCGGCTGCTTCGTGATCGGCCTCGGGCTGGGCTTTCCGGCGCTGCGGGTGCAGACGATCTACCTCGCATTCGCGACGCTCGGCTTCAACACCGCGATCTGGCTCGTGATGCGCAACGAGGAGTGGCTGACCGGCGGCACCTTCGGCATCAACAACGTCGGTCGCCCGGGCTTCTTCGGCCTCGAGCTCGACAGCAATCTCGCCTACTACTACTTCGTGCTCGCGATGACGATCGTCGTCGCCGCGCTGTTGTGGGGCCTGCTGCGCTCGCCGTGGGGCAAGGCGTTCACGGCGCTGCGCGACAACCCGATCCGCGCCGAGAGCCTGGGCATCAACATCCAGGCCTACACCTTGCTGTCGTTCGCGATCGGCGCGGCCTGCGCCGGCGTGGCCGGGGCGCTGTTTGCGTCGCTGGTGCAGTTCGTCGAGCCGGCGCCGTTCGGTGTCGGCGCATCGATCATGATGTACCTGATGGTCGTGGTCGGCGGTCCGGGCTACTTCTTCGGGCCGCTGCTCGGCTCGGCGGTCGGCGTGTTGCTGCCCGAGTGGCTGCGCTTCGCGCAGGCCTGGTACCTGTTCGTGTTCGGCAGCGCGGTGATCGTGCTGATGCTGTGGCTGCCCGACGGGCTGCTCAGCATCCCGGACCGCATCAAGGCGCGCCGCGCCTCGCGCGAGGCCTCGGCCGCGCGGGCCGCGTCGGCCAAGTCACTCGGGGGAGCCCAGGCATGAGCGCACCATTGCTCAAGGTCACCGGCCTGAAGAAATCGTATGGCGCGATCCAGGCGGTCGCCGGTGTGTCGTTCGAAGTGATGCCGGGCGAGATCTTCGGCGTGATCGGGCCCAACGGCTCCGGCAAGACGACGATGTTCAACAGCGTGCTCGGCCAGATCACGCCCGACGCCGGGCGCATCGAGCTGAACGGCAGCGACATCACCGGCCTGAGCCCGCTGCAACTGAACCAGCGCGGCGTCGGCCGAACCTTCCAGACCCTGCAGGTGTTCGGCAAGATGACGGTGCGCGACAACCTGATCGTCGCGGCGCAGGAACACAAGGGCAGCATGGGCAGCCGGATGTTCGCGCCCAGCGATTCCGGGCTCGGGCCGAAGGCCGATGCCTTGATCGACCAGTTCCGCATCGGCCATGTCGCCGGCAAGAAGGCCGGCGAGCTGAGCTACGGCCAGCAGAAGCTGGTCGACATCGCGATGGCCTTCATGAGCGAGCCCGACCTCGTGCTGCTCGATGAGCCCTGCGCCGGCGTCAACCCGAGCCTGGTGGGCGGCATCAGCGGCCTGCTGAAGGCGCTCAACCGCACCCGGGGATCGGGCGGCAAGCACGCCAGCTTCATCGTGATCGAGCACAACATGGACTTCGTGATGGACCTGTGCCACCGCATCATGGTGATGGTCGAGGGCACCGTGATGGCGATCGGCACGCCGGCCGAGATCCGCGGCAACAAGCAGGTGCTCGACGCCTACCTGGGGAACTGACGATGACGACATCAGCGCCAAGCGACATTGCGATCGAATTCGACGATGTCGTCGCCGGCTACGGCGACTTCATGATCCTGAACAACCTGAGCCTGAGGGCCAGGCGCGGCAAGATCACCTTGCTGCTCGGGCCCAACGGCGCCGGCAAGTCCACCGTGCTGAAGACTCTTTTCGGCATGCTGAAGGTACGCAACGGTTCGATCCGGCTCGATGGCGACAACATCACCGGTGCGAGCGCGAAGGACCTGCTGGTCGAGCACGGCGTCGCCTTCGTGCCGCAGGGCCGCAACCTGTTCGGCCAGCTCAGCGTCTGGGAGAACCTCGAGCTCGGCGGCATCACGCTGGGCATGAAGACCACGCATGAGCGCATTCCCGAAGTGCTGGAGCGTTTCCCGCGCGTCAAGGAGCGCCTGAACAGCGCCGCGTCGATGCTGTCGGGCGGCGAGCAGAAGCAGCTCGAGATCGGCCGCGCGCTGCTGCTGCGCCCGAAGGTGATCCTGATCGACGAGCCGTCGATCGGCCTGTCGCCGATGGTCGTCGCCGATGTGTTCCGGCTGCTGCGCCAGCTCGCCGACCAGGGCACGACGGTGCTGATGGTCGAGCAGAACGTCAAGAGCGCATTGAAGATGGCCGACGAGGCGATCGCGCTCGAGTCGGGCCGGCTGGTGCTGCACAAGCGCGCCGACGAGCTGCTCGCCGACCCGAACATCGAGCGCCTGTTCCTCGGCGGCGCACATGCCGCCGCGGCCGCGACGATCTGATGCTTGAAAGGAGCGACCATGCCGACGACCGCGAACGCCAGCCCCAGCGCCGACCGTGAAGCACTGGCCGACGCCACCAACCCGCTCGGGCTCGATGGCATCGAGTTCATCGAGTTCAGCACCGCCAAGCCGCAAGCGCTCGGCCAGGTGCTCGAGATGATGGGCTTTCGCCCGGTCGCGCGGCACCGCTCGCGCGAGGTGCTGCTGTACCGCCAGGGCGAGATGAACATCATCATCAACGCCCATGCCGGCGGCCTGCCGCGCACCGTGCAGCCGAGCGAGACGCCGGTGATCGCCGCGCTCGCGCTGCGCGTGCGCGACGCTGCCAGCGCGTACCGCTATGCGCTCGACCGCGGTGCCTGGGCGGTGCCGACGCATGTCGAGGTGATGGAGCTGAACATCCCGGCGATCCACGGTGTCGGCGCGAGTCGCATCTACTTCGTCGACCGCTACCGCGACTTCTCGATCTACGACGTCGACTTCACGCTGATCCCGACCGTCGACCGGAAGCCGCCGGCGCTGAGCGGGCTGCACTGGTTCGGCGTGGTGCAGTACATCGGCAATGACCGGATGGAAGACTGGTCCGAGTTCTACGGCGAGCTGTTCGGCTTCAAGGCGACGCCCGACGACGAGCGCTACGGCATCCTGCCCAAGGGCCGGGTGCTGCGCAGCCCGTGCGGCAAGTTCTACCTGCAGTTGATCGAGCCCGAGCCCGGCATCCTCGACGTGGAAGGCGAGGAGTCCTTGCAGCGCATCGGCCTGGGCACGCCGGATGTGCTGGCGAGCGTCACGGCCTTGCGCGAGCGCGGCGTCGGCTTCGTCGAATCTCAGGGCGTGCACTCCGAGACGCGCGGCGCGCTGACGCAAAGCTACCTGGGCGGCGCGATGTTCGAGCTGGTTCATCACGAGGTGAGTCGGTGATGGCGGGCCGAGCGCCGGGCCGCTCCCAAGCCGGCCCGCACCCCCTTGGGGGGTCGACCGACGTACCCGGCGGGCGAGGGGCGCCAATCCGCATCAGCGATTTCGGCATGGACACGATCTCGCTGGCCGGCACCTTGCCGCAGAAGCTGGCGGCGATCGAGGGCGCCGGCTTCTCGCAGGTGATGCTGATGGCGCGCGATCTGGTTGGCCATGCCGAGGGCATCGACGACGCGGTGCGTGTCGTCAAGGCCAGCGGCCTGCGCGTCACCGGCTTCCAGGTGCTGCGAGATTTCGAGGGCCTGTCGGGGCACCTGCACGACTACAAGATCGACGTCGCGAAATCGATGCTCGAGATGTGTCGCGCCGTCGGCGCCACCGTGCTGCTGGTGTGCTCCTCGACCTCGACGCATGCGAGCGGCGACCCCGACGCGCTCGCGCGCGATCTGCGCAAGCTCGCGATGCTGGCGCTGCCGCTGGGCATCCGCATCGCGTATGAAGGCCTGTCGTGGGGGCGCCATGTCAATGAGTTCACGACCGCCTGGGACATCGTCTGCCGCGCCGATGCGCCGAACCTCGGCATCGGCATCGACTCGTTCCACGCCTTCGCGACCAAGACCGCGCTCGTGGACCTGGACGTTCTCGACCCCGACAAGATCTTCCTGGTGCAGCTCGCCGATTTCATGTGGAACGAGATCCCGTCGGTCGAGGAGCGCATCGCCACCGCGCGCCACTTTCGCGTGTTTCCTGGCGAAGGCGTGCACAGCGAGGCGCTGGCCGAACTCGTGATGCGGCTCGATCGCCTCGGCTACCGTGGCGACTACAGCTTCGAGGTCTTCAACGACGACTACCAGCAGATGCCGCTGCCGGTGGTCGCCGAGCGCGCGCGGCGCTCGGCGGTGTGGCTCGGCGAGGACGTGCTGCACCGCTCGGTGCCGCTGCCGGGGCGGATGCGGCTGCGGCGATGAGCGGGCCGCTGTGCCTGGCGATCGCCGGTGCCGGCGCGATCGGCCGCGCGCATGCGCAGCGCGTGCGTGTGCAGCCGGGCTGCGAGCTGCTCGGCTTCGCCGATCCGTCGCCGGCGGCCGCGGCTTTCGCGGCCGAGCTCGGCGTCGCGCACTGGGCCGATCTGGACGCGCTGTTCGATGCGGCGCCGGATGACGCGCGGCCCGACGGCGTGATCATTGCGACGCCGAACCGGCTGCACGTGCCCGGCGCGCTCGCCTGCATCGCGCGCGGTATCCCGGCGCTGGTCGAGAAGCCGGTCGCCGACGAGCTGGATGCCGCGTGGCGCCTGGTCGACGCGGTCGAGCGCGCCGGCGTGCCGGTGCTGGTCGGCCACCACCGGCGCTACAGCGCGGTGCTCGAATGCGCCCGCGCGGCGATCGTCTCGGGCGCGCTCGGTGCGCTGGTCGCGGTGCAGGGCGCGGCGCTGTTCCGCAAGCCGGCGCGCTATTTCGAAGAGGCGGCGTGGCGGCGCGAGCGCGGTGGCGGGCCGATCCTGATCAACATGGTCCACGAGATCGACGACCTGCGCCTGCTCGCGGGCGAGATCGTCGAGGTGCACGCGCTGGTGTCGAGCGCGCGGCGGGGCTTTGAGGTCGAGGACACGGCAAGCATCGGGCTGCGCTTCGCGAACGGCGCGCTCGGCAGCTTTGTGCTGTCCGACGCGGCCGCGAGCACGCGCAGCTGGGAGCAGACCTCGGGCGAGAACGCCGCGTATGCGCGCGACCCCGGCGAGGCCTGCTACCTGATCGCCGGCGAGCGCGGCAGCCTCGCGGTGCCGAGCCTGCGGCTGCAGACCGCGCTCGGCGCGGCCTCGTGGGTCGAACCGATGCGGGTCGAGACCTTGGCGGTCGACGCCGGCGTCGATCCGCTGCAGCGCCAGCTCGCGCATTTCTGCGACGTGATCCGCGGCAGCGCGGCGCCGCGCGTCGGCGTGCGCGACGCGACGCTGAGCCTGCAGGTCACGCTGGCGATCGCGCAGGCCGCCGCGAGCGGCCGGCCGGTGCGCTGCGACAATTCCGCAAACTGACCGACGAACCGCCCATGGCCAAGATCCTGCTGCTCAACGGACCCAACCTGAACCTGCTCGGCACCCGCGAGCCGCAGGTCTACGGCCATGACACCCTGGCCGACGTCGAGGCGCAGGCCGGTGCGCTGGCCGCCGCGCGCGGCGTCGCGATCGATTGCTTCCAGAGCAATCACGAAGGCGCTCTGATCGACCGGATTCATGCCGCACGCACCGACGGCACCGGCACCATCGTCATCAACCCGGGCGGGTTGACGCACACCAGCGTCGTGCTGCGCGATGCGCTGGCCGGTGTCGCGATCCCGTTCATCGAAGTCCATGTCTCGAACGTGCACAAGCGCGAGGCGTTCCGTCACCACTCGTACCTCTCGGAGATCGCTGCCGGCGTGATCGTCGGCTTCGGCGTGGCCGGCTACACGATGGCGCTGAACGCGGCGATCGACCGCCTCACGGCGGCCTGACGCGGCGTGAGGCGTCGCCGGCCGCGGGCCGGGCTGCTGTGAAAAATACTGTAAACCAGCGCGCCATCGGTCATCGCCGGGGTGCGGCCGGCAGTTAGTCCTGCATGGGCCACCCGCGTGTGGCCGCCAGGAGACTGTCATGTCCTCACCCCGCCTGTTGGTCGCATCGCTGTCGGCGGCGATGCTGTTGTCGGCCTGCGTCGTGGCGCCGTATCCGCGCCGCGTCGTCTATTCTGAGCCTGTCCCGGTCGGCGCCGACGAGGGCGCGGTGATCGTCGATGTCGCGCCTCCGCCGCCGTATGTCGAGGTCGTGCCCGCGGTTCCCTTCGCCGGCGCGATCTGGATCGGCGGCTACTGGGGCTGGCGCGGCGGCCGCCATTACTGGGTCCCCGGCCGATGGGATCACCCGCGGCCCGGCTACCAGTGGCGGTCGCACGCCTGGGTGCCGCATGGCCCCGGTCGCTGGCAGCTGCAGGGCGGCGGCTGGATCCGGCGCTGAGCGCCGCGGCGCGGCCCGCACACACTCATTCCCCTCCGCGCTGCGCGCCGTCCCCCGAGGGCGAGCGAGCGCCTCGGAACAGCCGGGCAGCGCTCACTCGCGCTCGGCCTCGGCAACCGCATCCGTGGTGTTGACCGCGTGTTGCGCGACCTCCGCCGGCCGGGTCGCGAGGACGCGCAGCGGATAGGTCCCCGAGACGATCCCCTGGAAGGCCAGTTCGGCGGCCTTCACCTCCGGCCCCAGCCCTTCGATCGCAGCCGCCAAGGCATGCAGGAAGGTGCTGAGGCCGGCGTCGGCGTAGAGCGGCTCGCCGTCGGTGCTGACCAGGTAGTCGTAGCCTTCGGTCGGCGAGTGCTGGATGGCGATGCGAACGATCATGGTGTGCTCCGGGTGCGGTCGCGGATTGTGCCGCGGCGGCGCAACCGCGCGGCGCGCCTTGTGCACGGGGCAGCCAGATGTCAGGATGTCAGGATGGGGGCCATGGCATCGCATCACGCATCGTCGCCGCGGGCTCATTGGCGGCGCGTCCGCGGAACTCGGCCGTGACGCGCGGCACGACCGATCCTGCCGCTGCGGTCGCGTTGCCCCCGGCCGACCTCGGCGCCGCCCGCCAGCCCATGTCTCGCAGCCGCGTGGCCGTGCTGACCCTGCTCGCGATGATGGCCTTCGCCGGCAACTCGCTGCTGTGCCGTGCGGCGTTGAAGCACACCGCGATCGACGCCGCGAGCTTCACGGCGATCCGCATCGTCGCCGGCGCGCTGGTGCTGGCCTTGATCGTGCGATGGCGCGACGGCGAGCGCGTGCGCGCGGGCAACTGGCCTTCGTCGTTCGCGCTGTTCGTCTATGCGGCCGCGTTCTCGTTCTCGTATGTCAGTCTCAGCGCGGCGACCGGCGCGCTGCTGCTGTTCGGTGCGGTCCAGGCGACGATGATCGGCTACGGCCTGTGGATCGGCGAGCGGCTGCAGCCCCGGCAGACGGCCGGTCTCGTGCTGGCACTTGCCGGCCTCGTCGGGCTGCTGTTGCCGGGGCTGGCCGCGCCGCCCGTGCTTGGCTCGGCCCTGATGATCCTGGCCGGCGTCGCGTGGGGCGTCTATTCGCTGCGCGCCCGGGGCAGTGGTGATCCGTTGCAAGTGACGGCCGGCAACTTCATGCGCGCAGTCGTCCCGGCGGCAGGGTTGAGCGCGCTGACCCTTGCGTGGGCCGCGGTCGATGCGCAGGGGGTCGCGCTGGCGATCGCCTCGGGCGCGCTCGCGTCGGGCCTGGGCTATGCCGTCTGGTACACCGCGCTGCGCGGCCTGAAGGTCACGAGCGCCGCGACGGTGCAACTCAGCGTCCCGGCGATCGCGGCGGCCGGTGGCATCGTGCTGCTCGACGAGGCGGTGAGCCTGCGGCTGCTGGCCGCGTCGGCGGCGATTCTCGGCGGCATCGCGCTGGTCGTCGTCGACTGGCAGCGCGACGCGCGCAGCGAGAAGCCGTAGCGAGCTTCACTTGCGTGGCCGGGCCTCGAAGCCCGGCGCGCGCCGGCGCGGCGGCGCCATCCCCGCCGGTGCGACGAAGCGCTGCTCGGCGTCCAGCCCCGTCGCCACGCCCAGCCGGGCCGCCAGGTTCGCCGCATCGTATGGCGCGTGCACCTTCACATCGTTGTCGAAGTAGCAGTACACATCGCGCCGCGCGCGCCGTGCCGCCGTCCGCGGCGACGCCAGGCGCGCATCGTCGACCTGGCGGCCGTGGCGCCAGCTGTCGATGCGCTTGGCCCAGCGGTCGAGCGCATCGTCGTCGTAGCCGCTCGCATAGAGCTCCTTGTCGCCGTGCAGGCGCATGTAGACGAAGTCGGCGGTCAGGTCCTCGAGCAGCGGCCAGCGCCCGGCGGTGTCGGCCACGACCAGCGCGATGCCGTGCCGCCGCAGCAGCGCGATGAAGCCGGCGTCGGCGAAGCTCGGGTGACGGATCTCCACCGCATGCCGCAGGCGCTGGTCCGGCACCGCCTCGAGCCAGGTGCGCTCGTCGAGCCATGCGTCGTGTTCGCGGGCAAGCACGCGCGCCGCCGCTGTGTCATGGGGCAGCAGCGCAAAAAAGGCGTCGAAGCGCTCCGGGTCGTAGGGCAGATGCGGCGGGAACTGCCACAGGATCGGCCCGAGTTTCGAGCGCAGCGCCAGCACGCCGGAGGCGAGGAAGTTCGCGAGCGGCGTGCGCACGTCCTTGAGCCGGCGCATGTGCGTGATGTAGCGCGGGCCTTTCACCGCGAACACGAAATCGTCCGGCGTGTCGTCGTGCCAGGACTGGTACGACGCCGGCGTCTGCAGCGAATAGAACGAGCCGTTGATCTCGATCGTCGGCAGCATCCGCGACGCGAACGCGAGCTCCTGGCGCTGCGCCAGCCCGTCCGGGTAGAAGCGTCCGCGCCAGGGCGCGTAGCGCCAGCCCGAGATGCCGATCCGAACCTTGCCGCCTGCACTGGCCATGCGCGGTCGGTTGCAATCGGTGTGCCTGATGCCGACCCTGGCGGGCAGTAGACTCGTCGCACTCATCGCCGGAGGGGTCAATGAGACGAGTGTGCCCAGTGCTGGGAGCGTGCGGTGAGCGTGCCGTCGGCATGCTGCTCGTCTGCGCCGGCGCGGCGTCTGCGGCGGCCGGGCCATCGACACCGGACGTGGCCGACATGGACATCACCGAACTCGTCAAGGTCCGGGTCTCGCCCTTCGATGTCGCTGCGCACCTGGACCAGGGCTACCGCGCATCCAACGCCGTGTCGGCCTCGCATTTCGATGCGCCGATCCGCGAGCTGCCGTTTGCCATCCAGGCGTTCACCGAGTCCTTCATCAAGGACCAGAAGCCCGTGAACCTGTTCGACGTGGCGCGTTACTCGCCCGGGGTCACCTACCGCAGCAACGACTTCACCGAAGGCAACGCCAATCTTGCGATTCGGGGCTTCGCGGTGAGCCAGGTGGCGGGGGCCTCGCAGGTCTTGCGCGACGGCTACAACGGCCCGTCGATCTTCGATCTCACCAACATTGCGCGTGTCGAGGTCGTCAAGGGGCCGGCGTCGTTCCTGTACGGCCAGGTGGCGCCGGGCGGCATCGTGAATATCATCACGAAGAGCCCACTGCCGCGCTTCTCGGCCACGGCCGATGCGACCGCCGGCTCGTACGGGCAGTACCGCGCCGAGGCCGACATTTCCGTCCCGCTCGCGCGCGAGCTGTCGCTTCGCCTGGCGGCGTCGTACGACCAGGACATCCACTACTGGGAGCCCTACGACGCGCATTCCCGCAGTGTGGCGCCGTCGCTGCTGTGGAAGCCGAACGAACGCATCGGCGTGTCGCTGAAGTACGAGGAATTCCACAAGCTCGAATCGCCGCAGGTCATGCAGAAGGTGACCTACCCCCGGCAGAGCGGCACCGTGCCGACGACGGCCGACCCGAACCTGGTCGGTGTCGAGGTGCCCGGCCTGCCCGACACCTGGAACAGCATGTCGAACATGGACCATCGCGAAAGCGATGTCCGCGCATTGAGCACGTGGCTCGATCTCACGGTCGACGACCACTGGAACATCCGAACGGGCTATTCGCGCCTGCGCTATGACGTTGGCATGCTGTTCACCGGCAACCTGTCGATGGTCAACAACACGACCTTCCTGCAGGGCCGGCGCGTCAGAGCACAGGACTACGCGAACCAGGACGACACCTGGTCGCTGGACGCGGTCGCCAGGTACCGGCTGGGCAGCGCAAGCTGGCGCCTGTTGCTCGGCGCACAGTACGTGCGGCGGCGCTTCGACAACCAGGCGGCACAGGCGCCGAACGACCCCGCACTCGGCAGCAACCCGGTGGCATCGCCGCTGCCGCTGTGGGACCTGCGAAACCCGTCCACCTGGAATCGCGACCTCGTCGTCCCGACGTCAGCGCTCACCGCGAACCCCACCGACCGCACGACGCGCTCGACCGACGAGTCGGTCTACGCCGGCAGCACGCTGGGTTTCCTGGACGACCGCCTGCTGGTGCTGACGGGCTGGCGGCTCACGTCGACGCGGACCACGGTGTCGGATCACCTCGTGAATTCGCTGCAGGCGTTCTCCGCGCGCAAGGTGACGCCGCAGTACGGCCTGCTGTACAAGATGACCCCAGGCGTGTCGGTGTTCGCGTCGTATGCCGAGTCGTTCGTTCCGGGGCAGCAGACGCTGACCCGACCCGACGGCAGCGCGGCCCCGGCCGAGCCGTCGCACGGCAAGGGCTACGACCTCGGCCTGAAGGCCGAGCTGTGGGGCGGGCGCCTGTCGGGCACGCTGACGGTGTTCGACCTGCGCAATTCCAAGATCGTCAACGACCTGGCTCAGACCAACACCGCCGGCTCGATCGTGATCTCGAGCGTGCAAAGCGGCGAGCAGCGCTCGCGCGGCGTCGAGCTCGATGCCACCATCGTGCCCGCCGACAACTGGCAGGTCTACCTGTCGTACTGCTATCTCGATGCGCGCATCGTCGAGTTCAGCGGCAACGACGCGGCCATCCTGGCGCAGGACCCGGCCTTGCTCGATGCCGCTGCGCGCGCGAACTACAAGAACGTCTATCTGCTGCACAACGCCCGGCTGCAGATGAGCGCGCCGCACACCGCGAACCTGTGGATGCGCCGCGACTTCCCGAACGGCGGCTACCTCGGCGGCGGCTTCAACGGCGTCTGGGACCAGACCATCCTGCCCGATGGCCCGGCATCCTCGCGCCAGAGCTACGTGCTGGTGAATGCGCTCGCGGGCATCGCCTGGTCGGCGGGCGGTCACCGCTACAGCGCCGAGCTGATGGGCAAGAACCTCGGCGGCGCGCACTACCGGCCTTCGCAGAGTTCGCGCGCCCGGCCGCGCGAGTTGCTCGCGACGCTGAAGGTCACGTGGTGAGACCCGCCTCGAACCGGGCGCCGCGGCCTTTCATCCAGCCTGCGGGCTGGGCCGTGGCGCTGTGGCTCGCGGTCGTGAATCTGCCCAGTGCGGCCCTGGCCCAGGATCCGCTGCTCGAAAGACGCAGCAAGGTCGAGGCGGCGTTCCTTCGCAACTTCGCGCGCTACGTCACCTGGCCCGCGAACGCATTCGACAACGACCGCGCACCCTGGGTCGTCTGCGTGGTCGGTGACGATCGCTTCGACGATGCGCTCGAAGCCACGTTTCGCGGCCGCACCGAACAGGGCCGGCCTTTCGAAGTGCTGCGTGCGGCCGCGCTCGACGATCTGCCCGCCTGCCAGATCCTGTTCATCGGCGTCGAGAACGCGGCGCGGCGCCGCGCGATACTCGGGCGCTTGAAGAACAAGCCCGTCCTCACGGTCAGCAACGCGCCCGACTTCCTCAGCGAGGGCGGCGTGATACGCCTGCTGCCCGGCGAACACATCGAGATGGGCGTCAACCTCGATCAGGCCCGCAGCGCGTCATTGGTCATCCCCACCAAGCTGCTCGAAGTCTCGAGCGACGTGGTCGAGAATGGCGCGCTGAGGCGGCGCCGATGATGCGTTTCGCACCGCGCGGAATCCGTGGCCGGCTGGTGCTGGTGCTGGTCGCCGCGGCGATCCTGGCGCTGGCTGCCGCGGGGGGCGGGCTGCTGCTGGTCCAGCGCACGACGCTCGAGCAGCGCGCCCGCGCGGTGATGGAAGCGAATGCGCAGCTCGTCTCGGTGAGCGCCGAGTCGGCGGTGGCTTTCGCCGACCCGGTGCGCGCACAGGAGATCCTCGACACCTTGCGGGCCAACCCGCAGATCCTGACGGCGCAGATCGTGCTGGCGGACGGCCGGGCCTTGGCGCGCTACGTCGCGCCGGGCAAGACACCGCCCGGCTTGCCGAGCACGCCGGCCGACGGCTTCACGCTGGCCGAGGGGCAGGACACGGCGCAGCTCGCGATGGGCCTGAACGACGGCGCGCGGCTGGATGTCGTCATGAGCCTGGCGGAGCTGCATCGCCAGACGCGCGAGGCCTTGCTCGTGTTCGCGGGCGGCGTGCTGCTGCTGCTGGTCGCGATCACGCTCGGCTTGATGGCCGCGCTGCACCGGGCGATCGTCAGCCCGATCTCCGCGCTGGCCGAGGCTGCGGACGACGTCAGGGTCAGGGCCGACTACACCCGGCGTGTCCCGACGGGCGTGGGCGCGGACGACATCGTGCGTCTCGGGCAGGCCTACAACGCGATGATGGATGCGATCCAGGATCGCGACAACGAACTGCGGCGCCACAAGGACGCGCTGGAGCACACCGTCGAGCAGCGCACCGAGGAGCTGCGTGTCGCCCGCGACGCGGCCGACGCCGCGAATCAGGCCAAGAGCGTGTTCCTCGCCAACATGAGCCACGAGATCCGCACGCCGATGAACGCGATCATCGGGATGTCGACCCTCGCGCTCGACAGCGGCCTCGCGCCGCACCAGCAGGGCTACGTGAAGCAGGTCGACGTGGCGGCGCGAGCGCTGCTCTCGATCATCAACGACATCCTCGATTTCTCGAAGATCGAGGCCGGCAAGCTCGACATCGAGCGCATCGAGTTCAGCCTGC
>Ga0207674_10003103_pt1 | contig 20517 bp, 20 predicted proteins | sample KBSCornC72_FD_184303 | JGI IMG/M metagenome (GOLD analysis project Ga0207674, IMG submission 184303) | Corn rhizosphere microbial communities from Kellogg Biological Station, Michigan, USA - KBS Corn C7-2 (SPAdes) (version 2) | ecosystem: Host-associated > Plants > Roots > Rhizosphere > Soil ...
GGCCACCATGCGGCATAACACACGCTGCAACTGGCGGGCGCGAGGCCGAAGCGTTAGGCGACACTCGGCACACTGTCTCGTTCGCACATCGCTAAGCGGTACGAGACGCGGCATCGGACGCCATCTGATGGCGTTGGCGCTGGATCGCGCGCCGCGAGGAAAGGCGGCCTTTGGCGCACAGCCCCAGAGCGTCGCGTTTTTCGAACACATCGGCTGCCGTCGTGCACTCACTGGCTTCGTAGCAGCCGTCGACGTGCAATCAAGTGTGGGTGAATCCCGATGCGATTAGGTCCTCGGCCGCTTTCGAGAGACGACCGTCCTTGGTTGGAACCACCAGTGCCAGCAACAGATCTTCTGGTTCGATCAGATGCGCGCCTCGACCTTCTGCGACTACTTCGCGCGTCCAGTCTTTTCGCTTCTCGACCGAGCCGTACGCCCTCAAGCGCAAATCATGTTGCGTCATAAATGATAGCGTTGTATTCTTTATCATGACACATCAAGGCATCGGCGAGTTCGAGCAGATGGTGCTCCTCGCCGTGGCGCACCTGCGGGATGAGGCCTACGCCATCACCGTCGTCGACGAGATCGCGCGCCGCACCGGACGCAGCGTCGGTCGCGCGGCCGTGTACATCACCCTACGGCGGCTCGAGGAAAAGGGATTCCTCTCCTCATGGCTGGGTGAGCCGATCCCCGAGCGCGGGGGCAAGGCGCGGCGCTATGTGAAGCTCGAGGCGGCGGGCGCGCGTGCGCTGCGCGACGCGCGGAGCGCCGCCGAGCGGATGTGGCGCGGGCTGGACCCGGCGTCGTTGAGGACGCGGTGAGCGCCGCGCCGACTCGCACTCCGCCTCGCGTCGCGCGGGCGCTTCTCCGCTCGCTGCTTCCCGGCGACGTGCGCGACGATGTCGACGGCGACCTGCACGAGCTCTATGTGAAGCGCCGCGCGGAGCGCGGCGCCGCTGTCGCCGTGGCGTGGTACTGGCTCGTGATACTCTCCTTCATCATGCGATTCACCTTCGATCGTCTCGCACGCGCACTGCGCAGCCTGGCCGCCGGCGAGGCAGCGCCATCCGTCCTCGACATCAAACTCGGCGCGCGGATTCTCGCGAAGTCGCCCGGCTTGTCGCTGGTCGGCGGACTTGGCATCGCCGTCGCTGTGGCACTCGCCGCCGCGGGCTATGCGGTCGTGAACTCGTACTTCTATCCCGATGTGCCATTGAACCAGGGTGATCGGCTTGTGGCGCTCACCAAGTTCGACAACCAAGCGCGTCGCGAAGAGGAGCGGCTGCTGTACGACTTCCTCGCCTGGCGGCGAGAGCTCCGGACGATCACAGACGTCGGCGCATTCCGGACGATCCGTCGCAACCTGGTTTCAGAATCGGGACAGGGTGAGCCGATCGCGCTCGCCGAGATGACCGCGTCGGGATTTCAAGCCGCGCGCGTGCCGCCGTTGCGTGGACGCGCTCTCATCGACGCCGACGAGCGGCCGGGCGCGCCGGCAGTCGTGGTCATCGGTTACGACGTGTGGCAGTCTCGCTTCGCGCGGGATCCTTCCATCATTGGGCGCGATCTCCGAATCGGACGCGAGACACATACGATCGTCGGTGTGATGCCGGAAGGCTTCGCCTTTCCGATCAGCCATCAATACTGGGTGCCGCTTCGCATCGATCCGCGCGCCGTCGTCGCGCCGGGAACGGGCCCGAGCCTGAACGTGTTCGGCCGTCTCGCGGCAGGCGTGACAAGGGAGTCGGCAGAAGCGGAATTGAGAGTCGTCACTCGCCGGCTCACGATCGGCGGAGCACCGGAGCTCGCCGCCCTGCAGGCGCGTGTTCTTCCGTATACCGAAGTCTTCATGCATGGAGAAGTGGGCGGGAGCAACGAGACCATGGCGACGCTGAGGTTCCTGGTCGCGTTGTTCCTCGTCGTAGTCGCCATGAACGTCGCCGTCCTCGTGTACGCGCGGACCGTCATGCGCACGGGCGAGATCGCGGTACGCACCGCGCTCGGCGCGACGCGCACGCGAATCGTCGCCCAACTCTTCGTCGAGGCGTTCGTCCTGTCGGGGCTGTCCGCGCTCGTCGGGCTCGGCGTCGTCGCCGTGGGTTTGCGGATGTTCGATGCTGCACTGGTCGGCATTCTCGACGGCGAGGTTCCGTTCTGGATGCACGCCGGGGTATCGTTTGGCACTGTCATCTACACGTTGGCGCTGGCGGTGCTTGCCGCGCTGATCGTCGGCGTCATCCCGGCGCTGCGCGCGACGGGCGCAAAGCTGCGCGGAGCGATGGGCAGCCTCGGAAGCGGCGCGAAGGCGCAGCTTGGCGCGACGTGGACGGTGCTCATCGTCGCACAGGTTGCGATCACCGTCGCCGTCCTTCCGCCGGCGCTGCTCAAAGGTTGGGAGATGGTTCAGGAGGCAAGCCGGCCGGCGAGCTTCACGGCCGGGGAATATCTCGCGACGCGATTCGTCGTCGAGTCCGGCGCGGAGCCGGCAGCGATCGCGAGCGAGAACGACGCAGCGGCCGCCGACACCGCTCGGGCGATCATGCACAGACTCATCGCGCGGCTGGCGGTCGAGCCTGGAGTCGCCGCGGCCAGCATCACGACGGGTGCTCCGTGGGAAGGAATCGGCGCGACGCTGGAAGCGGATGGCAGAGTGACCGAGGCAAAGCGCGCCGTCATCTTGAACGTGGACACGAGCTTCTTCAGACTGTTCGGCGCGCGGATGCTCGCTGGCCGTTCGTTCACGGCGAGTGACGTGCCGCTGCGTTATGCCGACCGACCAGTGATCGTGAGTCGCAGCTTCGTCACCGAGGTTCTCGGCGGCGGCGAAGCGGTCGGCCGGCGCGTTCGCTATCAGAGCCACGGCAAAGATCCGCAGCCCTGGCTCACCATCGTCGGCATCGTCGAGGACTTTCCGACAGCGATACGCAATGCGAGCGAATCGACCAAGCGCGGCGCGCGGATGTATCAGCTCGCGATGCCGGGAGAGTTGAGGGACGCGTTGCTCACGATCCGGCTGCGTGGGGGGGGCCACACGCCCGAGACGTTCATGCCGGCCCTTCGGCGCATTGCGACGTCAGTCGATCCGATGCTGCAACTCTCGCATATGAGCACGTACGACGCGATGTATCGCGATTACACGAAGGGCGGCACGCAGCTGGCGCTGGTCGCCGCGCTCGTCACCGCCGTCGTAATTCTTCTGTCGGGGGCCGGAATTCACGCGCTCATGTCGTTCGCCGTCAACCAGCGGCGTCGCGAGATCGGGATTCGCGCGGCGCTCGGCGCGCCGGCCAGCCGCATCCTGAAGAGCGTGCTGACCCGCGCGACGCGACAGCTCGCGCTCGGTCTTGGCATCGGTCTCGTCGTGACCGTCGCGATCAATCGCGTGAGCGGCGGCGCGATGATGAGCGGGACCGGTCTCTTGCTCGTGCCCGTGACGGTAGCGTTGATGCTCGTCGTCGGTCTGCTCGCGGCTACAGGGCCTGTTCGGCGCGGGCTCCGCGTCCAGCCGACGGAAGCGTTGCGTGCCGAATAGTCGAGGCGGCGTTAGGGCGCCAATCGACCTCCTACTTTCGCAACCCGACATGCCAGGACCCGCCGATGCGTGGGACACCTCACTGCAAATGCGCCATAACGATCGCTGAAGCTGACAAGCGATCTATTGACGGCCTCGCTGCGCTCGGCTCTTATTGACTCGCTTGCAGCTTCTGTGAAGCGGCGCCCCGCGTCAAGTGCCATGCGCACTTGCCGTCGTAAACTCTGAATTGTCTGCGCGTCCTCGTCCCGACCAGCGCCTCGCGCACGGCGAGCTCGGCGCGCACATGGCGCCGCGCCGCCGACAGGCGATGCGCGCACCGATGCGCTCCCAACCGGCACGCCTCCATCAGTGTCCGCGCGTCCCGACGATCCGTCTTCGTCCGCCGTGACCGCGTCGCGTATATCGGCGCGAAGTTCGGATCGACCACGATGACCTCGTGGCCCAAGTTCTCGAGATGGCGCGCGACCCACTCACTCTCCGTACTCGCCTCCAGCAGAATCCGGGCGCGCGGACGCGCCCAACATGGCGGTGAAGCGCTCGCGGCTCGTCACGATGCGCAACTCGAGCGTCCGGCCGTCGTCCTGCCCAATGCAGAGTTGACTCTCGCGCTTGTGCAGATCGAGTCCTATCGTATCCATAGCGGCTGGCCTCCCGGGTTGTGCCTCGTCGCGAGACGATGAGCACGTTCTTATTGTGTGGGGCGAACCTTGCCACCACGTCGCCGTGGGAGTCCAGCCGCTTCATACCAACTAGCTCGGGCGCTAGGTTGGCACGAATTCCACATTAATGAAGAATGATCCAGCGCCGATTGCGAGGACTGTTTGCCGTGATCACGGGCGGTGCCGTCACCGGCGGGATCGCTGGCGCGGTATTCGGCCTGATCATCTTGCTAGCGCCTGGACCCAAAGTGGTCACGATCCATCCTCAGTTTCCGGGCGCCATCGTTGTGCTCCCCGCTCTCTTACTGGGCCTCGCGGGCGCAATCGGCGGTGGTGCGTTCGGGACTCTCATCATGCTGGCCGAGCGTGGCCGTGGCGTTGAGGCTATCCGAATTCGCCGCGTCGCGTTGTGGGCTGCCCTTGCGAGCGCCCCCGCGATACGCCTAGTAGGATGGTCATGGACGACAGTGGCGCTCGGAAGCATCGTCAGCGCGGCAATCGGCGCCGCGGCAATATGGATCGCCAAGCGTGGTCGGACCGGCCCAATGGCCGTCGAGCCGAATGCGCCGCCAACCTAACACGCCGCAACTGACCGGCGCTCCAAGCATTGCGGTTGTCGTCTATCACGATCTTCTCATCATCCATCACAACGCGCATATTGCGCCGGCCGTCCGCAGCTGAACTTGGGCGTTGAGCGGCGGCCGACTGCTTTCGATGGGCAAGAATTGGCATTGCACGCCACTATTTGCGGTGGGAGGCATATGACATCACGAGCTGGGCAACTTCGAGTGGCGGCATTCGTCGTGATGAGCCTCGCTGGCAGCGGCTTTCGATCGGTCAGTGGCCAGCGCCCCGGCAGTCCGCAGGATCCTGACCCGGCTCACGTCGCGATCATTGGCACCGACTACGCGTTCGTTCAACTGCCAACCACGCTTGCGGCCGGTGCGACGCTATTCTCCTTTGAGAACCGAGGGAGCAAGCGGCACGAACTCAGTATCGCTCTACTCAAGTCAGGAGTTCCGGCCGAGTCACTCCTGGCAACGGCCGGACGACTCGCGTCCCTCAGCTCGCGCGCCGTCTCGGACTCGATCGTCGGCATCCTGATCGCACGGCCCACAGAACGGAGTGGCGGACAGTTGTATGTGCGTCTCATCGCGGGGCGCACATACATCGTCGTCTGTACGCTCCGAGATACGCCGGACGCACCTCCTCACATGAGCCTTGGAATGGTTGGCAGCTTTCAAGTTCGCTGATGCAATCGCGCACCGATGGCCATCCACGACTTGGCGTGCGCGCCGCAACGAGTACGGTTGCCCATAAAAAGATGAAACGTCTAATAGACGCCTTGGAGCTTCTGGCCGTCTTCGCGGCGGTTAGCGCCTGCTCGCACGGGCACCATACTCGATTGCCGCTTGGTCCGGACGCCGCGGTTCCGCGCATGATACCGATCGGCCCTGCGGTCAGTCTCGAGGTCGTCGATTGGGGCGGTCGTGGCGAGCCGCTGGTCTTCCTCGCCGGTCTCGGGAACACGGCACATGTCTTCGACGCGTTTGCCCCACAGTTCACTGACCGCTTTCATGCGATCGGCATCACGCGTCGCGGGTTTGGCGCTTCAGCCGGCGCGCCGCCGCCTGACAATCTCGACACGCTCGTCGCCGATGTCGCGGCGGTGCTCGACTCGCTCGGACTTGGGAGGGTCGTGCTCGTCGGGCACTCGATCGCCGGCGAAGAGATGACGCGATTCGCCGACCTGCACGGCGCGCGCTGCGCGGGGCTCGTCTACCTCGATGCAGCGTATGATCGCTCCGGCATTGACACACTCGCCTCGAGGCAACCATCCGCACCGGCTCCAAGGATCGCCGCGGCGGATACGGCGTCCTTTGCCAGCATTCGCTCTCTTTATGCGCGCGTGATGGGCGTCGAGGAGCCCGAGTCAGACATACGAGCAACCGAAAGATTCGACGCGGCGGACCGCTACCTAGGCTCAGTAACTCCGAACTCCCTCAAAGCGCGCGTTACTAGTGGGAAGCAGGTGGCCCGGTATGAGAGGGTCCGCTGTCGCGCTCTGGCCGTTTACGCCGTAGCCGACTCCGTGGCCGATGTGGTTCCGTACTACCAAGAGCTTGATACCGCCGGGCGCGCGCAGGCCGAGTCGCTGTTTAGGTTCGTGCAGGGTGTCGTCGCCGACTCGCGGGCCCGCATCGCTCGGTTGCGGCAGTTTCAGATCGTCGACGTACGTGGCAGTAACCACCACGTTTTCTTGCACCATCCGCGCGAGGTTGCTGAAGCGATGCGGACGTTTCTCGGGACAGAGTCGGCGTCGCCGCGCTCTAACCACCGTTGAAGGTGACGAAACGATCGCAGCATCTTACGGGATGGGCTTCAGCGCGCTTATTGCTGGCGTAACACATTTCCCCCGGATCCGATGGCTATGCGAGCGGTGGCGAACTGGTTGATGCGCGCGGCGACCTTGGTGGGGACGTTCACTCCCCTCCTCCATTCACAAGCCTCACGCGATAGCGCCGGTGTTCTCATCGTGGAGAACGCGCGGCCGGCCTGGAACGACAGCGAGCGATTGTTCCTCGCCGCGACGCCGCGCGTGATGATCGGCAACACTACTGACTCAGCATACCGCTTTCGACAGGTCCGAGGGGTCATGCTGTTAACCGACGGTCGGATTGCCGTCGCCGACGGGGCGTCGCTACAGCTGCGACTGTTCAGCTCACAAGGACGGTTTCTGTCAGCAAGCGCGGGCAAAGGGAACGAGCCCGGGCAAATCCTGAACATGAACTGGGTTCGCCGTCTGAACGGCGACACAATCGCGATCAACGCAGCCCCCTCAACGGCGGCGCTCTATTCGAATGCGGGACAGTTCGTGCGTACCGCGGTGTTTGCGCCTCGTGCAATGCCGCCCGCCCGATCGTCCCTCCTGGTTGCCCTGCTGCAAAGCGGATTGGGGGTCGTCACGCCAATGCCGGCTGTTACGCCGCACCCGATCGGGTCGCGATGGACAGAATCACTTTCCCTCAGCCTCGTGACGGATTCCAGCAGTACACGCCGCGAGCTCGGCACACTTCCGTACCTGGAAATGGAGCAGGTCAGCTCCGGGCCAACTCCGATATGGCTTTCGTCAGTCGGTGTGGTTGCCGCAACCGACGACCGCTTCTACGCCGGTTTTGGTAATCGGTACCAGATTCAAGTGTATGGGAGTGACGGGAAGCTGCGGTCGATCATTCGGCGGGCATGGACGCCCACGCCGATCACGGCCGACGACTGGGAGCGCTGGGTTGTGGAGTGGTCGAAGTTGTGGGTACGGACGACTGGCGCGGAGCGCGAGCGGGATATCCAGAAAGTACGCGAGTCGCCATGGGCCGAGGAAAACCCAGCGTTCTCGCAGTTCATCGTCGATCGCGGTGGCCGGCTTTGGGTGCGCGAAGCGCATTGGCAGGACGCGATTGCCGCAGGCTCGCTCCTCGATTCACCCGCCGTGCCGAGCGTGTGGTCGGTGTTCGATTCACGTGGACGTTGGCTCGGCGACGTGAGCATGCCGACAGGCTTTCTGCCATTCGAGATCGGAACGGACTACGTGGCGGGCATCCTGCGAGCCGATGGCGTGAATCACGTGACGATCTACGGGCTGAGTGCCCGAGGCCGATGATGGCGAGACAGTCGCCAGCTATGCACGTGGTAACTGCATGAAGAGCACACTTCTCACCGCGTTGTGCGTCGCGATCTACGGCTGTGGCGGCGGCGACAGTCCGACGATTCCGACTTCAGATGCGGCCATTCGCGGTTCCATTCGCGGCCGCGGCGATCTGGGCTCGATGCTCGTCGTCGCCTCGGCAGCGGATTCAACGTCGTGCGATCCGAAGAGCCGCGCGCAGGTTCAGCTTGGACACGCCCCGATTCTATTCCGGTCAGGGGGAACAGCTTCGGCCTCCAGCCTGCAGGTCGGCGTTTTTGTGTCAGTATGGATCACGGGCCCCGTTCTAGACACCTGTCCTGCAATAGTCACCGCTCAAGTCATCGTGATCGAAGACATGGGCAGTTGACGCTCGTTAGGCGGACGCTAGAACACTGCTCACGCGGGCGCTTGACGTCTATCAGAGAATGCGTATTCTCAGTTATCGGTTGCTACCCGTTGACATCTCGTTACGATGGGAGGTCGTATGTCGCGTCCTCGCAGCCTGACTCTCGGCGGCGTCCTGTTCGCCCTCGCCGGTATCTCGGCCACTAGTTTTCATGCGCGCACGACTCCGTCAGCAACAACCCGCCAGATTATCGCCGTCTACTTGGGCACCGAGGGCACCGACGCTGGAATGGTGACGATCGTTCGTGATATGAAAGCTGCGCTGTCACACCAGACGGCGGCGACGAATCGTGAGTTCATCGCTCGAGGTGTTTCGCTTGATCCTTCGGTTGACGGCGGTATACGGCACCTGGCACTGCTTGGTCCCTTTGATGAAATCGCCGTCGGCGGTAACTGGACAAACTCAGCCGTCATCCGGTATCTCGGCGGCGATATCGGGGCGACTCGCTCGACAGCCATTCCTCAACTCGTGCTGCTCGAGCGCGACGTGAATCAAGCCGGAGAAAGACTGCAAGTGAGCCCGGAACGCGAAATCGCTCGCTTCGTCGGCACGAAGGAGATCGGTGATTGGGTTCACCGCGGCGCGCCTCTTCCGTAAGTGACGACACCATTCCTGGTTCGACAAGTGCTCTTGGCGGCGGTTGTATGCGCGGGGCTGTTGCCGGCTCAACGATGCGTCCAGACGCCCTGGCGCTGCCGCCGCCGATCTCGCGCGAGCCGTGCTTCGGCGCTGTCTCGGCTGACACGCTTTTCTTTCAACTCCCATGGCGACCGTTCAGGTCCGTTACATTGTGGATGACATCGAGGCAGCCATTGCATTCTATGTGACGCACCTTGGCTTCCACCTCGATCTGCATCCGGCCCCGCCGTTCGCCATGCTGTCGCTCGGCGATCTGCGGCTCGTTTTGAGTGTGCCGAATCCGCGCGGCGGCGGTGGACAACCAATGCCCGACGGCACTCCACAACGCCCCGGAGGCTGGAATCGATTTGCCGTGCAGGTTCAGGATCTCGCCGGCACCGTGGACCGGCTTCGAGCGGCGGGCGTCCCGATGCGCAACACCATCGTGGTCGGTGTCGGTGGCAAACAAGTCATCATCGAGGATCCCGCCGGCAATCCGGTGGAATTGTTTGAGCCAACTATCGCCGAGGCGCGTCTCCCGGATTCTTGAATCGGGGAATGCGCAGCACACAAGCCCGCGGACAGCCACACATCTATCACGCGCATGAGCGAGTCGCCGCCGCAGGATGAGCCGCAAATCAAGTGTCCGCAGTGCGGAGCACCAGTCACCAGAACCAATTCCGGCGACTTCGACGCGAGTGGCCCCCAACGGGTCGAATTCATCTGTCCCAACCAGCACCGCACGACCGTCGTGCTTGTGGAGATTGACGACGATGATCTCGACCCAACCGTATAACGAACGCTGAACCGGGACACAACGCGCGCCATCGAGGACGATGGCGCGCGTCTGACTGGCTCCTCAACCCTTTTTATAGGTAGTGGTCGTCGTGACCGGCGAACCACCGCCCCGACCAGGGTTGGTCGACTCGACAATCAAGTTGCCGGCCTGGTCCAACGACAGTGACATCGTCGTTTCGCGAGGCGTCCCGTTGAACGTCATCGACGTGTGAATGACGAGCTTGCTGCCGACCCACTTGGCCTGCGAGACCTGGTCGACGCTGTTGCCGCCCATGGTCATTGTGTTCTTGCTATCGGAACCGTCGAGGTTGTAGACGCTTTTGATCTCGCCCGCCTGGGTCGTGCGCGTGACCGTGAGAGTTTTGGCGTCCTGGCTGATCGTGACGTCCGGTCCAAGACCACCCCGTCCACCGCCGCGGCCGGTCGGCGGCGGAGCGTTCGGGTCCACTACCATCGTCCAGTGACCCGCCAAGTTCGCTCCTTGCGCGGCAAGGAGATTCGGGCCGGCCAATATCGAGGCCGCCGCGAACAGCACCGCAGTACGTCGCATACGCTCCTCCTCGTTCGGGAATGCCCACAAGGCCGCGATCGCGGCCAGACGAGAACACTCGCTCTTCCGCAATTGCGTCACCGCAACAAGTGCGCTTGGCGGCCCCTGCTGCCTATGCTCCAGCGACCCCGACTTCAGCGCGGGCATGCTCGAGCGCGCTCGCTAAAGAGCGCTGAAGGTGACAATGCGGCTGTGGAAACGAGGCATCGCGCCGACTCTGCGGCCCGACCCGAACGTTCGTATCGCCCTTATTTTTTCTTGTTCGTCGTGAACCGAAAGGGCAGGCTCACCCACGCGGCGACTGGCCTCGATTCCAGTCCAAGCGTACGGGCGGGGTCGAAGCGGAAGCTTGGCAGGACGTCGCGCACGGCAGCCGTGAACAGCTCGTCATCCGATTGCTCGACGATGATGCTCGCGACGTCGACCTTCCCGAGCTCGTTCACCAAGAAGCGCACGACGACCTGCCCTTCGCGTGTCCCCGAGCGGAGCAGCTCGGGCGGGAAGGTTGGCTCCGGCATGCGCCCTATGATCCGGGGAGAAGAGTGCGCTTTACTGAGGTCCGCTGGCGCGGGATGTGGCACGACAGGCGTCGTTTCAGCCCGATCGGTGTCGGACGCACGCTGCCGCTCCGTCGCCGAATGCAGGATCGCGTCGACGCTCAGCGGCGCGGGCACGCTCGGGATATTAACGGAATTCACATGAACCTGGACACGGGGCGCGCGCAGCCCCGGCGGAGCGCTATCCGGCGCACGCTGTTCTTGCTGGATCACCGCAGCGGTCGGCGCCGGCGTCGCGCTCGCGACGCGGAGTGAGTCGGTGTGCGTTTCGGCCACCACGGCCGCCGCGACGGTTCCAATGGATACAGCCCTCTTCGCCGGCGCCGTCACCACAGGAGCGCCGGCGGCGGCGGTGCGCTGCGGAGCGCTCAGCTCTGTGGAGACGGGTTCCTTGCCGCTGCCAGAACCCGGGCGCAACATCAGCAGTCCGGCGAGCGCGATGGCGACGGCGGGCACTCCAGCGGATGCATACAGAACCGTCCGTTTCGTAAGCGCCGGCTTGGGCGATTTGGCCAGGACCAGTGCGACAGTAGATCGCCAGTCGCTAACCACAGCATCCGCAGGCGTGGCATCGACAATCGCGACATCGCCCTGCACGACGTTCGCGAAAACGACATCACGAAGCAGTCCGCGCGATTCGCGATCGGTGATGCTCCCCGATGGACGAACACTCTCGGCTGGTGAGACGACGATATGGGAACCAGAAGTCTTCTGCATCGAATGCGCCATCAACGATGCTGCCGCCACCGCGGCAGCAACCGCCGGCGTTTTCGCGAATTCGCGTGAACGGGGGGCGGGGGGCTGGGCGTGGACGGGGGCGGGGGCGGGGGCGGGGGCGGGACGTAGCAGCAGCGGCTCCGACTCACCGAGGAATTCCAGCTTCTTCGAATTGATCGGGGATGGCACAGTCGTCGACGGCGTATCGGCACGGGAGTCCGGCACCCGCTTGAGCCAGGCCGGAGTAGCTACCGAACCTCTGGCGGCCTTCGCGGCGGTGTCGGCCGCGACGGCGACCTGCAGTTCCAGCTCGGTCACGCGAGACTGCGCGGCCTGCACGGTTGCATGGCCAGGACCCAATGACACCTCGCGCGTTGCCAGGGCACGCCGAAGTAGCGCCAACGCCTCGACGAAGTTGCCGCGTGCCGCGCACGTTTCCGAGAGGTGCTCCAGCGTGACGACCGTGACCATATGATTCGGCTCGAGCGTCTTCTCTCGAATGCGCAATGCATCTCTGAACAGTGCTTCCGCCGAGGCGTCATCGCCGAGTTTGCGTTTCACGACGGCGAGGCCGGCGAGCACGGTGGCGACGTCGGCACTCTCCTCGCTCTTGCCCCGTGCGATCGCGAGCAAGCGTTTGAGGACGTCCTCGGCGCGCGCGTGTTGCGATCGATGAATGTGTAGCCGGCCCAACTCGTTCAGGAGCGGGGCGAGTGCGGCGTGTTCCCTGCCGAAGAGCTCTTCGCTGATAGCGAGTGCTTCGGTGAGGAGCACCTCCGCTTCGGCGTCCCCTGCCCGGCCGAACTTCCGGGACAGCTTCCCAAGGTGGAAGAGGGCGGAGGCGAGCTCCCGCCGGAGACTGGGATCGCTGCGCGCCGCGACTATTGCCGCGTGAAGGGATTCGGCGGCGGCAGCCTCGTTCCCCGCGGTTAACGCGGTTCGCGCTGCCTCGAACCGTTGGGTAAACAACGCTTTTGTGTCGGCCATGTGCCCGCCCTGCCGTAATGCTTGTCCCCGACGCATCTTCGCTATGATCGCGTTGTCAGGACGATCGAGGGCCGGCCGGCGAAACGGGCAAGCGACGATAAGATGCGGCTAGCACGCTTCTCTCGAACCGCGAAGACCCGGACTTCAACGGTTCGTCCCGAGCCTTTGGGACTCCCATCGATCGATGACTGCTTGAGAGCCCCACAGCCGGGACAGAACGCAGCGATGCTCGATGATGCTGGAATGACAATGAGTATTCGCTGTTTGATCCAGAGCCTTCATTTGCTGCTCCGGAGGTGTGACAATGGGCAAGGCTCGTCGTAAGAAAGCGGCACGTGCCGCCGCACGATCCACTCGGACCTCGAATTCGAGGCTGTCCATCATGGGGCGCACGCGCGCATTCATCGTCGGCATGCTGCCCGTGATTGCGATCGTGCTCGGCACGCGTCAATTGCTCGCTGAAGCCTTTCGAATACCAAGCGGCAGTATGGAGCCGACGCTGCTCGTCGGAGACTGGCTGTTTGTGAACAAGCTGCGGTTCGGACCGCACATCCCGTTCACAGATCACTCACTCCCGGGCTACGCTACACCGAAGCGCGGCGATGTCGCCGTGTTCATTTCGCCACCCCAGGATCTGGCGATTCGAATCTCTCCCGACCAAGTCACACCGACGCTTGTCAAGCGGATCGTCGGACTTGCCGGTGACACCCTCCTCATGCGGCACGGGCAGCTCAGCGTAAACGGAACTTTGGTGCCGTCACCGAGCGCGTTCTCATTGCCCGACAGCGTTGGCGATCAACCACAGGCGATCTTTGCCTGGCAACATCACATCGAAACGCGCGACTCTCGATTCGGGCCGCCCGTCCCCTCTCCCAGTTTGCATGAGTGGGGACCGCTCGTCGTGCCCACCGGCACGATGTTCATGATGGGCGATAATCGCGACAATTCAATCGACAGTCGCTACTATGGCCCCGTCCCACGCGCCAACCTGCTCGGAAGGCCGATGTTCGTCTACTACTCCTACGATCCCGAGCGCGGCTTCGACTACATCCGCGCCGTGACCGCAATCCGGTGGCGGCGACTAGGCACGTGGATTCGCTAAGCGGTCGAAGAACTACTCGGCTTCGTCGGAGAACTTGGCGTTAGATGGCTCCACGCTTCGCGTTTCTTACATTGCGCGCTGCTTTCGCATTGACACTCGGCGGGACGACTTTATAGCCAGACGCCAATCGTGGCGCGGCAGCAGTGATCATGCGCGCCAACCCCTTCTCCGCAATTTTCGTCCACTGCCAGCTGACTCTCAGGTGCAGCGGCTCGGGCAAGCCGGCCGTCGTGCAAACGAGGCTCACGTCGCATCCCGGCGCTGCTTCGGTCTCTGCTTTACAATCCCAAACACGACCTTCTTCGTCAGTCACTCGGCGCGATGACATCGTTGGTGTCTCCATAGTTGGGCTGCGAACCACTGCCAGTAATGGATTGCGCGAGCCCCAGGGAAGTAACTGACGATTAACATCATGTAAGAGGAGTTGCTGGTCGCCAGTGAGCCCCGTCACCACCTAGCTGCGCCGAGGTTGCCACTCATGCCCACTCTCCAGGAACAGTTTGGCGCCATCGACATCTACCTGTTCGATCAGCTCCTGCGCGGCAATGTCTCGAAGGGGATGACGATCTTCGACGCCGGCTGCGGCACCGGGCGGAACATCGTGTACCTGCTCCGCGAAGGGTACGAGGTCTTCGGCGCCGATCTCGATCCGCAGGCGATCGATGCCGTGCGCCGCCTCGCGCCGCACCTGCCGGCCGATAACTTTCGCGTCGAACCCGTCGAAGCACACTCGTTCCCGGATCTCTTCGCCGACGTCGTCATCATCAACACCGTCCTGCACTTCGCGCGAGACGACGATCACTTCCACGCGATGCTGCACGGCTGCTGGCGGACACTCAAGCCGGGAGGGCTTTTCTTCTGCAGGCTCGCGTCCACGATCGGGGCCGAAGGTCTCGTCCGGCATCTGCACGATCGCTGGTACGCGATGGCGGACGGCACCGAGCGGTACCTGGTCGACGAGGCGATGTTGATGCAGGTGACGAAGGACCTCGGGGCCGAGCTCGTCGACCCGATCAAGACGACCGTCGTGCAGAATCTGCGATCGATGACGACGTGGATGCTGCGAAAAAAATAGCGTGCGGCGCACTGGAGGCCCCCATGTATTCCGATCCTTCGAGCTTCCTCGAGTATCTTGCAAGTGTGCACGCCCGGACGCGGCGGATCGTCACATGCGTTCCGGCCGAGTCGCTGGAGTGGGTGCCGGCGCCGGGCCGTTGGTCGGCGGGAGATCAGGTGCGCCATCTGGCGGGAATCGAACGCTGGATGTACGCGGAGACTGTGTCCGGACGGCCCAGCTGCTACCCGGGGCACGGCCGCACACTAGCCGACGGGTTGCCAGCCGTGCTCGCGTACTACGATGACCTACACGATGCGGCCCGTGCCCAATTCGCGGCGCTGACGCCCGCGCAGTGGACCGCGCGGTGCAGGACGCCCGCGGGCACGCCAATCACGACGTGGAAGTGGTTGCGGGCCATGATCGAGCATGAGGCGCATCACCGCGGACAGTTGTACTTCACGCTCGGCTTGCTCGGCGTACCGACGCCGCCGATCTTCGGCCTGAGCGAACCAGAGCTCCTCGCGCAGTCTGACCCCGGCCGGGCGAGCGCGTAGATCTCCCAGGCGATGGTCTTGTAGAGGCCCCGTGGGTCGTCGCCAACGGCGTAGAGGTCGAAATGACCGCGCCCTTCGACGTAGCGGAAGTCGGTCCTGGCCCCGAGCTCTTTCATCGTCGCTTCCAGGAGGTGCGCCGCGCCGTCGAGATAGAAGGTATCAGCCGAACCCACGGTCAGATGGATCTTGCCATCGAGATCCCGCTTGAGCTCCGGCCAGTGGCGACGAAGTCGTTCGGCAACATCATAGTGATCTCTCCAATACGAAATCACGACCGAATCCACCGCTCCTGTCGTGCGATCGAACAGCGGGACCGGAAGTCCGTCTGCGCCGCGCGGGGAGAACACCCACTCGAACGAGGCGAGCTGGCCGCCGTACGCACCGACCACGACTTCGCGACGCGTGTAGTCCTCGATCGAGACCAGCATCTGCCCTTTGTCCTGCGCCAGCGGCCAAGGCGAGCCATCGGGTTTGCGATAGACGTTCGCGCGCGGAGCGTAGAGGTCGACGCCTAAGAAGTTGTGGAAGTCGCTCGGGTCGGGCGAAGTTGGCCACGCGCCGCCAAACAGTTTGGGATAGTTCACCTGCAGCCACAGCGCCGCCCATCCGCCTGATGAGTGTCCTGTAACAAATCGGCCGGAAGGTTTTGCGTCCATGCGATAGTGTCGTTCGAGATCTGGAATGAGCTCGGCAGTCAGCGCCTGGCCCCACGGTCCGTTGTTGACGCTGTTGACGAACTCGCTCGTGCCGCTGGGACTCGACTGGTCGATCCCCACCCAGATCATCGACGGTGCCTTACCCATTTGCATGTCATTCCAACGGGCGACGCCGACGTCGTGCAGGGAGCGCAACGAGCCACCGAAGCCCTGAGTGTAGTAAACCGTTGGAAAGCGCTGCCCGGGATGAGCCACGTAGTCCGGCGGCGTCACTACCCAACCATGCATCATCACCGGCCGACCCCAGAAGTTGCTGAGGGCCGGGCTGACGAATTCGATCGGGTGAATGTCTGATTTGGCCGCCGGATACACCTCTCTCATCGCCGCCGGCACGTTGGACAGTGGCTCAAGTGGATCGGATTCGGGGACGATGGTCGCAAGCGTCAGAGGCTGCGATGCGTCGCCGGGCAGGTCCATCTCTACAACGCCGCTCACGAGATCACCTGGACCGCGTGACGTGTAGTTGTAGCTGTGGTCGCGATCGAGCACCGCCTGCACGGCGTAGTGGCCGGGCTTGAGCTGAGAGAATGGCGTTGGGAAGGCCGAAATGTCGGCGTCGATATCTACCGTGGCGCCGGGTGCGAGGCGCGCCACCTCCTGAGCAGCGATGGCAGTCGCGTGAGTGTCGATCTGGTCCATGTCGACGCGCGTGACGGGCCTCTTGTCGCCGGGACCGAGCAGCTTGGCGAAGATCAGCAATCGGCCGGAGACCGGCGCCGCCGAGGCTTGGCCCAAGCCCACGTGAAACACCACCGGCGCGGGCAAGGCCCGGGCGCCGAGGATGGTCGCTACGACCAGCAGGTTGTGCGCGCGCCGCCAAGGATGGGCGCTGGACCAATGAATCATTTGTAATCGCGATAGCTCGTTTGCGGATGTACCCCCGACGTCGCGGGTACCGCGGAATGTCGGGATAGGAATTTCAGTCGTACCGAACCGGGCGCGCAACGTCAACGCTTACGGCCGCGGCGGATCCTGTGCACTTTTATTCTGGTAACTGGTCGAGTTTCGTATCGAGCCGCCACCGTTGCTGCAGCCGACAAGGCACTTCACCGCACGAACCCAAACGAGAAGGACAGGACATTGCCGGTGTTTCTGATTCGGTTGGTCGCGACCGCAGTTTTTCTATCGGCGGTTCGACAAACGAGCGCACAACCTTCTCGCCCTTCGAGCGGCCCGTCGCTCGATCGACCCTGCTCATTCGTGACCGCGGCGGAGATGGCGGGTCTGGTCGGAACACCGGTGGACACCGCCGCGGACGAGCATTTTCGCTGCAAGTACGTCGTCGGCAAAGGCTGGCTGGAGACCAAGCTGATGAATCTCGAGCTGAAGGCGACGCGAGACATTTACGACTACAACAAGGCCCACGGCAAAGCGGTGCCCGGTGTTGGTGACCAAGCGTATCAACTCGGTGCGACGTTGGCCGCGAAGGTCGGGGATGTCCTCGTCGTTGTGGACGGCAGCAATGTGCCGCGGCCAACGGATAACGCCCGGCTCAAGGCAATCGCGCTGAAGATCATCAAGCAGATTCCTTGAGGGAGCCTGACCGATTGTCCTTCGGGTCAAGCGATCCAATCGCCTCAGAATCGCTAGCGCGCCGTCCGCTGCCGTAGCTCGGCAATAAAATTCTCGACGAGCACCAGCGACACGGTTGCGTCGCCTGTTGAAGACCCGATGTGCAGCATGGCGAAGCGCCGCCCATCCGGCGTTACGTCGTACGCCTGTGCCCACGCCGACCCGAGGTAGCCGGTCGTGGAGAAGAGGCGTTGCCTCGTGAGAATTCCGAACGTCGCCTTGGTGGCCACCTTTACCGCCTGCATGTCGTTCGCAGCGTCGACGTAGAACAATTCGTCTCCTTGGCGGCTCCACAGCGGCGACGATCCGCCGGCGGTCGAGACCTGCCACTTACCGGACTGCGCATCGGGGAACGGACGAACGAAGACTTCGAAGCGGCCCGACTCGTCGGACGCGTACGCGAGCCACTTGCCGTCGGGCGAGAGCGCGGCGTTCCGTTCGCGGAATGACGTTGCCACCAGTGGTTGCGAAGCACGATCGACTCCGGGCCTCGCGGCGAGAAGGTCACAGCAGACGGCATCGGCCGTGCGGAGCACCAGCCACTGGTGGTCCGGAGACTCGAACCCCTCGCCCAGTCCTCGTGGATCCGACGCGACGCGCTGCGCCGGTGCACTCCCGTCGGCGCGCTGACGGTAGAGCGCGGGTAGTCCCTTCCGGTCGGAGATGAAGAAGATGTCGCGCCCGTCCTGCGACCAACGCGGCCGCTGATTGTTCGTTCCCTCGAACGTCAGTCTGGATAGCGGACCGCCGTTGAGGCGCTTGATCCAGATGTCGGAGTTGCTCGTGTTCGATTGGCTGTTGATGAATTCCGCTGCCAACTGTGATCCGTCCGGAGAGATCGCCACGGAGTAGACCAACCCGGCGGGCCACGCCGCATCCAGCGGAGTCGCCGCGCCATCGCGCGTCACCCACGTGGGCTGGGCGATCGTGGAGTTGTAGTCGGTCGAGTAGAGGAGCGACCCGGTCGAGGCGAGAGCGAGATCCACGACTCCGAACGCGCCGACACCGAGCCCTCGCCAGAGTAGGACAGGCGGTCCGGTCATCTCGAGACGGTCCGCGTCGAAGCGCGCGGCCATCAGGGAACCGTCGCCGGTCACATAGAGGAGGTGGCCGGTCGGTGCATACCGTGCGCGCGCCGCCTGCACCACGAACTTCGTCTGCTTCGTGCGCAGATCCGCGACCATGACGCGGAAATCGCTGATGTCGTCGCCGACGCGCCGGATGCGAAACAGGACGCCTGTTGCTCCGGGCAACACTTCGGGCCACGCTACACCGACCTCGCGCTTGAGCGAATCGAGCTTGTATATCAGTTCGCGGTGCGTTCCATCGGGCTTGATCCGCGAGAGAGAGTTGACCCCATCGAAGTAAATGAACCCGTCGTCGCCCCACGACGCTCCGCCACCGGAGATGCTGTCGCGGGTGACCACCACCGAATTGCCGCCCGCAACTGGCAGGAGTCGGAGCTCGAAGGGATTGAGATTGATGAACCCGATGCGGCTGCCGTCCGGCGAGAAGAACGGGTTCGTGGCGCCGTCCGTGCCTGGGACGGGCACCGCGTCGAGGGCATCGAGCGAGCGACGCCACAACTGGGTTCCGCTACTCGCCGGCCCGACATAGAGGAACGACTTTGCATCGGGGGCCCAGGCGAGCCGCGTGCCGCCAGGCGAGCTCAAACCCTGCGAGCGCGAAAGAGCGAGACTGAACCGCGAGACCGAGAGCGGGGCCGCCGACCGCGAGCCACGCACGGCCAGCGCGGTCGAGGCAACGGCAATGACGGCGAGTGCGGCGATGATCGCTCCCGCGTAGCGATGCCATCCGGCCGATGAAGTGACGCGCGCCGACGCGGAGCGGGACAGCGTGAACTGAGAGTTGCCCAACGCGTCGGCAAAGGCTTTGGCGCTCTCGAACCGATCCGCGGGCAGCTTCTCGAGCGCCTTGTCGATCGCGTCCGCCACATTCGGCGGGACACTTTTCCGAAACCGCGTTACGGGCTCGCTCGGCTCGGCGATGATCTTCATGATGATCTGCTGCGCGGAGCCACCCAGGTGCGGCGGCTGCCCGGCCAGCATCTCGTAGAGAACGCTGCCCAACGAATAGATGTCGCTGCGCCCGCTGATCTCCTTCTCTGCCGTCGCCTGCTCGGGCGACATATAATGCGGCGTGCCGAGCGAGAGCCCGGTCTCGGTCATGCGACCGCCGGCCGCCGCGCTCACCGCGAGCGCGATTCCAAAGTCCGCCACCATCGGGCGGCCGTCGTGCAACAGAATATTCTCGGGCTTGATGTCGCGGTGGATCACGCCGTGCCGGTGCGCGTAGTCGAGTGCGTCGGCCACGTCGCGCGCGATGCGCACCGCTTCATCGACGCCGAGCTGGGTCTCGCGATCCAGCTTTGTGCGCAACGTCTCGCCGTCGATGAACGGCATGACGTAGAACAAGAAGCCGTCGGCGGTTCCCGAATCGAACAGCGGGAGGATGTGCGGATGCTGAAGCGCCGCCGTCGTCTTGATCTCCACGACGAAGCGCTCGGCGCCCAGCACGGCCGCGAGCTCGGGCTTCAGAACTTTGAGCGCGACCTTGCGATCGTGCCTGAGGTCCTGGGCCAGATACACGGTCGCCATCCCGCCCTGCCCCAACTCCCGCTCGACGCGGTAGCGATCGGCCAGCGCTGATGAGAGTCGTTCGGCGTTTGCGTTCATCGGCCGCAGAAGGTAGCGCCCGATCCCGGCAAACGTCAGGGCGGCCGGCGCTGCTTGGCGAGACTATCCACCATGGCGTGGTACTCCGGCGTCCATCGAAGCACCTCGTAGTTGGGATCCAGCACCAGCTCCTCTACAACGAAGCCGGGCGTGAGCTCAACGACGTGTGACAAACCGCTCACCTCCACGACGGTCCTGAAGCGCTCACCGCCTCGCCCTCTCGCCTCGACCGTCAAGTGAGCCCGGTATGCCGGCTCGCGCTGCGTTATCGTCGCTCGGATTCGTGCGCCGTCCGGTTGCCACGCGAG
>Ga0207674_10003106_pt1 | contig 20505 bp, 19 predicted proteins | sample KBSCornC72_FD_184303 | JGI IMG/M metagenome (GOLD analysis project Ga0207674, IMG submission 184303) | Corn rhizosphere microbial communities from Kellogg Biological Station, Michigan, USA - KBS Corn C7-2 (SPAdes) (version 2) | ecosystem: Host-associated > Plants > Roots > Rhizosphere > Soil ...
GGCCCCGTTCGTGAGCGTGCCCGTGTTGCCCGATCCGGAGGCATCGGGCGCGCTCGTCCCGCTCGCCTGGTCGAAGCTGTAGGCGGCCACGAGGCCGGGTGTCGAGGCGGGCCCTGCATCGTCGAACGTGGCGGTGTAGGTGGCCGGCGCCGCGCCCGCGACGATGTTGTGCGTTGCCGGACCGCCGTCGGACCAAGAGGCGAACGTGTACCTGCGGCCGTTCGCGACCTGAGGGGAGGTCGCGCTGATCGAGTTGTTCGAGCCGACGATGACCGTGCGCGTGAAGGGCGTCGTCCCCGTCGAAGAGCCGACAACCAGTTGAAGCCCTGACGGGGCCGACGCGAAAGTGATGTCGACCGTCTGCGGGTCGAGTCGCCTCGTGACGGATGCCGTCTGTCCCGACGAGTCTCGGGCGGTGAGAGTGAGCTCGAGGTAGGACGGGTACTCGTGGTCGATGGCGGCGAACGATCCGCTGTCGACACCGGCGAAGCTCTGAAGCGGATGCGTATGGCAGTTGGACGGGCAATGCTGGATCGTCACCGTCCAGCTCAACGCCGAAGCCGGCAGCGCACCGTCCTGTTCATCCGTGGCATGACCGGAGAACGAGATCGTGTCGCCGACCTTCCACGTCGCACCGGCGGTCGGCAGATCGATGGTCGGCACGGGAGGCGACCCGTTCGCGTTGATCACCACGGACGCCGTGTCGGAGGCGCCGTGGTTGTCGGACACGCGCACGGTCACCGTGTACGTCCCGGCGGCATACGTTCGAGAGGGATTCACGACGGTCGAGTCGCCATACGTTCCGTCGCCGTCGAGATCCCACGAGTAGGAGAGCGTGTCGCCGGCATCGGGATCGCTCGACGTCGACGCGTCGAACTGAACCGCGAGGGGTGCCGAACCCGAGGTCGGGTTCGCCGTGACGCGTGCGACGGGCGCGTTGTTCGATGCCAGGTAACGGACTCGACGAATCGTTCCGTTGTCGAAGTCGGCGTAGAAGAGATCGCCGCCGGGGCCGATCTGCAGGTCGACGGGCCCGGCAGCGCCGGCGTCGAAGGTGATCACGTTCGACGGGTTGGGCTGGCCGTTGGTCCCGGGGAACATGGCCCAGATGCACTTCCGGGAGTAGTCGGCGAAGAAGAGAGCTCCGACGTAGTTCGAGGGGTAAGTGCCCCCGTCGTAGAAGGCCATGCCCGAGATAGACGAGCTTCCCGTGAGGCAGGATTCCCCGGGCACGACCTTCGCACTGTGGTTGTACGTCAGCACCGGCCCCCTGACGCCCCCGGCCGAATAGAGCGTCTCGCACAGATTGAGATTGGCGCCGTCGTAGCCCGGCTGCGGATTGACGCCCTCGTAGCACGGCCAGCCGAAGTTGTCGGCGACGTTGTCGTTGACGGAGCCGAGGTGGTCGACCTCCTCCCACGTGTCCCACCCGACGTCTCCGACCCAGACGTCGGTCGTTCCCGGGCGGATGGTGAAACGGAACGGGTTCCGCAGCCCGTAGGCGATGATCCGCCGCGCGTTGGGATCCGTGCTCGACGCGAAGGGGTTGTCGGGCATCCCCGCGCCCGTGTTCGGGTCGATCCGGATGACCGTCCCGTCCAGTGAGGTGGGATCGGCGGTCGTCCTGACATCCTGGCTTCGCAGTGCTCCTCCCTCGGCGGTCGGTGGAGACAGAGCCGCGCCGACCCCTCCGGGTGGATCCCCACACGGGTTCCTTGGATTTCCGTCCTGTCCCCAGTCCGCGAAGTTGAAGCTCGCCCCGTCCCCTCCTGTCGCGTAGAGGGCGCCGTCCGCTCCGAACTGGAGCGACCCGATCGAGTGGCTCGGGTACTGCTGGCACCAGTCGTGGACGAGGACCTGCTCCGGTCCGGTGGCCACGTTGCCCGACGCCGTCAGCCGGGAGATCCGGCCGCTGACGACACAGCCGTCGTTGGTGAAGCCCGGCGGGTTGGGGCAGGGATCCGAGTAGACGCCTGAGGTTCCCCAGCGCGGTGCCGGACCGCCGATGTCGCCGTCATACGTGTACATGACGTATACGGAGGGGTCGGTCGGAAAGTTCGGGGCGAGCGCAAGGCCGAGGAGCCCCCGATCCCAGGCGTTGTAGACGTTGACGTTGAGATCGGCGAAGACGGTTGGCGTCGTGTCCTGGAGGTTGTCGAACACCTTGATGACGCCTCGTTTCTCGGCGACGAAGATTCGGCCGTCGGACGAGAAGCGGATCGCCGTGGGCTCCGACAGGCCGGAGAAGGCGACCGAGTCCTGGAAGTTCGCAGGGACCGTGCCCGCCCGCGCAGTGGAAACACCGATGCACGCCACGGCGATCGCCGCGGAGGCTGTAAGGGCGAGAGCCGCAAATCGAGCCCACGCTGACGCCGAAAGCAACCGCAAGAGACGCCGATTATTCGCCGCGCTCGTGCCTTGAGCAACTAGCCGAAAGTTGTGTCCGTCGCGCTTGGTTACGCGTCGCTCGAGACGCGGATGCGCCCGTTCTCGACGGCGACCGCGGAGAGGCGGGCGTTGGGCTCGACGGGACCGGTGCGGCGATGCGTCGCGATGTCGACACCGAGCGCTTGCGCGTGTACCGCGCGGATCGGCCCGCCGTGTGAGACGACGAGCACCGCGCCGTCCGGGTGTTCGGCGGCGATCGTCCGGATCACTGCCACGATGCGCCTTCCCATCTCCTCGTAGGACTCGCCGTCGTCCCAGCCGGACCCGCCTTCCTGCCAACGGGCGAAGGCTTCGGGGAATCTCTCCGCGCATTCGTCTCGCGTGTAGCCGCTCCACGAGCCGACGTCGACCTCTCTGAGCTCGTGCAGCTTTACGACCTCGAGCCCACGAGGAGCGGCGACGGCCTCCGCGGTCTCCCAGGCGCGCCGCAGGTCGCTCGCATACACCGCCTCGAGCTTCACGTCTGCGAGCCGCTCGGCGAGGAGCCGGGCCTGCTCCCGGCCGCGATCGGTGAGGGGCCGGTCGGCGTGGCCCTGCCACCGGCGCTCGACGTTCCAGTCGCTCTCGCCGTGGCGAGCCAGATAGACGGTCGTCACGGCCGTTATCGTAGGCGCCCGTGAAGCTCGGCCTCGAAGAGCGCGTCTGCGTCGTCACAGGCTCGACCGAAGGGATCGGGCAGGAGGCTGCGCGCATGCTCGCCGAGGAAGGCGCCCGCGTGGTCACCTGCGGGCGGCGCGAGTCGGCGCCCGGGGTGGGCGAGGCGCTTCACGTCGCCCTCGACCTCTCGGTGCCCTCGGCCCCGGGTGAGCTCGTCGACGCGGCCGAGCAGGCGTTCGGACGCGTCGACTGCCTCGTCAACAACGTGGGCGTCGCCTACCAGACGAGCTTCGAGGAGCTGACCGACGAGGACTGGGCCTCGATGTGGGAGCTGAACGTGATGAGCTATGTGCGCGCGATCCAGGCCGTCCTCCCCGGAATGCGCGAGCGCGGCTCGGGCCGGATCGTGAACGTGAGCTCGACGGCCGGGAAGCGCCCGTCCACCGGGATGCCGAACTACTCGGTGACGAAGGCGGCCGTCCTCTCTCTCTCGCGCCTCGTCGCAGACGTGTACGCGAAGGACGGGATCCTCTGCAATGCGATCGCGCCGGGGCCGACCGCATCGCCGGCCTGGCTCGCCTCGGGCGGACTGGCCGACCAGAGCGCCGAGCGAAGCGGGAAGAGCCGGGATGACGTTCTCGAAGGCGTGGGGAAGGGCCGGCCGCTCGGGCGCCTCGCCGAGCCGGAGGAGATCGCCGCGGTGATCGTCTTCCTGTGCTCGGACCGTGCCAGCTATGTGACCGGATCGGCCTGGAGCGCGGACGGCGGAACTGTCCCCATCATCATCTAGCGTTACTTCTATGCCCGAAGTTGCCGGGAGGATCGCGGATGCGTTCGAAGCGCGGATCCGGGAGCAGGAGGAAACCTGGCTCTCGCCGCTCGCCGTGCGCTCGTACGAGACCCGAGGGCGGGCGGCCGAGGAGGACGAATGCGGCCTTCGCACCCCTTTCCAGCGCGACCGTGACCGCATCGTCCACTCGAAGTCGTTCCGGCGGCTCAAGCACAAGACGCAGGTGTTCATCGACCCGAAGGGCGACCACTACCGCACGCGGCTCACCCACACGCTCGAAACGGCGGGCATCTCCCGCACGGTCTCGCGAGCGCTCCGCCTGAACGAAGACCTCACCGAGGCGATCGCCCTCGGCCACGACCTGGGGCACCCGCCCTTCGGCCATACGGGCGAGGAGGTGCTCGACGAGGTCGTCTTCGAGCGGTACGGGCGCCGATTCCGCCACAACGAGCAGTCGCTCCGCGTCGTCGAGGTGCTCGAGAAGGACGGCCGTGGCCTGAACCTCACCGCGGAGGTGCGCGACGGCATCCTCCGGCACACGGGCGCGGCCGACCCCGCCACGCTCGAGGGCAAGATCGTCCGCCTGGTCGACCGGGTCGCGTACATCAACCACGACATCGACGATGCGCTGCGGGCCGGGATTCTCTCTCCGGGCGACTTGCCGCATGAGGACCTCGGGCTTCTGGGAGAGAGCGGCGCCCGACGCATCGACCGGCTCGTCCACGACATCGTCGAGAGCTCGGCCGAGGCCGGAGACATCGTCCAATCGGACGAGATCGGGCGCGCGATGCTCAACCTGCGCGCGTTCATGTTCGAGCGCGTCTATCTCGGCCCCGCGGCGCAGGATCAGCGCGACACGGCGACCGCGACGGTGCGCCGCATCTTCTCCCACCTGGCGGAGCATCCGGAGGATCTGCCCGCAGGGCTCCCCGGCGACGTCTCCGAGCAGGTGACCGACTACATCGCCGGCATGACCGACCGGTTCGCGCTCGCATGGCACTGATCAAGAAGACGTCGATCGAGGAGGTCGTCGCGGCGGCCGACATGGTCGACGTCGTCCAGGGACGGACGCAGCTCCGCAAGTCCGGCGCGCGCTGGGTCGGCCTCTGCCCGTTCCACTCGGAGAAGACGCCGAGCTTCGGCATCAACCCGGTCGAGAAGCTCTTCTACTGCCATGGCTGCCACAAGGGCGGCGACCTGATCACGTTCATCCGTGAGACCGAGGGCCTCGACTTCGCGCAGGCGGTCGAGTGGCTCGCCGACCGAACAGGCATGCAGCTCGAGTACGAGGAGACGTCGCCGGCGCAGGAGGCGCGTCGCAAGCGGCGCGACCGGCTCGAGTCTCTCCTCGAGGACGCGGCGAGCTTCTACAGCCGCTACCTCTGGGACACCGCGGCCGGCGAGTCGGCCCGCGCCTATCTGACCGAGCGCGGCCTCACGGAGGAGGTCTGCCGCGACTTCCGGCTCGGCCTCTCGCCGGGCGGCGACCGCCTTGCCGTGAAGGCGCGCGAGAAGGGCTACGCGCAGGACGAGCTCCTCGCGGCGGGCCTGGTCAATCGGCGCGGGAACGACTATTTCGCCGGCCGCCTGGTCTTCCCGCTCTCGAACGCGCGCGGCCGCGTGCTTGGCTTCGGCGCCCGCCGCCTACACGACGACGACCCGATCAAGGCCAAGTACGTGAACTCGCCGGAGGGCGAGCTTTTCCGCAAGAGCCGCGTCGTTTACGGGCTGCATCGTGCTCGCGCTGCGATCGCCAAGCGGGACGAGGCCGTCGTCGTCGAGGGCTACACCGACGTCCTCGCGCTGCACCAGCGCGGGCGCCACACCGTCGTCGCCTCGATGGGGACGGCGCTCACCGAGGAGCAGCTGAAGGAGCTCGGCCATCTGACGAAGCGCCTGTTCCTCTGCTTCGACGCCGACGCGGCCGGCGAGGCGGCGACGCTGCGCGGTATGGATCTCGCGGCGGCGCGCGGCTTCGACGTCCGAGTGGTTCCGCTCCCCGCGGGGGTGGACCCGGCCGACGCGGCGGATGACTTCGACGCGCTGATCGGCCGCGCGGTGAGCTATCTCGTCCACCGCGTGGAGGTGGAGACGGCCAGAGCGCCGACGCGCCAGGACGGCTTCGCGCGCGTGCGCGAGGTGCTCGCCGACCTGCCCGACTCGCCTCAGCGCGCGGATGCCGTGCGCCTCGCCGCCGACCGCCTCGGGCTCTCGCCCGACATGCAGGCCGGGCTCGCGCCGCGCGCGCAGCGGAAGACCGGCGCCGTATCCGAGCGCGCGCTCGAAGGAGGCGACCGGCTCGAAAAGCGTCTCCTCGCCGCGGTGGCCGCCGACCCCGGGCTGGTCGAGCATTATTTGGCGCCGCTCGACGACCGGCACTTCGACGATCCGCTCCACCAGCGGCTCCGTGCTCATCTGTGCGGTGAGATCGAGGCCGACGACGAGCTCCTGCAAGCCCGCGCCGAGCTCGACGCGACCGCCGAGACCGAGCATCTGGACGCCGACGCCGCGAAGGAGCTCTTCCTCCGCCTCGAGGAGCGCATGGTGCGCCGCGAGCTCGCGCGACTCGAGGGGGAGGACCTGGCCCGAACCGTGGAGCTCCAGACGCTCCTGACGAAGATCCGCGAGGCTCAGCAAGAGGCCTCGAGCACCGCTCGCTAAACTGGATCGGCCGTTCCCCGGTAGCTCAATTGGCAGAGCATCCGGCTGTTAACCGGAGGGTTGTTGGTTCGAGTCCAACCCGGGGAGCTTTTCGAACGCCCTGTACGGCTGCCCGTCCCCCGACTCGCAAGCTGGCCCCAGTGCGCGCAGGCCAGAGGCCCGCGCTCATGTGCTTCGTACTGCGATGAAGAGGGGAACCATGAAAGCGGACAGACTTCTTCGCTGCGACGGCCCGTCAGCACGTTGGGCGTCGCTCTGGGCATACATCACAACGGGGTCGTGATCGTCTCGGTGCAGATCGAAAGCCACGCCGACTGGTGGCTGAGGGTCGTCATCGCAGCTGCCGCCCACGCGGCCGACGTGGCGATCATCACGGCCATCCACCGCAGGTGGCGCCACGCGTGGTCGCACCGCTGATCGGCCGCCGCCGCTGGCTGAGTGGTATCCGGGCCGAGGGCCACCTTCGGGCGGCCGTCGGCCCCTTATAGGGCGCGTAGCGTCACGTAGGCTCGAAGATTCGCGCTCGTCGACCGCATGGAAACCTGATTCGCGTCGGCTCGCCGGCCGACTAGTTCTCGGCGGGCATGACCTGGAAGAGCTCGATTCGCCTCTTCACGTTCTTGAGGGACACCGCGCCGATCCCGCGGAAGTAGATCGAGTCGCCGCCCGTCCAGGCGTCCATGACTTCCTGCGTGACCAGGATCTCATGCGCGCGCGCGTAGTCGGCGGCGCGCGCGGCGAGGTTGACGACCGACCCGAAGTAGTCCCCGTCGCGGCGCACCATGGGTCCCGAGTTGATCCCTGCGCGGGCCGCTGGGAGCCCCTGCCTCTGGACGCGGCTGAGCACGCTGATCGCCGCGCGAATCGCAGAATCCGAGTCCTCGAAGTGCATCATCACGCCGTCGCCGAGCACCTTGACGAGGCGTCCTCCGGTCTCGCTCGCAGCCGCCTCCACGGCTGCGATGAAGCGGGCCGCCTGCGCGGCGGCCACGTCGTCGCCGGCCTCCTCGGCGAGACGCGTGTAGCCGCTGAGGTCGATGAAGGCGATCGCGGGCTCGGCTCCGCCCGCGACTCGCTGCTCGCCGAGCTCTGACTCCATGATCTCCACGACCTGCTGGAAGGTCGATTCGTCGACGAAGCGGTCGAAGAGGAGCTCGACCGACCTGCGCCCGAGCTCGCGATAGCGGCGCCTGGCGGGTGCCGTGGAGGAGAGCATCTGCGACGGCGTGGCGCCGGCTGCCGCGGCCGGGTCGAGGAGCGTCACGTCGACGAAGTCGCGCTGCGCGTCGATGATGTGCCGCAGGGCGTCAGAGGTCGCCCTGACCACCCGCACGATGAGATCGTCCGGCGCGCCCGCGGCTCGGGCGGCGCCGACCAGCTCGAAGAGCTCGGCGTGATCGGAGCGAACCTGCTGATCCGGAGGGAGGGAGCAGGTGCCGAGGATGGTGCCGAGACTCCGGGCCAGCTCGTCCGAGAGGCCGAGGCGCGCGACGAGCTCCGTCTGCGTCTCGGGCAGGAGCGGGATCGGGTTGGGGGCGAGCTCCTCGATGAAGTCGAACGAGACGCGCCCTTCGCGGATCGCCTGGCCGACGGCCTCGAAGGGGACTCCTGAGGTCTCGAGCGCGAGGACGAGACGCACCCGCCGCACGTCGCTGGGGCGAAACGCCCCGCCGTCCTCTGGAGTGATGACGCCGAGCTCGGCGAGCTGCTCGACCGTCTCCCCCGACGTGCCGGCCGCGACGGCGACTTCGGAGACGCTCAGCCCGGGCACGCCGAAATCGTAATGAAGCGCCACCCGCAGGCGGGTGGAACTAGCCCCAGGGCTCCGAGTACGACTGGTAGAACGGGCAGGCGCCGAGCGCGCCCACAGTTTCGGCTGGGTTGCCGACGTCCTGCGCGAAGTGGAGGTGCGCGACCCCCATTGCCGCGCCCGAGAGCCCGAGCTGCTGTCCCGCCTGGACGTACTGGCCGGCGACGACGTCGATCCGCGACAGGTGCGCGTAGTAGAAGCGGATTCCCGCCGCGTTCAGATGGAGCCGGAGGCCGGCCATGTGCGGATCGCCCGTCTTCTGTGGCCCGATCTGCGGGCCGATGACACCCCCGGTGACCGCGTACACCGGAGTTCCGACCGGGACCGCCATGTCGACCGCGTTGTCAGAGGGGAGGTTGTCCGGGGCGACGAACGCGCTGTGCGTCGAGCCGGTCACGAACGGGCAGCCGATGATCTCGCCCTCCTGGGCCAGGGGGTACGTGTAGTTCGCCGGGGCATCGAGGGTCCCGGGCACCCCGACGAGGATCTCGGTCCCGGCCGGAAGCCGGCCGGTCTTCGCCCCGAGGTGGACGAAGAGCCCGGCGAGCCACCGCCGCTCCCCGTCGAGCGACTCCCGGAGCGAGACGACGTAGCCGCCGTCCTCGAGCGGGATGACCTGGTTCGGTAGGCCCTGCGGCGTGCGGCCCTCGACCCTGAGGCCGTTGATCCAGGCGTCGCCGAAGCCGCTCACCGGGACGGCCAGCTGGTCTGCGGTCACGCGCCCTCCGAGGAGCGAAAGGCCGGTGAACACCAGGCGGTCGCCCTCGACCGTCACGGACTGCGCGCGGACGAAGTGGCCGTTGCGCGGGTAGCCGAGCGCGCCTTCGCCGGACACCTGAACCCGCATCCCATCGGGCGCTTCGACCTGCACGACGATCGGGAGCGCGCCGGCGCTCGCCCGGGCAGGCACGACGAGGGCGAGCAGCACGAGGCCGAGCCCAGCAACGATGCTGAACCGCTTCACGATTTCAAGAATAGGTAGGAAACGTAGGAAATTGGTCTTGATGTGACTAGCGCGTGCGGTTGAGAAAGGGTGCACCCGCAACCGCGGCAACGGCGAACCCCGCCGCCAGGAGCACGATGGCCCCTCCGGGCGCGAGGTTCCCGTAGTAGGAGATCGTCAGACCCGCCGTCACGGAGAGTAGCCCGATTCCCATGGAGAGGAGGATCGTCGAGCGGATGCTCGTGCCGACCCGGCCCGCGGCGATCACCGGCAAGACCATGAGCGCGGCGATGAGGAGGATTCCGACGATCCGCATCGAGACCGCGATCGTGATGCCGGCGAGCGCGGCCAGCACGACGTTCAGGAGGCCGATCGGGAGGCCGCTCACCCGCGCTCCTTCCTCGTCGAGCGCGACGGCGACGAGGCCCCGGTAGAGGAGCGCGATGATTCCCAGCCCGACCGCGCCGAGAATCGCCACCAGGGTGAAGTCCGACCAGGTGACGGTCAGGATCGAGCCGAAGAGGAAGGAGAAGAGGTTCGCGTTCAGGGCACCCGCGGCGGAGACGAGGACGACTCCCGCGGCGATGCCGGTGTAGAAGACGAGCGCGAGCGCCTGGTCGCCGGCGGCGCGATGCCGGCTGCGCAGCCACTCGACGCCGACCGCGGCGAGGGTGGCCGCGACGAGCGCCGCTCCGACGGGCGAGACGTCGAGCAGATAACCGGCCGCGACGCCCGCGAACGCCGCGTGGCCGATCCCGTCTCCGATCAGGCTCATCTGCCGCTGCACGAGAAAGAAGCCGACCGCAGGCGCCAGCACTCCGACGACCGCGCCGGTCGCGAAGGCGATCTGCATGAAGTCGGCGTCAAGGATGAACATGGGATGGGTCGTGCCAGTGGGCCGGGAGCTCGGCGGGCGGTCCGTCGAAGACGATCCCGCCCCGGACGAGCACGACCCGCTCGACGAAGCGTTCGACGGCACCGAACTCGTGCGAGACGTACAGGATGGTGACCCCGAGCGCCTGGTGCAGCTCGCCGAGGAAGGCGCCGAAGGCCTCCTGTGCGTCGACGTCGACGCCGGCTGTCGGCTCGTCGAGGACGAGGAGCTCCGGCTCGCCGGCGAGCGCCTTCGCGATGAACGCGCGCTGCTGCTGCCCGCCCGAGAGCCGCTGGATCGGCGTGCTCGCCTGGTCTTCCAGGCCGACGCGCGCGATCGCCTCCGCGATCGCATCTCGATCGGCGCGGCCGAACGGCTTCAAGAGCCCGCGGCGCGCCACTCGGCCGGATGTCACGACCTCACCTACGCTCGCCGGCGCGTCGATCCCGAGGCGCGTGCGTTGCGCGAGGTACCCGATCCGGTAGCGGTCGCGCACCCGGTCTGCGGGCTCGCCGAACAGCCGCGCCGTCCCGGAAACCGGTTCCTCCAGCCCGAGAGCGACGCGCAGAAGCGTCGTCTTGCCGCCTCCGTTCGGGCCCGCGATCGTGACGAACTCGCCCGCGTGGATGTTCAGGTCGACTCGGCCGAGAACCTCCGGCCCGCCCGGATATGCGAACGAGACCTTCTCGAGCTCGACGGCTAGCTGCACCCGAGCCCCTCCTCGAGCACGCGCAGGTTGGCGCGCATGCGCGTGAAGTAGTCGTCGCCGCTTGCGATCTCGGCCGCGGTCAGGCCTTCGATCGGATCGAGAACGGCGGTCTTCGCGCCGGTCTCGCGTGCGACAGTCTCGGCGATGCGCGGAGAGACGAGCGTCTCGTAGTAGATCGTCGTCACGCCGCGGTCGTCCACCAGCTGGACGACGTCGGCGAGATCGGCCGGACGCGGCTCTGCCTCGGGGCTCAGGCCGGTGATGGGGATCTGCTCGAGGCCGTAGCGCTGCGCCAGATAGGCGAAGGCCTCGTGGCTCGTGACGATCTCACGGCGCTCGCAGTTCGCGAGCCCGTCTCTGTACTCGGCGTCGAGCTCGTGCAGACGCGCGACGAGCCTCTCCGCGCCTTTCTCCGCGCCGAGCGCCTCGCCCGTTCGCTCGACGATCTTCGCGAAGCGCACGGGATCGAGCCAGACGTGCGGGTCGCCGTTGGGGAGCAGGTCCAGGCCCGGGGTGTCGAGCAGGCGAAGGACGTTGTCTCCGTCGCCGGCCGCGTCCTCGAGCTGCGGCTGGAAGCCATGGCCGAGCAGCAGCACGAGCCTCGCATCGCGGAGCGCAGCCGCATCGATAGGAGAGAGCTCGATGTCGTGAGGCTCCGCTCCGGGCGGCGTGAGGTTCTCGACCGGCACCTGCGGCGCGATCTTCTCGGCCGCGAACGCGAGGGGATAGAAGCTCGCAACCACGGTGTCCGGCCCCGCGCTCACGGAGGCTCCGCACGCGGTGAGGAGGAACAGCGGGACCGCGATGAGAATGATTCTCAGTCTCATTCTTCGGTATCGTACTCAGCGATGACCGCCCGGCAACCCGCAACGAGCACGCGCTTGGCGCAGGCCGGCCTGCGCGCCACGCGGCAGCGTCTGCTCGTCCTCGAGACCCTGGCCGCCGAGCCGCACGACGCGACCGCCCAGGAGATCTACTCACGCCTGCGGCAGAGCGGTGAGCGGGTCGGGCTCGCGACGGTGTACCGGACGCTCTCGCTCCTCAGCGAGCACGGCGTCGTCGACGAATTCGCCCACCGGCCGGGCGAGACCTGTTATCGCCTCTGCGGCGAGGGCCACCATCACCATCTCGTCTGCGCGAGCTGCCACGGCGTCGCCGAGCTCGAGGGCTGCGAAGTGGACGAATGGCTGGCGACAGCCGCGCGAGAGCACGGGTTCGCGCCCACGGGCCACACGCTCGAGGTCACCGGCCTCTGCGCCGACTGCCAGGCCGCCTGACCGGAATCAAGCGAGTGAAGCAGTCCCGTCAACCCCGAATGGGGGAGGGAGTCAACACCCTCGGAGGGGGGACGCCGGGCGGCCCGTGAGGCAAAGTGTCGGAGGCGAACGAAATACCGGGTCGGGCCCCGATGCGGCGGGGGCAGCCCGGGAAGATTTTCCACCGAAACGGGGCTGGCGGCGGCCCCGTTTCACTTCGGACCGGCGTATCCTCGACGTCGTGCACTGGGGCGGCGCTCGCCAGGGAGGCAAGCGAGCGGGGCCGAGACAGTACGAGTGGTACGGCGAGGGACTGCGAGCGCAGACTCCTGCCGCCGAGCGTCGTCAGGCGAAGGGCAGAGCCGGGCTTTGCCCGGCGAAAGCCATCGCCGACCAGTGCGCTAGTCGCCTACGACCTGGACGATCCAGCGACGGTCGCGGGAGCGGTCGAGCTCCATGAAGAGGACGCGCTGCCACGTGCCGAGGCAGAGCTCGCCGTCGCGCACCGGAATGGATTCGCCGGCCGGCCCGAGCAGCATCGCCATGCAGTGCGAGTGGCCGTTGCCGAACTCCATGTCCTCGGGGCAGATGTTCTCGGTGGGCCGCGCCCAGTTAAAAAACACGTAGTACTTCTGGCTCGGGACGATCCGCCGCAGCATGCGCACGAAGTCCTCGAGGAAGCCCGTCTCGAACTCGTTGACGCGCACGCAGCAGGTGGTGTGCGGCGAGTAGACGCACGCGATGCCGTCGTTCACGCCGCTGTCTGCGACGCATTCCTTTACTTCATCGGTGATGTCCCGGATCTCGAGGCCGCCCTTCGTTCTCAGGCTGTGTTCGCGCTGAAAAACCTTCACCTCGGATTCGCACCTCCGGCAATCGCGTATCGGGACGTCGGCATCTTATGCCAGCCACGAGTGTGCCGGAAACGTGGCCGCCGTGTGGCGGCGATACGCTTGCTCGAGCAGGGCCCGTAGCTCAGCGGTCAGAGCAGCGGACTCATAATCCGTCGGTCCCAGGTTCGAATCCTGGCGGGCCCACAAAGAAAGCCCCCGGAAACGGGGGCTCTCTGTTCCCCGGAGCCCTGCCCGTCGTTTGAAGACTGTGCCGGCTCGGGCTAAGTTGGCGACGTTGGAGACCGCTCGCGCACGCCAGTTCATCCAAGCCGTCGTGGCCCATGATTTCGACGCCATCGAGGAGTTGCTCGATCGCGATGTGGAAACCGTGACGCCGCGCGGCAGTGTTCGGGGCGTTGCAGCGTGCCGGCAGGTGCTTCAAAAGGCCGGCGGGGACGAGCAGTTCGTCATGGAGCAGGCGGAGCCCGAGTTCGAGGAGATCGAGGGCGACGTCATTGCTCGAACGCGTGAAATCGCTCGCTGGCGGGAAACCGGCGAACTTGCGTACGAGCGTGACTTCGCCGTGCGCTTGACGCTCGAGGACGAAAGAATCGTCAGGATCGTCGTGATGCCTGGGGGCGAGGCGTCCTCGCAGGGCAAGAGCGAATCGCTCACCAATTGATCGACGCCCCGCTCCGGGGGCGTAGCTTCACGGCAAACACCGTGCAGTACCTGCAGGGATCTCCCCGTCCTCGACACTCGGCCAAACCCCTGGGTAGGGGTGCGCGCGAGAGTAGGGAGGGCCCGATCCCCCTAAACGACCTGTTTTCGATCGGGCCCTCACCAGAAAGATCGCGCGAACGCGCAGCTCCGTTACGGCATCGAAGGGGCGAGGGGCCCGACCATCCCGGGTAGCGGACGAAGCGGTCGCGCGCGGTCAGGCCCCGTTCTGTAGATCGCGCCAGAGTGGCGCCGCGTTACAACCGGCAGTTGCAGTCGGCTCGCGCTGGGACGCCGGATCGCGCGCGCTTTCTGCCACGCCTTCTACGCCGAGGCAGGCGGCGAGTCCGTCGGGGGAGCGGGTGGGTGGTTCGGAGCCGGGACTAGCGCGAGAAGCTGGGATCGGACAGATCGGATTGCACGGTCACGACGCGGCTCTGCACTCTCTGTGCGAGTGCGATCTGCTGTTGCTGCCGTTCCCACTGCCCGATCTTGCGGTTCAGCTTGCTCTGGACCCAGAGGGGATAGAGGAGCGGAATCAGCAGTGAGAAGAAGACGTTTGCGAAGAAACCCGAGTAGGCCCGGGTCGCCCAGCCAACGCGCTCTGCAGTGCGCCAAAGCGTCACGTACGGCGGGATGATCAGCACGGCTCCGAGGGTCAGTGCGAGGACGGAGCGCAGGGGTCGGGAATACCGGTCGTTCGCAAGAACCGCTGCCTCCTGATTCACCCTGTAGACCCAGTAGACGAAGTAGACGCCGAGGGTGAAGAAGCTCAGAAGGACAACGAGGATCGGGGAGCGCTGCTGAAGGGTGGGCACGAAAGCCTCCGGGTGGCCAGGTCTTGCCTTCTTATCGGCCGTGCCGGTACCCGCCTGGAGGACTTCCGGCGAGCGATCTACTCGGTCGGGATGTCGAAGCGGGCGATGATGCCCGGGTCGCCCCCATCGGCGAGTAGGCGAGGATCGGGATCCCGAGTCGCCACCCATGCATAGCCGTGCTCGGGGTAGGCGACGACGTCCGGGAAGCCGCCCGCGCTGAGCGCGAGGATCCGAGCGGGCTCGTCCGTGGGATTGCTGAAGGCGTGGAGCCCGGCCCTTCCCTCAGGGCAGAAGACGACGTCGCCGGGGGCGAGCTCCTCCCGGCCCTCCCGATTCCGAAAGGCCGGGCGGCCGCTGAGGACGAAGAACATCTCTTCCGCCCCGAAATGCATGTGCAGCCGGTCCTCCGGCGCACCGGGCGCGAGCTCGTACAGGGTGGCGCCCATCCGGGCGTCGTCGGGCCGCCAAAAGACCCGGTGCCGCCGTCCTTCCTCGTCGCTCTCTCCGTCCCATTCGTCGGAGAAAAGGTTCTGCCGTCTCATTCGAGCATTCCTCCTTCGTCGTGCCAACGCTACCGTTGCGCGCATGGCGGTCGAGCGAATGGATCACGTCGGCATCGTGGTCGACGACCTCGCAGCCGCGATCGCGTTCTTCGCGGAGCTCGGGCTCGAGCTACAGGGCGAAGGCTCCGTGGAGGGCGATTGGGCAGACCGTGTGGTTGGGCTCGAGGGGATTCGCTCGGATCTTGCGATGATGGAGACGCCGGACGGCCATTCACGGCTCGAGCTGATCAAGTTCCACGCCCCGCCGATCCCGGAGGGCGACCGGCAGGCACCGGCCAACGTCCCCGGCATCCGCCACCTCTCATTCCTCGTCGACGACGTCGACGACGCCATCGCCCGCGTGCAAGCCCGAGGCGGGGAGCTCGTCGGTGAAGTGGAGGACTACGAGGACATCCTTCGGGTCTGCTACGTCCGGGGCCCCGAGGGGATCATCGTCGAGCTGGCGCAGCGAATCGGCTGAGAGGTCTAGCCGGCTCCCCAGGGCGCGTCCGGCCCCGTCGTAACGATTCGCGCGATGGGCGAAGCGTTTCTCTGGGGCCTCGTCGGAGGCTCCTCGCTGGTCATCGGCGGAGTGATCGCACGCCGGCTTCCGATCACGCGGCGGCAAGTCGGGCTGATCATGGCCTTCGGGGCGGGCGTTCTGATCAGCGCGGTCGCGTACGAGCTCGTGCTGGAGGCCTTCGAGACCTCGGCGGGGGAGGGGGGCATCGCTCTCGGGCTCTTCGCGGGGTCGGTGCTCTTCTTCTGCGCGGAGGTCTTGATCGAGCGCCTCGGCAAGCGACGCGGCACCGCTTCGGGGGAATCCGGGCCGGCGCAGTCGGGCCGGGCCCTCGTGCTCGGAATCATCCTGGACGGCATTCCGGAATCGCTCGTGCTCGGGTTGACCGTGCTCGAGGCCGGAACGGTGAGCGCGGCGTTCCTCGTGGCCGTCTTCATCGCCAACCTTCCCGAGTCGATCGCGGCCACCGCGGCGCTCGAGCGGGCCGGGCGCGAACCCGCGCGAATCATCCGCTTCTGGGTGCTCGTGGCGCTGGGATTCGGGCTGGCGTCGCTGCTCGGCTACGTCGTCCTCGACTCGGCTTCGCCGAGAACCGTCGCCATCGTGCTCGCATTCGCCGGCGGCGCGGTGCTGACGATGCTGGCCAACACGATGATGCCGGAGGCCCTGCACCACGGCGGGAAGCTGGCCGGCCTGCTGACGACGCTCGGGTTTGCACTCGCATTCGGGATCAGCGCGCTTCAGTAGGCTCCTCGTGGTGATTCGGTGAAGGCGACTGCCACCTCGATCGACGGGCGAAGCTTCGACTTTCGGAGCCCGATCGAAGGCCTGGAGCTGCAGCCCGGCGGTTATGCCGCGCTCGGTCCCCATCTCGGGCAGGTGCACACGGTGGAGGTCGTCCCCGGCGACAGCTCCTCGGCGCACGGACGGGGAATCTTCCTCGAGCCTGGTGTCGCTCCCTTTCACGATCTGGAGATCGGCCGCGCCGGTGAGGGTGAGGTCCGTGCCTGGCTGGAGGAGGCGCGGCCGGCTCGCGCTGGGCTCGACGTCGGCGAGCTGGCCGTCGAGCCGGGAGTGCGCTTTCTGCTCGACGCTGGTGGATTCGACCGGCACACGTTCTTCTGTGGCCAGTCCGGCTCGGGGAAGAGCTACGCGCTCGGCGTCGTGCTCGAGCAGCTGCTTCTGGAGACGTCGCTTCGGATCGTCGTCCTCGACCCGAACTCCGACTTCGTCCGAGTCGATGCGCTTCGGGACGGCATCGACGGCGACGTCGCGTCCCGCTATCGCGAGGCCGCCGAGGGCGTCGTCGTGCGGCGGGGCGGCGAGGGGGCCGAGAGGCTCCACGTGCGCTTCACCGATTTCGACGCCGATGAGCAGGCCGCGGTCCTTCGGCTCGACCCAATCGGCGATCGAGACGAGTACGGGGTGCTGGTCGATCTCGTCGAGCAGGGGCTCGAGACCGAGGCTTCGAGCGCGAACGACGTCGCCGACCGGCTCCTTCAGGCCGAGCGTCCCGAACAGCGCGCGCTCGGGATCCGCCTGCGCAACCTCGGGATCCACAAGTGGCCGGTCTGGTCGACCGGCGACGAGGGGTCGATCCAGGACCTCGTCGGGCAGGGAGGGCCGCGCGGCTTGGTGGTCGACCTCGGCTCCCTCGGGACGCTGGGCGAGAAGGCGATCGCCGCCGAAAGCGTCCTCGCGGCGCTCTGGCGGCGGCGGGCCGAGCGGGACCCGATCCTGATCGTCATCGACGAGGCGCACAACGTCTGTCCGCGCCAGCCGGCGGACGAGGTGACCACGCTCGCAACGGAGCACGCGGCGCGGATCGCCGCTGAAGGACGGAAGTTCGGGCTCTACCTGCTTGTCTCCACGCAGCGGCCTCAGCGCGTCAACGAGCTCGTGGTCTCGCAGTGCGACAACCTCGTTCTCATGCGGATGAGCTCGGCGGCCGACCGCGCCTACATCGCCGAGACGCTGTCCTTCGCGCCCGGTGCCCTCGTCGACCGCGCGGGGATCTTCGGACCGGGAGAGGCACTCGTCGCGGGGAAGATCGCCTCGCACCCGGCCTTCGTGCGCTTCGGCCCGCGTATCGCCGAGGAGGGGGGAGGCGACGTGCCGTCCACCTGGGCGAAGCAGGGCGCGTAGAAGTGTGCCGCTGGCTCGCCTACTCGGGCACGCCCATTCGGCTCGAGGAGCTGCTCGTCAAGCGCGACCGCTCCCTGATCGACCAGAGCCTCCACTCTCGGCAAGGTGCGACGACGACGAACGGCGACGGGTTCGGCGTCGGCTGGTACGAGGAGGGGGAGCCGCCGAGGGTCTACCGGAGCACGCACCCGGCGTGGAACGACCGCAACCTCCGCGAGCTCGCCGCGGGGATCTCCTCACCGCTCTTCTTCGCACACATTCGTGCCTCGACCGGCTCGGCGATCCAGGAGACGAATACCCACCCTTTCCGGAACGGCCGCTGGCTCTGGATGCACAACGGCCTCATCCGGGACTTCCACGTCGTCAAGCGCGAGCTTCAGAGCGTCATCACCGACGAGTACTTCGACTGCATCGAAGGGACGACGGACTCCGAGACGATGTTCTACCTCGCCCTCAGCCTCGGGCTCGAGGACGAGCCGGTCCAGGCGGTCGAGCGGATGGTCGGCCTCGTCGAGCAGACGGGGCGAAGTCACGGGATCGAGCATCCGGTTCAGATGACCGTGGCGACGACCGACGGAAACACGATTTGGGCGTTTCGCTACTCCAGCGAGGGCGACTCACGCTCGCTCTACTTCAGCACCCGCCTCGACACACTTCGGGCGCTCCATCCCGAGATCGCGGAGCTCGCCGGTCTCTCGGACGAGACCCGCGTGATCGTCTCGGAGCCGCTCGGCGATCTTCCAGACGCGTGGAACGAGGTTCCGGAATCGCACGTGGGCATCGTGGAGCCGGGGGTCGACGAGCTCCGGCCGTTCAGCCCACGCCCACCGGGCTAGGGTCAGCGGCGTGAGCAAGGCGCTCGAGCGACTCGGCGAAGGCCGGGTGATCGTCGCGGACGGCGGCACGGGCGCGCTCGTGACGGCCGCGGTTTCGAGGCTCCGCTGCCCCGAGGAGGCTAACCTCAACGCTCCGGAGGCCGTCGTCGGAGTCCACCTCGGTTTCATTCAAGCGGGCGCCGAGCTGATCGAGGCGAACACGTTCGGAGCAAACCGGCGCAAGCTCTCCGCGCAGCTTCTCGACGACCGCCTCGAGGAGATCGTCGAGGCCGGCGTCCGGCTCGCCCGGGAGGCGCGCGACGTCTCCGGGCAGGCCGTGCTCATCGCGGGCTCGATCGGGCCCCTCGGCGATCTCTCCGGCAGCCACGGCGCCGACGACGCGGGCGAGGTCTTCCGTGAGCAGGCACGACTGCTGGAGGGCCGCGGAGTCGACCTCTACATGGTCGAGACGTTCTTCGAGCTGGACGAGCTCGTCACGGCGATCGAGGCGGTCCGCTCGGTCTCATCGCTTCCCGTGATCGCCCAGCTGACCTTCGACGAGGACGCTGAGACCCTCGCGGGCGTCCGCGCCGGCGAAGCTGCGTCGCGTCTTCGCGACCTGGGGGTCGCCGCCGTGGGCGCCAATTGCGGTCTCGGCCCCCAGGCGGCGCTCGCAGCCCTCGGGGACATGGCTGCCGCGGCGGATGGAATCCCGCTGACCGCGCAGCCGAACGTGGGCCTCCCGAGTCGTCGCGGCGGCGCGCTCGTCTATCCGAACGCAACGGCGGACTACTTTGCGGAGTTCGCGGCGCAGGCGCGGAACCTCGGCGCGCGCATCATCGGCGGCTGCTGCGGCACGACTCCTGCCCAGATCGCTGCCATCGCGGCGGCGGTGGAGCAGGAGCGGGAGCCGCGCCTCCATTTCGCCGCGGTCGAGCGCGAGGTGGCTGCAACGGTCGCGCGCCCGAGCCAGAAGACAAACCTGCAGCGAAAGCTCGAGGCGGAAGAGTGGGTGGTCTCGGTCGAGCTCGATCCGCCGAAGGGCACGAACACGGAGGCGCTCCTCACAGCGGCCGAGCGCCTCAAGTCCTCGGGCCGAGTCGACGCCACCGACCTGAACGACAACCCGATGGCGCGCGCTCGGCTCTCCGCGCTCATGGCTGCGATCGCGGTCGAGGAGCAGGTCGGCCTGGAGACCATTCCGCACGTGACCCCGCGGGACGCCTCCATCATGGGGCTCCAGTCGCAGCTCCTCGGCGCGCACGCCGCCGGGATCCGCAACGTGCTCGCGATCACCGGCGATCCGCCGCACGTCGGCGACTACCCGGGCTCGAGCGGCGTCTACGAGGTGGACGCGATCGGGCTCACGGAGATGCTCTCCCGTCTCAATCACGGCGAGGACTTCTCCGGGAAGGCGATCGATTCGCCGACGAGCTTCTACGTAGGGGTCGCCGTAAATCCCTCCGCGGCCGACCTGGAGGGCGAGATCCAGCGGTTCCGCGGCAAGGTCGACGCCGGTGCGCGCTTCGCGATGACGCAAGCGCTCTTCGATGTCGGCTACCTCGACCGCCTGCTCGACGCCCTCGGAGGCGCGTCACCCGTGCCGGTCCTCGTCGGCATCTGGCCCCTCACGAGCTTCGAGCTGGCCTTCCGGCTCCACAACGAGGTGCCTGGAATCACCATCCCCGACGCTGTCCAGGAGCGGCTCGCCTCCGCGGGCCCCGATGCGAGGCGGGTCGGATTCGAGCTTGCGCGCGAGCTGATCGCCGAGTCGAAGAACCGCGCGGCCGGCATCTACGTGATTCCTCCCTTCAAGGAGCCCACGGCAGCTCTCGATCTTCTCGACGGCTAGAATCCATCCCATGTCCGAGCTCGCGACCATGCGCGTGAAGAGCGGCCTCGCGGAGATGCTGAAGGGCGGCGTCATCATGGACGTCACCACCGCCGAGGAGGCCAAGATCGCCGAGGAGGCCGGCGCCGTTGCGGTAATGGCGCTCGAGCGCGTGCCCGCCGACATCCGCAAG
>Ga0207674_10003107_pt1 | contig 20492 bp, 23 predicted proteins | sample KBSCornC72_FD_184303 | JGI IMG/M metagenome (GOLD analysis project Ga0207674, IMG submission 184303) | Corn rhizosphere microbial communities from Kellogg Biological Station, Michigan, USA - KBS Corn C7-2 (SPAdes) (version 2) | ecosystem: Host-associated > Plants > Roots > Rhizosphere > Soil ...
TGTGATCGAATCGGCCGGGGCGAAGACCGGCAAGGCGCACACGATCAAGTCGCACCACAACGTCGGCGGCCTGCCCGACACTTTGCACCTGAAACTGCTCGAGCCGCTGCGCGAGCTCTTCAAGGACGAAGTTCGCGAGCTGGGCACAGCACTCGGCCTGCCGCGCGCGATGGTGTTCCGGCACCCGTTTCCGGGTCCCGGCCTCGGCGTGCGCATCCTCGGCGAAGTCAAGCGCGAATACGCCGATCTGCTGCGCCGAGCCGATGCGATCTTCATCGACGAATTGCGCGAAGCCGGGTGGTACGATCGTGTCGCGCAGGCCTTCGCGGTGTTCCTGCCGGTGCGCTCGGTCGGCGTGATGGGCGACGGACGCACCTACGAGCACGTCGTGGCCTTGCGCGCGGTCGAGACGACCGATTTCATGACTGCGCACTGGGCGCCGTTGCCGCACGAGCTGCTCTCGCGCGTGTCGAACCGCATCACCAACGAAGTTCGCGGCATCAACCGCGTCGTCTACGACATTTCGGGCAAGCCGCCGGCGACGATCGAATGGGAGTAAAGCCGATCCGATGAAACGCGAGAATTTTTCCACCGGCACGCGCTGGGAGCCGCTGGTCGGCTATTCGCGCGCGGTGCGCATAGGCAACCAGATATTCGTCTCGGGAACGACGGCGACCGGCCCCGATGGCGCGCTCGTCGGCAAGGGCGACGCCTACGCGCAGGCGCGCCAGGCGATCGCCAACATCGAGCGCGCGCTGACCGCGGCGGGCGCCTGCCTGGGCGACGTCGTGCGCACGCGCATCTACGTCACCGACATCGCGCAGTGGGAGGCGATCGGCCGTGCGCACGGCGAAGCCTTCCGCGACATCCGTCCGGCGACGGCGATGCTCGAGGTCCGGCGGCTGATCGATGCCGAGATGCTGGTCGAGATCGAGGCCGACGCCGTCGTCGCCGATGCCGCCGTGTCGCCAGGGTGAATGCGATGGCCGGTCCGCGGCGCGATGCCGCGCCGTCGTCCGCGCCGCACGCCGCGGACCCCGCCGAGCGGTGGATGGCGGAGGCGCTCGCTCTGGCGCGCGCGGCGCAGGCGCGCGGCGAGGTCCCCGTGGGGGCGATCGTCGTCCGCGACGGCGCGATCGTCGGCCGCGGCGGCAACGCGCCGATCGCGGGCAACGATCCGACTGCCCACGCCGAGATCGCGGCGCTGCGCGAAGCGGCGCAGGCACTCGGCAACTACCGGCTGCCCGGCTGCGAGCTGTACGTGACGATCGAGCCATGCGCGATGTGCGCGGGTGCGATCATGCACGCGCGGATCAGCCGGCTGGTGTACGGCGCAGCCGACCCGAAGACGGGCGCGTGCGGAAGCATCGTCGATCTCTTCGCCGAGCCGCGTCTTAATCATCATACGACGGTGACTGGCGGCGTCGCCGCCGAAGCCTGCGCCGCGCTGCTTTCGGATTTTTTCGCCTCGCGGCGTCGGGACGGCGGCGCATGAAGGGCCCCACTTACGGCATTGGCTTGTACGCGCCAGCCGGTTTCGTGGTGGAGCCCGAAGCGATAGGGCGTGCCACCGCAAGGCTCGAGGCGCTCGGGCACCGCGTCATCATCGACCCGACGGCATCGGGGCGCTGGCAGCGCTTTTCGGCGACCGACGACGAGCGCCTGGCGGCGGTAATGCGCATGGCGTCGGATCCGCGCGTCGACCTGGCGATCGCCGTGCGCGGCGGCTACGGCTGGTCGCGCCTGCTGGATCGGATCGATTTCGACGCGATAGCCGCGTCGAAGACACGCTGGCTCGGTCACAGCGACTTCACCGCGTTCCAGCTTGCGGCGTGGCGGCATGCGGGAATCGTGAGCTTCTCCGGGCCGATGGCAGCCTATGATTTCGGCGCGACCGAGCCATCCTCGTTCACAAACGATCATTGCTGGGCATTGCTCGCCGGTCCGAGCCACGACGTCGAACTGCCGCTGGAGGGTCCCGCCGAATTCGCCGCGAGCGGGACGCTCTGGGGCGGCAACCTGGCGATGGTCGCCCATCTGGTCGGAAGCGCGCATTTTCCGACGGTGTCCGGCGGTATCCTGGTGCTCGAAGATGTCGGCGAGCATCCGTACCGGATCGAGCGACTGCTCTACCAGCTGCATTTCGCCGGCGTGCTCGCGCGGCAGCGCGCGGTCCTCCTCGGCAGCTTCAACGGCTTCGAGGCCTCGCCGAACGACAACGGATACGATCTGGCGGCGACGATCGCGCACGCCCGGGCACGTTTCGGAATACCGATCTACACCGGGCTGCCGTTCGGACACTGTCGCGACAAGCTGACGCTCCCGTTCGGCGGGTATGCCGAGCTCGCAGTCTCCGGCGGCATCGCCAGGCTTCGGCTGTCGGGCTACGGCGTCGCGCCGGAGTAGCGCGCGTCATCGGCGTGCAACGGGAGGGCCGGTGCGACCCGGAAGTCGAATGCGACTTCGCCTGTCGAGCGGCCTTCGGCGTCGAAGCTGCGCTCGATAAAGCGCGCGCTGTTATCGTGCGCGATCAGCAGCAGCGTCGACGAGCGCGTTCCGTACTCGGGACTGACGATGAACGATGACGACAGCAGGCTTTCCCATCGCGGCGAGACACCGGTCGCGGGCAGGTGGGCCTCCGCTGCGGGCTCGCGATCGGCCAGCAGCCTGAATCCGGCCTCGATCGACGGGTCGTCGTCTTCGAGCCATGCCGCCATCCGCGTCTTGCTGCGCACCAGCTTCGGCCAGGGCGTGTCGAGCAGATGATTGGACAGGCCATGGATGCCGGCGCCGAGGGCAAGCGCACCGCTGGCGCGATTGGACGCGAACGCTGCCCCCCGGTCATCGCCGACCAGCAGGTTGAAGCCGTGATAGCGACCGCCGTCGGGCAGCAGCGCCGCGCTCGAGCGCAACGGTGACGCGTCGTCGCGCAATACACGGGTGACCAGCTCGCCGCGCGACGGGGCGTAGGGGTCGCGAGGTATTCCCTCGCGAAAGTTGGTGATCAGCGCCCAGCGGCCTGTTCGCGTGACGCCGAACCAGGTGCCCCCCGCGACCGCGTCGCGGCCAGCCAGGAAGCCTTCGTCCCACCAATGCGCGGGCTCCGCCGCGCGGGCATGGAATTCGTCGCGGTTGGCTGCGATCACGCATCGGTATTTGGCGTGCGCATCGAGCGCGACCAGGGCCAGGCACATCTTAGTCTCCGCCGGCGGAACACCGCGCGCAGCCGCGTTTCATGCCGCGCCGCTGTTGGCGACGAAGCGCTCGATCGTCCGCGCCGATCCCGGCGCCAGAAATCGGGCAAAGCGGTGGGTGTCGAGCAGGTCCGCAAGCATCTCCTCGAAGCGCGCCGGATCGCGGATGCTCTCGTAGACCTCCATCCACAGCAGCGGCTCGTCCTGCCGCTGCAGCAGGCGGCCGGTGACGCCGAAGCGCTCCTCGACGCTGGCAAGCACCGCCGCCATCGTCTGGCGGGCGGCGGCCGCGTGCCCCGGATCGACCCGGTAATAGATGTAGCAATCGACCGGTCTTGCACTCATGCAATGCGGCCCCGCGGCGCCGCGGGGGCGGGTGCATCGTAGGGAAGCGGGGACAAACGCAGCGGCGGCCCGTCGGGGGCGCCGAGATGCACGTCACCGCTTTCGGCGGCCGCAAGTTGCAACACGGCCAGCAGGTCGCTCCCGGCATCGGGCGCGGCCGCGGCATTGACGATGGTGCCGCACGCCTGCTCGCCGAACGCCGTGCTGTACAGGCGCTCGCCCGGGGCCGGCGGCGCCGCATCGAGGTGGAGGAGCGCGAGCCGCTCCTTCAAGCGTCCCAGGTACTGCGTCCGGGCGACGATTTCCTGGCCGGCATAGCAGCCCTTCTGAAAGCTGATTCCGCCCAGCGCATCCCAGTTCGCCGCCTGCGGTACGAACTGGTCGGACGTGGCTGGAGTGATGACCGGAACCCCGGCGCGTATCGTCAACCATTGCCACGCGGCGTAGCCCGCCGGACGGCAAGCCGGGACCAGCCGGTCCCAGCACCGCGCGGCGTCGTCGGGCGCGACGGTGACGACATAGCGCGGACCCGGAAGCGTGACGACGAGCGCGTCGCCTAATGCGGCGACAGCACCGACGGCCGGGGGCGCGCCCAACGCGATGCCGATCGCTTCGCCGGCACCGGGACCGCCGACGCCTAAGCGTATGCTTTCGCCGCTGGCGTCATCGATGGTGACGCGCGAACGCAGGACAAACATGCGAAGGCGCTTGGCGATCGCGTCGCTCAGGCTCTGCGGCAACAGCAGCTCGAAGATCGACTCGCCGCTGCGCCGAATCAGGAAATTGGCCAGCATCCGCCCCTTGGGCGAGCACCACGCGCCGTACTCGGCTTCGCCCGAGCGCAGCGCGGCCACATCGTCGGTGAATTGGCCCTGCAAAAAAGCCGCGGCGTCGGGGCCCGCGATCCGAACCACTGACAGTGCCGACAAATCGCAAATGATCGCCGCGTCGCGCGCCGCAACAAGCTCGCTGTTCGGAGCGCCGAACGAGACTACGCCGCCATGGTCGAAGCTTGCGCCACGCGCGGCGAGGTGATCGGACCAGGATGGATTCATCATGAGCGTCTATTCAGCCCGCCTTGGCTGCCGGCGAGTTCCACGGCCGCGCCGGCGGCGCGCTGGCGGAGGCTGACAAAAGCGTGTTAAAATCGAACGTTAGCTTGGATTTGCTGCTTTGCAATCCCGTGCCGGAGAATCCGGCGCACGGTGCGGCTTCAATCCAGGCAATTCGCAGATCCGCACCATCAGGGTGCCCGTCGTGCCAAGCACGCGGGCCCAGTCGCGGATCGAGGCTCAACCCTGATAAAGGAGTGTAGTAATGTCGGTCACGATGCGTCAAATGCTGGAAGCCGGCGTCCATTTCGGCCACCAGACCCGCTACTGGAATCCGAAGATGGCCGAGTTCATCTTCGGCCAGCGCAACAAGATTCACATCGTCAATCTCGAAAAGACGATGGCGATGTACCAGGAGGCGATGAAATACGTCCGCCAACTGGCCAGCAACCGCGGCACGATCCTGTTTGTCGGCACCAAGCGCCAGGCGCGAGAGATCGTCGCCGAGGAGGCCCAGCGCGCCGGCATGCCCTTTGTCGACCACCGCTGGCTCGGCGGCATGCTGACCAACTTCAAGACCGTCAAGGCGTCGATCAAGCGCCTGAAGGACCTCGAGGCGATGGGGCAGGACGGAACCTTCGAGAAGATGAGCAAGCGCGAAGCGCTTACGCTGCAGCGCGAGATGGACAAGCTCAACCGCAGCCTGGGCGGCATCAAGGAGATGACGGCACTTCCCGATGCCTTGTTCATCATCGACGTCGGCTACCAGAAGATCGCGGTGACCGAGGCCAACAAGCTGTCGATTCCGATCATCGGGGTGGTCGATACCAACCACTCTCCGGAAGGCATCGCGTACGTCATTCCGGGCAACGACGACTCCAGTCGCGCGATCCGGCTGTATGCGCGCGGCGTCGCCGACGCGATTCTCGAAGGGCGGAGCCAGGTGATCCAGGAAATCGTCCAGACCGAGGAATTCGTCGAGATCTCAGGCGACGAAGCACGCGTCTAAGCGTTCACCAAAAGGGGGCGCCGCCCCCTTTTGTTTAGCATCACACCGGCGCGCACCGGCAAGCTGCGGGCCGTCGACATAAGGTTGTGGAGCGGACAAGCGATGGCGGAAGTAAGTGCAAGCAAGGTGATGGAACTGCGCGGGCGCACCGGCCTGGGCATGATGGAATGCAAGAAGGCGCTGCTGGAGACCGGCGGGGATATCGCGAAGGCGGAAGACCTGCTTCGGATCAAGAGCGGAGCGAAGGCGTCGAAGGCGGCCGATCGGGTCGCGGCGGAAGGCGTGATCGGCGCGACGATCGCCGCCGACGGCAAAACCGGCGCGCTGGTCGAGCTCAACTGCGAGACCGATTTTGTCGCGCGCAACGCGGATTTCGTCGCGTTCGCGAAGAAGCTCGCCGCGCTCGTGGTGGAAAAGAACCCGCCCGACCTCGCGGGGCTCCTCGCCCTCCCGACGGACGAGGGCACGGTCGAAGCAGCGCGGCAGGCGCTGGTGCAGAAGCTCGGCGAGAACATCTCGGTGCGGCGCTTCGCCCGCGTTGCGACGCCGGCGCGGCTGGCGCAATACCTGCACGGCGGCCGCATCGGCGTGATGGTGGAGATCGAAGGCGGCGACGCGGAGACCGGCAAGGACGTCGCCATGCATATCGCCGCGAGTGTGGCCAACGTGCGGCCGGTGTGCGTTTCGCGCGAGCAGGTCCCGGCGGAGCTGGTCGCCAAGGAACGCGCGATCTACAGCGCGCAGGCCGCCGATAGCGGCAAGCCGGCGGACATCGTGGCGAAAATGGTCGAAGGCCGGATCAACAAGTATCTGGCCGAGGTGACCTTGCTGGGGCAGCCGTTCGCGAAGGACACCGAGCAGACGGTCGACAAGTATCTGAAGTCGAAGGGCGCGACGGTCCGGAGCTTCACGCTCTACGTCGTCGGCGAGGGCATCGAGAAGAGAAAAGACGATTTCGCCGCCGAAGTCGCGGCGATGGCCAAGGCCTAACGCGATCATTGCGGAGGACGAACCTGCCATGACACCGCAAAACATCGCGCCTGTGTCCAACGTGGCACCGCTGCCGCGCACCGAGCCGGCGTACAAGCGCATCCTGCTCAAGCTTTCCGGCGAGGCGCTGATGGGAAACGATCCCTACGGCATCAATCGCGAGGTCATCGACCGCATTGTTGCCGAAATAGGTGAGGTCGTCCGCCTGGGCGTGCAGGTGGCGGTGGTCATCGGCGGCGGCAACATCTTCCGCGGCGTGGCTCCCGGAGCGGCCGGCATGGATCGCGCGACCGCCGACTACATGGGCATGCTGGCGACGCTGATGAACGCGCTCGCGCTGCAGGACGCGATGCGCCGTGCCGGGCTGGTGTCGCGCGTGCAGTCGGCTCTGTCGATCGAGCAGGTGGCCGAGCCGTATATCCGGGGCAAGGCGCTGCGCTATCTGGAAGAGAACAAGATCGTCATCTTCGCGGCCGGGACCGGCAACCCGTTCTTCACGACCGATACCGCCGCCGCATTGCGCGGCCGCGAAATGGGCGTCGACATCGTTCTCAAGGCGACCAAGGTCGACGGCGTCTACACCGCGGATCCGAACAAGGACGCGTCGGCGCGGCGCTATCCGACGCTGACGTTCGACGAGGCGATCGTCAAGAATCTGAGGGTGATGGACGCCACGGCGCTGGCGCTGTGTCGCGACCAGAACATGCTGCTCAAGGTCTTCAGCATCTTCGCGCCCGGTGCGCTCAAGCGCGTGGTGATGGGCGAGGACGAAGGCACGCTGGTGCATTGCTAGCACGGTCGTCGGCGCCCGTCCGCAAAAGCGATGGCGCGCCGACCTTCGGGCGGATGCGAGCAACAGGACGCCGCCCGCGTGCAACCGATTCGGCAAGGAGCTCCCAATGATCGCTGACGTAAAGAAAGCCGCCGAACAGAAAATGCAGAAATCGGTCGAAGCCCTGAAAACCGATCTCGGCAAGGTCAGGACCGGCCGCGCGCACACCGGACTGCTCGATCACATCAAGGTCGACTATTACGGCACGATGATGCCGATCAACCAGGTCGCGAACGTGACGCTGGCCGACGCCCACACGATCACCGTGCAGCCCTGGGAAAAGAAGATGGTGCATCCGGTCGAGAAAGCGATTCGCGATTCCGACCTCGGCCTCAATCCGGCCACCAGCGGCGACCTGATCCGGGTGCCGATGCCGGCGCTTACCGAGGAGCGGCGCAAGGAGCTGATCAAGGTCGTGCACCGGGAAGCGGAGAACGCGCGCGTTGCCGTCCGCAACATCCGGCGCGACGCGATCAGCCACCTGAAGGACCTGCTCAAGGCCAAGTCGGTGGCCGAGGACGACGAGCGGCGCGCCCAGGAGGACGTGCAGAAGCTCACCGACCGGTACATCGCCGAAGTCGACAAGCTGTTGCACGCCAAGGAAGCCGACCTGATGGCGGTGTGATCGCAACCTTGTTTACCAGCTCGACTCGCGAGGTTCCCGAAGTGCGCGCCGTCCCGCGCCACATCGCCATCATCATGGACGGCAACGGGCGCTGGGCGAAGCAGCGGATGCTGCCGCGCGTCGCCGGCCACCGCAAGGGCGTGGAGGCCGTGCGGGCGACGGTCCGTGCGTGCATCGAGCAGGGCGTCGAGTACCTGACGCTGTTCGCGTTCTCCAGCGAGAACTGGCGCCGCCCGGCCGACGAAGTGTCGATCCTGATGCAACTGTTCCTGCGCGCGCTGGAACAGGAAGTCGCCAAGCTCGACGACAACGACATTCGGTTCAAGGTCATCGGCGATGTTTCGCGCTTCGAGCCGAGGATCCGCGAGCTGATCGCGGCGGGCGAGGCGGTGACCGAACGCAACTCGCGCCTGACGCTGACGGTCGCCGCCAACTACGGCGGACGCTGGGACGTGGCACAGGCGGTGCAGAAGCTGCTGGCCGCCGAGCCCGCGGCCCTGCGAGGCTTCGCCCCCGAGGCGCTGGAGCCGTACCTGTCGATGGCCTACGCGCCGGAGCCGGATCTGTTCATACGCACCGGCGGCGAGCAACGCATCTCGAATTTCCTGTTATGGCAGCTCGCTTACACGGAGTTCCTGTTCACCGATCTCTTGTGGCCCGACTTCGATGCAGCGGCGCTGTCCGCGGCGATCGATTCGTATCGGCAGCGCGAGCGCCGGTTCGGCCGAACCAGCGAGCAACTGCAAGCGGTCCGCGATTGAGCCGGGTGCTGAAGACCCGCATCATCACCGCGCTGGTCCTGATTCCGCTGACGCTCGCCGCGCTGTTCGGGCTGCCGCCGCGCGGGTGGGGCGCGGTGACGCTGGCCGTCGTCGTGGTCGCCGCCGCCGAATGGGCCGAGCTCGCCGCTCTCGAGAAGCGCGCCTGGCTGTCGTTCGTCGGCGCCACGCTGTTCGCCGGTTGCGTACTGCTGCTCGATCCCGCCGCGGGTTTCACCCCCGAGCACGGCTGGGCCGGGCCGGTGGTGTCGTGGATTTGCGGCGCCGCCACGGTTTTCTGGCTGGTGGTCGCGCCGGCATGGCTCGCTTCAGGCCGGCGCGTGACATCGCGGCTCGTGCTGGTGATCGTTGGCTGGCTGGTGCTGGTCGCGACGTGGGTGGCCGTGGTCGCACTGCAGACGCGCTCGCCGGGCCTGCTTCTCGCGATGATGGCGATCGTGTGGATCGCCGACACCGCGGCTTATTTCTCTGGCCGGCGCTTCGGCCGCAGGAAGCTCGCCCCGTCGATCAGCCCCGGCAAGACCTGGGAGGGCGTCTACGGTGCGCTCGCTGCGGTGGCGATCTACGCGTTGCTGCTGCTGCCGTTCGCGGCGGCGGCCGGCTACACCCGGTCGCTGGACGCGAACGCCGCGGCGATCTGGGTCGCGCTCGCGCTGCTGCTGACGGGAATGTCGATCATCGGCGATCTGTTCGAGTCGCAGTTGAAGCGCCAGCGCGGCGTCAAGGACAGCGGCGCCATACTTCCCGGCCACGGCGGCGTTCTCGATCGGATCGATGCGCTGACCGCCGCCATGCCGCCGGCGGCCCTGATCGCGCATCACCTGCTACGATGAGCGCGCCCGCTTCCCCGCGCAACGGCGCCATGCCCGGCGCCAATGGTTCGCTCGGTGCTTCGTCGCTCCGCCGCGAGGCGCGGGCGCTGACGGGGCAGTTGCTGGCGTTCGACCGCATACAGACGCCACCGGCATGATGCTGCTGCAGAAACTGCTCGCCTTCGCCGTCACGCTCGGCGTGCTCGTGGTCTTCCACGAGCTCGGTCACTACGTCGTGGCGCGGCTCGTCGGAGTCAAGGTGTTGCGCTTTTCGGTGGGCTTCGGTCGCGTTGTCTGGTCGCGGCGCGTTGGCCGGGATCGCACCGAGTGGGCGCTGTCGGCAGTCCCTCTCGGCGGTTACGTCAAGATGGTCGACGAGCGCGAAGGCGAAGTCTCTGCCGCAGACCTGGGACGCGCGTTCAATCGCCAGTCGGTGTGGAGACGCATCGCGATCGTCGCGGCGGGGCCCGTCGCCAACCTGCTGCTGGCAGTGCTGCTTTTTGCCGGCACCTACATCGCCGGCATTCCCGGCGAGCGCGCGATTCTGACTTCGCCGCCGGCCGGCTCGCCCGCGGCCATGGCGGGGCTGGCGGCTTCCGATGAAGTCGTCGCCGTCAACGGCGAGCATGTTCTTTCGTGGCAGGACCTGCGCTGGCGCCTGCTCAAAGCGTCGGGCAGCGACGACGCTATCGTTACCGTCGACCGTGCCGGCGTCAGGTCGCAGCATCTCTTGTCGCTGCAGAGTCTGCGCCGCGACGACTGGGAAGGCAATTTCGTCTCGGTGCTGGGTCTGAAGATCGATCTCGGGCCGCCGCGGGTCAATGAAGTGCTGCCCGGCCGTCCTGCCGCCCTGGCGGGACTGCGGGCCGGTGATGTGATCGTCGCTGTCGACGGCCTGACGGTTCGCTCGCCTTCCGAGGTCGCGTCGATCACCAATGCGCATCCGGGAGCGCGGCTTGCGTTCACCGTGCTGCGCGACGGGGCACGGCAGGACATCGTCGTCGTGCCCGAGCCGAGCGAGCAGGACGGGAAGACGATCGGCCTCGCCGGTATGCGACTCGCGGTCGATCCTGCGGCGGTGGCGAAGATCGGGACCACGGTGCGCTACGGACCCGTCGAGGCTGTCGTACAGGGAGCGCGCAAGACCTGGGAACTCTCGCTGTTCACGGTGAAGATGCTTGGCCGAATCCTTACCGGCCAGGCGTCGCTGAAGAACGTCAGCGGGCCGTTGACGATGGCCGATTACGCCGGGCAGTCGGCGCAGGCCGGCGTATTGACATTCATCGGCTATCTCGCATTGATCAGCATCAGCCTGGGCGTGCTCAATCTGCTGCCGGTTCCCTTACTCGATGGCGGACACTTGATGTATTATCTCGCCGAGATTGTCAAAGGCGGTCCGGTTCCAGACCGCGTGATCGAGGTCGGCCAGCGTATTGGCATGGCCGTATTGGCCATGCTGATGGCTTTGGCGCTTTTCAATGACCTGTCCCGACTCTTCTGAATCCCCCGCTTGCCGTCAGCCGCTGCGTGCACGTCGCGCCGGCTCGAAATTGAAGGCGCTCCCGGCACTGCTGATCGCGCTCTTCGCGCACGCCGCGCTGGCGTTCGAGCCGTTCGTCGTCAAGGATATTCGGGTCGAGGGCGTGCAGCGCACCGAGGCTGGAACCGTGTTCAGCTACCTGCCGATCAAGGTCGGCGACCGCGTCGACGATGAGAAGGCCTCGGCCGCGGTCAAAGCGCTGTATGCGACCGGTTTCTTTCGCGATGTGCGCCTCGAAGCCGAGAACGGCGTGCTGGTCGTCATCGTCCAGGAGCGGCCGACGATCAGCCAGATCGACATCAGCGGAACCAAGGAATTCGACAAGGACACGCTGAAGAAGGCGCTGAAAGACATCGGCATCGCCGAGTCGCGCATCTTCGACCGCTCGGCGCTCGAGCGCGCCGAACAGGAATTCAAGCGCCAGTACATCAATCACGGCAACTATGCAGTCAAGGTGACGACGACAGTCACGCCGCAGGAGCGCAATCGCGTCGCCATCAATTTCACCGTCGAGGAAGGGGAACCCTCGAAGATCGCCAACATCAACATCATCGGGGCCAAAGCCTTTCCCGAAAAGACGCTGATCAACGAGATGCAGTTGTCGACGCCGGGCTGGCTGACCTGGTACACGAAGAACGATCAGTACTCGAAGCAGAAGCTGCAGGCCGACCTGGAAACGCTGCGCAGCTACTACACGAATCGCGGCTACCTGGAATTCGCCGTCGATTCGACGCAGGTTTCGATCACGCCGGACAAGCAGGACATCTACATCACCATCAATATCACCGAGGGGCCCAAATACACGGTTTCCGACATCCAGCTGGCCGGCGAGCTGCTGCTGCCCGAAGCCGAGTTGATGCGCCTGATCCAGGTCCGTCCGGGCGACGTCTATTCGCGTGAAAAGCTCACGCAGTCGACCAAGGCGCTGTCCGACCGCCTCGGCAGCGATGGCTATGCGTTCGCCAACGTCAATGCCGTACCGGAGATCGACCGCGTCAAGCGGACGGCGGCGTTCACCTTCTTCATCGATCCCGGCCGTCGCGTATACATCCGCCGCATCAACATCAGCGGCAACAGCAAGACGCGCGACGAGGTGATACGCCGCGAGCTCCGCCAGCTCGAGGGCGCGTGGTACGACGCCGCGCGCATCGAGCGGTCAAAGGTCCGGATCACGCGGCTCAATTTCTTCGACGACGTCAACATCGAGACGCCCGCGGTTCCGGGCAGTCCGGACCAGGTCGATATCGACATCACGGTCACCGAGAAATCGACCGGCAACCTGCTGGCGGGCGTCGGCTATTCCAGCGCCGACGGCATCGTTCTGTCGGGTTCGATCTCGCAGAACAATGTCTTTGGCACGGGCAACGCGCTGGCCGCCTCGATCAACACCAGCCGCATCGGCCGGAGCATCGCGCTCAGTTTCACCGAGCCGTACTGGACCACCGACGGGGTTGGCCGCACGATCGAGCTCTACGACAAGAGTGTGGACCCCTCGTCGCTGCCGATCGCCCAATTCTCGTCGCAGACCCTCGGCGCGGCGCTTGGCTTCGGCGTGCCGATCACCGAGACCGACTCGATCAATTTCGGCGGTCGGGTCGAGCACACCAGAGTCCAGTTATTCGACCAGAGCCCTCCTGCGTATTTCCAGTTCGTCAAGGACTTCGGTTTCGTGACCAATAGCTACATCGCGACGGCAGGCTGGTCGCGCGATTCCCGCGATAGCATCCTGTTTCCCAGCAAAGGACTGCTGCAGAGCGTTGTGGGCGAGCTTGCGTTGCCGATCGGCGACCTGACGTATTACAAGCTCAACTACCTGATCCAGTGGTTTACACCTATGCCCGCGAACACGGTTCTCATGCTGCGCGGCGACTTCGGCTACGGCGGCGGGCTGAACAACAAGACGCTGCCGTTTTTCAAGGCGTATTATGGCGGCGGAGTGGGATCGGTCCGGGGCTACGAGACGGCGTCGCTGGGCCCGCAGGACAGCCTGGGCAACACGGTCGGTGGACGGGAGAAGATCATAACCAACGCCGAGCTGTTTTTTCCGCTGCCGGGCGCCAAGGCGAACGACCAGTCGGTCAGGTTATCGGTGTTCGCGGACGCCGGAATGATTCGCGATGTCGGCCTGCAGCCGGAGCTCGAATCGTTCCGTTATTCGGTCGGCGTCGGGGTCGCCTGGAACTCCCCGGTGGGGCCGCTGAAACTGAGCTACGGTTATCCGTTGAAGAAAAGACCCGGTGACCGCATCCAGAACTTCCAGTTCCAGGTAGGTACGATATTCTAGGTGCGGAGCGGGCGTAGACTGGCGATCGGCTAGGTATCCAGCGCGACTGGAAATCGGCGGACCCGCGAGACTAGGCGCAGGAGAGACAGTTGAAACATCGCATGCAGCAGTTGCTCATTTGCGCCGCGGGCGCATTCCTGGCGGCCTTGCTCGCCGTGCCCGGCTTCGCGCAGGGCGCCGACTACAAGATCGGCTTCGTCAACAGCGAGCGGCTGTTTCGCGAGGCGGCGCCGGCCAAGCGTGCCCAGACGAAGCTGGAAAAGGAGTTTGCCGGCCGGGATGCCGAGATCCAGAAGCTTGGCAAGCAGGTGCGCGACCTGCAGGCGACGCTCGAGAAGGACGGGGTGACGATGGCCGAAAACGACCGTCGCGCGAAGGAGCGGGACCTCGCCAACATGAGCCGCGACCTGCAGCGGATGCAGCGCGAATTCCGCGAGGACCTCAACCTGCGGCGCAACGAGGAGCTCACTGCGGTGCAGGAGCGCGCCAACAAGGTCATCCAGCAGATCGCGATCGATGAAAAGTTCGACCTCATCATCCAGGATCCGGTCATCTACGCCAGCCCGCGCATCGACGTCACTGAACGAGTGATCAAGGCGCTCGCCGACAAGTAGTCCCGCCAGGCCGCGGCCGCCCAAAGCGCATGAGCAACAGTCAAGACGCTCGGGGCATCGCTCTGGAATTGCTGGCCGAGCCGGCGCGCGCCGAGCTCGTCGGCGACGGCGGCGTGCTGATCGACAGGGTGGCTACCCTCGACGGCGCCACGGCCGGCGCGATCGCGTTTCTGGCTAATCCCAGGTATCGCCATCACCTGCAGTCGACGCGCGCAAGCGCGGTCATCATCGAGCCGCGCTTCGCCGCCGACACGGCCTTGCCCAAGCTGGTGACTTCGAACCCGTACGCCGCGTATGCGCGCGTCGCCGCGCTCTTCCACCCGCCGCCTCCGGTCGCCCCCGGCATAGACCCGACGGCCATCGTCGCCGCGAGCGCCCGCGTCGCCGCCAGCGCGACGATCGGCCCTTGCGCCGTCATCGGCGAGCGCGCCGTGATCGGTGAACGGACGCGCATCCATTCTGGCTGCGCGATCGGCGACGACTGCAGTCTTGCGGACGATGTCGTGCTGCACCCGCGCGTCGTGCTGTACGCGCGCACGGTCGTGGGTGCCCGCACGCTGATTCACAGCGGTGCCGTCCTCGGCGCCGACGGCTTCGGCATGGCCGACGAAGATGGAAAGTGGCTGAAGGTGCCCCAGCTGGGGCGGGTCGTGGTCGGAACCGACGTCGAAATCGGCGCCAACACGACGATAGACCGGGGGGCGATCGACGACACGGTCATCGAGGATGACGTCAAGCTCGACAATCAGATCCAGATCGGGCACAACTGCCGCATCGGCGCGCACACGGCGATCGCCGGCTGCGTCGGCATCGCCGGCAGCGTCAGGATCGGCCGTAACTGCCAGATCGGCGGGGCGGCGATGATCACCGGCCATCTGGACATCGCCGACGGAACGGTGATCTCCGCGGCGACGGGCGTGTTCAACTCGATCACCGAGCGCGGCGTCTATACCAGCACCTTTCCCGCGCTGCCGCATCGGGAGTGGCAGCACGTCGCATCGATCATGCGGCGCCTGCGCAGCTTCGCCGACAGGATCCGCGCGCTCGAGCGCGACCGCCGTGGACAGGGAGAATGAGCATGGAGATGGACGTCAACGAAATCATGCGGCATCTGGCCCACCGGCCGCCCTTTCTTCTCGTCGACCGCGTCCTCGAATGCGTGCCTGGCCGCAGCATCAAGGCGTTGAAGAACGTGACGATCAACGAGCCGTTCTTCCAGGGTCATTTCCCCGGCTATCCGGTGATGCCGGGCGTGTTGATCATCGAGGCGCTGGCGCAGGTCTCGGTGATCCTGGTCTACCAGACCTTGAAGCGAATGCCGGACGACAAGTCGCTGATCTTCTTTGCCGGCATCGACAACGCACGGTTCAAGCGGCAAGTCACGCCCGGCGACCAGCTGACGCTGGAATCGACCGAGGTCCGGCTGGTTCGCGGCGTCGGCAAGTTCGCGGTACGGGCCAGCGTCGGCGACGCGCTGGTTGCAGAGGCCGAATTGCTCGCCGCGCTGCGCGACCTCTGACGCTTGTGACGCGCGTCCATTCGACGGCGATCGTGGCCGCGAGCGCCGAGCTCGCAGACGATGTCGTCATCGGGCCATACACGGTCGTCGGCGCCGACACGACGATCGGCGCGGGCACCAGCATCGGCGCCCACGTCGTCATCGCCGATCGGACCAGCATCGGACGCGACAATCGCGTGTTCCAATTCGCATCGGTCGGTGAAATTCCGCAGGACCGGAAATATACCGGCGATCCGACGCGCACCGTGATAGGCGACGGCAACGTCATCCGGGAATTCGTGACCATCCATGCCGGGACGGCGCAGGATAGAGGTGTGACGACGATCGGCGACGGCAACTGGCTGCTCGCCTATTCGCACGTTGCCCACGATTGCGTGATCGGCAACGGCACGACGTTCTCCAACAATGCCCAGCTGGCCGGGCACGTGATCATCGACGACCATGCCGTGCTCGGCGGCTTTGTCGGCGTGCATCAGTTCTGCCGCGTCGGAACGCACGCGATGCTGGCCGCCGGATCGATCGTGCTGCAGGACGTCCCGCCGTATGTCACCGTGGCGGGATCGCCCGCCACGCCGCGCGGGACCAACAGCGAGGGCTTGCGCCGGCGCGGCTTCAGTGCCGACGACATCGCTGCGATCAAGCGAGCGTACAAGACGCTGTACCGCAAGGGCCTCGCACTCGACGATGCGCGGGCGGAGATTGCCGCCTCGGCCGCCACCGTGCCGGCGCTGCACGCCCTTACTGCGTTTCTGGAGACGCCAGGACGCGGGATCGTGCGTTGAGCGACGCCGCTCGCGACCGGCCGGCGGTGACGATAGGTATCGTCGCCGGCGAAGCCTCGGGCGACGCGCTGGGGGCCGAGCTGATCCGCGCCGTCCGGGCGCGCCTGCCGGACGCGCGCTTCGCCGGCATCGGCGGCCCTCGCATGGAAGCGGCCGGTTGCCTTCTCTGGTATCCGCATAGCGAGCTCGCCTTGCGCGGCTATGCCGAAGTGATCACCCATCTGCCCGCGCTGCTGCGCATTCGGAGCGATCTCTTCCGGCGCCTCGCTTCGGCCAAGGCGCCGCTGTTCGTCGGCATCGATGCGCCCGATTTCAATCTGGGGCTCGAGGCGAGGCTCAAGCGACGGCGGATCCGGACGATACATTACGTAAGCCCGTCGGTCTGGGCGTGGCGCCGCGACCGCATCGGCACGATCGCGCGCTCGGTCGATCATCTGCTTGCCCTGTTTCCATTCGAGCCGCCGCTCTATGCCGATGCCGGCATCAGGGTGACGTTCGTCGGCCATCCTCTGGCCGCAAGCGCGGCGACCGCGGCCAGCCGCCGCGAGGCGCGCGAGCTTCTGAAATTCGAAATGGGCACGCCGGTATTCGCGCTGCTGCCCGGCAGCCGGATGTCCGAACTGGAGATGCACACCGAGCTGCTGCTGAAGACCGCGGCGGCTTTGTTCGAAGCGCAGCCTCTGGCCAGGTTCATCGTGCCGCTGGTCAGCCGGGAGGCGCGAGAGTACTTCGAGCGTGTCCAGTACCGCCTGCAGCTGGAATCCCTGTCGCTGAAACTGCTGTACGGCCATGCCGGCGATGCGCTGCGCGCGGCCGACGTCGGCATCGTCGCGTCCGGCACCGCGACGCTCGAGGCGGCGATGGCGCGCTGCCCGCACCTGGTGTTCTACAAGGTCCACCCGGTCACCGCGCAGATCGTCAAGCGCAAGCTATTGCTGCCCTTTGTCGGCCTGCCCAACATTCTCGCCGGACGCTTTGTCGCGCCGGAATTCCTGCAATGGGCGGCAACGGTGGACAATCTTGCCCGCGCGGCGTTGAATCTCTACGACGACGCGGTCACCAGGCGCCGCACCGAAGCGCTTTTTGCTTCGCTGGCCGATGCGCTGGCGGCCGATGGTGCGACAATCGCGGCGGAGGCGGTGATGACGGAATTGCGCACGGCAGGAGTGGCATGCTGATCGCGGGAGTCGACGAAGCCGGCCGGGGCCCGCTGGCCGGGCCCGTCGTCGCGGCCGCGGTCATTCTCGATCCGCAGCGCAAGATCAAGGGGCTGCGCGATTCCAAGCTGCTGACGCCGGAGAGCCGCGTCGAGCTGGCGGTGATCATTCGCGCCCGCGCGGTGGCGTGGGCTGTCGCCCACAGCGATGTCGGCGAAATCGACGCGCTGAACATTCTGCAGGCGACCTTGCTCGCGATGAAGCGGGCGATCGAGCAGCTGACGACGGCGCCCGAGGTGGTCTGGATCGACGGCAATCAGTGTCCGCAGGTCAATTATCCGTCGCGGGCTATCGTCGACGGCGATCGTCTGGTCGCGGAGATCGCCGCAGCGTCGATACTCGCCAAGACGACGCGCGACGCGATGCTGGTCGACCTGGACCGCAGTTACCCGCTGTATGGATTCGCGCGGCACAAGGGGTATTCGACGCCCGAACATCTCGCCGCGCTGGCGCAGCACGGACCGTGCGCGGCGCATCGACGCTGGTTCGGCCCGGTACGGCAGACCGGCTTCGATTTCTGATGGCGAGGTCGTCGCCGCGCAAGCGCCCCGCAGCGCTTTTGTTCGACGTTTTCGGCACCGTCGTCGACTGGCGCGGCAGCGTAAAAAGGGAGCTCGCGCGTCTCGGCCGAGCGCGGTCCGTGCGCGCCGACTGGGGCGAGTTCGCCGACGCCTGGCGCGCCGGCTATCGTCCGGCAATGGATCGGGTACGCCGCGGCGAAGTGCCGTGGCAGCCGCTCGACAGCCTGCACAGGCAGATGTTGCGCGGCCTGGTCGGTCGCTTCGGCCTCGCGCTCGATGCCCGGGAGATCGAAGCGCTCAACCTGGTCTGGCACCGCCTCGCTCCCTGGCCGGACGTCCGGACGGGCCTGCGGCGCCTCAAGCGCGGCTGCATCATCGGCACCTTGTCCAACGGCAATATGGCATTGCTGGTCGAGCTGTCGAAAGCCGCGAATCTGCCGTGGGATTGCATCCTTTCAGCCGAACTTTTCCGGCACTACAAGCCCGATCCCGAGGTCTATCACGGGGCGGCGGCATTGCTTGCGCTCGACCCGGCCGATGTCATGCTGGTGGCCGCGCACAAGGACGATCTGGCGGCCGCGCGGCGCTGCGGCTGGCAGACCGCGTACGTGCAACGTCCGCTGGAATTCGGGCCGGGCACGGCGCGCGGCGGGCCCGATCGGGCGAGCACGCTCAACGCCGACGATTTCGCCGACCTGGCCGATCAGCTCGGGCTGTAGGCGGCGCAGTATGCTATGTTTGACCCCGCGGCGGCGCTCGATCCGGTGTCGCCGCGAGTCCATTCGAAGCAGGAGATTCCGCATTGATCCACTGTGTGTTGCATGACCCCAACGATTCGGTCGCCGTGGTCGTCGTCGAAGGCATCAAGGCCGGACAAACGTTGACCGGGCTGATCCTCGACGAGGACCGGACGATCGATCTGCGCTGCGCGCAGGACATCCCGCTCGGACACAAGATTGCCCTCAAGGACCTGAAGGTGGGCGATACGGTGATCAAGTATGGCGTCGACATCGGCAAGGTCGTCGCCCCGATCAAGGCGGGCGAACATGCCCACGTCCACAACATCAAGACCAAGCGCTGGTGACGAGCGCCCTGCGGTTCCCGCGCGGCGCTCGTGTGTTGAGGGCCACGTCGTTCCCAGCGCCGATCGCGCCTTGCCGGGTGCCCGCATGGCCTTTCATCGCGATCTATTACCGCTAGCAAGGAATCATTGATGCAAAAAAGCTTCTGGGGATACCGCCGTGAAAACGGGCGCGTCGGTGTGCGCAACCACGTGATCGTGCTGCCGGTCGACGACCTTTCCAATGCCGCTGCCGAAGCGGTCGCGCACAATGTCAAAGGCGTGCTGGCGATCCCGCATCCCTATGGCCGGCTCCAGTTCGGTCCCGACCTCGACCTGCACTTTCGCACGTTGATCGGCGCGGGGAGCAATCCGAACGTCGCTGCGGTCGTCGTCATCGGCATCGAAGAGGGGTGGACCCGCAAGCTTGTCGACGGTATCGCGGCGACCGGCAAGCCGGTCAGCGGATTCGGCATCGAGCTGCACGGCGATCACGACACGATCATGCGGGCGTCCAGGGCCGCGCGCGAGTTCATGCAGGCCGCGAGCGAACAGCAACGCGTCGAATGCGGGCTCGACGAGCTCTGGGTATCGACCAAATGCGGTGAATCCGATACGACGTCGGGCTGCGGCGCCAACCCCACGGTGGGCGATGCGTTCGACAAGCTCTATTCGGCTGGCTCGACGCTGGTGTTCGGCGAGACGACCGAGCTGACCGGCGGCGAGCAGATCGTCGCCGCGCGCTGCCGTGACGACAAGGTTCGCGCCGACTTCATGCGCGTGTTCGACCGCTATCAGGAAGTCATCAACCGGCACAAGACCACCGACCTGTCGGATTCGCAGCCGACCAAGGGCAACATCGCCGGCGGGCTGACGACGATCGAGGAAAAGGCGCTGGGCAACATCCAGAAGATCGGCAAGAAATGCGTGATCGACGGTGTGCTCGACAAGGCGGAAACGCCTTCCGGGCCGGGCCTCTGGTTCATGGACAGCTCGTCGGCGGCCGCGGAAATGGTCACGCTCTGCGCCGCGGCGGGTTTCGTCGTCCATTTTTTCCCGACCGGTCAGGGCAACGTGATCGGCAATCCGATCCTCCCGGTCATCAAGATCTGCGCCAATCCGCGCACGGTGCGGACGATGAGCGAGCACATCGACGTCGACACCTCGGCGCTGCTGCAGCGCGGCATCACGATGGATCAGGCCGGGGACAAGCTGCTCGAGATGATGTTTCGCACGGCCAACGGCAGGCTGACCGCCGCGGAAGCGCTCGGCCATCGCGAATTCGTGATGACCCGGCTGTACGAGAGCGCATGAGCG
>Ga0207674_10003108_pt1 | contig 20492 bp, 13 predicted proteins | sample KBSCornC72_FD_184303 | JGI IMG/M metagenome (GOLD analysis project Ga0207674, IMG submission 184303) | Corn rhizosphere microbial communities from Kellogg Biological Station, Michigan, USA - KBS Corn C7-2 (SPAdes) (version 2) | ecosystem: Host-associated > Plants > Roots > Rhizosphere > Soil ...
CATACCATAACGAAGTTCGCGATCTACCGCCCGCGCATATCGAAGTATTCGCCGGCGAAGCGAAAACTCCTTCGTGCTCTTTGACTTCGACGAAACGAGGGACAAATGACTATGAAGTTGCGAGCGCATTCCTCGAAGTCGAAACTATGGCCGGCAAGGATGTTGTCCTTCATTTTCGTGCCGAGGATTCGAACAATCACAGCCTTGTGATCAATGGCTTTGAACTCGACACAGTCGATCCCCACAAAAAAGCAATAAAGCCATTTCCTCCAGATGATGATGAACATGTTCCACTGGATTCATCGCTTTCATGGACTTCCGCGTCCGGCGCAACCGCGCACCGATTGTACTTCGGAACAGACTCAAATGCAGTCGCTTGCGCGACGCCGTCCTCAGTGGAATTCAAAGGCACTCTGAAGGAACCGACGTTTCGGTTTTCTTCCCCTCAACTCTCAACCCTCGACCCTCGACCCTCTCCGCTCGACCCTCGTCTCCCTTACTTCTGGAGAGTTGACGAAATTCACGCCCCCGGTTCTTCGCTGATCAAAGGCGAGGTTTGGCGCTTCAGTCCCAGGTCCCTGGCGTTTCCAACTGCCGAAGGCTACGGCCGCTTCGCTCGCGGTGGCCGGGGCGGCAAGGTCATTGAAGTGGCAAATCTCGATGATTACGACATCACGAAAGGTGAATCGGTTATTCCGGGCAGTTTTCGTGCGGCAGTCGAGAGCGAGGGGCCGCGCACCATTGTGTTTCGCGTTTCCGGGCTCATTCGACTGAAGCGCCCATGCGCGGTGACCAAACCGTATTGCACGATTGCCGGGCAGACCGCGCCGGGGGATGGAATTTGTCTGGCGAACTATTCGTCTGGAGCGTTCGGGACGCATGATGTGATCATTCGCTTTATGCGATTCCGAATCGGTGATGCCGCCCGCAAGGCGATGGATGGTGCGGGGCTCGGAAGTTGCGACCATTGCATCATGGACCATTGCTCGATTAGTTGGAGTTCGGACGAAGGGACGAGTTCGCGCAACGCACGCAACATCACATTTCAGCGTAATATCGTCGCCGAAGCGTTGCATCACTCTTACCACTATCGAGCCAACGATCGTTCGAAATACGAGACGCATGCTTTCGCGGGTTCCATCAGCGGCAACGTCGGCAGCTATCACCACAATCTCCTCGCGCATTGCACCGACCGAAACTGGAGCCTTGCTGGCGGCTACAACCAATCCGGCATATACGCCGGCATCCTCGATATCCGAAATAACGTCGTCTATAATTGGACCGCTCGCACGACCGATGGAGGAGTCGCGCGGATGAATTATGTCAACAACTACTACAAGCCTTTTCCAAAGAATCCGTTCGTGAAATGGTTGTTGAAACTCGATCCAATTGACCCCAGCCACGGAACCGAAAAATACTTCATGAGCGGCAATATTCTCGAAGGCAACGATTGCGAGACCGACAACTGGAAAGCGTTTCACAATGGCCCGGCGGTAGAAAAACTCGTTCGAGTCGATCAGCCGCTCTTCGAGCCTTACGTCAAAACGCAATCGGCCCGGGAAGCGTTTTCGAATGTCCTGGCTGATGTCGGCGCGATGTTTCCGAAACAGGACGCAATTGATCGCCGAATTATCGAAGAGGTCCGCTCCGGCACAACTCACTACTCAGGCACAAACGGTCCAACCTATGGAGATCGGCCCGGACCGAATTACGCTGGAATCATTGACGAACCGACTGACGACAAAGATGCCGAAGGTTCGCCAAATTCTCCGTGGCCTGAATATCGAACCTACAATGTTCCAATCGATTCCGACCATGATGGCATGCCCGATGATTGGGAAAAAAGCCACGGGCTGAACCTCAACGATCCCAGCGATGCAAATGCGGATCGGGACGGGGACGGTTATACGAACCTGGAGGAATACCTCGGAGCACTGGTTGGCGAGTTCCCGAATGCAATTTCGAAATCCGAAACTCGAAACTCGAAACAAACTCGAAATTAGAATTCTCAATCATTCTCATGAAACAACATACTTTTCGTTTGCGCCCTATTTTTCCTATCCGTCTCAAGAAGGTTCCAAATCTCTTTCACTCGTCAGGCCTGTATCTATTGGAGCCTTTCAAAAAACGTGAGCCAAAGCGGCATGGGGCTGCCGCACTCCACGACGCTGGCGCGAGTTCCGGAGCGCCGCTATTTCCGCCAGGTTTTGGAGTGCGGCAGCCCTATGCCGCTTTTGTGACTTTGCTGGACTATCGCTGTTTTCGAATCTTAAATTTGTTTCGAGTTTCGAATTTCGACTTTCGAGTTTTCCTGCTCCTTTGGACTTTAGGCTTTGGACTTTGGACTTCCTCCGCCGCTACCGTCGGTGGCCGTCCTCCACCCAAAGTACCTGCGTTTCCTGGCGCGGAAGGCTCCGGCGCCATCACACCCGGCGGACGCGGCGGAAAAGTCTATGAAGTGACAACGTTGGCCGACGGCGGTCCCGGCAGTTTGCGCGAAGCTTTTGCAGCAACTGAACCGCGCATCATCGTGTTTCGAGTCTCGGGCATTATTACTCTGACGAATCGACTTCCAATCAATCACCCTTTTATCACCGTGGCAGGCCAAACAGCGCCGGGCGACGGCATTTGCATTCGGGGTGAAACGACCGAGATCAATACGCACGATGTTATCATGCGCTATATGCGGTTCCGCCGTGGCGAACTCAGACGCCGTGACGATGCCCTCGGCGGCAATCCCGTTGGCCGCGTCATTGTGGACCATTGCTCTGCAAGCTGGGGCCTCGACGAAAATCTTTCGCTCTATCGACACATCGACAAGACATTGGTCGGTGAAGACGAAAAGCTTCCAACGGAACGTCTGACCATTCAATGGTGCATTTCCAGCGAAGCGCTCGATCTCAATAATCACGCGTTTGGCGGGACGTGGGGCGGGCGTTACGGAACGTTTCATCACAATCTGTTCGCGTGCAACACTGGCCGTAATCCAAGCATCGGGTGGGGCGATCATTTCGACTTTCGGAACAATGTTCTCTTCAATTGGCGTCATCGCACCATCGACGGTGGCGACGACAGTTCTTTCGTCAACGTAGTGGCCAATTATTTCAAGTCCGGCCCAGCTGTGAACGAGGGCGATATTCGCCATCGAATATGCATGCCGCAGCATTTAAATATGTACAGCGAAGCTCCATTGCCGGGACGTTGGTATGTCGCAGATAACTTCATGGTCGGCTTTCCTGAAATCACCGCGGACAACTGGAAAGGCGGCGTTCAATTTGAAAAAAGCAACAACAGTTTCGACCAGGTGAAATCGGAGGCAGATCTCAAAGCGTTCATTGAACGGAAGCGCTCATTGACTCCTATTGCGGCGCTTCCGATTCACCAACAGACCGCCCAGGAAGCTTATGAACTCGTGCTTGCCCAGGCCGGCGCGACATTGCCCAGGCGGGATAGTGTCGATGCCCGTATCATCGAGCAGGTCCGCTCCGGCACAGTTAAGTTCGGCAAAAACGGAATCATCATGACTCCGGAAGACGTTGGTGGCTGGCCCGAATACAAATCCGCGCCCGCGCCTGTCGATAGCGATCACGATGGCATGCCCGATGAATGGGAGAAAAAATACGGCCTCGATCCCAATGATCCTTCCGATGCCGCAAAAGATCTCGATGGCGACGGCTATACGAATATCGAGGAATATCTTAATGGCACCGACCCGACGAAGTTCATAGATTACTCGAAACCCGAGAACAACATGAATACGCTTAAGTAAAACCCGATTGAAGGCATCTCAAGACCCAAAGGAACCCTTTCGAGAATTCTGAATTCCTTGTCACGCATCACGTTTTAATGTTAACCGGCATCATCCCCCCGTTGGTCACGCCATTGCTTGACCGCGACACGCTCGACTTCGCCGGGCTGGAGCGATTGCTCGAGCGAGTCATAGGTGGCGGAGTGAGTGGTGTCTTTCTACTAGGCACCACGGGTGAGGGTGCCAGTCTCAGTTATCGGCTTCGTCGCGAACTGGTTGAACGCACTGCACGCCAGGTCAAAGGTCGTGTTCCGATTCTGGTTAATATCACGGATACCTCGTTTGTTGAATCCATTAATTTGGCTCGGCACGCGGCAGATAGTGGAGCGCACGCGCTCGTCATCGCTCCGCCATATTACTTGCCGCCGGGTCAACCGGAATTGCAGGAGTATCTCGGGCATTTAGTCGCCGAACTTCCCCTACCCCTTTTTCTCTATAACATGCCGTCGCTCACAAAAGTTTCGTACGAATACGATACGCTTCGCCGCGCCATGAAAGAACCGCGAATTATCGGTATCAAAGATAGCAGCAGCAATATTGGCTATTTTCGCGATGTTGCAGTTCTGGCAAAAGTTCGGCCTGACTGGTCGCTGCTTGTCGGTCCTGAAGATCTGCTCTTGGACGCAATTGCGGTAGGTGGCCATGGCGGCGTGCATGGCGGCGCAAATCTGTTCCCAAAACTTTACGTTCACCTTTTTGAAGCAGCGCGAAATGGCGACCAATCCAAAGCTCTCGAACTGCACGCAATTGCGGTGCGCGTTCGCGCTTCTCTCTATGAAATAGGACGGCATCCATCATCGCTCATCAAAGGCATCAAATGTGCGCTCAACTGCCTTGGCGTATGCAGCGATTTCATGGCTGAACCATTCCATCGCTTTCGTGCCGAACAACGCGCCATCGTCGAGCAACGGCTCGCGGAACTTACCGCCAACCTATCCAAATTCGGCCTATGTTCCTGAAGCCAACCGAAAAGCGGCAGAGGACAGCCGCTTTCACCTCCGTCCCTTCACACGCGCAAATCAAATGAGGCTCTCGAAGAACAGTTTTGGAATTTGGAATTTGAAGCTTCTTTGGTGTTTGATGTTTGGTGTTTGGTGTTTCGCCGTGTCAGCCGCCTCTCCTTTTCACGTCCTCAATCCTTCGTCCTACGCCCATCACATCGCTCGCTTCAATTCGATCGAAGACGAAAACGTCACCAATTTCATCTCCAACGCCAAATCCTGGGATTGGCTGGTCACGAATATTCCCCTCTTCGACTGCCCCGATTCGGAAGTTGAAGAGATTTACTATTTTCGCTGGTGGTCATTCAGAAAGCACATCGTTCAAACCGCCAACGGCTTTGTCCTAACCGAATTTCTCGTTCCAATGCGCCACGCAGGCGCGTTCAATACGATCAGTTGCGCCGTCGGGCATCATCTCGCTGAAGGCCGCTGGCTTCGCGATCAACGCTATCTGGACGACTACACGAAGTTCTGGCTTCGCGGCAATGACGGCAAACCGCAACCACATTTTCACAAATACAGCAGTTGGTTCGCGTCTGCCGTTTATGATCGTTACCTCGTCAATAACGACCGCGAGTTTCTCATTGGGCTTCTCGACGACCTCGTCTCCGATTATCGCGCCTGGGAAAAAGAACGGCGACTTGCCAATCGGCTCTTTTGGCAAAATGACGTTTGGGACGGAATGGAAGAATCCATTAGCGGGTCGCGGCGGGAAAAGAACGCTCGGCCAACTATCAACAGTTACATGTTTGCCAACGCCACTGCGATTGCAGCCACGGCTCAATTGGCAGGCCGCAAAGAATCGGCCGCCGAATTTGAGAAAAAGACGCTCGAAATTAAGAATCTTGTTGAAAGCAATCTGTGGAATCCCAAAGCCAAATTCTTCGAAGTTCGCCGCCCCAATGGTGATTTCGCAGATGTTCGCGAAGAAATCGGCTTCATTCCGTGGTATTTCAATCTGCCTGAGCCGGGACACGAAGCAGCCTGGACTCAATTGACCGATTCACAAGGCTTTCGCGCCGCATTTGGGATCACCACTGCCGAACGTCGTCACCCCCAATTCCGTTCGCACGGTTGCTGCAAATGCGAATGGGATGGCGCTGTCTGGCCGTTTGCGACTTCGCAAACTCTCGTCGCCTTGGCAAACGTCCTCCACGATTATCAGCAGAATTTCGTCACACCTCGCGATTACTTCGATGTTTTTTTAACCTACGTCCAATCCCAGCATTACAATGGCAAGCCTTACATCGGCGAATATCTTGACGAAACGACCGGCCAATGGCTCAAAGGCAAAGAAGAAAGGAGCCGTTACTACAATCATTCAACCTTCGCAGATTTACTGATCACGGGACTCATCGGCCTTCATCCCCGCAACGATGACAAAATCGAGATTCGACCACTTTTGCCCGATGCAATTTGGGATTGGTTTTGCCTCGACGGGATCAACTATCACAGCCATGCACTCACCATCCTTTGGGATAAAAACGGCACGCATTACGGGAAAGGCAAAGGTCTGATTCTCTTCTCCGACGGAAAGCAAATTGCCTGGGCGGAACAGTTCGGCAGGTTAACCGCAGTTTTGCCATGAGCCGAACCTCTCATGACTTGCGACCTCGCGTCTTGGGACTACAGATTTGGAACTTGGAGCTTCTCTGGAGCTCAGTGCTTGGTGCTTGGTGCTTCTTCCTAGTGCTTGGATCTTGGTGTTTTCTCTCCCACGCCGCCTCTCCCAAAAAAGACCCAATCATCAGCATCGGTTCCGACGGCAAACTCATCTACTCACGCGATCCCCAAGGCAATCGTGTCCCCGATTTTTCTCACTGCGGTTTTGCCGGCGGCGACCGACCAATTCCAGATGCGCCAATACGCATCGTTGTCCCACCTGCCCAGGGCGACAGCACAGCCCGAATTCAACGCGCGATTGATTACGTCTCTCGCCTTCCGCTCGATACAAGCGGCCTCCGAGGTGCAGTCTTGCTTTTGCGTGGACGGCACGAAATCTCCCGCGGGCTTCGCCTTGATAAATCTGGCGTTGTCCTGCGTGGCCAAGGGATGGATGAAAACGGAACTGTCCTGGTCGCCACAGGAGAAGATCGCCGCACCCTTATTCGAATCACTGGATGCAACGATCGCACAAATCAATTGAGCAAATCATGGGAAATTGAAGATGACTATGTCCCCGTTGGAGCGACGACCTTTCACCTCAAACAAGCATCCGGCCTAAAAGTCGGCGATAACATCAACATCATTCGTCCGAGCACACAGGTTTGGATTGACCGTCTCGGTATGAACGAATTCGGCGGAGGCATCGGTGATTGGCGTCTCGTCTGGAAACCCGGCAGTCGCGATCTGGTTTGGGATCGGATAGTAAAATCGATCGATGGCGAACTCATCACCGTAGATGCTCCCCTCACTACGGCAATTGATAAAAGCCTCGGCGGCGGTCGCATCGAAGCCTACTCCTGGCCCGGACGGATAAACAACGTCGGCATCGAAAACCTGCGTTGCGAGTCAACTTTCGACGCCGCCAATCCCAAAGACGAAAACCACTCCTGGTTCGTAATCATAGTGGAAAACGCTCAGAACTCCTGGGTTCGACAGATCACTGCGACTCATTTCGCCGGCTCCATGTTCGCTATTTACGAGAATTCGAAGTGGATCACTGTCCAGGATTGTCTCTCGCTCTCGCCTGTCTCCGAAGAAGGCGGATATCGCCGCCACACGTTTTTCACAATGGGCCAGCTTTGTCTCTTCCTCCATTGTCACGCTGAACATGGCCGTCACGATTTTTCTGTCGGCCATTGTGCTGCCGGACCGAACGCATTTGTCCAATGCGACGCAACTTCTCCCCTCGGTGACAGTGGTCCGATAGAAAGTTGGGCCGCCGGCGTTCTCTACGACAACGTGATCATCGACGGTAACGGGCTCAGTCTCGCTAATCGCGGCCCGAATCCCCACGGCGCAGGCTGGGCTGCCGCGAATTCTGTTCTCTGGCAATGCAGCGCCTCGTTCATTCGCTGCGCCAATCCACCTACCGCTCAAAATTGGGCTTTCGGTTGCTGGGGCGAATTCGATGGTAATGGCATCTGGCGTAATTCGAACGAATCAGTAAAGCCTCAAAGCCTCTACCTGGCCCAATTAACAGATCGGCTCGGACGCGACGCAGCATCTCGCGCGAAGCTCATGCCTCGCTCCACAGAAGAATCCACCAATCCAACGTTGGAGCAAGCAGCCCAACTCATCACAGCTTCCCGCCAACCGGCTCTTCAACTCTCCGCCTACATCGCCTCGGCCTCCGCCCGCAACCCAATTCCATGCGACCCCGGTGAAGCCAAAACTATCGACCAACTCCAAAGCAATGACACCTCTTCTCCCCCGCTCTCTCGCTCCTCACCCCTCGTTATTTCAAATGGCTGGCTTACCTGCAACGGCCGCCTCCTCATCGGTGCCCGCACGAACGTTGCCTGGTGGCGCGGCAATCTTCGCCCGAGCGAAGCCCCTTTGGCTGGTCCCGGGCTGTCCCGCTTTGTGCCGGGACGCATCGGCCCCGGCTTTACCGACGATCTCACCGAACTCGCCAACTCATTGAGCACCAACGGCATAGCCGCACTCGATCATCATTACGGCCTCTGGTACGACCGCCGCCGCGACGACCACGAACGCGTGCGCCGGATGACCGGTGACGTCTGGCCTCCCTTCTACGAACAGCCTTTTTCCCGCACTGGCCTCGGGACGTCGTGGGACGGACTGAGTTGCTACGACCTCACTAAATACAATCCCTGGTATTGGAACCGGCTGAAGCAATTTGCCGAACTTTGCGACGAGCGCGGTCTCGTTCTCTTTCACGAAAACTACTTCCAACACAATATCCTCGAAGCCGGCGCGCATTGGGCCGATTTTCCATGGCGGTCGGCAAACAACATTAATAACACCGGATTTCCCGAACCGCCGCCGTATGCGGGCGACAAGCGCATTTTCATGGCCGAACAATTTTACGACATCTCACATCCCGTCCGTCGCTCGCTGCACCGAGCCTATGTTCGCAAATGCTTGGATAATTTCGCCGACAATTCCAATGTGATTCAATTTACCAGTGCGGAATTCACTGGGCCTCTTGAATTCATTCAATTCTGGCTCGACACAATTGGCGAGTGGAAACGGGAAACTGGCCATAAACCATTGGTCGCCCTGAGTTGCACAAAAGACGTTCAGGATACGATTTTGAACGATTCGAAACGAGCCGAACTCTGCGATTTCATTGACTTTCGTTACTGGTGGCAAACCGAGCGCGGCTTCTTCGCTCCTAAAGGTGGCCAGAATCTGGCTCCTCGCCAATTCGAACGTCAATGGAAAGGCGGACGTCCAACTGACGCCGACCTCGCTCGGATGACCGCCGAATATCGCCAGCGCTTTCCCACGAAACCGGTAATTTGCGACTTTCCACAAGCAGTCTGGGCTTATGTTTGCGCTGGGGGCTCGATACCGAACCTTCCGCGCACGACGGACGCGCGTCTCCTTGCAGCGATTCCGAATATGCGGCCGTGGTCTGAAGGGAGCGGTCAGAACCAATGGATTCTGCATGAAGCAGGCCGCCAATATCTAGTCTATTGCACGTCCGGTTCTTGGCAAGGCATCGACTTCTCTCGCGAGAACCACAGTTTCGATTTTCAAACGATTGACCTAAAGACCGGTACTGTAATTAAGACGATCGAGAATATGTCACTCACCCAACTGGCAGACATAGGAAAGCAGAACACATCACCCGCAGTCTATTGGCTCTTCGCTAAACCGTGACAATCAAAATCGAAATATCTGCGCCGCGAAGTCTGTATGCACTGTCACTTCGGTTTGCTTTTTTTTCTGGCAATGTCTGCCGCAGAGCGAAGCGGCGGCGAATGAAGGCGTTCGTATTCTTCTCGAAATCGTTCCAGGAGGGGCAGATCAATCAGATCCTTCTCCCGTCCGCTCGCCCGCTTGCTTGCGATGATGTCTCTGAGATTGGCGACGTGAAATCCTTCGACGTTCAGCGAGCGAGCTTTGGCGTCAGCAAAACTGTTAATGCCGTCCGGAGCGAAAACCAAATCCACATCAAACGGTCCGGATTTGATTTGCACAAAATCATCTCCTCGGACAATCGCCCGTTCCAATTCTTGATTGAGATCAAAACCCGCGTCGCGCAACGCCTTCACAATGCGCGTCCCGTTCTCCACGCTTCGGGCCGGAAAAATATCCACATCCTGTGTAATTGCAGGGTAGCCCAACAGGATGGCTCCGCTCTTGCCGATAAACAGGTAATCCACGTGTGCCACGTCAAACGCCTGGGCAATTATCTTCGCTTGCTCTGGCTGGAACTGGGGGCGCATTCAGCTCTTCGCCGGCTTAAAGCCAAGGTAATCAGGCAAGTGTGTCGCGCACCAATTCCTATATTCAGTCATTGTTTTGAACGCACGCCAAGGCGCGTCATCGAGGACCGGTTTATACATCCGACAGAAGCCGAATTTGAGGCGGTCCTCAATGGGCCGCTGCATCTGACGACGGCATTGCTCACGAAAATCCTTCCACCCCTGGTCTTCAGGACGCTCCGGAATTTCAGAGCCAATTTGTCCGATTTCCTTTTCCATGCTCAAAAGCTATCGTATTAAATCCATATTTCCAAGCCCGAGTAGCATATCGCGCCCACTTGGTTACTGTGTCCTCTCTCTGTTCATTTTCCACGCGCTGGCGTTCTCACAATCAACCTCTCAATGGGGCGTCTTCGAGCTTTCGCTTAAAGGGCCGACCAACGGGAATCCATTTTTCGACGCGCCACTCTCCGCACGCTTCACATTTGATTCTGCCGATAGCGCCGCAACTGATGTTGTGGGTTACTATGATGGCTATGGGACCTATCGGGTTCGCTTCATGCCAGGGCGAACCGGGACGTGGCATTATGTCACCAGCAGCCGAATGCCTGAACTGGATCACAAATCCGGTCAATTCGCCGTCACCAAGCCGTCCCCGAAAAATCACGGCCCGGTCCATGTCACGAATACATTTCATTTTGCGTATGCCGATGGCAAACCGTTTAAACAAATCGGCACGACCTGCTATGCGTGGATTCACCAGGAGCGGGCGTTGGAAGAACAAACGCTAAAGACGCTCGCATCTTCTCCTTTCAATAAGATCCGCTTTTGCATTTTTCCGAAACACTACGATTGGAATACGAACGAGCCGCTCGTGTATCCGTTCGAAGGAACGCCGCCGCACGATTGGGATTTCTCGCGGTTTAATCCAAAATTCTTTCGGCATCTCGAAAAACGCATCGCTGATTTGAGAGAACTTGGAATCGAAGCCGATCTCATCCTTTTTCATCCTTACGATGAAGGACATTGGGGCTTCGATCGCATGACTCCGGCGCAAGACGACCATTATCTCCGGTATGTGCTTAGCCGGCTCACTGCCTATCGCAATGTCTGGTGGTCCCTCGCCAACGAATACGATTTCATGAAAGAAAAGCGCGAGGAAGATTTCGAACGTTTCGGTCAAATTGTCTCAACTTCCGATCCTTATCATCACCTTCTTTCCATCCACAACGGGAAGCAACTCTTCAATCACACACGTCCCTGGATCACTCACGCGAGCATTCAAAATGGTTCTGCCGTCGAAGACCCCGCACGGGCCGTTCTTTATCGCGACGCCTATCGAAAACCAATCGTCTTTGACGAAGTGAAATACGAGGGCAACATACCAAAGCGCTGGGGCAACCTGTCTGCTGAAGAACTTGTATTCAGGTTTTGGCAAGGGACAGTCGCTGGCACTTACGTTGGCCACGGAGAAACATATCTCGATCCCTCAGACATTCTTTGGTGGTCCAAAGGCGGCGTGCTTCGTGGTCAAAGTCCGCCTCGTCTGGCGTTCCTTCGGCAAGTCCTCGAAAACAGTCCAGCCGAAGGTATCGAGCCGATTGATAAATGGCAAAACCCCGACTATGGCGGCCAGCCGGGCAAATACTATCTCGTTTATCTTGGGAAATCGCAGTCCACTTCGTGGGAGTTTAAGCTGCCGAAACCGCCTCAAGGCAAAAATGCCCTCGAAGATGGCATTAAATTCAAAGCCGAAGTGCTCGATACGTGGAATATGACAGTGACGGCGGTACCCGGAATCTTCACGTTGAAAAAGAAAACTGATTACTTTTACAGCGATGCGAACGATCGAAAAATCGAGCTGCCGGGGCGGCCATATATCGCAATCCGGATCACGCGCGTTGGGGAATAAATTCGAAATTCGAATGTCGAAATCCGAAACAAATCCGAATTCTAAAATTCGAATTTCGATCTTCTTACTCGCAATGGTTCCGCTTCTCGCTTTCGCCGGGAACCTCCAACCTCTCACACTTGGTGAAATTCACTGGACCCAAGGCTTTTGGGCTGAGCGCGCTGAGAGTTGCCGCACCAACACAATACCCGCGCTCTGGCGAATCATGGAGGGGACAAACCACACACAGTTCTTCCAAAATTTTCGAATTGCGGCCGGCCTGATCGAAGGCCGCCATCGTGGTGCGCCATTTAATGATGGGGATTTCTATAAATGGATCGAAGCTGCAACTGCGACGCTTGCCATCACAAACGATTCCAGACTGAATGAGATCATCGAGAACTGGATCGATGTCATTGCAAACGCTCAACGTTCCGACGGCTACATTCATACCCCAGTACTCATCGCTGAGCGTCGCGCCGACATTCCCGGCGACGCCTCTCCGAAGCCGCGGCCATTTGAGAACCCGCTCGACTTTGAAATGTACAACATGGGCCACTTGATGACGGCTGCGTGTGTCCATTATCGCGTCACGGGGAAAACAAACTTTCTCGTCGTCGCGCGGAAAGCTGCCGATTTCCTTTGCAAAACTTTTCGCAATCCAACTCCCGAATTGGCCCGCAACGCCATTTGCCCTTCTCATTACATGGGTATTGTCGAGCTATACCGGACAACGCACGATTCGCGGTATCTCGATCTGGCAAAAAAAATGTTTGCCATGCGCGAGTTGGTCAACAACGGCACGGATGACAACCAGGATCGCGTTCCATTCGCTCGGCAAACCAATGCCATGGGGCACGCGGTCCGCGCGAACTACTTGTATGCCGGCGCAGCCGATCTATCCCTTGAAACTGGCGAACCCCCTCTGTGGCACACGCTCGAAAACATCTGGACGAATGTCGTCGAGCAGAAAATGTACATCACGGGCGGTTGCGGCGCGCTTTATGACGGGGCATCACCCGACGGTTCGAAGGATCAAAAAACCATTGCGCGGGTTCATCAGGCGTATGGGCGGAATTATCAGTTGCCAAACCTCGCCGCTCATAATGAGACATGTGCGAATGTCGGCAATGTGCTTTGGAATTGGCGCATGTTTCTGGCGACTGGTGAAGCGCGGTTCATGGACGTCCTCGAACTTGCGCTCTACAACAGCGTGCTTTCGGGTGTGAGTCTGGATGGAACGAATTTCTTCTACACAAATCCGTTGCGAGCGCTTGACCCGCCTCCGCTGGAACTTCGCTGGAAATCGAAACGCGTTCCATTTCTCAACTCGTTTTGTTGCCCTCCCAACCTCGCTCGCACGATTGCCGAAAGCAGCGGGTATGCGTGGTCCAAATCAGCGGATGCTCTTTGGCTCAATTTCTATGGCAGCAACGAGCTTAAAACCAAACTCTCCGATGGCTCGCTCGTCCAAGTTTCGGAAGAAACAGATTATCCCTGGAATGGCCAAGTTCAAATTCGGATAGATGAATGCGGAAAGCGTTCTTTCGCGCTACATTTGCGGATTCCCGGTTGGGCCAAAAGCGCTACGATTCGGCTGAATGGCAGATCTACTGATCTTCATTCCGCACCCGGGAGTTATTGCGAAATCCGACGGTCGTGGCGTGCGGGAGATAATGTCGAACTCGATCTTGCAATGGCGGTGCGATTGATTGAGGCCAATCCCTTCGTTGAAGAAACGCTCAATCAGGTGGCGGTTCAACGGGGGCCGATTGTTTATTGCCTTGAGTCGTGCGACCTGGCCGGAGGCAACAAAAAACCATCCCTTCGCGACGTCACCATCCCCGCCAATATCGATCTCATTGCGCGTTTCGACCAAAATCTGCTTAATGGCATTATCGTGCTCGAGGGCAAAGCGCTCACTCGTCGTGCAGCCGATTGGCATGGCCGATTGTATCGCGATTTTGAACCTACCGTTCCCGATCCGGTGGCGATTCGCCTAATACCTTACTTCGCCTGGGCGAATCGTGGGCCATCCGAAATGACGGTCTGGCTTCCGCTCGCTTCAAAGTGAGCATTCAAGCGAACGCATGACCTTTTGACGGCATAAATCTCTTCGACCCGGGGGTAACGTGTCCCACGGGGCGCTACGTAACAAAATCTGTGCGAGATTCTCAAAGCCGCAGTGACCACCAGCCAAATTCTACTGGCGTAAGAGCAAAAAATGTCGTATTTAAAATGGAATGGTCGGCGTGGTTTCGTCACCTTTCAAACCAGTTTAGAAAAATCAAGTGCTATGAAAAAGATAGCTTTTCTTTCGATGATTTTAGGGGCATTCAATCTTTGTTCCACATTTGCCAATGACCAGCCCCGAGGCAGTTTGATGGAGGTTCACTCGTGTGAACTTTATGCCGGAGGTTGCGTTGTTTCCAGCGAAGCAACCTTGGGCGGACGTTATATGTTGCGCGCCTGGAATTTCAGCGGCGGCAATTTTGGAGGGACGGAACTCACTGGCCTGCAAGTGGCGTTGCTGGAATCTTCTCCCGATAATTTGGCGGCGAGCAAAACGACTGCAGAACGGGCGATCGTATATTTGCCGGAGAACGCGACGGCGACTCAGCGGAAGGCTTTGTTGGCTTGGATCAAATCGAGCGCACCCGAACTTAAATCCGCAAAATTGCAAACACGCGTCGCACCGTTACGCCTCGAAAAGTCAGAAAATGGATATCAATTTTCCGCGGGTGACACGATTTCGGTTAGTGCCTCGACGTCCGCGGCTTGCGGCATGGGCTCTTGCGGTGAAGAACTTTGGTACACTCCGCGCAGCACGACGACAGTCTTCACCGTCGTCGCCAATCGCACGTCTCATGTGAACGAACCGTGGTTGAAACTCAAATGGGATGACGCGGGTAAACGCAGCGTGTTCCTTGCGAAATTCGGCGAAAGCGCTTCCGCAAAGGAAATTTATGTTACGGCGGCGGATTTCTGCGGAACTGAAGCGAAGCTGTTCTGATTCCAAATTTGTAACAGAAGGAAACAAAGGGAACGAGGCAGGCAAGGTCATTGCCTGAGACGTCGCAGACAAGGTTGTCAGAGTTCCCGCATAACTTTTGCCATTACGAGAGCGGTTTGAGCAGCTTCGGCCCCCCGGTTGTGTTTCTTACCCAGGCAGCGGACGCGGGCCTGCTCTTCATTTTCCAGTAAAAGCACTTCGTGGATTACCGGAACCCCGTATTGCAATTGGATATGCATGAGCGCCTGGCTTACCGCTTCGCCGATGTGGGCAGCATGGGAAGTTTCGCCGCGCAGGATGACTCCGAGGCAAATGATGGCGGAGAGTGGTGCGTGTTGTCTGCTCTGTGATGCGGGATGCGGGATGCGGGATGCGTCAGAAGCCAGACGTGAGGCTACTACGGGAATTTCGTAGGCTCCCGGGACGCGGACAACCCGAACGTCTCTGGCACCGGCACCCTTTAGCTCGGCCGTTGCGGCACGCAACATCGCATCGACATAGCGAGTGTTGTACTGCGAGGCGACGATTGCGAACTTGGCCAGACTCGCCTTATGCGACTTGCGTTTTATGATTTTCAGCATCTGAAATTCAGTTTTCCATTACTCCATTACTCCGTGGCGTTCAAAGAAGATGCCCGAGCTTTTCCCGCTTGGTCTTGAGGTAATGTTTGTTATGCGGGTTCGGTTTTACACGAATGGGCACTTGTTCGACGATCTCAAGGCCGTAGCCCTCGAGGCCAACGACTTTCCGCGGATTGTTGGTTAGCAGGCGAATGGTTTTGAGGCCGAGATCGGCCAGAATCTGCGCTCCCAAACCATATTCGCGCAGATCCATCTCGTAGCCTAACTTTTCATTGGCTTCGACTGTATCGTAGCCTTCCTCCTGAAGTTTATACGCTTTGATTTTTGGGGCCAAACCGATGCCCCGCCCTTCCTGCCGCATGTAAACGATGACACCACTGCCAGCTTCGGCGACCTGGCGCATCGCCTGATGCAACTGCGGCCCGCAATCGCAACGGCGCGAGCCAAAAACGTCGCCGGTCAAACATTCGCTGTGAACCCGGACCAACACGTTCTTTTTGCCCGCAACCGCGCCATAGACGAGCGCAAGATGATGCTCTCCGTTCAACTTCGAGCGATAAAGGTAGAGATCGAAGTTGCCGTAATCGGTGGGCATTTTGACGACTTCCATGCGTTCAACCAGTTTTTCGCGCGTGCGACGGAAATGGATGAGGTCGGCGATTGTGCAGATTTTAAGTCGATGCTTTCTAGCGAATTTAACCAGGTCAGGCAAGCGAGCCATCGACCCGTCCTGCTTCAATATCTCGCAGATGACAGCGATGGGCCGGCAGTCGGCAAGGCGAGCTAAATCGACTGCAGCTTCAGTGTGGCCAGCTCGTTGCAAGACTCCGCCCGGACGTGCTCGCAGCGGAAAAACATGTCCGGGTTGGACGAGATCTTCCGGGACAGTGGTCGGCTCGGCCATGATGCGGATGGTTTCCGCACGGTCAGGCGCGCTGATGCCGGTGGTGATTCCGCGAGTTGCATCGACGCTAATTTGAAAATCGGTTTTGAAGGTCTCGCGATTCTGGCGCACCATGCGTTCGATGCCGAGTTGCTGAAGGCGTTCTGAAGTGGTCGGAACGCAGATCAATCCGCGTCCATGTTGCGCCATGAAATTGATGTCTTTCGGGGTGGCGAATTGCGCGGCCATGATCAGATCGCCTTCGTTCTCGCGGTCCGCATCATCGACAACAATGACCATCTTGCCGGCCTGCATATCGGCAATTACGGATTCGATGGTGTTGAATGCGTGAGCCATTATTTGCGCAACTTGAGAGCTTTGGTTGCCGCTTCGTAAATCAACTTCAATGGAACTTTCGCCTGACGCGCGAGTTTTTTGCAGGATTCAAATTCGGGCGCGGCCTGAATGACTTTGCCATCGAGTTTGCCGAGTTTGACCGAGACTTCACCGTAAGGCGTTTTCACTTCGGCAAATTCACGCGCCAGCTTGCGGCGTTCCGCCGTATGCCGTCGAACGCCGAATGAACTGGTTTCGAGCAAAATCATCTCGGTGAATTTGTCGCCATCAGTTTCTGGGCATAACACAGTGAGCAAAACTCCGGGACGATTCTTCTTCATTTGAGCCGGCGTGTAAAAAACGTCCAGTGCGCCAGCAGCGAGTGCCTGTTCTACGAAATTGCCCAGTATTTCAGGATTGATGTCGTCGAGATTCGCTTCAAGGACGACGATCGTGTCTGTTTCCCAATCGTGCTTTGATTGCGAATGCGCGGTTCTTCCGAGTATCGCTCGCAAGACATTGGGTCGCGTTTCATTGTCGCGCGTGCCAAGGCCAAAGCCGATCTTTTCGGCAACCAGTTCGCGCATGGAGCCGAATTCTTCGACAAATTCGGCCAGCAATGCGGCTCCGGTGGGTGTAACTAATTCGTGAGGCTCGTCGCACTGCGAAACGGGAATCCCGCGCTCTCCGAGAATTGCCAGAGTTGCAGGAGCAGGGATCGGAAAGCGGCCATGGGCACAATTAATCCAGCCGGTGCCTTCGACAACCGGGCTTGCGAGGACACGAGGTCCGCCAAGAAGTTCGAGGCCGATACACCCGCCGACAATATCGACGACAGAATCGACAGCGCCCACTTCGTGGAAATGGACTTGCTCAGGGGGCAAGCCATGGATTTTTCCTTCCGCGATGGCAATACGATGAAAGACTGCGATGGATTTTTCTTTTACCCAAATCGAAAGGTCGCTTGAGGAAATCAGTTCCCGGATTTCGGAAAAGTTTCGACCGTGTGAATGTTCGTGTTCGTGCTCGTGGTGATGGCTGTGCTCATGTTCATGGCTGTGGTGTTCGTGCTCATGGTGGTGGTGTCCATGGTCATGATCTTCCTCGTGATGGTGATGGTGCTCCTCGTGGCTGTGCTTGTGAGCGTGATCGTCGTCCTCGTGCGAATGCGGGTGAGTGTGGGTCAGACCGTCAACATGGGTGTGTTGATGGTTATGATCATGAGCGAGGTGAACGTCAAACTTGACCCCTTCAATAGCGGCTTTGTGAGCGCGAGAAATATGCAAATGGTAACCCTCGAGCTTCAGCTTTGCTAATTCATGCTCTAACTCGTGCGCATCGACGCCGAGATCGAGCAGCGCCCCAATGAACATGTCGCCGCTGATCCCGCTGAAGATATCCAGATACAACGTCCTGGTCGCGACTGCGGTCTCGTCGTTCCCTTTGCGGCTCGATTTCGGCCTGGTCTTTCGCGATTTCATTCGTTCACCTCTTTCCCTGCGCAAGTTGGTTGATTTGGCTCGCGGCATAGCCCGCGCCGAACCCGTTGTCGATATTAACCACTGTCACGCCACTGCTGCAGCTATTCAACATTCCCAACAACGCCGCCAGGCCGCCAAAGTTTGCGCCGTAGCCGATGCTCGTCGGAACTGCAATCACAGGTTTTGAAATCAGCCCGCCGACAACGCTGGGCAGAGCACCTTCCATCCCGGCAACGACGATGACAACATTGGCGCTTTGGATCGTTCCCAGGCGGCCAAGCAAACGGTGCACGCCTGCGACTCCAATATCCGAGATGCGCTCGACCTGATTACCCATAATTTCCGCGGTCACGGCGGCTTCCTCGGCAATGGGCAAGTCACTCGTGCCGGCACACGCAACGACAATGGTGCCGGAACGCTTTTCAGCCGGGGCCTTTTCAATTGTTACACATCTCGCCAGTTCGTGATAAACGGCACGCTTAAACTTCCTTTTTAAAAGACGCGCGTGCTGCGGCGTAATGCGCGTGACGAGAAGCCGTTCCTCGCGTTCAATCAACTTGGATGCGATTTTCAGGACCTGTTCGGGCGTTTTCCCAGCGCCAAAAACGACCTCAGGAAAGCCTTTCCGAAGCGCGCGATGCGTATCAATTTTGGCGAACCCGAGATCCACTACGGGCGCCGCCTGAAAGGCATGCAAAACCTCGTCGCGGCCTACACCGCCAGCACGAAATTTCTCGAGTAGCTTGACTGCTTCAGTCGTCGTCACGCCGGGAAGATGCGGCAAAAATCCAAAAAACCAAGTGCCAAAATCCTAGTTCCCATGGCGAATGCGTAACACGGTAATCGGAGTGCGCTCCGACGGTTACAGACACGGGTGATTAGAAATCCTGGATTTCAATGTTCGTGATGATGACGGAAGAGGCGCTCGCGATTTTTCAAAAGGTACCATACGATCAGTATGTTTATTGCGAGAATGATGACGACCAGGATCGGATGTGCATTGCGATTGCTTTCCGGTGGCGGGCCATGGACCAGTTCGAAAACTTCGATGGGAATGAAGAACATGGATTCAAGTATCGTCATCCAACCGATCCATTTGATTCGGAACATTAAACCGGTGGCTTCAACCAACGAAAAGAGGCTGTAAACCAATGTACCCGCGGCAGCGAACACTCGTTTTTTTTCACTGATTTCGCCGAGTTGAATGGCGAGGTCTGACCAGAATTTTCTTTCTGGATTGAACTTAAGTACCTTCAGGGTGCGATTGAGCTCCTTGGGCAAATCGTTGTCCGCAAGAGCATAGATAGTAATCGCAATAGCCACAAAGAGGAGGCCTTTCAGAAGTTTAATGACGATGATGGCGTAGAGAGTTGGCGCCGGTTTCTTAGTAATCTCGGTTTGGGTACCCATGCGGAAAAGGATTTTACCTCGAAAAACTAACCGATTTTGCCCCGCGACATTTGCATACTTCTGCTGAATCATAAACAACGTCCCCACCGTCTCAAGCCAATTGCGTTTTCCATCGGCACAGGATTTCTATACGTTCAAGCGATGCTAGAAATTGAATACCTGGTTGAATTGCTGGAACAAAATCGCGCCGCGGCAGCGGCGCGGGTCCGCGAATTCTCCATCGGAAGCCGAAAATTTCAGTTTAATTCGCAACCTGTAATCATGGGGGTCATCAATCTTTCCACTGATTCCTGGTATCGCGAAAGCGTTTGCCTTTCCACTGATTCCGCCATTCGCCGCGGACAGATTTTGAGCAAGCAAGGCGCCGATATCATCGACATTGGCGCGGAATCCACCCTGGCCCACGCCGCGCATATCGATGAAGCCGCCCAAACGAACAGATTGTTACCGCTTGTCAAAGCTCTAAGCGAATCCGGCATCCTTGTGTCAGTTGAAACGTATCAACCGTCTGTTACCCACGCTTGTTTCGAGGCAGGCGCAAAAATTCTCAATCTCACTTCCGCAAACAACAACGACGAATTCTTCCGCATGGCTGCCGCGCACAATGCGGCTGTAATCATTTGCTATGTCCAAGGCAAGAACGTCCGCGAGGTCGGTGACTTCGATTTCGGCGCCAATCCAATCGGGATGATGCAGGATTATTTTGCGCGCCAGATCGAAATCGCAGCGCGCAACGGCGCCGAAAA
>Ga0207674_10003109_pt1 | contig 20489 bp, 16 predicted proteins | sample KBSCornC72_FD_184303 | JGI IMG/M metagenome (GOLD analysis project Ga0207674, IMG submission 184303) | Corn rhizosphere microbial communities from Kellogg Biological Station, Michigan, USA - KBS Corn C7-2 (SPAdes) (version 2) | ecosystem: Host-associated > Plants > Roots > Rhizosphere > Soil ...
CGCCGGCTGTCATCCGGCGAGTGGGCCGACCTCGACGTGCTGTGTCTTCGCGCCATGCACGACGACCCGACACGCCGCTACGCGACAGTCGACGCGCTCATTCGCGATGTCGATCACTACCTGACCGGTGAGCCGCTCGAAGCCCGACCTGACAGTCTGCGCTATCGCATTGGAAAATTCGTTCGCCGCAATCGCCAGGCTGTCGCGGCGGCGGCGACCCTGGCCGCGCTCATCGTCAGCCTGGTCGTCTATTACACGGTTAGCCTCGCGCGCGCGCGCAACGAAGCGCTCGCTGTATCAGAGCGGGCGCAGCGAATTCAGCGCTTCACGCTCAATCTGTTCGATGGTGGCGACAAGGTCGCCGGCCCGGCGGAAAGTCTCCGCGTCCTCACACTGGTCGATCGCGGGCTCCAGGAAGCACGCGCCCTCGCATCGGAGCCGGCGGTCGAAGCGGAGCTTGATGTAACGCTCGGAGGCATCTACCAGCAGCTCGGGAATCTTGCGCGGGCCGACTCGCTGCTGACCGCGTCGCTCGAAACGAGACGCCGTCTGTTCGGCGCCGACCATCCGGATGTAGCCGCAAGCCTCGTCGCGCTCAGCGTGCTTCGCGATGAACAGGCCAAGTTCCCGGAAGCGGAGCGCCTGGCCCGCGATGGCCTCGCGATGACCAAACGCACGCTGCCGGCAAATAGCCCGGCGATCGGTAAAGCGGCGATCGCGTTGGGCAACGCGTTGCAGGCGAGCGGCCAGTACGACAAGGCGATTCCGGTGCTCGACGAGGCCGTGGCGGTTTACGCGAAAGCAGGCGTGTCCGCCGAGCTCGCGGGAGGCTTGAGCGCATTGGCCGACGCCCATTTCTACATGGGCCATTACGACGTTTCCGATTCTCTGAATCGGCGCGTATTGCCTGTGTATCGTGAGATCTACGGCGAGCGGCACCCGCGCGTGGCCGATGCGCTGCTCAACCTCGCCGCGACCGCCTTCGACCGCGGTAACAATGCGGACGCGGAGGTTCTCGACCGCCAGGCACTGGACATAACGACGTCGTTCAACGGGCCCGACTCGTATCAAGCCGCGGATGTCATGACCATTCTCGGGCGCGTGCTCGTGCGGGAGAAGCGCCTCGATGAATCGGCGTCGCTGCTCCAACAGGCGCTCGCCATTCGTGAGCGCGTTTACGGCAAGATGCATCCGTCGGTCGCGTCCACGCTCAATGAGCTCGGAAACGTCGCCGTTCGACGCAACCAGCTCGATGAGGCCGAGCGCAATTTCCGCCGCATGCTCGACATCTACCACGCGGCCTACGGCGAAAAGCATTTCCTAATCGGCACGGCGACCTCCAACCTTGGCGGCGTCTACCACGCACGCCACCAATACGCGACCGCCGAGACGTTGTTCAGAGAAGCCGTGCGGATGTTCGTCGCTACGCAGGGAGAGAACCACGTCAACACCGCCATCGCGCGCGCCAAGCTCGGACGCACGCTCCTCGCCGAGCACCGCTTTCGCGACGCGGTAGCGGAATCGGCCGCCGCCCACGACTTGCTGGCCAAGCAGGCGAAGTCGAGCACTTTTCTCGAGATGGCGCGGCAAGACTTGATTGCCGAATACGACTCGCTGAGCGACGCCGCGAACTCCGCGCGAATTCGCGCCGAGGTCGCGAGCGCGGCTCCCGCGGGCCGTCGTTAACGCGAGTCGTTCATTTCGCCAATGCGCGGTTCGTGTAACTCGGGTCGTCGGTTACTTCTCGCTCGAGGAACGGCGCCAGCCATTCGGGAATCGTGACTTTCTGGTCGGCGTGAGTCAGTTCCAGCTCGGCGAGCCAGAACGACGGCCGGTCCAGGAACTCGTCGATCTCCCAAACAAGGCCGCTGTCGTCCACGAGATAGCGGCGTTTGTGCACGCGACGGCCGACGGTAAGTGGCCAGACAGCCTGGAAGAACTCCTCTGGCGCCTCCTCCTCGATCTCGATGCGCTGAATGCCCGCGCCCATCTTGATCGTTCGGTAGTAACGTACGTCGTTCGCGCCACGGGCTCGGCGAACGCGCTCCCGGATGCGCTCGCCGGGGATGTAGCCTTGATCGATCTCGACCGAAGGCGCGCCGACCGTCCGCGGCGGTCGCCCGCGAAGCAAATACTTACGCTCGATCTCGAAAGAAAGCTCGGACATCACTGGAGTGTAGCAACGTGCGGAAGCGGGCTCGGCGGATGCGCCGATCCCATCATCGACTCGGCACTCTGCTTGCGCAGATCATTCGTTTGATCTCATGACCACTCGCGTTCCTCTTCTTCCTGCCGCGGCCCCGCCTGGTGACGCCGCGCTCGACAGCCTGCACGCTCACATCGACGCCCTCGAGCGGACGTCGGGCGTCCACACTATCGCCGTCGCCGTTCACGACACCGAGACCGGTGTGAGCTTCCGGCGACACGCCGACCGTTGGCTGCATGCGGCGAGCACGATCAAGGTCGCGATACTCCTCGGCGTTTACGCGTCGATCCATCGCGGATGGCTGCTGCCGCACTCGCGGCTTCATGTCCGCAATCGGTTCGCCAGCGCGGTCGACGGATATCCATTCCGCGTCGCGGCCGATCGCGATGCCGACTCCGAGGTGCATCGCTCGATCGGCAAAATGATGCGAGTCGCTGATCTCGCCGTGCACATGATCACGACGAGTAGCAATCTCGCGACGAATCTCCTGCTCGACCTCGTCGGCCTGGAGACGGTGCAGCGCGCGCTCGACGACTTGTACGTCGACGGAATCGACGTTCGCCGCGGAGTCGAAGACGAGCGCGCGTTCGAGGCGGGAATCAACAATCGCGTCACCGCCGACGGGCTCGTGCAACTGCTGCGGCTCATCGCCGAGGAGCGCGCCTTCTCGCCGGAGCTGTCGCGCGAGATGCTCGGGATCCTCCACGCGCAGGAGTTCCGCAGCGGCATTCCCGCGCGGCTGCCAGCAGCCGTGCGGGTTGCGAACAAAACAGGAGACATCTCGACCGTCGCGCACGATGCCGGCGTCGTCTATCCGCCGCATCGCAAGCCGTACGTCGTCGCGATTCTCACGGAATGGGCGCCCGAGGCGTCCGGTCGCTCGGCGACGATCGCCGACATCTCGCGCGCGATTTACGAGCTCCTGACCGCGCGCCCAAGTGTCGGGGGGGGGGGGAATCATGGGTGAGGCCTATCGATTCCCGCTGCGTGTCGTCGACGGGCTGCGGCTCGAGCGTTCACTGCGGGAGGTGCTGCTGCCGGGCCGCGTGCTGTACGACGACGCCGGCCACGCACATACGCTGCCTCGATACTTCTATGAGGTTCCGTCGTGGGAGCACGCGATGAACATCCAGCTGTCGCAGAGTTTCGCGCTCTGGGAGCTGATCCAGACCGACGTGCGCGAAGCGGGACCTCTGCGCGGTTTCCCACGTTATGTCCCATGCAGTATCACCATGCTCGCGCTCTGTCTCGAGCGCTTTCGCGACGCCGTGGGCACCTTCGTCCACATCGCGGCGAATGGGGGATATCGGTCGCCGCGACACGCGGTGAACACGGGAACGACGGCGCACAGCTGGGGGACCGCGGTCAACATCTATCGGATCGGCGACGTGCAGCTCGACGATCGCGAGGCAATCGAGCGCTACGCCGCGTTGGCGCGACAGACGTTGCCCGGTGTGTGGACGCGTCCGTTCGGCTCGGCCCGCGGGCAGACCGACGACCAGCTCCATCTCGATTTCGGCTACGTCGTCTCGGTGCCGCACGACGCGCCGGCGGACAGTCTCGGCTTCGAGGCGGAGCGACGCGCCTCATGACGACCCGCGACGAGCGCAAGGTGAAGGGAGGCGTCGAGCGGCGCGCGGCATCGACCGCGGCCCTCGCCGCCATCGGCCTCGAGGCCGAGTTCACCATGTTGCTCGACGGCGAACAGGTAAAGCCGGAGGACGTTTTCGGAAGCCCGCGGAAACTGGTGCGCGGCCCGATGATGCACCGGACGGGTCGCTCCTATCATCTGCCGACCGGCGGCGCGATGTACTTCGACACGGGAGTGATCGAGCTCGCGACTCCCGTCATCGAGATCGACCGCGGCTGCGCGGCGCGCGCCGGACGATCGCTCTGGGAGAGCATTCGTTTCGTCCGCCGCGAGCTCGACGCGTGGGAAGACCGGGAAGGACACACGGTGCATCTGGCCGGATTCAGCACGCACTACAACGTGTCTTTGGAACCGAAGATCGAGCGCCGCGAGAGCCGATCGGCCAACAAGCTGGCGATGCTCCTCCTGCACATCATTCCCTTCCCCGTGATGCTGCTCGCCGCCAACCGGCGCTCGACGGGAATCGGCGTTCGTCCGCGCCCGAATCGTATCGAGGTGACGGCGGACTTTACTCCCGACGCATCACTGATGATCGCGGCGGCAACGTTCATCGTCGCCGTGGTGCGGGAGGTCATGACCTGGCCGTCGTACGAGCTCGACGCGCTCGAGTCGACCGACATCCCGGTCGTGCGCGACTTCGTACCGGAGCCCCACAGCTCCCGTCGGGGCTGGGTGGCGCGCTTTACTTCGTTCGTCGAAAACCCGTTTGTCTGCGACGTGAACGAGGCGACCTGGCAGACTCGATCCACCGACCGCCGTCTCTCGTTGCGTGAGATCGCGAAGCGTGTCACGGACCATTTCTGGCCGTCGATCGCCCGCGTCGGCGATCCGCGATCGCTCCGGCTCATCGAATCGGTCGTGCGCGGAACGACGCCGTCGCTCCTCGAGCTCGACGACCGTCCGCCCGCGTACGAGCGTGTCGGCTCGCTCTGCACGTGGGCGAACCTCTTTCCCGTGCGGGCGCTTCCGCGTTCGCGCTACGAGCGCGTGTTCATTCGCGCCATCTCCGGCCACAAACTGCGCCTCGGCCGAGAGAGCTACACGCCGACCGGGATGCGCGGCTGGGCGCACGTCGTGTTCGAGCGGGATCGCGACCACTCGAGACACGTCTTCTCGCTCGACTACCTGCTCCGCCATCTCGACCGCTGGGAGCTCGGCCCGCGCGCCGAGCGCCGCCTGCGACGGTCCCTGCGCAACCGACTTTCGCGCCGGAACGGGTCGACAGACGCCGGGCACGTCGCCCCCCACTAGCGCCGCGTGACCGCGACCGCCGGCCGCGGGGTCATTTCATCGCACGTCGTGCCCAAATCGCTTAATTGGGGTCAGACCCCATTTCGCTGGGTGGGGTCAGACCCTTAGGCTGGGATCGGGGTCAGACCCGTTCCGTTTCTCCAACTCCGACTCCATGTGGCACTCACTCTTTGTTCCCGGCATCGGCTTCGGCGAGAAGATCGTTCGCACGCTGGTCGTGTACGTGTTCCTGCTGGTCGGCCTGCGGCTGTCGGGAAAGCGCGAGCTATCGCAGCTCAACCCGTTCGACCTCGTCGTGCTCCTGCTGCTGTCCAACACGGTACAGAACGCGATCATCGGCAATGACGATTCGCTCGTCGGCGGCATCGCGGGGGCCGCGGCGTTGCTGGTCATGAACGCGGTGCTGGTCCGGGTGCTCTACCATTACGGGAAGCTCGAGACGATCGAGGGCAAACCCGACACGCTCGTCCGAAATGGTCGGCTGCTCCGCCACCACCTCGAGCGCGAGCTGATCACGGTGTCCGAGCTGGAGTCCGCGGCACGGCGACAGGGAATCGCGTCGCTGGCGCACGTGAAGGAATGCCGGCTCGAGACCGGCGGTGCGCTCACCTTCATTCAGAAAGAGCCGACGGATGAAGAGATCCGCCATCACGAGATGGTCGGGCTCATCGCGCAGCTCGACGCGCGTCAGCGTTCGATAACCGAGCAGCTCGCGTCGCTGGAGCGGAAGATCGCCGGAACAAGCGGAACCACGCCCTGAGCGCTCAACGCCATCGACAGGTCGTTCACCACCGACATCCGGAACGACGCCTCGAGCGCGTCCCCCAGCTCGTGGTTCCACGGCGCCAAGCCGATGACGCTGTTCACCCAATCGTAGCGCATGCTCGCCGGGTAGAACCTCGCCCGCCGCATCAACGCGCCGCGCGCGCGGGCATCCACCGCCAGCGCGAGGAGATGGCGTCGCGCTTTCGCCTCGTTCGAGCTGCCGAGTGAACACACAACCGGCTGCGGCGACGCTGGAAGCGTAGCGCGATTCGGACGCGTCCCCCCTCCCCCGAAGCGCCAGGCAACGGGCGTCTCGAGAACGCGGCGGACGAGAATCGTCGGGTCGAGCGTTTCGGGATCGGCCCACGCTGCGGCGAACGTAGCGCGCGCGGTGTCCGACACGTACGTCATCTGGTCGAGCGCGTCGAGCAGCGACGTGACGCCGACCGTCCCTACCGCGGCCGGGGCGCCAGCCGCGTAGCCGGCGAGCAGCGGATCCTCGACAGCGGTGAGGAACCCGTTCGACCGACCCTGCAACGCCAACATCGACGCGACGAACCAATCCGCGCTGCGCGCGAAGAGCTCGACGGGACGCTCGCTGGGCGGCGACGACGGGAGGCCGGTCAACGAGCGGACGACGCGCGCTTCACCCAGGCCGCGTACCGACGCCGCCAACGGACCGCGGCGATCGCGCACCGCGCGGTCCGTGCTATAGCCGCCACCATCCGCGTAGAGCCTGCGCGCGGTCTGCCAATCGAGATCGTGCGACAGCTCGTGGGCCAGCGTGCCGGAAGACGTGAACACCGACAGCTGAAGGGTCCGCGTGCTCGGATCGTGCATCGCCAGCGCCGAGTCGGGGAGCGGATCGGTGCTGAACCTGATGCGAAGGCCCTGGAACGACACCGCGGGAAGCGCCAACTGCATGTCCCGCAGCGCATTTCCCATCTCGCGGACATAGTAGCCGCGCCACGAACCCGGCACGGACCGGGCGAACGTGATGCCGGCGAGCCCGAACTCCGCGGTGACGTCCGTCGGACTCGGCCCGAGATCACCCTCGAACCACGGTGCTTCCTGCGCGAGCGAGCGCATCGACACGGCCGCCGAGAGGACGCTCAACGCCGCGACGCGGTGAGCCGAAGAATCCGACTGAGTGTCGAGCATCGCGTACGCGGCGGCCATCGTTTCGTCGTTCATCGCCCACGCGGGAATCGTTTTCTGCCCGCGGAGCGCAATCGCCACTTGGCCAATCGCCGGACGACGCATGCCGAGCGTCGCCGCGCGCGCGCCGAAGTCTTCGCCCAAGAGGGCGTATCCTGCCGTCGAGACGGGACGCGGATCAGGAATTCGATTCAACGTGTCGATGGCCCGCACGAGCGACGGGACGGCGTTCATGGCTTCGATGCGCACCGCTTCAGCGACCGGTGCGAGTGCCGGCTGCTCGACCCGCAGTGTCCGCGTTTCGCGGCGGCGGGCGAGAAGCTCCATGACGTCCGACCGGTTCCGCTCCGCGTCGCTCAACAGGTCGCGAACGTCGGCGATGGCGAGCTCACGATCGCGGACGAGCGCCGCGACCTCTGCCGCCACTGAGACACTCGACGATGCGATCGAGCCGCTGCTTGCCGCGATCATGTACGCGAGCCGCACGGCCAGCTCCCCTGCCCGCGGATCCGACGCCGATCGAATCGCTCGTTCGATGAGCTCGACGTGAGCGACTCCGGCAGTCCCATGGCCGTCGCTGGACCAAGGGCCGATTCCGTCGAGGACGACGGGATCGACTACGTACGCGTCGCCCCGGCGCAGCCGGCCAAGAAGTGCCCAACCGACGCGTTGCCGCGTCGATGCATCGAGGCGTGGATCATGGATCGCCAAGTCGACCAAACGGAACGGACTGCCAAGGCCAATTCGCGCGCGCTCGAGGTAGGTGATGCCGAGCGCGAGCGCGTCACCGCGCGGACCGCGTGGTGCCGCGTGCCGCGCGAGCACAATCGTCGAGTCGAAATACGCGGTCGCACGCGACAAGCGCGCTGCCGCGGCGTCGCTCATCACCGGCTTCGACCGGACCGAGCCGAGCAGCGCCACGAGGGCCAAGAGACTGGCCGTCGCCAAGAGAGAAAACCGTCGAACTACGTCCATCGATACTTTGTACCCGCTAAGGGATACGCGGTTGCCGAGGTTACCGACCTCTGATGTATCTTCGTGCCATGCAACATCGAATGCGAGGGGCATTCGCGTCCCTGCTTTTCATCTCGATTACACGCGCCGCCGTGGCGCAGCGACCCCGACTCCAAGTCGAGCCGCGACAGCCGGCGACGGGGTCCCTTACGCGATTGACGATCGATCGGCTGGCGGGCCACGCCGGCAACGGAAGCGACTCGATCGTACGCGTCACGGGCACGATGGCCGGCGAACCCCTCCACTTCCGTCTGCTGGATGGCGATCGAATGCAGGCGCTCGGCGCCATACCGATCGACGCCTCCGATTCCGTAGTCGCCCAGGTCGTCGTCGAGCGACAATCGGGCGCCCTCGACAGCATGAGACTGGCGCTCAAGTATCCGCATCAAGCGCCCCCGGCCGGGCAGTCGCGCGGGCGACCGGCTCGCGCAAGTCGCCTGAGAGTGGACCCGAAGTTCACGCGCCGTCTCGATTCGGCGACCGAGGCGCGCATCGAGCGGGAGAACGAGCTCGCTCGGACTGTCGGTCACCGAGCGCAGGACACGCCGCAACTCTGGACCGAGCCTTTCGCTCGCCCCCGTCAATCGCGCGTGACCAGCCGCTTCGGCACGGGGCGCGTCTTCAACGGCCGCGTGTCGAGTAGCCACCTCGGGATCGACTATCGCGGCTCCACCGGCGAACCGATCTACGCGGCTAACCGCGGCGTGGTGGCGCTGGTCGACAGCTTCTTCCTCGCCGGGAACGTGGTCTACATCGACCATGGCGACGGCATAGTGACCGGATACTTCCACATGAGCCTCCCCAAAGTGGCGGTGGGCGACACCGTTCAACGCGGCCAGGAGATCGGCCTCGTCGGCGCCACCGGCCGCGTCACCGCATCCCACCTGCATTGGAGCGCGCGCTTTGGAGCTTTGACAATCGATCCGGCTGATCTGTTGTCTCTGAAGCCGCCGTTTGTCGGTTCGGCGACCGCCGCCTCCGGCAGGCAGTAGCGGTCCTAGGCTACGACGGCGAGTCGAGATCGCTTCTCGACCTCGGCCCTTTCCACGCGATTCCGCCCAAGGGCCTTCGCGCGGTACATCGCCCGGTCCGCCTCGGCGATCACCACCGCCGGCGACGCACCACCGGTCGATCCGCTGACGCCGGCGCTGATCGTCACCACGTTCCCAGAGGGCGAGTCGGCGTGGGGAATGCGCAGGTCGAACACCGATTTGCGCATTCGCTCGGCGATCGTGTAAGCGTCCTCTAACGACGTCAGCGGAAGGAGAACGGCGAATTCCTCTCCGCCCATGCGGGCGATCCGGTCGCTCGTTCGCCGCAGCGACGCACGCAGCATCGCGGAAATGCGCCGGAGACAGTCATCGCCGATCTGATGACCATACCGGTCGTTGAACGCCTTGAAGGCGTCGACGTCGATCACGATCGCCGCGAACTGGTCCTCGCTCGAACAGAGCTCCTCGAGCTGTGTATCCAGCGCTCGGCGGTTCGCCAGACCGGTGAGCGGATCGCGCTGCGACAACTCCTGGAGCTGGCCGACGAGCGCCGCCAACCGGGCGCCCTGAATGCGACCAAGGACGCGCTGCAGATAGTGGCGGCGATACTCGCGCTCCAAGGTGTAGTTGGCCGTCAACGTGGCCGCCATCGTCACGATCGCCAGCGGCACGTTCCCCGGCACCGGCGTGTGCAACAGCGGTGGCGCTATCACTTGCACGGCGACGATCGCGAGACAAGCCGCCGTCGCGTACCAGAATCGAAGCCGAACGACGACGGTGATGAAGAGGAACACGATCGTCAGCGCCCCACGGCTTGCGCCGACCTCGCCCTGGTCCGCGACCACGATCAACAGGATGATGCTCGCCGGTGCGATGATGCTGGACAGCGTCATCAGCGTCTCTCTGATCGCCGGCCGGACGCCCCACCATATAGCGAACGTCACCGCCATGAGAATCGGGGTTACGACCCCGAGACGGATCACGTCTTCGCCGATCGCCCAAGGCGCCGCGGGACTCGGCGGCGCGATGAGCGCGTAGAACGCGCCGATGACTATCCAGAGCGTGCCGACGCCGACCAGGTGGCGACTCCGAGCGTTCTCAGTCTCGTACTCGAAGAGGCGCTCGAGACGGCTCGGGAAGTACATCCACGGGAAGCCGCCCGCAATCGTCGTCGTGACGTCTTCCTCGTATGCCTCGAGGTCGGCAACCGGGGCCGCTGCGGCACGGCGTGTCAAACGGAGCATATCAACTCAGACGGCGCCCGGTGTGTAGTGGTCACCGCAAAAACGAAAGCGCCCCGGGGTCGCCGGGGCGCTCCTTCCTTCTTGGTGCGTCAGATCACGCCTTACGATCGATACACTTCGTGTAGTTCGGATTGTTGGTCTCATCGACCGTCATCGGGAAGTTCACGTCACCCCCGTACGTCCCGCCCTTGAAGAACGTGCCGGCCGGGAATGTATCCGACCCGTCCTGGGCGCGGCCGTACAGGCGGATCAAGCGACGAAGGTCGCCGAGGCGCTGGCCGCGCGAGTAGGTCCAGAACGCCTTCTCGCGGAAGAAAAGGTTGACCGCATCCGCCTTGGTGGCCGGAGTGCCGAGCGTGCTCATGGCCGTCGTGTTGATCGCGCCAAGATTCTGCGGTGCCGTGCGAAGGGCGTTCAGGATCGTCATCATCCCCGCGAAATCACTCGCGTTGAGCTTCGCCTCCGCTTCGATCAAGCGTGCGTCGATGCCCGACCAGATCGGCGTCGGGTCCGTACGCGCCCACAGCGTCGTGAAGATGAAGTTGGTCGAGTTGTCGAAGCCGCGACCAGCCGGCGACGTGCCGAGCGTGGTTCCGGTAACCGGAATGCGCGGATCCTTCGCCGACGCGAACGGCAGCGAGTTCTTGATGATCCCGCTAACGTCGAAGCTGTCGCCGACCGTCCAGCGCTTGGCGCTCGTGTTCAACGACCAGATCTGATTGCTGCCCGACGTCAGTGAGAACGTCGCGAGCAACTGGAAGCTCGTCGGTACAGAGGCAACCGCCGCCGCCGCTTCGGTGAACTTGCCCTGCTCGATGAGGATCCGGCCTTTGAGTACGGCGGCCGCGTTGCGCACCGAGATGGAGAACGCGTCCGTCCCGCCACTCAGCGACACCGCCGAGTCGGCGTGTGCCGCGGCGACCGCGTAGACCTCGGCGTTCGTCGCCTGAGGCGGCGTTGGGTCCTCCGAGATCGGCGCGCCATTGCAGATCCACTCGGCGATGTACAGCTCCGCCGTCGCCATCACCATGTACATCTGACCGAGGTTGGCGGTCGGCGTCGGCGCGTAGGTCTTGAGCGCGTTGATCGCCTCGCGCGCGCTAGTGCGCGCGCGATACAGGTCGCGCACGATCGGCGTCCAGTTCGCATTGTTGTCCTGCACCTGGCGCTGATCGGTTTCGTTGCGCTGCGAGAAGGTGTCGCTCGACTTCCATTCATCGGTGATGAGGCCCGCGAACATCCACGGGCTGTCACCGGCGCCGGAGCCGGCCGTGATTTGACGGAGCCGGCTCAACGCACCGATCCGCAGCGCATCGGCGCCCGCCGCGGAGCTCGCGGCGGACGTGTCGATGATGGTGTTGATCGGTGCATCGAGCAGCGTTTGCTTCGGGTCGGTACACGCCGCGGCGACAATGGCAATGAGCGCGGCGGACCGTGCGTAATGATTATTGATTCTCATGACGTATGATCCTCGCGATCAAAAGCGGAGATTGAGGCGTACCGTGTAGTACTTCGCCGGCCCGGCCGTGAGCAGCGTGGACTGCGTGTCACCCTGACTGTAGTTCTGCTCCGGATCCGCCGCCGTCCACTTCGTCCAGACGTGGAGGTTACGAGCACCGAAGACGATCGACGCGTTCTGCGCGCGAGCTTTCGAGGCGATGCTCTGCGGCAGTGTGTACGTCGCCGTCAGCTCGCGGAAGCGCCAGAACCGGTAGTTCTCGAAGTAGCCGTATGTGGTAACGGGGTTCTTGTCACGCTCGGCCACCGCGCGCGCCTGCTTCCAGAGCTCAGGATGCAACGTCGAGGTCTCTGGGCACGACGTGGTCTGCTGGCAGAGGAAGCCCTCTTCGTTGTTCTGGAGGCTCGCCCCACCCTTGTAGTCGAAGAGCGCCGTGATGCGAAGCTTGCGACTGAATAGATCCCAGCCGCTCTGAACGGACGCCTCGTCGCGGGGCTGCGAGTATCCAATGAACTCGAAGCCGTCGCAAATGTTCGTGATGTTGTGGCCGGCGGCGTCCTTCATGAGACCCTTTGTCGAATCGACGCAGGCCGGACCACCGATCGACCGCACCGTGATTTCGTCGGGCGTGATGATGCCGTCGTTGTTCTTGTCGCCGTAGGTGTACGAGCGCTGCCAGTAGCCGTTGACCGGAAAGCCTTCGATCTGACGCGTGGTCGTGTTGATGATCGGCGGAATCGGATTGCCGCTTGCGTCAAGACCGAGCGACTTGAGCACGTTCGTGTTGTGCGAGCCGTTGAAGGTCAGGTCCCAGGCGAAGTTCCGGTTGTCGACGACCTGACCCGAAACCAGAAGCTCGTGGCCAGAGTTCTGCACTTTGCCAAGGTTCGCCTTTACCGTGCTCGAGGCCTGGCCCGTGCTCGGGGCAAGAACCTGATCGATCAGCGCGTCGCGGCTGACCTTGTTGTAGTAGGTGTACTCGACCGTCATCCGGCTTCCGAACCAGCGCGAATCGAAGCCGGTCTCGAGCTCCGTCGACTTCTCCGGCTTCAGGTTGGCGTTGCCCGGCAGGTTCGAGCGCTCACCGCTGATGTCCGAACCGCTGATGCTCGTCAACACCGTCGTCAGCGTGCGTAACGCGTCGGTCTGCCCCGGCTGCACGCCCGACGATCCCCAAGCCGTGCGGAAACGCAGGTTGTTCAGCATCGAGATCGCTGGGAAGAAGCTCTCGTCCGACACGACCCATGACATCTGTGCCTTCGGGTAGACGACGCGCTGGAAGTTCGTTCCGAACGCGCTGTTCTGGTCCGTGCGAGCGCCGACGGTGAAGAACATGCGATCGCGCCACGACGCCTGCTCTTCGGCGAAGAGACCGAGCGTCTTCGACAGGACGACAGCGTTCGTGATCGACGGCGTCGTGCCCTGCCCCGGCGTCTGTGCACCCGGTGGGAGAATCGAGCCGGTCGACGTCGTACGATCCAACTGATAGTTGTTGTACTGCGCGCCGACGCTCGTCTTGAACCCGAGCGAATTTCTTGCCTGCCACGTTCCATCTCCGCCAAGGCTCGCCGAGAAGTTCCGGGTGTTGGCACGGCTATCCTGAGCGGAGCCGAGACGGTTGGTTCCGAAGTCAGCGCACTGCTGGAATCGGCAAAGGTTTGTACCGACACGATCCGTCAGATCGAGGCCCAGATCGCCGCGGGCCGCAAGCCAGCTAAACGGACGCCAGTTGCCGTTACCGCTCCCAATGAAACGCTGGATGCCTTCTTGGGTCGTGTTCTGGAACATTTCAGCAGGCGTGAAGCCTGCCCACCCCATCAGGGACTGGCCGAGCGACCCGACACCAGTGTAGCCCGGTCCCTTCGTGTAGCCAGGGCCCGTCTCACCGTTGTACCAGAAGCTGTTGACGTTGTTATCGACCTGCGGCAGACGCTGATCCTGCTTGATGAAGCCCGTCTGTAGGGAGAGATCGAGCTGCGGAGTCGGCGTCGCGCTCAGGTTCAAGCGAGCGGTCGACTTCTGCAGCGCCTCGGGCCAGAGCCATTCGCCGCGCAGCGGAGTCTTGAGCGCCGCGAGCTGGTTCTGCGATGCCGTCGGCATGCGGATGGGGCCATTCTCGTTTTCGATGTTGCCGCTGGCGAAATAGCGGATCTGATCGATGCCGCCGCTCAACTGGCCGCCCCACTCGTTACGATAGCCGTCGTGGATCGGCGTCACGCTGTCCGTCGTCCACATGTTGAGGCTCGTGGCGCTATCCAGAATGCACAAGGCCCCGGTGCTGCTCGCGGCTACTGAGAGTTCTCTCAACACGCACTTGCGCTGCGTGGTCGAGCCGGGCGAGTGGCCGAGGATCGCGTACTGGGCGGGATAGTTGTTCTTATCCTGCACCAGACCCTGTTCGCCGAAGAAATTCCACTTCGGCGCGCCGGCGCGGCCCTTCTTCGTCGTGATCAGAATGACGCCGTTCGCGCCCGCCGTTCCGTACAGCGTGGCCGCCGACGGACCCTTCACGATCTCGATGTTCTCGATGTCCTCGGGATTGATATCGTTCACTCGGCTCGGACCCGTACCGCCGACGCTGATGCTCGTGTTCGCGCCGCCGGAGGCGTTGTCGCTCGTCATGCGAATGCCGTCGATGATGTAGATCGGATCATTCGACAACGACAGCGATGCGGTGCCGCGCACGCGAACGCGCGAGCCGGCGCCCGTCATGTTCGACGGAAGCACCTGTACGCCCGGCGCCTTCGCCACGAGCAGGTCACCCATGTTCATGACCGGCGAGTTGGCGAGCAGCTTGTTGGCGTCGAGGTTCGTTACGGAGTTTCCGAGCTCGGTGCGGCGCTGTTGGCCGGTCGCGGTCGTCACGACTTCCTCGAGCTGTACGATGCTCTGCGACATCGCGAAGTCGAGCGTCGCCGTTTCGCCGGAGACCGTGCGGACCGACTTCTTCTGCTCCTGGAATCCGACGCGGATCACGCGGATCTCCGCGGTTCCGGGCGGAACGTTACGAACCGTGTACTTGCCGTCTTGTCCTGACGTCGTGAAGAGAGACGTCCCGAGAACAATGATGCGGGCTTCTTGAATCGGTTGCCCTGCGCCGGTCTCGGTGACTCGTCCTGTTACGGTGGCCCCTTGGGCGGCGAGTGGAGCTGCCGCGAAAATGCTGAGGCCGGCGACGGAGAGGGTACGTGCCCAACGTGGAATCGGTACGCGTCGCATGATCAACTTCCTTTGCCGGAGGAGAATGGAAGGGAGCGACTACGGCGGACATGGCCGTAAAGCCATGTGTGTCAAACCGATGGATAAACCCGCGGTTGACGTGGGACGTCACATGACCGGTATGATCGGGCCCCAAACGTTTACCAGATCGTGAACCAGTCGAGTTTCGTCGCGCGAAAGCCTATACCCTGCGTCGAAACACCGCAAGAAGCGCCTGCCCGACAACCCGCCTGCTTCGAGCTGTCAGTCGCCGGCGAAATGCGAATCAGCGTCCGAAGCCGACTCCATCATCGCGGCCAGTTGCGCCACATCCACCATCGGCGCTGAGAGATCGAGGGTGAGTTGCTGTACGGGAATGAAGGACCGGCGGTGGTGCGGCGTCACGCCGTGGTCGGCGAGCCCCTGCATGTGCGCAAGCGTGCAGTATCCGACGTTCCTGTCCCAGCGGTAGTCCGGGTAGCGTCCGGCGAGCGATCGCATCACCCGATCGCGAGTCACTTTGGCGAGAATCGACGCGCAGGCGATGCTGTAACACAGGTCGTCGCCGTCGACGATCGCGGTGTGTGGCACCTCGAGCGTGCGAAACGGCTTGCCGTCGACGAGCACGTGATTCGGCGGCACGCGTAGACGGCCGAGTGCCCGGCGCATGGCGATCACCGTCGCCTGGTAGATGTTGACGCGATCGATCTCGCGAACAGAGGCGGCGCCGATGCCGTAGCACACGGCGCGCTCGCGAATCTTGGGCGCGAGCCGGTTGCGCTGATCGGCGCTCAGGCGCTTCGAGTCGTCGACGCCCGGAATCGCGCGTGCGTCGGGCGGCATGATGACCGCGCATGCGACAACGGGACCCGCCAGAGGGCCCCGTCCGACTTCGTCAACGCCAGCAATGAGGGGCCCGACCACTTTCCGAAGCTCACGCTCGATCGGCTTCCACCGATCTCGAGCCATCGCTCGGGCCTCGCCGCGCGACAGTTACTCGTTCGCGGTTCCGGTCTCGGGCACGGCGACCCGCGTCTTCTTCTCGCGGATGCGCGTGGCCTTACCGGTGAGGTTGCGCAGGTAGTAGAGCTTGGCGCGGCGAACGCGTCCGCGACGCACGACGACAACCTCGGCCAGCATCGGGCTGTGCACGGGGAAGATGCGCTCGACGCCGACACCGTTAGAGATCTTGCGGACGGTGAACGTCTCGCTGACGCCGGCACCACGACGGGCAATGCATACGCCCTCGAAGGCCTGGATACGCTCTTTCTCGCCTTCCTTCACCCGCACGTTCACTCGCAGCGTGTCGCCCGGACGGAATGGAGGAACGTTCCGGAGCCACTCTTTCTGCGTTTCGATGAAGGCATGCATATGACGCTCGGGGCTAAGGGCCCTGTTGATCGGTTCTGGTAGAGACTTGGGATACTAAGCTGTTGTGGCCGCGAAAGCTAGGGAACATCCCTTTTCCCGCTGAGCCGCCGCGCCTCGGCCTCTTTCCATTCGGCGACCTTCTTGTGATCGCCGGATAACAGCACTTCCGGCACGGTGAGCCCACGGAACTCCGGCGGCCTGGTATAGCTCGGAGCGCTCAGGCCGCGGTCGAAAAAAGAGTCGGTGCGGGCGCTCTCAAGGTCGGACATCGCGCCCGGAAGCAACCGCACAGTCGCGTCGATGACCGCGAGGGCGGCGGGTTCACCTCCCGTGAGCACGAAGTCGCCAAGCGACAACTCCTCGGTAGCGAGATGATCGGCGACCCGCTGGTCGACGTCCTTGTAGTGGCCGCAGAGCAGCGTGAGGTCGGCACCTTGGGCATATCGAATCGCGTCGCTCTGGGCAAAGCGCTTTCCACGCGCCGACATCAGCACGATCGGTCCGGTCGTGCTCAGCGACTCGACGGCCTCGAAAAACGGCCCCGGCTTCATCACCATGCCCGGACCGCCCCCGTACGGGTAGTCGTCGACGGTGCGATGCCGATCGTGCGTGAAGTCGCGGAGGTCCAACACGCGGTATTCGACCGCGCCGGCATCGCGAGCGCGGGCCGGAATGCTCAGGCCGAGCGGCGTCGTGAAAAAATCCGGAAAGATCGTGATGACGTTGATGCGGAGCGGCCGGGCGACCGGCGACTCCGATTCCGTGGGCGGCGCGTCAGTCATCGAGCAGTCCCGCCGGTGGATCGATGCGGATGACGCGGGCGTCGCGATCGACCGACGTGACGAAACGGTCGTACGGAACGAGCACGGTGCCTTGGCCGCGGCGCACGTCGAGGGTCAGACCCTGGGGAAGCTCGTACAGCTGTTCGACCGTGCCGACCGCCTCTCCCGACTCGAGCTCGACGCGCATGCCGAGCAGGTCGTGCACGTACACCTCGTCCTCGCCAAGCGGCTCGAGCTCAGAAGCGGGAACGAGCAGATATCGATCGCGCCAGGTATCGGCGATCGCGCGATCGTCGATCTCGCCGAAGTGGACGATGAAACCGCCCTTGAACGGCTGGGCCGACATGACGGTCAGTTCGCGACGGTCCTTCGCCGGATCGCCGCTCACCGTGCCGGCGACGAGCTTTCGTCCTCGCGCGAACACGCCATCGGGATCATCGGTCATTGCTTCGACGACGAGGTCGCCGCGTATGCCGTGCGACTTGCGCACCCGTCCAACAATGACCAGGTCGTCGTTAGCCACGGATATGAATCAAACGGCCGCCGTAATGACCAAAAGTGAAGTGGGGTCTGACCCTATTTCAAAAACTCTAAATGGGGTCTGACCCCATTTCGCTAGCGATCGCGAGTCCACAACAGCAACGTGCCGCAGCCCGTGCCGGTCGTGTTGAACTGCACCGGCAGGCTCGCACCACCGGGGTAGTACTCGATGCCGCCGTACTCGATGGCGCCCATGTGGCCGAAGTCCGGCGGCGGCGGGTGCTGGCGATCCGAAGGTCCGTCCCACGGGCCATTCCAGATCCGGACGCCATCCATGTAGACCGTGACGAAGCATTGATTGGGGCTGCCCGCAGGTTTCTTTCGAAAGACCGGTCCGCCGTCGCCAACGGTCCGCCCCGACGCGAGGTACACGGCCGATCCAATGAACACCTGCGACACACCAGGAATGCGACCGGAGATCACACCGGCCATCTGCCGCGCATCGCTGTCGCGGAGAATGTTCTCCGTGACGAAGTAGCCGCCCTGCCCCGCATGCCGTCGCTCTTCCATGCCGGCGAGTCCCGGCGACCGCCGACGCTCGCCGGCAGTCGTTGTCCTCACGGTGTCGAGGGCCACGACCACCGGAGCGAGAATGAATTCGCGCTCCGTCACCACGTTCGCCTCGATCTGGATGGTGTCAGTGACCGGAGTAAATCCCACGGCCCGCAGCGTCACCGCGTACCGACCCGCGGGAACCGAGGCGATCCCGAATTCGCCGAGATAGTTGCTCGTGACGATGCGATTGATCTGCGGCAATCGAATCTCGACGCCGCCGATCATGTGGCCCGCGGAGTCGCGCGCGACCGTGCCCGCGAGTGAGCCGTTTTGCGCCCGAACGGAAGCGGCCGCCGCCAACGTGGCGACGGCCGCGAACACGCGCGCGGACGGAAATGCGGACCGGCCAATCGGCGCGAACCGCATCACGTCCTCATATCACGTTTCCGCGGAGCTCACCGGCACGGCCGTCGCCGTGAGCTTACGACCGAGGCGAGCCTCGTGCCGCGTCTTCAACACGCCGGCGCGACGAAGGAGCGACCGGACCGTATCGGTCGGCTGCGCGCCGCTGTCGAGCCAGTAGTTCACCCGCTCGGTCTCGAGGTTGAGCGCCTGCTCACCCTGACGAGGATTGTACTGCCCGATGACCTCGATGAACTTCCCGTCGCGCGGGCTACGCGAATCGGCGATGACGATACGGTACGACGGCTGCTTTTTCCGGCCGGTGCGCCGGAGACGAATCTTGACGGCCAATGGAGAATCCTCGATCAGGGTTGCCGAACCAACCCGGGCTCCTCGCGCACTAATCAACCGACTAGCCGCACCCGGTCTTTCTCGGTCTCAGGTCCCGGGTCTCCGGTCTCAGGTGCAACAGCGATTGCGCCGTTTCCACCTGAGACCTGGGACCAGAGACCCGAGACCTAAAGTCTCTCACCGCATACCAAACATATTAGGCCTGAACTTCCCCCCCCCACCACCCATCCCTGACGCCTTCTTCATCATCTTCTGCATCTCCCGGAACTGCTCGAGCAGCCGATTCACTTCGCTGATCGGGCGGCCGGAGCCTTTGGCGACGCGGGCGCGGCGTGAGCCGTTCATCATCTCCGGCTTCTTGCGCTCTTCGTGCGTCATCGAGAGCACGATCGCTTCGAGGTGACGTAGCCGCTTGGGGTCGGTCGCTTTTACCTGCTTGAGCATCTTCGTGTTCACGCCGGGAAGCATCTTGAGGATGCCTTCCAGCGGACCGAGACGCTCGATCTGCTTCATCGCGGCAAGGAAGTCGGTGAGATCCATCCCCTCCTTCCGCACTTTCTTCTCGAGGCGCTTTGCTTCCTCGGCGTCGAACGCGGTCTGCGCCTTCTCGACGAGGCTGACGATGTCGCCCTGCTGGAGAATGCGGCCGGCCATGCGCTCCGGATAGAACTCCTCGAGCGCGTCGACCTTCTCACCGACGCCGATGTACTTGATCGGCTTCTTCGTGACGCCGTAGATCGAGAGCGCGGCGCCGCCGCGTGCGTCGCCGTCCATCTTCGTGAGGACGACGCCCGTCACGTGAAGCCGCTGGTCGAAGCCCTGCGCGATTTTCACCGCGTCCTGACCGGTCATGCCGTCGGCGACCAACAGGATCTCGTCCGGATGGATCGCGGCCTTGAGATGCTCCAGCTCGGCCATCATCTCGTCGTCGATCTGGAGACGGCCGGCGGTATCGACGATGACGACGCGGTCGCGCGCACGCCGCGCCTGCTCGATGCCCGCCTTGGCGATGCGCACGACGTCCTGCGTCCCACGCTCGGCGTAGACGGGGATGTCGAGTTGCTGGCCAAGCGTCTCGAGCTGGTCGATCGCGGCAGGACGATAGACGTCTGCGGCAATGAGGCGCGTCGGGCGGCTCTCGCTCTTGAGCTTGCGAGCGAGCTTCGCGGCGGTCGTCGTCTTACCCGAACCCTGGAGGCCGACCATCATGACGATCGTCGGCGGAACCGAGCTGAGCTTGAGACCCTCACGCTGCTCGCCGAGCATCGCGGTGAGCTCGTCGTAGACGATCTTGACGAGCTGCTGGCCCGGCGAGACGGTGCGAAGCTGCGCGACGCCGACGGCTTTCTTCTCGACACGTTCGAGGAACTCACGCGTCAGCTGGAAGTTGACGTCGGCCTCGAGCAGAACGCGACGGACCTCGCGAAGCCCCTCTTTGATGTCGGCTTCGGTGAGGATGCCGCGGCCGCGGAGCCGCGCGAACGTTGCTTCGAGTTTCTCGGAAAGCTCGTCGAACATAGACCTGGAAAAATAGTCGGGTGCGTAGGCGGGAACAAGTTTCCGGTGGTTGGTAATCCGATATCGGTGTTATACTTACGCCCGAAGGTCTC
>Ga0207674_10003110_pt1 | contig 20480 bp, 21 predicted proteins | sample KBSCornC72_FD_184303 | JGI IMG/M metagenome (GOLD analysis project Ga0207674, IMG submission 184303) | Corn rhizosphere microbial communities from Kellogg Biological Station, Michigan, USA - KBS Corn C7-2 (SPAdes) (version 2) | ecosystem: Host-associated > Plants > Roots > Rhizosphere > Soil ...
TCGCCAATCTCCGGCAGGACAATAGGAAGATGAGCGTGCCGTGGCCAATCGAAATAGAGCCAAACCATATTTGTCGAATCGAGCGACTGATCAAAATGGAAGGCAACGGAACGAGGAAAGCCCCTGGAGCTGAGTTCAACCACTTCAGCGACAAATCCTTTTGAAGCAATGCGGTCTCCGACATGCCAAACTCTTCCGCCGAAGAGGTAATCGTTTCCAGCTTTGAGAGCGTAAGCAAGATGAATGGGGCCAAGGTCAGGGCAATCAAAGAGGTCTGTGCTTTTCGAAGTGAGAAGAAGAGTTCGATCGTCGGGGCGGGTTACAATTAAGCCGCCAAGGCCGGGCGCAAGTGTTCGCATGCTGTTAGGCAAGGGTTGACCGCGATAGGCACGATCAAAAGGCACGACGACTGGAGATTCGGCGGGATCGTTTACGATAATGATGTCGCGGTCGCCAATTTCCGACTCGAAAGCGCACAGCTTTTCCCAGGCTTGCGGAACGTAGGGGCTGACCGCGGCCAGACCGACCCGGGCGGCGATTGCGCCGAACACATGGGCAAGCACCAGCCAGGAGGCAACAACCCATGACATCGTTCGAGCCGCAAACGGCAGCGCCAATCGGCGTTCTCGTGATGCGAAGCATTGAAGGAATGAGGCGATAAGCCCGAACGCACCGACCGCAACGAACCCAAGATTTTTGCTCAGCGGGACGACAGTCGCGGCAGGGACAAGTGCAAGAAGCATCACCGCTCCCCAATATCGCGCGACTTTATCCCGACGAACGATCGGCAGAAAAACGAAGGCGCAAACCAGACTGAATGCCGCGAAGAAAATCGCGAATATTGTTCGCATTTCGGGGCTGAGTCCGAAATCGAGCTCTGGAGGAATGCCCGTCAGTTGACCGCCAAGCAAACCGTTCACTCGGGGCAACAGATTCCTGAGGAAACGTAAAGGATTGTAGCCAGGATCGATGTAGCCGACGAAATGTCTTACGCCTGAGCCACGCAACACGTAAATGGATCGCCAGGCAACCATTACGATGGCCGCGGGAACGAGAGTGGCCAGGCGGGACTTCCACCGCCCGGATTCAAGGACGAGAGCATATGCGAAAAGGAATGCAAGCGTTGAAGCCCCGCCTTCATTCGCCAACAAAGAGAGCAAAAGAGAAAGTGCCGAGAGAAACATGAACCTTTTGGAATGAGCAACTCGCCAGCGGTGATGGGTATAAAGGCAGGTCAGGCCAAACGTCAGTGCGATGACAAAACCGCGATTGGCAACGTACGCAACGGGACCGTAATTGTCTTTGTCGAAGAGGAAGAGCAACGCGGCAAGTCCAGCTGTTAAAGCGGGCTCCGTCGGCGGCGCGGTGAGGACATCGTGTCCCGCCCGACTTAGCTTACGGTAACAAATTGCCGCAAGGAATACGGCGGCCGCGTACCAAAAAATATTATGTGCATGCATCAAAGCCGGCGTATTGGGGAACAAACGGTAATCCAACCAATGCGTGAACGCAGTGAGCGGACGCCATAGTGCGGCGCCCCAGGAAGGCAGCATCCACCAGGGAGCTATGCCATAGTCGCGTGCGTAAGCGATAGCCTCTGGTCGGCCCATATAGTCGAAGAGGTGCGAGACAACAGAGCGTAGCTCTCCCGAGTTTGGCGGCACGAATCCTGTGTCCGCGAGGTGTGGCGGGAGGGCAGCGACCTTAAATTGGGCCGAGCGCTGGACAAGATCGTCGCCGAATAAACCCACTTTGAGAGCAGGCAACATGGAGATTACGGCAAGCAGTGCGAGGATGAATGGCGATTGGCGAAGGGCCAGCGGTCGCGCACAGACTTTAACGAGCCTTGTTATCAAGTGTTAAGAACAGACAAGGCAAACGGGAGGAGAATCACGGCAATTCTGGAACCGAGATTCGTTCGAGGCGATTGGAATTACGCTGGGGTGATGACGCTCTCTGAAATGCGGGACTCGTTAGCCTCCAGAGATCTTCACGACCTTGCGGGTGACGGCCCCGCGACGCAGGTCGGGCATGACTACTTGTTGAAGGGCGGTTTCCTTCGCTTTTTTCCGCGAATCGGCTTCGACTGACTCTTGTTTCTCGGCCGCGGCCGTAAAGCGGACAGTCACAGTGAATCTTTTGGGCGGCTTTGCGGTCGGTCGAGGTTGTGGTTTTTGTCGCTCCGGCTGGGGCTGCCACTCGACGGGTGGGGTTTTTCTGGCTTTAGGAAGTTTCTGGGCAATGGGCTTGATAATCCGGCCAACAGGGCGTGCCGTTTCAATCAAATCATATTTAATTCCCACAATTCGCCGATCCTTAAACTCATTCAAGGGTTTGGGGAAAACCAGGTAGGAGACGTTCTTTTCGCGCAGAAAACCGACTATTCCGAAGTCCCTGGCCGAACTCACCGTTTCCTGCTTGATGGTCATGACGCGATTTTGCTGAACTGCTGTCATGAAGGGCTTGTCACGTTCTGGCTTCGCCCACAAGGATACCACTTCGGGTTTGCCAGATTGCTCCACCACCTTTGCGAACCGTGCAGTTCCAGTCTCGGAAACCTTCATTCACTTGCTCTCGCCTCGCAATCCTGGGGATGTCAGGCATCTATATCGCAGCCGACACTGGCACGTCGCGTTTCCGTTTCAGGAGTCCGCGATAGGTGCCGGCTGTTATTAACCCGAAAACGATGTGGGTTACAATTACCGAGAATTCCGCCCCACGCAGCCACGGCCAGAAGGCTGAAACGACCCCAAAATTCACAACATAGAGGACCAAACCCGCTAAGGCCCCCGTGAAAAAGGCTTTTCGCCAGCGCAAGGTCGCTACGATGCGCGAAATGATGAGTCCATAGACGAGAGAAGCGGCCAAATGCAGCGTCCAAACGAGCAATAGAGGCATTTCCATGGGGCCAGGCACGGTTCGACCCATGATTACGGGGGAGAAAAAGGTCAGTGACTCCCATGGACTTCCGTGAGGGACGATTAGAAGAATGGCACCCGCCATGAAACCTGCCCCAAGTGCCGGGCCGATGTGAAACCGCGTTGGTTCTTCGGGTTCAAGCAGATGGGGGGATTCATAACTCTTGATCATATTGTCAATATAGGACTTGGAAAGCTGGAGGCAATTGGGGCACCTCCCTCCTTGGCCCGAATGATACCACAATAGGTTGTGGTTTAACGCTAGTCTTATGCCATATGGCATGAAAATAATTTATTTTAATACTTGCAAGTTCAGGCTCATTGTGGCGCAGTAAAGCCCATCGAAGTCCATGTAGGACAAGATCTTCAAGCGACAGGAATTCTCAGGGCGTTCGTTTGCAAAATTGAGATTATTGAAGAATAATATACTGTGTGTGTGCGTCAGTCTTCCGTTGATTGCAATCCTCACGTGTTCGGCACGTATTTCCAGTTATGGAAAGGCCGGACGGTAGTTTTGTAGATCGATGATTTGCAGGATTTTGTGAACGCAAAGCGACGACGTGCGTCTGATATACTTATGCTGAACAGGAAAGACCAGAAGGCGGCTAACGGCTCCAATCACCATACGAATGGTCATCAAAGGAGAGATGCAGCCAAAGCACGGCAGGGTCGCCGGCGATTTATCATTTCACCCAAAGCTGCGGCGCAGCAATTGTCCGCCCCTCCACCACCTCGTCCCACACGTGGTCGTCCGCCAAAAACTGATTCGGCAGCGCATGGCAAAGCGGTGCCCGCTCCGGTGCCAGCGGTTCCCGGAACTGGCACGCCCGGTCAGGCATTGGATTTGACCGAGACGATTAAGACCCTGCTGCATCTTGCGCACGAGCACGGTCATGTCACGTACGACGATATTAATGACATTCTGCCCGAAGGTCTTTCGCCAGAGGATTTGGACGAGCTTTATACCAAGCTGCGCAATCTCGACGTAGAAATTGTTGACCACGCTGAAGTTGAGCGCGCGAAACCGGCCGAGCCAGAGGAAGAGGAAGATTCCCGCCTGGAGGTGCTGGACGATCCTGTCCGCATGTACATGAATCAGATGGGCAAGGTACCCCTCTTGACACGCGAGCAGGAAGTGGAGATTTGCAAGAAAATCGAAGAGGCCGAATCCGATATGAAACGATTGGTCTATTCGCTCGGTTTCACTGCCAAAGAGCACATTGCCATTGCGGAAAAATTGCTTTCGGAACCGCCGAAAGAGCGCTTTGACCGGGTAGTCGTGGACAAAAAGGTCGCGAATCGCGAAGGACATCTCCGCGACTTGCGACAACTCATCAAAAAGGTGCGTGTGCTGGATGCGCAGGTGGACGAGAAGTACATGGCCTGCCAAAAATTGGCGACGGTTGGCCGTCGCGAAAAGGCTCGTGTGGCATTGCAGAAAATGGACAAGAAGCTTCAGGACACGTTCCCGAAGTTCTTCTACAAGCAGAAAGTGCTTGAAGACATGATTGTCGTTGCGGGCAACGTTCACGAGAAATTCAAGGCGAGCCTGCGTCATGTGCAGGAACTCGAATCCCGGCGCAAGTCTTCCGAGCAGCAGGCTGCGTTGCACAGCGAGCGCACGAAGATTCGAGCCCTCGAACAGTTCGTGCGAATGTCGCAGGAAGAGTTTTTCAAAACGTTCGATGACTTGAAACGTGCAGCCGACCGCGCGCATCAGGCAAAGACGCATATGGCTGAGGCTAACCTGCGTCTGGTCGTTTCGGTGGCCAAGAAATACACGAATCGTGGTCAGTCGTTCCTTGACCTGATCCAGGAAGGCAACATCGGCCTGATGAAAGGTGTCGAGAAATTTGAATATCGCCGGGGCTACAAGTTCTCGACGTACGCCATTTGGTGGATTCGCCAGGCGATTACGCGTTCGATTGCCGATCAGGCCCGGACCATTCGTATCCCGGTCCACATGATCGAAATCATGAACAAGCTCTGGCGCGCGCAGAAACAGCTCACCCAGGAACTTGGCCGGGAGCCAACTCCGGAAGAAATTGCGGACGAAATGCACATGCCGGTGGCGCGAATCAACGCGTTGCTCAAGATGGCTCAGCAACCGGTCTCGCTTCATGCGCCAGTTGGTGATGACGGCGATGTCAGTGTCGGCGATTTCATCGAAGATAAGAGTGCCGAAAATCCTTCGGATGTTACCAGCTACAGCCTGCTCAAAGAGAAACTTGGCGACGTGTTGACAAGCCTCACCGAACGCGAGAGGCGCATTCTCGAAATGCGATTTGGTCTCGTGGATGGTTACGAACGTACGCTGGAAGAAATCGGGAAGATGTACAACGTCACGCGCGAACGGATTCGCCAAATCGAGGCGAAAGCGTTGCGCAAGTTGCGTCACCCGACACGTGTCCGCCACCTGCAAGGCTTCCTCGATACGGAAGAAGAGGCAGCGTAGCGCTTGCATTATGAGCACACTGGCCGAAATCCAAGATGCGATCAGCCAGTTGTCCGACCGCGAGCAGGCTGCTTTGGCAGCCTGGCTGGATTCCCGACGAAGTGCGTCCTTGTATCTTCAAGATGAAGAATCGCTGCTTCGTTCGCTTGACGAGGCGACTCGCGACATTAATGCCGGCAAAGGCATTCCTATAGATGAGGTGCGCAGAAAAGTCGCTTCATGGGTTGCAAAATAATCTTTGCGCCCCAAGCGATTGCTGATCTCGGTGAAATTGTCGCTTATATTGCAAAAGACGACTCTGAAGCCGCAAAGCGTCTCGGCTTGGCGCTGATTAATCGGGTGGCGATATTAGAGAATTTTCCTCTTATTGGGGCTGCTTATCCCAAACGAGACGGCGTGCGGAAACTCGTCTCCAAGCCTTTCCTTATTTTCTATCGCGCCCATCCTGGTGAAGGACGAGTGGACATCTTACGCTATTGGCACGGGGCGCAAGAGAAACCTTCGTTCTACGACTGAGGGGCCTATTTACTAGCCGTTACCTATTCCTCCCACCAAAATTCGCTCAACCAGTAAGGCATTTCGGTAAACTCGCCGTGAGCTAACGGCGTGTCGCGGCGTTCATCTATCGTCTTTGGAACGGGATGCTCATTCCATTGATAACTGAGTGAACGCATTTGATTGGCGCCTCCAAAGCCAACCGAAAAGGCGCGGAAATGAAGACGATTCGTCAGCGAACCGGAGCTATCGTTTTCATAGAAGCGCTGCAACATTGACTCGCCCGTCGGGGATGTGCGGAACAAATTTCGCCAACGGCCCAGCGTCCGTTCCTGTTCAGTCACAGGATTCGTCAGGAAATTATCCAACCACATCAGCAAACTGCCTCGATGCACGAGGTCGCCTGCAATCAAATACCATTCGCCGGCTTCGGCAACCGGATGAAGACTGAGGCTGTAAAACTGCGTGTTCGTATGCTCGCGCATATAAGGTAATACGGACGTCGAAAAATCTTCAATTGAACAAGCGGCGCCCAAATAGACGATATTGGCAAAATCGATCTTTGTGTCACGGGCAACCCGATTCAAAATGATCGTTCCCATACTGTGCCCGACGACAGTGATCTGAGAAGCAGCGCCGTTGGTCGATTGAAAATTGCGCAACAATTCGAAGAAGGCCGGCAATCCAGCAGCAGCATAGCGTTTCGTTTGGCGCACTTTACGTCGTTGCTTCGGCGGCTTTTTGCCGGCGTTCTGAGCAACTGAATTGGAGGCCGGAGCCGTTAAAGTTTCTGCGATTTGTATGCGTTCGCTCTGGTCCATTTTTCCCGGATAAACAGTTTGAGTTCGCCGCGACATGTTATCCCAGGCGCCTTTGCCCAACCCATCAATGAGCGCGGCAAAGATGTATTTTACTGGAAAGGTCGCGTTGTATGAGACATCGCGTACCAAGCGATCGTACCATCGCGCATAATCGTCTTCGATGCGAACATGGTAACCCTTCTTAACCGCTTCCTGATAGTCCTTGACGGGAGCACCTCCATCCTGTTTTCGCGCGGGCGTGATCGTCTCGGTATCAGACCGTGTATTGTTCGCAATCACCATTGGAAGACGAGTCACTGCTCGTCCAAGATCGCCGACGAGCATAAATGGAACCGTCAGCAAGCTATACGTTTTTTCGAGTTTCGTTTCCATTTTGATCCCCTGCCGAACCCAAAGCAGATGTTCGACGTACGTGCTGCCCCAACCGGTAGGCCAGACAACGAAAACCGGGTAATAATTCGTCTTCGCGAATGCATAGTCATCCAGGTAGTGCTTCAAGCCGACGTCGCGATCGTTCATTCCTCCATGAACGAAGACCAGGATGTTCGTCTTATCGCTTTCCTTGAAACCCGCCCATATTGTCTCCGCCAAATAATTCGTGACGGATTCCTGGTCCCTTATCAATGCATGTCCATGTCGAGGACGCAAATCGTAAAGCAAACCGTCTGAATTTACTTCGATGACATGGAATTGTTCTATGGCCTGCAGCTCGGCGCGGCTTGTCTTGTTTGGTCTCTCTCGTTGCGAAGATCGAGGCATTGAACTGCAACCAGCAACCAGACAAAGCGCAAGAGCGCCAACCATGCCGCCATGCAGCCTCAGCTTTATCCTCATTGCCTGCGCTCCTTATAGCGACGGGAACATAGCGCGCAAGCTGAATAATGGCCGAGCATCGCCCAAGCCAGTCGTCGCGCCAACTATTTCCTGGCTGCCGTTGTTGACGGTTTCGACTGAGGTGCAGAGTCGGTAGCCTCTACATGTCGATTTGTGACCGCAAGGAAGCCCAACAGGCACAATCCCAGAATGAGCCCTGATAAGCTGACGTAGAAAAGCTTGACCGGAGGAGCAAAGCGATAATCGACTGTATGCGAGCCGGGCGCGAGTTGCACGCCGCGCATGATGTAGTTGCAATGCAGCAGCGTGGTGGGTTTTCCATCCACAGTGACTTTCCAGTTCGGTTCGTATTTATCGTCGAGCAGAAGTACCGATGGCGTCGCCGCGTTGGCCTTAAGAACAATGTGATTTGGATCGTAACTGGCGTATTCCACCGTCCCGGCATTCTCGTTAGTGGCCGTCGCGCCTGAAGGAGCAGGGATTTGTTCGCTGACAAGGACCAGCTTCGCGGGATCAAAGCTCTCGCTGGTGATTCGCTTGAGAGTCGCGTCGGCGTTTGTGCTGATCTCCCAATTCGAATAAAGCTTTGTGCGAGGCAATGCGCCGGTGAATTCGAAAACGGCAAATGTCCCATTGGTCGACTCCGTAGCCGTCAATTCTTCCAGCTTCGTTGGATTCGAAATGCCCGGCTTTGGGCCAAGATTGAATTCCTGAGCGATTCGAAATCGATGCTGAACAGGGTCGAAGAACCCGTTCAGAAAATTCAGCCAACCTGCCGTTCCGAGCAGAAATCTGGTATTGGTCAATTCCCAGCGGCGGGTAGTCAATCGCGCAAGATCGGTGATATATCGTTTGAAATCTTCGTTGCTTTTCGGCGGTGCGGGCTGGAACGCCAGTTCGAAGGCATTGAGATCCTCGGGTGTCCGAGGCATTTGAACAACATCCAAAGATTGAATGTTGTAATATAGAAATGTCTGCTGGGCCCATTCAATACTGTAAACTTGTTGAAAATATCGTTCCGCACCTTCCAATTGATCATTGATACGAAATGATTGCGAAAACCACCCTGCAATAAACCAACGGGGAAGACTTGCGACTCGGTGTTCATAGGGTTTTTCGCGCAAAAAATCCAGGACGGCGTTTGACTCGTATTTGCGCGCGTAATCCCAAACAATTATCCAGGGTTGATTCGCTCGGACCAAATCGCCAACCAAAAGAATGCCGAGCAGCATCGCGCCGAGCTTGGCTCGTCTGCCACCAAACCAACCGCTCAACACCACGGTCATCAAAGCAGTGGCCAGCGCGAAAAACAGAATAAACCATCCAACTTCGCGAATACTGAAGCCCGCACTTAGTTTTGCCATTTCTGCCGGGAATCCAACCATCTCGATATAGGACTCGAGACTTTGGCGAGAGGATGCGTACATCAGCCAGCCAATTGCACACAGGGCAAGAGCAATTCCGCAACCGATTGCCCATTTGCGATCGAATCCCGACACTTTGGCCCACCAATTCTTAAGGTGATCCGTGAAGGAGGAACTGCTGTTTGGAGACGTTTCAAGGTATTGACGGCACAATCCGTGAAGTCCAAAGCCTGACAAAACGACCAGTGACAAGTTTACGGCATGGATAAACTTGGTTGGATTTCGAATTGCTGACGCGTACGGCAGCGCATAGAAAAGCTGGTAAAATGGAGCATAACGTCCAAAGGCCAGCAATAACGATCCAATCCCGGCCACTATCCAAAACCATATCCATCTTCGATGCGATAATGGAAAGACTGATTTCTCTTTTCGGAAGGACTGAAAACACGCCCACAACGCGACGAGCACAACGAGCACTCCAGTGTAATTTCCGCCGCCGGTAAAACGTGGAAAAGGCGGCGGGTTCCCCTGTTTGCCATTCTTCACCCATTGCTCGTAGGCAACGTCCGCCTCCTGTGGGCGTCCTATTTGTCCCCAATATTGGCCGCCTTCATAGGAGCTTTCAAAGGCGGACATGTCCTTAGGAGTGTCCATCCGATATCCGAACAACCCGGGTATCAACAAGCAAATCGCCTCGCTCTTTGGCAGACTCGTTTGGGTCGCGAAACCCCAGCGTTCTTGCTTCGTTTTTTCATCCTGCTTCACACCGGCCACTCCAGTCACAGCATACGCAAGCAGACCCGAGATCGCTTGAGCCGAAAGAAAGGCGGCGAAAATTGCAACGACTGCCACTTTTACGACGCCCTTTGTTAACCTGGGAACGGCAGGACCTTCGCTATTCCAACCTTGAAACATCGCAAAGATCGCCACGTACACGCTGAAAATTGCACCGACATCAGCGCCCTCACAGACACCCATACCCACAGCGAAGCCGCCCAATGCAACTCGCAACCAGCGCTGGAGCGCTGAAGTCGCGTTTTGTGCGCTCACGAGCGCGGCCATCGCAAAGAACGTCATTGCAATGGTGAGGGTGTGCGCCACGACTCCCCAGCAGGCGACAGAGAAAAAACCTGAGTTTAACATGGCAGCCAGCCCGCCGATGATACACGCCGCTGATGCAAATTTCATTGCGCGGAAGAAAGAGAACGCACCCAGACCCAGCAGCCACAGACTTATCGGCGCATACAATTTGGAATAACCGAGCGGTTTCAGAATGAATAACAATATGTATGTAATGCACGGCCAGGCTCCTCCACGGATACCGATGCTGTTCAGGTCAAACCAGCCGCCGAAGAATAAATCGGGCAGCTTCCAGGAATTCATTTTGAGATTCCCAAGCGGTCCATCGTTCGATGCGAGAGTAAATCCCGGGAGATAATTATAACGGAAAAGGACTGAGAGGATGATGAAAATGAGCAGCAACATCAGCCAGATGCTGCGTCGATTCTGGTTTGGTAAAGCCGACGATTTTGAACCCATGTTAGATTAACCAGATTTGATAAGTTAACGTTCTGAAATCCTACTGAGCCTCGGTCACAACGGAAAGCTTAGTTTGGAGAGAACTTTCCCAATCCATCAGGATCGGCCCTTATTGCCACAACCAAGCTCATGGTGTAGGGTCAGAACCAGTGGCCTGAAACCTGTTTGCCTGGTTTAACGTCAAATAAATAGCTGGAATGAACGCACTCCATCGCCGCCAGTTCCTTCGCCAACTTGGAATTTCGACTGCCTCGCTGCCGTTTCTGGTTGGCCTGCCCAGCCTTGGTCTAGCAAGTCCCGCCCGCCCGCGGCAAAGATTGATCATCATGTTCAGTCCGAACGGGACCATTCCGCCCGCATTTTGGCCTGAGGAAACGGGAGCGGATTTCAAGTTGAAGGAAATCATGGCTCCGTTGGAGCCGTTCAAGGACCGGATGCTCGTCCTGCATGGCTTGTGCAACAAAGTGCGCGGTGATGGAGATAATCACATGCGCGGGATGAGCTGCCTATTGACCGGCATCGAGCTTTTCCCGGGCAACATACAGGGCGGTTCAGATACGCCGGCCGGTTGGGCAAGTGGCATTTCAATTGACCAGGAATTGAAAAACTTTTTCCAAAGCCGCGAAGAGACCCGTACACGTTTCGGTTCATTGGAATTTGGCGTCGGAGTAACGGACCGGGCCGATCCGTGGACGCGAATGTCTTACGGTGGACCGAACCAGCCAATTGCGCCCATCTCCGATCCGTATCAGATGTACCAGAAACTGTACGGTCAAATGAAGGATAAGGAGAACCTTCGCAGCGTTCTTGATGACGTGAGGGACGACCTGAAAAAAGTCCGCAAGCTGGTCAGCGCCGAAGATTGCCGGTTGCTCGATGAGCATGAATCGCTGGTGCGGCAAATGGAGAAAGAAATCTGTGATGCGGGGCAACAAAAGCTTCGCGTTGCCCCTCCCTCATTGGAAGAAGGAGTGACTGATCAGAACGATAATGTGCCGCGGCTGAGTCGGATGCAGGTTGATTTGCTCATTAATAGTTTCGTCAATGACATGGCGCGGGTGGCGACGTTGCAATATACCAAGTCTGTGGGACAAGCACGGATGAATTGGCTGGACATAAATGATAATCATCACTCCCTCTCGCACGAACCCGACAAAGATGAGACGACGAAATCAAAGTTGATCAAAATCAACACATGGTTCGCCGGGGAATTGCATTATCTGGTCGAGAAGCTGTCAAACACACCAGAGCCAGGTGGTCCAGGCAGCCTGCTGGACAACACTTTGGTCATCTGGACGAATGAACTTGGGAAAGGAAACAATCATACGCTCGACAATATCCCGTACGTGGTGATTGGTGGAGGATTCGGGTTCAAGATGGGGCGCTCAGTTAAACTCGAGAAAACCGCTCACAACCGATTCTATCTCGCACTTGCCCATGCGGTGGGGCATAAGCTCGAGACTTTCGGAAAACCGTTGCTTTGCGAAGGCGGGCCGCTGAGTTTGGCCTAAGAGGCGATCGACGCGAAAAGGACGCCGGGCCCGTACCTTCGGATTAAGAAGCTGCCGGAGCAGCAGTTCCGCGCTTGGCTGCGCGGACGTCGTAATCCGCGGCTTTCATCACATTGGAGATGTGAATCGAGCCTTCACGTTCAACAATTGCACCCTGGGGATGTGTCTGGCTCTTGCGCATGTGCCGTTTGATCATGCGAGCGCCTTCGACAATGACGCGTTGCTTCTTGCCGTTGACGCTAATGACGCGACCGCGTTTGCCTTTTTCGGAGCCAGCGAGGACGACTACTTCGTCATTCTTTTTTACGTGAAATCTGCGCATGGGATTGGAAATTGATGATTGGTAACAGTGATTAGTAATTGGTTCTTAAATCACTTCAGGCGCGAGCGAAATGATCTTCATGAACTTTTTGTCGCGAAGCTCGCGAGCGACAGGGCCGAAGATGCGCGTGCCGCGCGGGTTGAGTTCTTTGTCGATGATAACAATCGCGTTACTATCGAAGCGGAGATAGGAGCCGTCGTTGCGGCGAATCGCCTGCCTGGTCCGAACCACGACCGCGTCCACCACTTCGCCCTTTTTGACTGTGCCATCCGGCGCGGCTTCTTTGATGTGGGCTTTGATGACGTCGCCAATGCCGGCGTAACGCTGGTTTCGGCCGAGAACACCGATGGCAGCAGCGCGCTTTGCGCCGGTGTTGTCAGCCACGTCGAGAATTGAGCGGACTTGTAACATAAGTCATTAAAACGTAATCGAGGGTTAGGCGGCGACTGGTGTAACACCGCTGCTTTTCTCGACGACTTCGACGAGACGCCAGCGTTTGGTTTTGGAAAGGGGACGAGTTTCTTCGATGCGAACGCGATCACCAACTTTGGCTTCGCCTTTTTCATCGTGAGCGTAAAACTTCTTGTAGCCGGTAACGACTTTCTTGAAACGCGGATGAGCGAAACGGCGCTCGACGAGGACAGTAATGGTCTTGGCCATTTTGTTGGAAATGACCTCGCCGATACGTTCTTTGCGGTTGCCACGAGCGGAGGCCGCAGTGTCGGGCGCGGCGGCGGTTTCGGTTGAATCAGACATACAAAATCAAATGGTTAAGCAGCTTTTTTGCGGAGTTGTGAAATTCGGGTTTCGATGCGGGCGACGTCGCGGCGAAGAGTGTGCAGGCGCGCAGATTTTTCGAGTTGAGCGCTGGCCTGTTGCAGGCGCAGATTGAAAATCTCCTGGCGCAGGTTGCGGCCATCGGCAAGGAGTTCGGGAACCGTCTTTTCCTGAATTTCTTTGCGTTGATTCTTTTTCATAACGATTAAGATTTAGAGCTGCGCTTAGTGTCCGTGCCGTGAAATGAATTTGGTCTTAATCGGCAGCTTGGTGGCCGCGAGACGCAGGGATTCGCGAGCGACTGCTTCGGTCACGCCGTCCACCTCAAAAAGGACATTCGCCGGTTTGATAACGGCGACCCAGGATTCGAGCGGGCCCTTGCCTTTACCCATTCGCGTTTCGAGCGGTTTCTTGGTGAAAGATTTCTGCGGGAAGACACGAATCCACATTTTGCCGTGGCGTTTCATGTTGCGGGCAACAGCGACGCGAGCAGCCTCAATTTGCTTGGTATCAAGCCAGCAGCGTTCCAACGCCATCAGGCCGTACTCGCCAAAGGCAACCGTTTGACCGCGTGTGGCAAGGCCGGCGCGGCTACCGCGGTGCATTTTGCGGTACTTAACTCGTTCGGGCATTAAGGGCATAACGACTTAAAGTTAAATAGGTTAAATGAATCGTCAGGCAGCGACCGGTTCAGCGGCTTGGCGCTGTTCAGGTCTTTGAGGCTTCTGCTCACCTTTGCAGACCCAGCATTTGATGCCGAGTTTGCCATAGACAGTATGCGCTTCGGCAAAACCGTAATCAATATTCGCACGCAAAGTATGGAGAGGAACCCGACCCCAATGGTATTGCTCGACACGGGCGAGTTCCGCACCGCCGAGGCGGCCGGCACAGCGGATTTTGATGCCTTCGGCGCCGAAATCTTTGGCGGTCTGAAGCGCTTTCTTCATCGCGCGTCGGAAGGACACGCGGCGTTCAAGCTGCAAAGCGACGTTTTCCGCGACGAGTTGCGCTTCGGTTTCAGGCGTCTTGATTTCGACAATATCGACGTAAATCTCCTTGCCCGTCATCTTGCTAAGTTCTTCCTTGAGCTTGTCGATTTCAGCGCCTTTGCGGCCGATAACGATTCCGGGACGGGCCGTGAGAATCGTAATACGGCACCGGCTGGCAGCGCGCTCGATTAGAATCTGTGGAACGGACGCCGATTCGAGCTTCTTCTTCAGCAATCCGCGAATTTGGCGATCCTCAGTAAGGAGTTTGCCAAATTCCTTTTTGCCGGCGTACCACTTGGAGCGCCAATCACGAGTGACGGCGATTCGAAGACCGATTGGATTAGTTTTTTGTCCCATACGGAGAAATTATTCGTCGGATAAAACGATTTTGACGTGGCAGTTGCGTTTCAGGATTGGTCCGGCCGAACCACGAGCCTTGGGTGTAAATCGGCGGATAATGGAAGCGGTTTGAGCGACAGCCTCTTTGATAACAAGACGGTCGGTATTCATGTTGCGATATTCCTGCTTGTGCGTTTTAAGATCCTCGGCATTGGCGATAGCCGACTTGAGGGTCTTGGCCACAATACGAGCGCCTTTGCGCGGGACTACGGAGAGCACCGCCTGCGCGTGTGGCGCGGGCAATCCCTGAATTTGCCGAACCACTTCGCGCATTTTTTGCGCTGACATGCGGACATTTTTCGTGATGGCGTGTACTTCCATAGGGTTACTTGGCTTCGGCTTTGGCAGTGTGAGCGCCGTGTTTCTTGAATGTGCGCGTCGGTGAAAATTCGCCGAGACGATGGCCGACCATGTTTTCTGTCACGAACACCGGGGCGAATATCTTGCCGTTGTGAACGTTGAAAGTGATTCCCACGAAATCAGGCGTAATCATCGAGCGACGCGACCACGTTTTGATCGGCGCTTTGGATTTAGTGTCTTTGGCCTTCTGGATTTTCTCCATGAGGTGAAAATCCACGAACGGGCCTTTTTTGATTGAGCGTCCCATATGTCAAAAATTGAATTACTTATGTTTCATTGGCCGGCCATCCCGGCGGACCAGGATAAATCGATTCGAGTATTTCTTTTTGTGACGGGTGCGATAACCCTTGGCCAACAAACCCCACGGAGAAGTCAACTGTTGCCAGCCACCACCGGATCTGGATTTACCTGCACCACCACCGTTCGGATGGTCCACAGGATTACGCGAAACACCGCGGTTAATCGGGCGAATGCCGCGATGACGGGAACGCCCCGCTTTGCCGAGAATAACGTTTTCGTGCTCAGCATTGCCCACCTGACCGATGGTTGCGTAGCAATTCTCATTAATCCGACGAATTTCACCCGATGGCAGGCGAATCTGCGCATAACCTTCGTCGCGAGACATCAGGGTCGCAGCCCCGCCAGCGGTTCGGACCATTTGGCCGCCGCGACCGGGCGTTAATTCGATGTTATGGATGGGAAGACCGACAGGAACTGTGCGAAGGGGAAGACAATTGCCAACTTCAGGCGGAGCGGAAGGGCCGCTCATCAGTTTGGCGCCCACCTGTAGGCCCGCCGGAGCGATGATGTACGTCTTTTCTCCATCCTTATATTGCAACAGAGCAAGCCGGGAGCTGCGGCCCGGATCGTATTCAATCGCAGAAACAGTCGCCTCGACGCCGTGCTTCTGACGCTTGAAATCGACAATACGGACTTTTTGCTTATGCCCGCCGCCAATACCGCGCGCGGTGCAACGGCCATAATGGTTGCGTCCGCCAGAGCGTTTGCGAATTTCAACCAAGCTTTTTTCAGGCTTGGTTTTTGTGACGTCGCTGAAGTCCGCATACGTAATGTAGCGTGTGGACGGCGTGAGCGGTCTAAATGTCTTAACTGGCATAAATCAATACGTTTTCCCAAACCAAGTCAGCAACTTGGAGAGCAGAACCATTAATCCCGCCACCAGATGGTGGTCAGTTATCGGCTCTACGGGTTAAGCTGTTCCGCACCCGAACCGGGTAGAACGGAACGGGGAATATAGCAGGAGAAATTTTGAGCGCAATAGGTTTTTAAAAAATTTTTACGCTCGCTCGCACGGCGTTTCAGTCCAATGCGCCAACCTGACCCTGTAGGCCAAACACGGACAACGTAATCGGCACAACGCCGATTTTTCGAAAACGGAAATCTGCGATTTTGTGCCATGAGCGGCAAATTGCTGTTCGTAGCTGTAACATGAAGTATTTCAAGAATATCAAAGTGGTTGCCCTGGGAGCGTTGTTAATCTTAGCAGGGGTAGTCGCAATTGCGTACGGTTTAACTCACAAAACGCCAAGCAGAGAAATCAATCGTGATGAGCTTGAGGGATTGGTGATGATCAAAGGCATTTCCGATGGACGGGTGACACCGACGGCTTTTGCGGGAATTTACTATGTCGAGGGGATTCGCAAGGTGGGTAGGAAGCCGGAAAAGATTTACATTACCACTCATTTGGAAGAAGCCCAGGTGAAGAATCTTTTGGCGCAGAACACAACGAAGGTTCAAATGCCGGGCGAAGGCATTCGAGGCCAGTGGGTCAATATCGTTTCGACATTGCTGATCGGCGGCGTGGCTATTTGGCTGGTCAGGCATCAGACGAACATCGGCAAAAATAAAAACGCACAAGTACGGCATCGCCCGACGGTGAACTTTGGAGATGTAGCGGGAATCGAAGAAGCGAAGGCCGAGGTACAGGAGATTGTAGATTTTCTGCGCGACCCAAAGAAGTACGAGCGACTGGGCGGAAGTTTGCCAAAAGGAGTTCTGCTCATTGGTCCACCGGGCACCGGAAAAACGATGTTGGCGAAGGCGATTGCTTGCGAGGCCAAAGCTCAGTTCTTCAGCGTCCATGGAAGCGATTTTGCAGAATTGTTCCTCGGTGTTGGCGCAAAACGTGTTCGTCAGCTATTTAGCCAGGCTGCCAAGAACAAACCTGCGATCATCTTTATTGATGAAATTGACTGCGTGGGTCGAAACCGGAAGTTCGAGATGCATAGCGAGCACCAGCAGACCCTCAATGCGTTGTTGGCAGCGATGGACGGGTTCGAAAGCAGCCAGGGTATTGTTGTGGTCGCAGCAACAAATCGGCCAGAAGATTTGGACGAAGCTCTAACACGTCCGGGACGTTTTGACCGCAAAGTTTTCGTGCCGTACCCGGACATGAAAGGGCGACACGCGATTCTCAGAACACATGCCTCTGGCAAGCCGATTCGGGATGAGGAAAAGGCGCTGGAAGTTATTGCTCAAACGACCCCGGGAATGTCAGGGGCCGATCTCGCCAATCTTTTGAATGAGGCCGCGATCCTCTCGGCATTGCAAAATGCATCGGGAATTACACTCACCGATCTCGAAGCGGCACGCGACAAAATTCGATTTGGCAAGGAACGCAGATCGATGGTGTTGAAGCAAAAGGAACGAGAAATGGTCGCATATCATGAGGCCGGGCACACAATCATCCATTTGCGCACTTCTTTGCTGCCGCCCCTCTACAAGGTGAGCATCGTTCCGCGCGGACTCGCGCTTGGGGTGACGACCTTGTTGCCGGACGAAGATCAAAATTTACAGAGCAAAAAGTTTTTGCTCGAAGAACTGCTTGTCCTTATGGGAGGGCGCGCCGCGGAAAAGACTTTCTACGATTCGACAACCAACGGGGCGGCGGGAGATCTCGACATGGCGCGGAAGATCGCTCGCAAAATGATCCATGAATGGGGCATGGGCGAGAAGCTTTATTACGAGCCGGAAAAACAGGATGCTGAAGCCGAAATCAACCGGTTGCTCGAAACAGCCGATCGCCAGGCTCACGAGATTATTTTGGCCGAACGCGAGAAAACGGAGAAACTGGCGAAGGCGTTGTTGGCTCGCGAAACGTTGACGCGCGGAGAAGTTTTCGAAATCGTCAATTCAACGGTGGCGGCGCCGATTCTTGTTCCTGCATAGGCCGCACTTTTTCCCAGACCGCTAACTACCCAATCAGGCCAGTTTCTGGAAATCCAGGAATTGGCCTTTTCTTTTCAATTACGTCCTCTATTCGGCCTATCTGCGTGCATCTAAAACAATTTCTTTCCTGCAAAGAGCGCCAACAGAAATACGATGACGAAGATGGCGATAAACAGGAAGAAGAGGAATCGTGCGACGTCGGCGGCCGCTCCCGCGATGCCGGTGAATCCAAACAGCGCAGCGATAATCGCGATCACCAGAAATATGGCTGCCCATCTTAACATATTTGCCTCCAGTTCTCTTGGTTGAATCTATTTCTGAAATTAACGTAACTCACAGAGAAGCAGATTCGCTGGGGTTTTGTGCCCAAAGGGCCGTTGCGGAAATGAATCAGCCGGATAACGGCCGTTCGGCAGTTTAGTTACACCTCGGTTTTACCACATTTAGAAAAGAATCATTTTGCGATGGATTGCTCGAAGTGGCGTTTGCCACCTCTCTAGTGCATAACAGGCCTTGTTATTTATTGTTATCTGGTTAGGCTTAAAAGATGAATGTTTCACTTACTGCCGAACTTGAGGCGATCATCGAACAGAAAGTAAAGAGCGGCCTGTACAATAATGCAAGTGAGGTGGTCAGGGACGCTCTGCGGCGAACGTTCTGTCAATCACATACTTTGAACGTGGAAGAAGATTCTCCGGAGTTGGCTGAGTTAGTTCGCGACGGGGTTCGGAGCCGCCATACCTTGCACCATAAAGGGGATATTCGCAAAATGTTGGATCGCTTTCGGCGGCGAACGCATGCATGACGATTCATCGCTCAGAGCGCTTCGACACCGATGTGGAACGTCAGTTTCGCTGGTACCTTTTGGAGACCGACCTCGACCCGTTTGACGCAATGGCGCCGGCGAATCGATTTGCCGACGCAGTTGACTCCGCTCTTAACATCCTGCGACAGAATCCCGAAGTCGGAAGACGTCGATTTAAGACATACCCGCAACTTGCCGGGACACGCTCGTGGAAAATTGCCAGACCATTTCAAAGATTCTTGATCTTTTACCGTATTGAGAATGAGAACATCTTTGTCGAGCGTCTCCTCGAAGGCCACAGCCAATTAGCTAGCGGCACGTGAAGCAGAAAGGCACCCATTAAACCTGTAAAAAGAAAAGCGCGCGACGATCGCTCAAGGAGATTGGCCTGTCCGCAAGCGGATACTGCTCCAAAGAGCAATCCCAGCCCCGGCACAAAGATCTCAACGCCGGTATTTGGATGCGAGCTGTTCGTCGCGCATAAACGTTGTCGCACCGAACAATGCGAAACGCAATTGGAAGTTGTTCACAAGTTGTGAACAATCAAATCGCTGCGGCAATCGCGTCACCCATTGCGCGCGTACCAACCTTTTTTGCGGTTGAATCCGCGGGATTGAAGATGTCGCCAGTGCGATTGCCGTCGGCGATTGCTTTCCCAACAGCTTTGACGATCGCATTGTGAGAATCGCGCAAGTTGAAACTGTATTGCAGCATCAGCGCCGCAGATAAAATTTGAGCAATCGGATTGGCGAGATCTTTGCCTGCAATATCGGGAGCGGTACCGCCGGCAGGTTCGTAAAGGCCAAAGAACCTGTCGCTTTTCGCGGCACCGAGGCTCGCGCTGGGCAGCATTCCCAGAGAACCGGCCAGGGCTGCGGCTTCGTCGCTCAAAATGTCGCCAAACATATTTTCGCAGAGCAGCACATCGAACTGCGATGGCTTCAGCATCAATTGCATCGCGCCATTGTCCACGAGCATGTGCTCTAGAGCAACGTCCGGGTATTTCTTGCCGACTTCTGTAACCACTTCGCGCCAGAGAACGCCGTTTTCGAGCACATTCGCTTTGTCGATGCTGGTGACTTTGGGTTTGCGTCCGCTACGGGATTTCGCACGTTCCTGAGCTGCATGAAAGGCCACGTGCGCAATTCTTTCGATTTCGGAGGTCGAATAGATCATGGTGTCGGTGGCGCGTTTTTGACCATTCGCGAAAGTCTCGATCGATTTTGGCGTTCCAAAATAAAGGCCGCCGGTCAATTCACGGACCACGAGGACATCGATTCCATCCCCATGTCTTTCTTTTACTACCGGACAGGCGTGTGCGAGTTCTTTCCACAAAATCACGGGGCGTAGGTTCGCGAAGAGTTGGAATTCCTTGCGCAGTCGCAGCAACGCCGCGCGTTCGGGCCGTTTGTCTTTCGGAACGGTGGGATCGCGATCCGGCAGGCCAACGGAGCCAAACAAAACTGCATCTGATTTTTTACACAACGCGAGCGTCGAGTCGGGCAGCGCATCACCGGAAGCATCGATCCCCGCCCAGCCGACTGGGGCTTCGGTTATGTTGAATCGAATCGAGAATTTGGCTTCGACAGCGCGTAAGACTTTGATCGCCTCGCGCATCACTTCGGGTCCGATGCCATCACCGGCCAACGCGGCCACATTGAATGTCGGTAAACTCATATCGGCGCGGAGAGTATGAAGACCA
>Ga0207674_10003111_pt1 | contig 20480 bp, 14 predicted proteins | sample KBSCornC72_FD_184303 | JGI IMG/M metagenome (GOLD analysis project Ga0207674, IMG submission 184303) | Corn rhizosphere microbial communities from Kellogg Biological Station, Michigan, USA - KBS Corn C7-2 (SPAdes) (version 2) | ecosystem: Host-associated > Plants > Roots > Rhizosphere > Soil ...
CACTGAATTAATATTAAGTCTTCTTTGCGGGGCATTCCTCGGGATTGGCTTCGCCTTGTCTTTTGCCAAAGGAATCGGTGCATTCATACCACTGGTTTTTTATATCGGTGCATATATTTTCGGTGGTTTTTTCACCACGAAAGAAGCCGTATTAACCATTTTCAAAGGAGAATTTGAAATTGATTTCCTCATGCTGGTAGCTGCGATCGGCGCTGCCATTCTCGGTGACTGGGCGGAAGGCGCATTGTTGCTATTCTTATTTAGTCTTGGTCATGCATTGGAACATTTTGCGATGGAAAAAGCCCGCAAATCAATCGCGGCATTAACGGCGCTGGCGCCAAAAACTGCATGGCTGAAACACGACGGAAATACAATAGAAGTTAAGATCGAAGAACTACAAAAAGGTGATGTCATTGTTATAAAGCCAAACACAAAAATATCTGCTGATGGCATCGTGGTAAGCGGTAGCAGCAGCGTGAACCAGGCACCGATCACCGGCGAAAGTATCCCGGTTGACAAGCTGTCTTTTGACGATCCGGATATTTCTATTGACAACGCAGAAAAACTGGATGCGAAATACAGGGTATTTGCCGGCACAATAAATGGAAACGAACTGCTCGAAGTAAAAGTGACCAAAGAAGCCAGCGACTCAACTCTGTCACGATTGGTGAAAATGGTTAATGAAGCTCAAACACAAAAATCACCCACACAGCAATTCACGGATAAGGTCGAGAGATATTACGTTCCTGTAATTCTCATTTTGGTGGTGCTGCTTTGCTTTGCATTCGTGGTGATTGATGAACCGTTTAGCAAAAGCTTTTACCGGGCAATGTCGGTTTTAGTAGCAGCGAGTCCTTGTGCATTGGCGATCTCCACGCCGAGTGCAGTATTGAGCGGCGTGGCAAGAGCGGCAAGAGCCGGTGTATTGGTCAAAGGAGGCAGGCCGCTGGAAGACCTGGGAGAGTTGACTGCACTGGCATTTGACAAAACAGGTACATTGACCGAAGGCAAACCGAAACTGACGAATGTCATACCATTGAATGGAATCGGCGAAAAAGATCTGTTACAAATTGTTGTCGCGGTGGAGGCATTAAGCGATCATCCCCTGGCAAAGGCGATTGTGAAAGGCGGCAAAGAAAAACTCGGCGACATCAATATTCAGCAGGCGCATGATATGGAAGTGGTACTGGGAAAAGGGTTAAAGGCCCTTTTGCACAAGGATGAGATCTTCATGGGTAATCTCGCTTTGTTTGAATCTTTGGATGATAGTAAACCATCTCAGCAATTAATTAGTGATGTAGCAAAACTGGAGCAAGCCGGTAACACGACCATGGTGGTAAGAAGAAATAAAGATTATATCGGGGTAATAGCAGTGATGGATATACCCCGGCAAGAGGCCAGACAGGCGCTTGAAGAATTGAAGAAAACTGGCATTAGAAGAATGATCATGCTCACGGGCGATAATCAGAAAGTAGCTGAAGCCGTAGCAAAACAAATCGGGATCACAGACGCATGGGGTAGTTTACTGCCTGAACAAAAAGTGGAAGCAATAAAAAAATTACGAGCCGAAGAAAAGGAAGTAGCGATGGTAGGAGATGGAGTAAATGACGCTCCTGCAATGGCCAATAGTACGGTTGGTATTGCCATGGGCGCTGCGGGAAGTGATGTGGCGCTTGAAACGGCGGATATTGCATTAATGGGTGACAAACTTTTGCTGTTACCCTTTGCCATCGGGTTGAGTCGTAAAGCAAAAAGTATCATCAAACAAAACCTTTTTATAAGCATGGGAATGGTGGCCGTGCTAATACCTCTGACCATTTTAGGCCTGACTTCACTTGGCCCTGCGGTAATGGGACATGAAGGCTCAACGCTGCTCGTTGTACTTAACGCATTGCGATTGCTGGCGTATAAACACGAAGCTGCTGCGGACACCTGAACCCGATTCAAACAGGTGGTGTGAATTGCGACAGTTCATAGATTCCCAGCGTTTTTTCAATTTCCGATACCTTATTTACCATTGAATCAAAACCATCTTTACCAAATAGCTTGTGTTCGTTCTCTTCAAATTCTTCTCCAAGTGAATCGTACTCATTTTTCGAAACTATTTTCCTGAAGGCAGGAAAGAGTACAGTATCTTCTCTCGCCTCGTGGGGCCGGTACATGGTATTGAACTGAGTCAGGACGTGGATTAGCTGATCCGTTTCCGTATTCGTTCTTGAGAAGGATTTCGACAATTGCATCAACTGGTCTGTTAGTTTACGGCCGGCCTGGTGCTGTTGCAATAATATTTCGACAAGATCAGTTAATTGATTAGCTTTTTTAAAACGAGGGAACAAATAGTTCTCTTCCTGCTTTTCGTGATAATCTTCCACAAAGCTCCTGATGATCGATGAGGCCTTTTGAACTGCTGCGATGTCAAATGACTCTTTATTGATCAGCTTCACCCGGCAATGATCATAAATTAACAGTACCCGGTTTAACAGGCCGTGTTCCTGCATCAGGTCTTCCGGTGGCGACACTTCCTGGCCTTCTTCATTTTCCTCCTTTTCCTTACAGCCGGGCATCATATTTAATATCAATGAACCGGCGACAGTCAATACACCTGTCTTGATAAAGTTGTTCCTGTTGAGGGAGCTTCCTGGTTTACTCACGCTCGTTTCCATGTTTTAAAGATTAGGGGTCATCAATCCTGTTGTTCATTCAACCGATTTTGCGGTGGTCAGTGTAGATAGGAATAAGAGTTCAATTACTCAGAGAGCAGTTGCCGTGGTTTATTAGAAGAATGTCAAAGATAAGCCAATGAGCGATGGATGAAAAGCTGAAATTTTTAGGCGATTAGCAATGCCCGGGAAAAAATAATTTCATGAGGACGTTTAAGAAATAAGGGATTTGAGCTTTTCGGCTCCGATTTAACGGTTAAGTCGCCCACCTTTAATTGGAAGTTTGTGATATTCGTTTTGAAAGATATTGTCAACTCGTTTTAATGGATGAAACCTGAAGACTGATGCTATGCCACCCCTTTTGTACTTTTCTGTTTTATTGTTCATTTCATTCACAATTAATCAGCCTGCATTCACCCAGGAGGGAAACGATACTACCAAATTGGCCAGGAAAAAACTTACAGACTCAATCTATATTAAACGGATGGATACGCTGTTACACCTGCAATCCTGGATCAGTGCAGGTCAAATGGATTACACACTTGTTTATGATAAGGATTTCAAATTAGTTCTCGGCCCAAATGAAATAACCAGTTTTTCGTTCGGCCTCAGCTACCGCTATCTTGATTTGAGCTTAAGCTTTACTCCAAGGTTTCTGAATACAGGCCAGGATGAGGACAAAGAAGGTGAATCAGAACGTATCGGTTTCCGGACGAGTTTCAGCATGCACCGTTTCAATCTTTCTATTGATCTTAATTCCGTAAAAGGGTTTTATCTTAAGAACAGCGCTGAATTTGCGAGGAGCGTTCTTCCGGATTCGCCTTATGTCCTGTACCCTGACCTTAAAGTCGGCAACTTTGGCATACTGCTGCGATACAATGTGAATCGAAAATTTTCTACGGCTGCGCTCACCAGTGGAACACAAATACAGCTACGATCGGCATGGACCGTTTTACCTTCTTTCCAGTTTGCGACCTTCAAATTTCACAATGACTCAAAAACTACGGGAGTCCAAAATGAAAGTACGTTTAGCACCGACCTCAACTTCTTACTACCGGTAGCGGGCACCCTTGTCATCTCACCTAAATTTTCCGCAAGTTTAGGAATCGGCCCAAGCTTTGGTGTAGACTTCTTTAAATCGGTGTCGATTAATGACTCAGGCAGGGTTGCCATAACTAAAGGCGCGAAATTAATTACGGGATATACTTTACAAACAGCAATCAGCTTTAATGCAGGAAGATTTTTTTCGGGTATTGAATCGCGGTACAGGAATTATGGACACAAGATTGAAGACATCTCCCGGTTGATAAAACAATACTCCTATTTCCAGCTATATGTTGGATGGCGTTTAAAAGCGCCGGGATTTGCAAAGAAGAGTTTAGATTGGGTGAATAAAATATCGCCAATTGATTTGGATTGATGACAACTGAAAAATTACATTGAGCCGTACAATCGCACTATTAGCCATTCGAAATTAATGGCAACGTAAACCCAAAAGTACTTCCTGATCCAATTTCGCTTTTTACCCAGATCTGGCCACCCTGGGCTTCAATAAACTCCTTTGAAATCGCAAGACCCAGCCCCGTGCCGCCGGCTTTTGACCCGGGAACTTTAAAAAAGCGATCGAATACTTTTGATAAATACTCTGAAGAAATTCCCGGCCCCCGGTCTATAACCGAAAATTCTATTCCCTTTTCAGACCTTACAATATCTACATTGATCGTGCTGCCTCCCGGAGAATATTTTATGGCGTTTGTCAAAAAATTATTGATGACCCAGCCAGTCTTTTCGGCATCTGCCCTGACCCTTGCACTGTCATAATCATAATTTTTGGTGATCGTTATGTTTTTTTCCCTGGCTGTGTTCAACACGGAATTGATCGCACTATTCATAATTGTTTCGGGGACCACTTCGGAAACGTCTAATTGAATCTTCCCGGACTCCACCTGGGCCATGTTTAATAATTCACTCAATATTCTCAGCATTCGCTGATTGTCTTCCTTCAGGCTGGTAAGCAAATCTTTTTGTTCATTGGATAAATGCCCGATCCGCTCATCCTCCAGCAGCTTCAGGCTAAAATCGGAAGATGCAAGGGGAGTTTTCAATTCGTGGGAAACCGTTGCAATAAAGTTGGTCTTGGCTACATCCAGCTCTTTAAATGACGTGATGTTTTTTAATACGATTACGTTGCCTGCTTTTTCTTCCCCCTGCCTGATATCAACGATCTCCTTAGTAAAATAATTTTCCTTCCCGTCTAAAATGATCTTAAACGGAATATTATTTTGCTCCTTCAATAAGAACCGAAACAGGTCATTCTTCTTCTGAACATCCGTCTGTGATTGCCCTACAATTTCAAGTTCTTTAAGGTTAAGCAATTGCAGGGCCCTTTCATTCGCAAATAGAATTTCTCCTTTATTATCTATCCCAATACTGGCATCTTTCAAAGAATTAATTACTGTTTCCGCCCTTTTTTTTTCAAATAAGATTTTTGACAGGCTACTGTGTTCATATTCGTCCAGTTTCTCGGCCATACTGTTAAAAGCCTGCGCTAATTGGCCAAATTCATCTTTCCGGTTAAGATGAATCCGTTCACGGTAATTCTTATTGGCAATGGCCTGGATACCCACAGTGAGCTTGGCGATGGGATTAGCGACAAGAGAAGGAAAGTTGAAGACAAAAGTAAAACCAATCAAAACGCAAATAGTAATTATTATGGTTATGATCGCTTTCGCCTTCTCTGCCGAAACCTTGGCAGCATCGTTCTTTTTATTGATCGCCTGCAGGTTCAGTTGCATGATACCACTAATATTTCTGCGTATCAATGCCAGGAGTGAATCCGGTGACCTTTTTTTCTTTAAGGCTTCGAAATTTTTCCGCAACGAATCCGTCAGTGTTTTTTCTCCGCGCTCGGTTATGTTTTGTTCTTGTGCCTTCAGGTTCTGTTCAAAGATTTTAAGGGCATTCAGGCTATCGCTGCCGCCTAGTTCATCCATTTCTTTGAGCATATCCCTTGAATAGTTCAACGTTTCATAATTATCCTTTACAATACCCTTTGCCTCTTCGGCAATGCGGTTGAAATAATAAAAGCTCAATGCGCCCACCAGGATAAGCAGTACAAACAGAAAAATTCCCCCCAGGGCTACTTTGGTCTTGAGTTTAATTGCCATCAGGATAAAATGATAAGATCAACATCGTTCTTTGACAGTGCTTTTAATAATTGGTTAAACACGTTAGTCCGGAGAATGATCTGGAAAAGTTTTAAATGGGGTTTCCCCATGCATACCGTCGTGATATGTTTTTCCTTGACAATGTCCATGATCGCCCGGGCTACATTATCGCTTTTTATCCGCAGGACCTCCGCTCCAAACTCAGTAGCGTCTTTAAAGTTATTGATCAGGTGTCGTTGCGCTGCCAGTGGTATTTTCTCGAATGTTTCTCCTGGCGTCTGCACGTATAGTACAAACCATTTACTGTTATAATACGATGCGAGCCGCGCGGTTTTTCGGATGATATTTTGTGCCATTTCGTGGTTGGATGAAATGCAGGCCAGAATATGTTCATGCTTCCACGGTTTTATTTTCGCGGTCACCTCGTAATCGACTTTTCTTTCCACCTGCCCGGCTACTTCTTTCAGGGCCAGCTCCCGCAATTGCAGAATTTTTTCCGGCTGAAAGAAATTGGTAAGTGCCTGCTGCACCTTATTATGGTCATAGATTTTCCCTTCCTTCAAACGGGTGATCAGTTCCTGCGCCGTCAGGTCAATATTGACCACTTCGTCTGCGATCTGCAATATTTTATCGGGTACTCTCTCCTTAACTTCTACGCCGGTAATTTCTTTTACGTCTTCATTAATGCTTTCAATATGCTGGATGTTAATAGCTGAGATCACATCAATGCCTGCATCAAGGATGTCCAGTACATCCTGCCACCTTTTTTCGTTTTTGCTGCCGGGAATATTGGTATGAGCCAGTTCATCTACGATCACGATGTCGGGATGCAATAATAAAATGGCCTGTACATCGAGTTCATCCAGTTCTTTTCCTTTATAAAATACTTTTCTCCTTGGAATAACGGGCAAGCCTTCCAACAATTCCTGTGTTTCTTTTCTTCCATGTGTTTCTATGTAACCAATTTTCAAATTAATCCCATTTTGTAGCAGGCTGCGTGCTTCCTGCAGCATCCGATAGCTCTTCCCTACACCCGCGCTCATGCCAATGTAAATCTTCAGCTTTCCCTTTCTTTCCTGCTGAATTTTGGCCAACCATTTATCTGCTTCATTTTCCTGCATAGCCCACACTAAAGTTATCGCCTTTAAAAATGAAATACTGCCGCCAGCAAAAAGCCTCCCGTTAAGTCGGCTGACGGGAAAGGAACATAAGTGTCCTTAAAAAAAACTGGATCTTTAGCTCCATCAATGCGAAACTCCGGAATGACAGTCAGTTTCGTGGAATGATGTTTATTTTAAGTTATCCAGGTCAATGTTGAGCTTTAATACATTTACTTTTTCAGGTCCCATTCCCAAGAAAACTTTTTCAATATGCTGGTCAACTAAATCACTAATTCTTATCTCCGGCAGGTTGCGGGCGGCAGCAATGCGTTTCACCTGCACGTGTGCTGAAGCTGGTGAAAGATCGGGATCAAGACCACTTCCGGAAGCCGTTACCATGTCGGCAGGTATTTCTTCTTTTTTTACGCCGGGATTATGCACCAAAAAGGTATCGATCCTGTCCTGTACTAATTTTAAATAATCTGGATTAAAGGGTCCCTTATTAGAACCGGCGGAACCGGCTGCGTTGTAATCTACAGCAGAAGGACGACCCCAGAAATATTTGTCATCGGTAAACTTTTGTCCGAGAAGCTCATAGCCCACAACTTTACCGTTCACCGAAAGAGTTTTCCCTTTTCCGCCACCAGGGGCCAGTCTGCCAATACCGGCAATCAGCAAGGGATATAAAACCGCACACAGTATGATCATCACCAATGTCAGCTTCAGGGATATTAAAAAATTCCTTTTCATTTCAAATAATTTTAATCATTACATAAATAACCCGAGCAAGTAATCAATAAGTTTGATGCCGATAAACGGCACTATAATCCCGCCTAATCCATATACAAATAAATTTCTTCTAAGCAGGGAAGATGCGCCAATGGGCCTGTATTGAACCCCTCTTAATGCTAGCGGAATCAACATTGGAATGATGATCGCATTAAAGATGATCGCGGAGAGAATAGCGGACTCAGGGCTTTTCAGATCCATTATGTTCAGGGCTTGTAATGCCGGAATTGATGTAATGAACAAGGCAGGTACAATCGCAAAATATTTTGCCACATCATTGGCAATTGAAAACGTCGTAAGCGTGCCTCTCGTAATCAGTAATTGCTTTCCTATTTCCACTACTTCGATCAACTTGGTGGGGTCGTTGTCGAGGTCGACCATGTTACCTGCTTCCTTTGCTGCCTGTGTACCGCTGTTCATGGACACACCTACGTCTGCCTGTGCCAGGGCCGGAGCATCGTTGGTGCCATCGCCCATCATGGCTACCAGTTTGCCGTTTGCCTGTTCTTTGCGTATGTAGTTCATTTTATCTTCCGGTTTCGCTTCAGCAATAAAATCATCTACGCCGGCTACTTTCGCAATATATTTTGCCGTCAGCGGATTATCCCCGGTTACCATAACCGTCTTCACACCCATTTTACGCAGCCTCTGGAAACGTTCGTGTATCCCGGGTTTGATAATGTCCTGCAATTCGATTACTCCTTTCACTTCATCATTGACTGCTACAACCAACGGAGTTCCGCCATTTGCTGCAATCGACTTCACTTTTTCCGAGGCCGCGGTTGGCACTGTGTTTCCGTTCCTGGTCACTATATTACTGATCGCGTCAAAAGCACCTTTACGGATCTTTAATCCCGCCACGGTGTCTACACCACTGCTTCTCGTTTCAGCAGTGAATTTTATAAATAGTGATCCTGCTTCGCCTTTTGCATTGACTCCTTTTTGCAAAGCCAGTTCTACAATCGATTTTCCTTCAGGCGTATCATCCGACAAAGAGCTCAATGCGCTCAGGCGGATAAATTCATTTTCACTCATGCCATCCACAGAATAAAAATTGGTGGCCTTCCTGTTACCTATGGTTATCGTGCCGGTTTTATCCAGCAACAATACGTCTACATCCCCTGCGGTCTCGACCGCTTTACCACTTTTAGCGATAACATTTGCCCTTAATGCCCGGTCCATCCCCGCTATACCAATAGCCGATAATAAACCACCGATAGTAGTAGGTATTAAGCAAACAAATAATGAAACAAAGGCAGCAATTGTTATGGGTGTATTGGAATAATCGGAATACGGTTTCAGGGAGACGCAAACTATTGTAAATATCATAGTGAATGCGGCCAGTAAGATAGTCAACGCAATTTCATTGGGTGTTTTTTGCCTGGAAGCCCCTTCTACCAATGCGATCATTTTATCCAGGAAGGTTTCACCGGGCGCTGTGGTTACTTCAACAACAATGCGGTCACTGAGTACTTTCGTTCCACCGGTAACAGATGATTTATCACCACCTGCTTCACGAATTACGGGAGCTGATTCACCGGTAATCGCTGATTCATCAATGGTAGCAATACCTTCAATGATCTCACCATCCATAGGAATAATGTCGCCTGCTTCACATATAAACTGATCGCCGAGACGCAACTGCGATGATGGCGTCAGGGTAATGGAGTTTCCCGCTAACTTTTTTGCAGGTGTTTCTTCCCTGGTCTTACGCAGGCTTTCAGCCTGGGCTTTGCCTCTTGCTTCAGCGAGGGATTCCGCGAAATTTGCAAACAGCACCGTAATCAGCAAGATGATGAAGACGGTAATATTGTACCATAATTGACCCTGTGAAGTATCACCTGTAACGGCCTGGTAAATACAGACTGCCAACATAACTGCAGTAACTATCTCAACTGTAAACATCACCGGGTTTTTTATCATTAAACGCGGATTGAGCTTTACAAAAGCTTGTTTGACAGATCCCCCTAACAGCTCCGGGTCAAATAATTTTATATAACGTTTTCTTTTTGCCATAGTGATCAGGATTAATAGAGTGAAAAATATTCAGCTAATGGACCTAATGCCATTGGAGGGAAGAATGATAATGCAGTTACAATTACTATTACCGCTATCGTCATTACTCCAAACGTGAGCGAATCTGTCCTTAAGGTGCCCGGTGATTCGGGTATATATTTTTTGTTGGCCAGCAACCCGATAATTGCGATCGGGCCTATAATGGGTAAATACCTTCCCACTATCAATACAATACCGGTAGTTACATTCCAAAATATATTGTTATCGCCCAGCCCTTCAAACCCGCTTCCATTATTAGCATTGGCTGAAGAATATTCATACAACATTTCAGAAAAGCCATGGTAAGAAGGATTGTTCAGCCACGCAGATGGATTTACCGCCCAACCTGCTCCCGGGTGATGCGCAAACATATAAGCCGCAAAAGCGGTAAAGCCTTTGACCAGGAAGGCAGACAGTAAAGTCACAATCATGGCAATCTTTACCTCTCTTGCTTCTATTTTATGACCCATGAACTCCGGCGTTCGCCCCACCATTAAGCCGGCAATGAATACGGCAATAATGATAAAAATGAAATAATTCAACAATCCTACGCCTACGCCTCCATACAATGAATTAATCCACATGTCAATCATCACTATCCCTCCTGATATAGGAGTGAGGCTATCATGCATACCGTTTACAGATCCATTGGAAGTGGAAGTGGTGACAACACTCCATAATGCCGTTGCTGCAGAGCCCAGCCTTATTTCCTTTCCTTCCATGCTACCCAGGTTCTGCGCAACGCCCATTTTGTCAATTGCTGGATTACCCTTTACCTCATAATAAGTATTGATGGTTATAAAAATCACACAGAAAAACGTCATGACGCCGAATATAATCCATGCCAGTTTTTTCCTGTTGATATAAAATCCAAGAGAAAATACAAGTGCAACAGGTATCAAAAAAGTTGAAATAGTTTCCACTGCGTTAGTCAGGTAGTTCGGATTCTCCAGTGGGTGGGCTGAGTTGGCCCCGAACCATCCGCCACCATTTGTGCCTATTTGTTTTATTGCAATCATCCCGGCAGCCGGGCCTCTTGACACCTGCACAGTGTCGCCCTGCAAAGTGACAACGCTGTCTTTGCCATCAAAGCTCGTCGGTGTACCATTAAAAGCAAGAACTACCGCAACGATAAGGGATAAAGGCAATAATATTCTTGTAGTGCTTTTTACAAGGTAGTTCCAGAAGTTGCCAAGGTTATTGGTGGTCTTTTCCCTTAACCCGTTAAATAATGCAATTAAACAGGCAATGCCCGTTGCTGCACTTAAGAATTGAAGGAAAGTAATTACCAACAACTGTGTCAGGTAGGTCAATCCCGATTCACCTGAATAGTGCTGCAGGTTGCAGTTTACCAGGAAGCTAATGGCAGTGTTAAAAGCAAGGTCGGGTGTTTGCCCGGGATTGCCATCGGGATTCAATGGTAGTTTATCCTGGAAGATCAGCAGGAGCATAGCATATACCAGCCATAAAAGATTAATGGTCAGCATTGCTTTCAAAAACTGTTTCCAGTTCATGCTTTCCCTGGGATTAATGCCACTAACGCGGAAAATGAACCTTTCTACCGGGTTCATGAAATCCATAAAATTTTTTTCGCCCTTGAAGACCCTTGTAATGTATTTTCCTAATGGCCAGGCGAGCAATACCGTCACAAAAAAAATAATTACTACGCCAAAAATTTCTCCGGTCATAGAATTAAAATTTTTCAGGTTTGATCAATACATACAGTAGGTAGATAAATACTGCTATAGATAGAATAAATAATGCTGTCATCATAAAATCAAGTTTCTATTTTATTAAGGTCCTTGTTCTTACTGGCTGTCGTCATCGTGATCAAAGCGAAGCAAGGCGAGTTAGATTTTTTCGAACCATTCCACGGATTTAAAAAAAAACCAAAAGCAGATGAGCCCGGCTGCGAACAACAGGATCGTCAACATGATATGTAGTTTTAAATATGAAAAAATAATTTCAGTTTAACTATCACGACATACACCAGTGCCGCGGCTATTAACCACAGAATTCCTATAATCAGAACATCCTTTATAGTTCTTTTTTCTGCCATTAGGTCAAAATGCCATACGACATATAGGGAAGCTTTGAAGGCGATCACTCAGACTCGTCAGTGAAACCAGCCGAATTTAAACCAGGAGATCCACGCAAAGGCGATCAGCAGCAGCGCTGCGACCAATACTATAATAAGCTCCTTCCATCTTGGCGCCTCATCTCCGAATTGATCTCTTCTTTCTTTTGCCATAATCATAACTCACGTTTTTACAAAACATAATTCCCACAGGGCGGAGTTTTTCACCTCAGGTGGAACCCTGTTTAATTTCCTGTATACGGTTTCTATAACATCGATAAAGGTTAGCAGTTCTTATGATCGTTGTCAATCACAGTCCTCGGCACCGGTAATTCCTGCACACATCAGCACCATCCGGGCAGCAAGTAAACTCCCGAGGTAAAAACAAGAATACTTACTGCTATTACTAACCTTATTTTTTGTTTGTTCATGCCCTTACATGCCAAAGCAAATGCCGGGAATGACTCAAAGCCGCAACGAAAAAAGGACACCTGTGAAACAAAACGTTACGGAGCCTGGTAATTTTTTAAGGGCTTTTCAATAATGGAAACCCTTTCAAAACGGCAGGATGCATTTTCAAAACGGCACACCGCCTATTTTTCAATATGGTATTCTTCCAGCTTCCGGTAGAGGGTAGTAAGGCCAATCCCTAAAAATTCAGCTGCCCTGGTTTTATTTCCCTTAGTATAGAGCAGCACTTTTGCAATGTGCTTTTTTTCAACTGACGATAAGGTTAGATTATCTGCCTGGCCGGTGCTTTGCTTTTGTATTTCATAAGGAAGATCCTCAGGCAAAATTTTATCGCGGTCCGATAATATGATTGCTCTTTCGATGACGTTTTTTAATTCCCTGATATTCCCGTGCCAGCAATAACGTTGCAATAATGCCATTGCCTCTTTGGTTACCGATACATTTGGCCTGTTTTCTCTCCCGGCAAAAAAAATCAGGAATTGTTCAGCAAGAAGAGGAATGTCGTCTGCCCGTTCACGTAACGGCGGCAAATGAAGGGAGAAAACATTTAACCGGTAGTAAAGATCTTCGCGGAAATGTTTCTCTTGTATTTCCCTGTTCAGGTCGCGGTTGGTAGCTGCTATTAATCGCACATCGGATTTACTCGTTTTTTCATCGCCGACCTTGATGAATTCGCCGTTTTCAATTACACGGAGGATCTTAGCCTGGAGATCGATATGCATGTCACCAATCTCGTCGAGAAATAAGGTTCCTTTGTCAGCCAGCTCGATCAGGCCTTTTTTATCTTTTACAGCACTTGTATAGGCGCCGGCTTTATGACCGAACAATTCATTTTCCAAAAGATCTCTTGGAAAAGCGCTGCAGTTAATAGCCACAAACGGATTCTTTGATCGTTTGCTGGCCGAATGAATAGCGTTGGCAAATACTTCTTTACCGGTCCCTGTTTCACCGGTCAATAAGACATTTGTGTCCGTGGCTGCAATTTTTTGAGCAATCTTTATCGCAGCTTTGATAACACTACTGCCCCCGATTATTCTTTCGAATCCAGAGGAATTCTTTTCTTTAATCTTGATGGCAAGTTTTCTATTTGTTGTTGCTTTCTCTACCGCCTGGCTCAGCAGCGGAATGATACGTTCGTTGTCATTTCCTTTAACTATATAGTCAAATGCGCCATTCTTCATGGCCTGTATTCCATCCGGTATATTTCCAAAGGCCGTCAAAAGAATGATCTCGCTGGAGGGAAAGTTGGCCCTGACGGTTTTTACAAAATCAACGCCGTTACCATCGGGCAATTTAACATCGCAAAGGACGACATCAACAGCGTGGACACCCAGATGATTGGCTGCAGCTTTGAGGGAATCTGCCTCGGTTACTTTGAATCCTTCGAGGGATATGATCCTTGCGAGTAATTTACGCAACTGCGCTTCATCGTCAACAATCAAAATATTACCCGTCATGAGAAAGTAGTTAAAAATCGAAGCTTTGCTCCATTAATCCTCCACACGTTTTAGTCTTAGTTTAGGTGTCGTTCCCACCATCAACGGAAATTTTTCAACCGTCACATTGCTCGGATCAAGGCCGAATCCCCTTTCGTCGGAAAGACTGATTTCTTTAATCCAGAAATAAAGTTTCATAATCACTCTTTCAAAAAATGGCAGTTCACTGTCGTGGCTGATATACTTTTCCATCACCATGAACTGAAAATCGCCGACCGTGTTCTCATTGGCCTGGCTTTCATAGCGGCTTATAATATTCACTTCCCTGTTTGCCACCAGGTCTTCGACGACTTTTCTAAACATTAAATTAATGCGTGTCTCAATCCTGAATCCCAACTTGAATTCTATCCGGACTATATCATTAGGAATAATATGCTCTACTTTATACTCCGATGTATATGGATCATCCATTGTATCCACGTGAACAAACCAGTAGATATCCGCCCGCTTTGGTTTCTTACTCAGTATCGAATAAATTATCTTATGCTCGATCTCCTTTGGATTGTCGGCACTGGTGAGATAAACCAGGTGTGTGGCATATTTCGGCACTGCCCGGTCATTACTTAATTCCTGCATCTTGGGAACATAATGCTCCAGCCTGACAAATTCTACATACCTGTTTTTAATTTTTCTTGCCCTGATCCAGACATACATCACCATGAATAATAGACCGCCGACAATTAATGCCACATAGCCGCCATGGGGAAATTTTTGAATATTGGCATAAAGAAAACTGAACTCGATAGTCAAAAAGACCGCCAAATACAAATAAATAAGTGCGGCTCTTGTCCGTTTTACGACCAGGTAATTAGCAAACAGGATTGAAGTAGCTATCATACATAGCGTAATGGCCAGGCCGTAGGCAGCCTCCATATTGGAAGCCTTTTGAAAATAGAGTACAATTCCAACACATCCCGTAAACAAAACCAGGTTAATGGCCGGTATAAATAATTGCCCGCGGGCTTCCGTCGGATACTGGATTTTCAGTTTTGGCCATAGGTTTAATCTCATAGCTTCACTGATCAAAGTATACGATCCCGAGATCAAAGCCTGGCTCGCTATAATCGCAGCTGCGGTTGCAATGATAATTCCAAAATAAAGGAACCACTCGGGCATAATTCCGAAAAATGGATTGAAGCCTGCATTGATCATGTCAGACGTAATCGGCTTGCCGTCATAGTGACTAATGAGCCATGCACCCTGGCCGAGGTAGTTAAAGATCAAACAGGTCTTCACAAATACCCATGAGTTCCTGATATTCCATTTGCCACAATGTCCCAGGTCCGAGTAAAGAGCCTCGGCACCAGTGGTGCATAGAAAAACGCCACCCAGGATAAAAAAACCATTTGGATAGTCAATTAACAGCATGATACCATAATATGGATTAAATGCTCTAAGGATAGTAAAATCATCCGATAAATGAATGATCCCGAGAATGGCAAGCATCAAAAACCAAAAAGCCATAATCGGCCCGAAGAACTTGCCGATAAATGCGGTCCCGAATTGCTGGATGAAGAATAGAACAAAAAGGATTGCAATGACTATGTACACAACAGTTTCCTGTGTGATATCTGAAAACACAGGAATTTGTTTTAATCCCTCGATGGCCGATGTGACTGTAATGGGTGGGGTTATCATTCCGTCTGCCAGCAATGCTGCGCCGCCCAGCATTGCCGGAAAGACCAGCCACTTTGCCCTGCGTCGCACCAGTGCAAACAGGGAGAAGATGCCACCTTCACCCCTGTTATCGGCGTTAAGCGTAAGCACAACATATTTAATGGTAGTTTGCAAAGTGAGCGTCCAGATGATGAGCGAAAGCGATCCGATCACCAAAGGAATTGTAATGGTTTTGCCACTTGTGATCGCATTTAAGACGTATAATGGAGAAGTGCCTATATCGCCGTAAATAATACCTAATGCTATCAGCAATCCTGCAAAGGATACTTTGTTATGTGAAGACATTCTGCGGGTTGGGTTGCGGAAAACAAAAGTATTACAACGAAGAAAGAAGTTTTAAGAACTACCCGTTTCATGGCAAAATCTTTATAAAATCTTTATACGTAAAACAGATTTTTACACTTTACTTATGCGCTGCATACTACATTTGTCTCATTGCTAATCAATGACAAGCATTTTAAACAGGAAAATTGGTAACAATCAGCAATACCTGGTAAGCGTATTATTCATCCTGGTAACTTCAGGAGTATGCTATACAATTGCACCTGTACTGGGGTATAAGGTCGTTGCCCTTGTATTACTGCTGGCTGTTTCTGTCACTGCAGTGCTGTTTGACATATTTCCCGTGCTGCTGTCTGCCGTACTCAGCGCGTTTATCTGGAATTATTTTTTTATTCCACCGCGCTTTACATTTCATGTGGGCACTACAGAAGATGCCATTCTCTTTATCATGTATTTCGTGATTGCTTTGATCAATGCTGCTCTTACCTATAAAATAAGGGAGGTCGAAAAAGTGTCGAGGAAAAGGGAAGAAAAGGCCAATACACTGAAGCTATATGATACGTTGCTGCACTCATTGTCACATGAGCTCAGGACTCCTATTTCAACTATTATTGCGGCGACCGACAACCTCATGTCCAACAATGAAAACCTCGGCGCGGAGAACAGGGAGCAGCTCATCACAGAAATTTCACGGGCATCATTCAGGCTTAACCAGCAGGTCGAAAACCTGTTAAACATGTCGAGGCTTGAGTCCGGGTTTATGCAGCTCAAAAAAGATTGGTGTGATATAAACGAGCTTGTTTATTCCATTGTAAAAAAAATCGAAGACAACAAAATCTCCCAGAAGATCACCATCAGCATAAATCCAAACATGCCACTGATCAGAACAGATAAAGTACTGCTGGACCAGATTATTTACAATCTCCTCCATAACGCATGCCTGTATACCAAACCTGATTCTTTGATAAGAATCTCCGCCACGAATCATGCAGATATCCTGCAACTGATCATTGAAGACAATGGCGAAGGGTTTCCTCCCGATGAAGTTGAAAACGTATTTGACAAATTTTACCGGGTTAAAGACTCCCGCGCCGGCGGCACCGGGTTGGGGTTGTCGATAGTGAAAGGTTTTGCAGAAGCTTTAAAAGGAAGTGTACGACTGCAAAACGTAACAACCGGAGGAGCGAAATTTACCGTTGAAATTCCGTGCGAGATCTCGTATTTAAAGGTGTAACAATGAGCAAGCCCGAAATATTAATCATTGACGACGAAGAGCAGATACGGAAGCTGCTTGAGATCACGTTAAGGGCAAACAATTATGCCGTCACACACGGGGCAACGGCAAAGGAAGGGCTCATTACAGCATCCAATCACCCTCCCGACCTGATCATTCTTGACCTTGGGCTGCCAGATAAAGACGGTTTACTCGTGTTGCAGGAATTAAGACAATGGTATACTAATCCAATAATTATTCTTACGGTTCAAAAAAGTGAGGAAATAATCATCAAAGCCCTTGACACGGGAGCAAACGACTACCTGTCAAAGCCGTGGAGGTCGGGCGAACTGCTCGCCCGGATCCGGTCAGCATTACGTAATTCCAACCAGGACGAAGGTGAACCAATTGTCAACTCAGATGATTTGGTTATTGACCTTAACACAAGAACAGTTAAGAAGAAGGGAGAATTACTAAAACTTACAACGACTGAATATAGCTTGCTTGCTTTACTTGCCCGAAACGATGGAAAAGTGTTGACTCATCAATATCTTTTACGAGCTATTTGGGGACCGGGTTTTATAAACCAATCTCAATACCTGCGGGTGTTTATAGCACAGCTTAGGAAAAAAATTGAAAATGATCCAAACAGGCCTGAATATCTTCTTACAGAATCGGGGGTGGGGTATCGGTTCGTGGGAAAGCGGGATTAGCGGTTAGAACGCTTCGATATTCGTATGTACTTAGGCATGGTGCTCGCACAAAAACGCTAACACCGATCGTTCCCATTCATCGTATACCTCCTTGTTTTAAGAGCAAATCATGAGCTTTTCTAGTCCGGGAATTGGAAAATTGAAGAAGATTTTAGCAAAACCCATGTTTTGATTTTCTTAACTTTGTTGGATGCAAAGCGAAAATGTACGGAAGGTTTCTGAGTTCAATAGCCAATTAAAGTTGAAGGGCTTTAATGTATTTCAGATAGAAGCTGATGGCGCTGCTACACGTATCTACAGCAGGAAAGATTTCTATAAAATATGCCTTACTACTGGAAGGAGTAAAATCCATTATGCTGATAAGAGTTTTGAGCAAGAAGGCACAATCTTGTTCTTTGGTAACCCACACATTCCTTACTCCTGGGAGACGTTGTCAACTACCTATATTGGCTACACCGTTCTTTTTTCAGAAGACTTTTTCAAATCACCTGACCGTTCCGAGAGCCTGCAACACTCTCCGCTTTTTAAGATTGGCGGCACTCCAATTTTTACTATAAATGAGGGGCAAAGGATGTTTTTAAATTCCATATTTCAAAGGATGATTGATGAGCAAAAGAGTGATTATGCTTATAAGGACGACCTGATCCGTAACTATATAAACTTGATTATTCATGAAGCATTAAAGCTGCAGCCTTCCGAACACTACGACCGGCAAAAAAATGCAGCGAGCCGCCTGGCCTCTGTTTTCCTTGAACTTTTAGAACGGCAGTTCCCGGTAGAAACTACAGACCGTCCACTGCAGTTGAAAACAGCACAGGATTATGCTAATCAATTGCATGTTCATGTCAACTACCTCAACCGTGCAGTTAAAGAAGTGACGGGGAAATCCACTACAACACATATTACTGATCGTATTGTAAGTGAAGCAAAAGCACTCCTGCAACATACTGACTGGAACATATCCGACATTGCGTACGCGTTGGGTTTTGACTATCCGACGTACTTTAACAACTTCTTTAAACGGCTTACCGGCACAAATCCTAAATCTCTTCGGGCGTTGGAAGTTTGAAATTCTTAATTATTGGTTTGATAATCGTTACCGGCAGGGGCATACATTGTAAGACCTTTGTGTTATGTTATCAAACCTTCATCAGGAAGACATTTTTCAACGGCTGCGTAACGGAGAAACCATCTCATCAAATGACCCCGAAGCATTCAAGTTGCGGGACGCTTCTTTTGCGACGAAGAAATTATTGGTGCAACTCAATAACTCTTCTGACCCAGCAGAAATGAGGGACTTGCTAAGGCAAATCACAGCTTCAGAAATTGATGAAAGCGTTGCTGTATTTACACCCTTGTACATCAACTACGGAAAGCATACCAAAATCGGTAAAAACGTATTTATAAACTTCGACTGTGTGCTTCTTGATTTGGGAGGAATTACGATCGAGGATAATGTATTGATTGCTCCCAAAGTAAGCCTGTTATCTGAAGGTCATGCGGTTTCGCTTGGAAGCAGACACTCCCTTGTTCCCGGGCATATTCACATCAAAAGAAATGCATGGATTGGTGCGGGTGCTACCATATTGCCGGGCGTAATTATTGGTGAAAATTCAGTAGTAGCAGCGGGTGCAGTAGTATCTAAAGACGTGCCTGCCCATACCGTTGTAGGTGGAATACCAGCAAAAACTATTAAAACAATAAATCCTTAAAAATAGCAGATATATGAAAAAATTGGCTGTTGCATTTGTCCTGGTCCTGTTAACGATAGGACAGGCATATTCGCAAACATTAAAAAATAACAACGTTAAGAATATGAGAGATGTTGAACAACCAGATCATTACACTTTCCAATTAAGTGATAAAGTGATAAGGCAAAAAGTAAACTTTAAAAATAGGTATGGCATTACGTTAGCTGGTGACTTGTACCTGCCAAAAGATAGCAGCAATAAGGTTCTGGCAGCCCTTGCTATCAGTGGTCCATTTGGAGCAGTAAAAGAACAATCTTCAGGTTTGTATGCCAATCAAATGGCAGAACGTGGTTTTGTTGCTCTTGCCTTTGACCCGTCTTATACAGGCCGGAGTAGCGGCGAGCCGAGAAATGTGGCTTCCCCGGAGATCAATACTGAAGACTTTAGTGCCGCAGTTGACTTTTTGGGATTGCATAAAAATGTCGACAAAAACCGTATCGGTATCATTGGCATTTGTGGATTTGCCGGTTTTGCATTAAATGCCACAGCAGCTGATAAACGGGTAAAAGCTGTTGCAACCACAAGTATGTATGATATGTGCCGTGTTACATCAAAAGGATACAATGATATAGTAACGCCAGAGCAACGGCACAAAACGTTAGAACAATTATCCTTACAGCGTTGGAAGGATGCAAAACAGGAAACGCCCGCTCCTTCTACGGCCAATCTGCCGGATAAATTACAGGGCAATGAACCACAATTTGTAAAAGACTATTTTGATTATTACAAAACACCCCGTGGATTTCACCCCAGATCAATCAACTCAAATGGATCCTGGACAATGACCAGTTCCTTATCATTGATGAATATGCCGATACTCACCTATATTAAAGAAATATCCCCGAGACCGATACTTTTGATTGCAGGCGAAAATGCACACTCACGTTATTTCAGTGAAGACGCCTACAAAGCAGCGGCCGAACCTAAAGAATTAATGATTATCCCTAACGCCGTTCATGTGGATCTTTATGATAAAATTGATGTCATTCCATTTGACAAGCTAACCACCTTCTTTATCCAAAACTTAAA
>Ga0207674_10003112_pt1 | contig 20475 bp, 15 predicted proteins | sample KBSCornC72_FD_184303 | JGI IMG/M metagenome (GOLD analysis project Ga0207674, IMG submission 184303) | Corn rhizosphere microbial communities from Kellogg Biological Station, Michigan, USA - KBS Corn C7-2 (SPAdes) (version 2) | ecosystem: Host-associated > Plants > Roots > Rhizosphere > Soil ...
TGGTGGCCGTCATTCTCAACGGGATTGGTAATTGGTTACTGGAATTGGTAATTGGTTACTGGAATTGGTAATTGGTTACTGGAATTGGTAATTGGTTACACGTAATCAGAACCCTCGGGATGCTCATCTCCCTTAGAGGCATCCCGAGGGTTCACGTCACTAATAACCAATTCCAGTAACCAATTACCTGTTCAGTATCTGCAGTTCTATTTGACTTCGAAGTCCTTCGTCCCCGCCGACTTCGAATCGAGGAAGACCTCCACCTTGTACTTGCCCTTCGGGAGGCCCGTGGGCTTGGAGATGTGGAACTCAGTGTAGGCATCACCGTTAGGCGCGATGGACTGGCTGGACTCCTGCACCACCTGGCCATCCTCGAATGTCCAGCGCGCCATCACCGTCGCCGCCGAAGCGCTACCGGTCGTGTGGACCGACGTGTACACCGTGTCCGCCGGTTTGAAATTGTCGGTCTTGTCCGTGACGCGCGAGTTGGCGGCCGCCTTGCCAACATCGATGTCCGTCACGGCAACCGTGCTCGCAGCGGGCGTCGTCGCCGTCGCGCCAGGAGTCACATCGCCAGCCGACTCCTTCTTCTCCTTTGAGCAGGCGCTCACCGTCGCGAGCGCTACCACCGCCACCATCAGGCCGCGCGCCCGGCGCGCGTGAAGATGCAGGTTCATGTCGTCGGTCCTCGCTCAGGCGTTCGGGATCTTGAAGGTCTGGCCCGGATAGATGAGGTCCGGGTTCTTGATCGTCTCCTTGTTCGCCTCGTAGATGCGGTGCCACTTCGAGGCGTCGCCGTACTCGCGCTTGGCGATCTTGGAGAGCGTATCGCCGGCAACGACCGTATACGTCTTTTCGACGTCGGCGACGTTAGGCGCCGCCTGCGCCGGGGCCGCCGACTTGTCGGCGGGCGGCGCGGTGGATGACCCACCCGCCACGACGTCCGAGAAGTCGGCTTTCTTCTTCTCGGCGTCCTTGTCCTTGTCGAAGATGTTGTCGAGCAGGCCCATCGTATACCTCGCGGAATTTCGACGGGCTCAGACGCCCGCACGAACCGTTCCGTTCGGCATGCCGCCAGCCTCGAGCGCTCAGTTCACGCGAACCGACGCGGTGCCGAACTTTCCTTCCGACGTCGCGGTGATCGTGACCGTTCCCTTGCGGATTCCGCGAACGACGGCGGATTGATCGCCCGATGCCTCGACCGTCGCGATTCCGGGGTTGCTGCTCGCCCAGGTCACCGATCGATTGGCGAGCACGTTGCCAACCGCATCGGTTACCCGTGCGACGAGCGTGATCTTTTTCCCTTCGCCCACGGACGCCCCGGTGGGCATGATCGTGACCTTCGCGACCGGCACGATGCGAACCGTGACGTTCGCGTTGCCCGTGACACCATCGACCACCGCCGTGATGACTGCGGTGCCCGGCACCAGCCCCGTCACATGGCCCGTCTGCGAGATGGACGCGACGCTCGCATTGTTCGTGGTCCAGACCACACTCCGTCCGCCGATCGCGACGTTATTGGGGTCATACGGAGTCGCCACGAGATCCTCACCCGCCGCGACGAACAGATACACGTTTTCGGGAGCGATGCGAACGCTGGATACCTGTGGGGGCATCGGCACGACCGTCACGGAGGCGACGGCGGACTTGCCCTCGGACGTCGCGGCAATGTCCACGCTGCCAGCGCTTACGCCGGTGACCACCCCGTTGTCCGACACGGTCGCGATGGCCGGATTGGCGCTTGCCCACACGATGCGCCGATCTCGCAGCACGTTCCCGGAGCCGTCCTTGACCTCCGCGATGAGCGCACCCGCGGCGCCCGCGACCAGCTGGAGCGACTGCGGCGTGACGACGACGGATTCGACGGGCGTGGGCGAGTGGCTGTCATCCACGCTACACGCACTGCCTAACAGCACGGCGTGGACGAGCGGCACTCCGCGCCATAACGAGCGCATGACCTTGCTCCTTGCTTGCGGGCTCTACCGGGCTAGCGAAAACTAGGCCAGGGACCGCTATTCCGCAGTACCCTCCAGCGCCCGCACCAATCCCTCCCGCATCGCTGGGTGCGAGCGCCACAAGTAGGTTCCCATCAACAGAGCCGCCAACAGGTTACCCGCCAGGATCTGATACCAGGCGAAGTTGCCAAGGACCGTCTGCTGCAGCAAAGCAACGAGGCCATAGAACCCGAGTTCGATCGCTACAAATAGGATCATCGACCCCGCGAGCACCGACGGAATCCGCTCGCCAGCGTGCACCAACACGACCGCAAGCATCCCCACGAGCGTGAACGCGGCGTAGTGGAAGATCGTGTATCCGATGATGTTCAGAGCGCGCGGCTCGGGCGATCGGCCAAAGACACTCAGCAAGCCTTCGCCGAGGACGTTTGGCGTGAACAGCGGACGGCCGCCAATGAGATCCACGACGAAAAACCAGACTGCGACCGCCGTCGCTCCAAGAAACCCGGCGATCAGGCCTTCGCGGACGATGCTGTGCCCTGTGCGCATGGCGTCTCCCGTCATTGAGGAGTACGGCTACCGACCATCCAGCGTTAACGCTGCGAGCGAGCACTTCCTGTCGACACCGGCCGCGTCTGCTCATGAGCCTCGACGAACCACAGCCATTTATCCACGCCGCGTGACACCTCCGTCAGGATATCCATGCTATCCGGATCCCCGAGATCGTCCAGCTCCTCGATCGCTTCACGCGCCTTGCCGCTGAACTGCGCGAGCACATCGGAGAGCGCGGCGACGTGCTCCTCCCCCGAGGACAGCACGAGCGGATACTCGCTCAGCGTCGACCGCTCGGCGCACACACGCACCGTGCCCTCGGCGATGCCCCCGAGTTGCACGACGCGCTCGGCGATGAGGTCCACGTATTCCTCTGTGGCCTCGTAGATCTCATCGAAGAGCTTGTGCAACCCGATGAAGTGCGGGCCCTTCACGTTCCAATGGGCCTGCTTCGTCTGCGACTGGAGGTCGATGCAGTCCGCGAGGCGGTGATTCAGGAGCTCGACCGCACGCGCCCGTGTTTCGCCGGGCAGCGGGTTCTTCGTCTGGTAGAGAAGCGTTCCTTCCGCCGCCTGTTGCGCCAGCTGCGAGACGCCACGTGTGTCGGCAGTGGCCTGCCGAGCGCCATTTCCCTGCTTCTTCGAAGCCATTTTCTGCCCCCGTCAATTTTTGGATAATACCGAGCCAAAGATGACGGGCAATAATCCGGCCGCGGCGACGGGAGCGGCGCCTCAGGGTGCCGTCGCGTTCGTCAGTGGAGGCGCGCTGGACGCTTGGGCAAACGTCACCTGCAAGCGCGCGGCATCCTGGAACAGATCGGCACGCGGCCGCCGCTCGAACGCGGCGTGCCATTCATAGCCTCGGCTCGTGTAACGGGCGCCGGAATGCCAGAGGGACACGACGTCGCGTTGTGGGTCGTACGAGAACGTCGCTCGATAGACGATGTCGGCCAGCTCAGGGATCGCGCCCCGACGCAGCACCGGTGCCGGATACGTCTTCCATTTCACACCGTCGGCGCTCGTCGCCAAGAATAGCGCCTCCGTTGTGCACGAGCCGGCGGTCTTTCCGTTGAAGAGTGCCCAGTACTCCTGGCGCGCAGAAATCCACTGCACCTCGAGGTGCCAAGGGTAGACGCCGGGTTGTACGAGCGTGACGGTCTGTGGCGACGTCCACGTCAGTCCATCCACCGATCGTCGCAGCTCCACGGTGGTCTGGTTGCTGGTGCATCCCGCACCACCGGAGTTCACCGTCCACATGAGCCAGTCGGTCGCGGAGCGACGAACCACGGTCGGCGAGACCGCCTGGTGGTTAGGCACACTCACCACGACTCGCGGCAGATTCCATTGCAACCCGTCCGGCGACTGGCTCACGAGGATCTCGTTGCCCTCGGCCACGTGCCGATAGTAGAGCCAGAGCTGGCGCTCTTCGGCGACCCAAAGGATGTCTGGATCCGACAAGTATCCGTCGGACGGCTTCACGAGCGGATTGGTGACGCCGTCCGGGACGGTCCACGAGTCGCGGCCGCTGCCCAAAAAGAGCGATGGGTTCTCGTATTTCGCGTTGCCCCATGGATACGGGGTGATCGCGAGCCTCGGCTTTGCATCGAGGCCGTCCGGCGTTGGTGACACGATATCCGGATGCACGACCTGCCCCGATCCGTCGTAGGTGGTGAGGTCGATCGCGTGGAGCGGTACTCGATCCGGCAGCACGTTGGGGTCGACGAACGCCACGAACACGACGGCGTCGAGCCCGTCGGCGATGGCAGTCGCGCTCTGCGGCCCCGGCTCGGTGCCGAGCTTCCACACGGCCCTGGCTTCACCGTTCGCATCGGTCGCGGAGATCTGTGGCGTGATCTCGCCCGCGCTCGCGCTCCACGTGACGTCGACGCGCCGCACCGGACGCCCGTCGGCGTCGACGAGACGTGCGACGAGCGGGCGGTCGAGCGCTTCGCCGGGCGGCGCGCTCTGCCCATCGCCGCTCACGCGCACGAGCGACGCCGGGTGACCGATGGCCGTCGGTGCGTCGCTCCGACACGCGACGACAGTGACGGACAGCGAAATAGTGAGGACGATCCGCATCCCGTTAGGCAGCACGACTGAACGCTCCGCGTGTCAGGCATTGCGTGATACCCTCCCGTTGACGCGCGCGTCACAACCGGGACTGCCGGGGACGGGGGATGGGCGACGGGCGACGGCTTAAAAGCGAACACCCAGGGGGATGTTCATCTCACTGCGAGGGGCACTCCGCTGGTTTCCGCTGTTTAACCGTCGCCCGTCCCCCGCCGCCCGTCCCCGGCAGTTCGTCCAGCGCCAGCCCCAACACCGTCACCGGCCGCAGACGCGTGTTCGCGATGCGCTTCCCGGTGTCGTCGTACTTCTCCCACTCACTCGTTGCGACATAGAACAGCGAGTCACCCACCACCGTCGCGAGAGTGGGCTCGTCGGCAACCGCTGGGTTTCGATCGAGCATCTCGAGGCGGCGAACGGACCGACCGCTCGGGTCCAGGCAAAATCTCACGACGCGCGCTGGGATAACGCCGTTCTGCACGCCAACCAGCGCCCCGCGATGCCAGTACAACCCGTCGACACCCAGGAGTGTCATGGTTTGCGGTGCGCCGAGCGGAGTCACGGTCCGCGACACGAGAGACACCGCCAACAGTCCGTGTGAGTAATCGGCCACGTACATGGTGGCTCCGTCCGGAGTGAACGCCATGCCCTGGAGCGATCGAAACAACGGGTGGGAGACGAAGCGCTCGAGGGAGTCGCTGCCTGTCGCCAGTCGGAAAATCCACGGCGCTTCGCTGTCGGAGGCATAAACGTCGCCATTCGGCGCGACCGCGACGTCACCGAACGTGTGAGCGGTCGACGAGTCACGCGGTGCCCAGGCGCTGCGCACCAGCCGACCGGTGTCGAGGTCGTAGCCGAATACGCCGACGCGCCCACCGTCGGTCGGCGTGAATCCTTCCATGCGCGGCGACGTGGTCGTCGCAACCCAGAGCACGCGCCGAACGGAGTCGATCGCCATGCCGAAGACGCCCGCGAGACCATCAGATCGCCGCGGCACGAAATCGTGCGCGCGACCGTCGCGCTCCACCGCGACGATGTGGCGCTGCCGCACGCTTCCAACGAACCAGCGCTGGTGCCGCGGGTCGAAGGCGACGCCCTCCGGATGCAGCGTCGTATCGTCGACGGTCAGCCTAACGCGGCTCCGTACCACCGGCACGGTCGCGCTGTCGAGGCGGGCAGCCGCGGCAACGAACGCAGGGGCAGTACCCAGCACACGAAACGCTGTGTCGGTTCGGACTGCGCTACCTATCCCGAGCGCCGCGAGCCGATCGAGCCACCGCGCGGCGTCGGCCGTGTCACCCGTCATCGCGGCAAGCTTCGCGGCGGCCTCGAGGTAGACCTGTTGCGTTGGCCACACATCGGCGGCGCGCAGCATTTCGCGTCGAGCGGTCGCGAGGTCGTGCTGCTCATACGCCGCCATGGCGAGGCGAAAGGACGCCCTCGCACGCTGTGCCGAGTCCGCCCGTGGAGGCAGTGAGCTCGACGTGGCCCCCGCCTGCGCATGCGCCAGCGAGGCAATGGAGCTTTCCGACGCAACCAGCATGATCGCACCCACAAACCGTGCGTAGCGCTTCAGCAGCATGTTGGTCCTCGGACGTTGGCGCGAGACACGACGACCCGCGTGAAAAGAATCGCACGCCGAGCCTGGCGAGCCAGTGCCGTGTGACGAGTGGTGTCCTGTGGGGTCTTACACGAAGCCTGTTCAGAAAGGCTCGACGGACTAGCATTCATTTCCCCGGTCCGCATGGTGGCACGATACGAGCGCTGACCGGGTGGTACGCCGCCGACGCGCACGTGGCGACATGCCCGCGAACCCGAGTGATGCCGATCAGCACAGCGTTCCCACTTACGCGCCCTATTCCGTCATCGGGCGAGCGAATTCCCGTCATCGGATTGGGAACGTGGCGCGCCTTCGATGTGGGACACCGCCAACCGGCGCTGGCGCCTCGCGAGCAGTGCGTCGCGGCATTCGAGTCACTGGGTGGTTGCGTCATTGACTCGTCCCCCATGTACGGCTGGGCCGAGGAAGTGGTAGGAGAGATCCTGGCGTCGCTCGGTATCCGCGACCGGACGTTCATCGCGACGAAGGTCTGGGCGGAGGGGAAGGAGCGCGGCCTCGAACAGATGCGGAACTCGATGCGGAAGCTGTGCGTGGACCGGATCGACCTCATGCAGGTCCACAATCTGGTCGATACGACGGCGCACCTGGAAACCCTGCGGCAGTGGAAAGCGGAGGGCCTGGTTCGCTACATCGGGGTCACGCACTACGCCGACCGAGCGCATCCCGATGTCGCTCGCGTGCTGCGCCAGGAGCCTCTGGATTTCGTGCAGATCAACTACTCGGTGGTGGAGCGCGCGGCCGAGCAGTCGATCCTGCCACTCGCGGCCGACCGCGGCGTCGCGGTGATCGCGAACCGGCCGCTCGCCGCCGGTGCCGCGTTAGGCGCGCTTCGCGGGCGGCCCGTGCCGGACTGGGCGTCGGAGCTTGGCTGCACGACGTGGTCGCAGCTGCTGCTCAAGTTCGTCGTGTCGCACCCGGCGGTGACGTGCGCCATTCCCGCCACGGCCAACCCGGACCACCTCCGGGACAACATGCAGGCGGCGTTCGGTCCCATGCCCGACGAGTCGTTTCGCGAGCGGATTGCCCTGGCGGCCACCAGGCACTGAGCCGGGTCGAACCCGGCTTCGCGACCGGGGACGTTCCTTTTTTTCACCGCACCAGACGGCTCGCCGCGGCCTTTCAAGGACTATCCAATTAACCTCGACAATGCGCCAATTGTTGGTAGATTGTATGGACTTGTAGCCTAGTTGTATGGGCCACGGATTGTATGGATTGGCCCCGGAGGACAGCCGCATGCCTTGGAACCCGCGGATCGCCAACGAAACCGCCCCGTTGTACATCGCGATCGCCGATGCAATCGCCGCCGACGCCGAAAACGGACGGCTCGCGCCCGGCACGCGATTGCCCACCCACCGGGCGCTCGCCGCAACGCTCGGCGTCGATGTGACGACCGTCTCGCGCGCCTACGCGGAGGCACACCGGCGCGGGCTCGTCGTCGGACACGTCGGCCGAGGCACCTACGTCCGCGGCGGCCGCTCCCCTGTCCTGGTACCTGCCCCGCCAGCCCTGATCGATCTGACGGTGAACCTGCCGCCCGAGCCGAGCGACGTGTGCGACGAGGCGATGCGCCAGTCGCTCGCCGAGCTCGCGCAGGCACCCGCGATCGCCCCACTCCTCGCGTATGCGCCAGCCGGCGGAAGCCGCGAGCATCGCGAAGCGGGGCGCGTGTGGTGCGCCGAACGAGGCGTCACGGCGACGATCGATCGCGTACTCGTCTGCGGCGGCGCCCAGCAGGCCCTCGCCGCGATCCTGTCAACGCACTGCGAGCCGGGGGACACGGTGCTCGCCGAGGACCTGACGTACCCCGGATTCCTCGCTGCGGCGCGCATGCTCAGGCTTCGCGTCGTCGGGGTAGCGATCGACGGCGATGGGATCATCCCCGACGACCTCCTGCGCGCGTGCAAGGCACACCGGCCGAAGGTCGTGCTCACGACCCCGACGCTGCAGAATCCAACGGCGGGCGTCATGTCGGTGGGCCGGCGACGGCGGATCGCATCCATCGTTCGTGACCGCGGGCTTTTGGTCGTCGAGGATGACACGTACGGACCGCTCGCGCCTAACGCGCCACGCCCGATCGCCGCCGTCGTCCCGGAGCTGTCGTATTATGTCAGCAGCTTCTCGAAGGCGGTGAGCCCGGCGCTCCGCATCGCGTTCATGGTCGCGCCCACCTCGGCCCACGCCATCAGGGTCTCCCGACACGTGCAGGCAACCGGCTGGCTCGCGTCTCCAATCATGACGGAGGTCGCGGCCCGCTGGATCTCGTCCGGTACAACGACCAGGATCGTTGCGGATCGGCGGCGCGAAGCCGAGGCGCGCCAGACCCTGCTCCGCGACTCGCTCGGGTTGTCGCGGAACGTGGGCTCTCCGCACGCGCTCCATCATTGGCTGGAACTGCCGCGTCAGTGGGAGCGCGCATCGGACTTCGTCGATACGCTTCGCCGTCGCGGTGTGCTGGTCACGAGCGGCGATGCGTTCGCCGTTGACGCGACGCAGCCGGTGCGGGCGGTTCGGGTGAGCCTCGGGGCGGCGCCAAGCCGGCCGGCGCTCGCGACCGCACTCGAGACCATCGCGTCGCTATTACGCGAAGATCCCGAGCCCGTCCGTCCGGCGAGGTAGCCCCCGCGGGACGTTCAGCGCTCGCGGTCGGACTCGTCGGTTTTGACTCGGTGTGCCCGCGCACCGTTCGTGGATTTCCGTGAGGGCGTGCGCTCCGCATGCGCTACGGAGCAATCGATCTCGCGGGGCGACTTCACGCGACGGTCGCGCTCGTCAGGGTACCCGCCCGCGTCCGGAAACCGATTCGGACGCGCTGGTGTCGACTCCGGTACTTCTCGCACGGTACTGCTCCTCGCTGCTGGGCTCGGGCGTGCCCGCGACCCATGGTGCGCTGGACGGTTTGAATCCAAAGAAACCGCCCCTCTCGCTCAATTGTTCAATGGTTCCGGTGCGCAAGGCAAGCGCGGCAGGAAAGAACGTTACGGTCCAGTCGCCGTCGTCGGGATGTTGACGTCGCTACCACCTGCCGCGGTCGCCATAGAAGCGCCGCATGTCGCGCGCGAGATCCAGACGAGGCTGACGGTCCTCGTACATCATGTGGCCGCCCTCGTAGCATCGAAACGTGATGCGCCCGGCGTCGCGCGGGGCGAGGCGGCTCAGGAGATAGGAATTCGCCGGGCAACTGTTGAGCGAGTCGTACATGCCCGTCGCGACGAACGTCCTCAGCGCTGGATCGAGGTCCATCGCACGTCGCAGCCATGGCGGCGTGCCGCCCGGCGGCCCGTCTGTATTCCGTACGACGACGGGAACGTTCGGATCTCCCTGATCATACTTCCACCGCTCGTTGACGCTCGGCGGATTCGCCGCGGTCGAGTATCCCGATTCCAGCCCCTGATATACCAGGTCCGTCTTGAATCCCAGCTCGTTTCGCAGATACCGGTTCACGAGCGCACGCCGCCGCGCGTCTGCTGTGGGATCGACCGGGCCAGCGCCGACCTGACGCGTGTCGAACCGGCCTAACGAGCCACGGCCGGCGCCAAGGAGGCTGTCCAACAGGAACTGTCGGTCGACGATGAGTGTCTTCTGGTCGATGCGAGCCACGTCCAGGCCCGTGAACCGCCCGAGCCGCGCGGCGATCGCTGCGCGCTCCTCCCTCGTGAGCGAATCCAGCCGCCCGAGCGCCGGGGCGTATACCGCGCGAGCCCAGCGCTCCGATTCCGCAACGGCGCGATTGCGATCGGTCTGCAGGTCGGCCGGCAGCTTGCGATGGTAGAACGCGGTGGCCGTTCGTGCGGGGAGGAACATCGCGGTTCGCATCTCGTCAGGCACCACGGGACCGAGCGGAATGCCACCCGAGATCAGAACGAGTCCGGCTACGCGCTGCCCTGCTCTTTCCATCGATTCGGCCGCGCCGGCGGCGCGCCACACGCCGTAGCTCTCTCCAGCGAGGTACACCGGCGCATCCCACGCGTCGAATCGCGTGCGGTAGGTCCGTATGAATTCGACGGTCGTGGCGATGTCGCCGAGCACGCCGTAGAAGTCGTCGGCGTATTCGGGCCGGCTCGGACGGCTGAATCCTGTACCGATTGGGTCGACGAAGACGAGGTCAGTCGCATCCAGCCACGTGGCCTCATTGTCCTCGAGCGCGATCAGTCCGGCGTGGTCACCGCGTTCGCCGTCGCCGGTGAGCCGGCGCGGTCCGAGCGCGCTGAGGTGCAGGAGCAGCGAATTTGACCCGGGACCACCGTTCCATGCGAACGTCAGCGGGCGGGGCGCCTCACGAGGCGCGCGGTCCAGCGTGTAGGCCACGAAGAAAATGTACCCGCGCGGCTCACCCGTGTCGTTCAAGCGGATCGGCAACAGCCCGGCGCGCGCCGTGTAGGCGACAGTCCGCCCACCCACCTCGATGCGATGCCGGGTCGTGACGATCGGCGTTGCCGTACCGGGTACGTTATCCGTCTGCGCACGCGCGATGGATGACACGGCCAGCGTAGCGGCCGTCGCGAGCGCGCCGAACCTAACGCGATGCGGCGTCAATTCGGCCGTGGTGGTGGCGCCGCCGCGCTGCGAATGAAATCGGCAACGTTGGCTTTCAGTTGCAGATGGGCTCGCGCGTCAGTGTACATCGCGTGGCCGCCAGCGTAGCTGTACACGATGACGTTGCGCCTGACGGCCTCCTCCAGGTGGCTCGCGCTCCAGACGTTGCCGTAGTAGTCGCACAGGAGGTCGTAGATCCCGCACCCCGAAAGCACGCGCAGCGTCGGGTTCAGCCGGATGGCTTGTTCGAGCGCTCGTTCGCCCGCCACCGAATCGCCAGGCACGCGCTTCCACTTCACGGACATCCAGTCTCCGCGGAACGCTGTGGGCGGCGGATAGCCACCACCAAACGGTCCCTGGTATCTCAGATCGCTTCGGTATCCGAGCTCGGTGCGGAGGTAGCGAAGCACTGTCACATCGTCGAGCAGGTTCTGGAGGCTCGGGTCCTTCGTCGGATCGTATGGCACTTGCGTCGTATCGAGCGGTCCGAGCATGCGCGTGTCGTACTGACCGATGAATTTTCCCTCGCGTCGAAGCAGATAGTTGCCGAGCTGCATGCGATCCACCGTCAGCGTTTTTCGGTCGACGAGCGCCGGATCGAGCCCGGTGAACCGAGACACGCCGCGCACGATGGAATCGCGCTCCGCGGCGCCGAGGCTGTCGCTCCGCGCGAGGGCGCCGGCGTAGACCGTCGTGGCCCACGATTCGGCCTGCTTCATCGTTGCCGCGAGGTCGCGTTGGAGGTCCGGCGCGAGCTTTCCGTTCGTGAACGCTGCTACCGCGAGGCTTGGAAGACCTAACGCGGTTTGCGTCGCCGGTGACATCGATCCGAGTGGCACGGCCAGCCCGAGCAAAATCACGCCGCGAACCTCCGTGCCGCGCGTCTCGAGCGCCGCGGCGACGCCCGCGGCGCGAGTGACGCCGTAACTCTCGCCAGCGAGGAACAACGGGGCGTCGAAGGCGTCGAATCGGGTCCGATAGACGCGAATGAATTCGGCGACCGACTCCGCGTCGCCCCGAGTCTGATAGAACTCGGCGCCGTATTCGGCGCGCGTGGGCCGGCTGTAGCCCGTGCCGATCGGGTCGACGAACACGAGGTCAGTCGTCTCGAGCCACGATCCGGGATTCGGCTCGACGATCCATCGTGTGCCGTCGCCAGGCTTGGCACCCGGCGGGGGTGCAATCCGCTTGGGACCGAAGCCGATCAGATGGACGAGTGCCGCGTTCGACCCCGGACCACCGTTCCACACGAACGTAAGTGGGCGCGGCGGGTCAGTCGGCGTGCGGTCGAGCGTGTACGACGCGAAGAACATCTGCCCGTGAACGTCGCCCGCCTCGTTGTCGCGGATCGGGATCCGTCCGGCGCGGGCTGTGTATCGCAGGGTCTGCGCTCCGATCGTTACCGTGTGATGCGTCGTGACGATCGGTTCTTCCTGTGCTCGCGCAGCGGCCGGGCGTGCCATGCCGGCGATGGCCATCGCCAGCGCACCTGCTCGGACCAACCGGGTAGCGCGCCCTCCCCGCGTCACGAGGGTCAACGCTCATCTCCTCCGCAGGGAGAACACCGAGACCTTGTCATCCGGCGCGAGGCCCAGCGTCACTCGAAAGACCTTGGGACCGTAGCGGACCTCGTAGAGGTAAATCCGATCGTCGCCCAATTCGTTGCGCTCGAATAGCGTCACGCTGTCGGGGTTCCCGACGCCGGCGAGCATCTCCTGATAGGCCTTGGCGGCGCCCGGAAAGAAGCCCGCGCGGACGTAGGCGAAATCGTTAGGCGAGAGACGGCCGTCGCGCGTCGCCGCCAGGATCGTCTCGAGCTTCTCCCGAACCTTCGGCTCGCGGTCGGCGATCGGCTTGGGAGGCTTCGCTGCAAGGGCGGGATCGAGGACGCCCGCAATCCCATCGACGATGTCGCTCGGTTGAGACGGGCCGAGGTTGGACAGCGCCACGATCGTCATGTCGTTGCCGATGTAGCGGGAGATGTAGGTCTCGAACCCCTGCCACGCACCGCCGTGATGGATGCGGAGCTTCCCCGCCAGGGTGTCGATCGACCATCCGAAACCGTACGGATATCGCTTTCCGCTCGTCAGGGTCACCGGCGTGAACACCGTCGCCCAGCCTTCCGGTGAGAGGATCTTCTTCGCGCGCAGGCCGCGGTCCCACGCGATGTAGTCCTGGAGCGAGAGATACAGCGATCCGTCCGCCGTCGTGTTGAGCGTGGGAGATACCCACTCCTGGTTCTTCAGCTCGCCTTTGACGAGGTCATAACCCGCCGCACGGTGCGGCACGATGTCGGCCTCGCTGATGATGCGCGCCGACTTCATCCCGAGTGGTTTGAACACGCGGTCGCGCAGCACGTCGCCATAGAATTGGCCTGACACCTTGTGGATGATGATTCCGAGCAGCACGTACCCGGTGTTGCTGTAGTTCCACCGCGATCCGGGCGGGAACTCCGGCGTGAGCCCGAATGCCATCTTCTCGATGTCGTCTTCGGTGTAGTCCTTCCGGTAATCCATCGCGTCCGTCGTATAGTCCGGGATCCCCGACGTGTGCGTCAGGAGGTGCCTAACGGTGATCCCCTTCCAGCTCGCCGGCGCGTTCGGGAAGTATTTCGTGATCGAGTCGGTGAGCGCGATCTTGCCGTCCTGGACCAGCAGCATCACGGCGGCGGATGTGAACTGCTTACCCACCGACCCCGATTGGAAGACGGTTTCCGGAGAGACTGGCACGTGGTGCTCGACGTTGGCTTCCCCGTACCCCTTGGCCAGCATGACCTCGCCGCCTTTGATGACCGCCACCCCGACGCCGGGTATCTTCTGGCGCGCCATCTCGGCCTTGACGACCGAGTCGATCCGGCTCTGGACGTGGTCCTGGGCGAATGCAATTCTCGATGCGTAGACAGTGAACGCGGCAACGTAAGCGAATCGCAGTGTCATGAGGATTGGTGAGTAGCTGATGGCTGATGGCTGATGGCCGATGGCTGCGAAGCCATGGCTGATGGCTGTTGGCTGATGGCACCAACCCTTCGGCGCCCCAACTGTGTCATACCGTCATGATTCTCGACAACCTTCGTCACGACCTCAAGTACGCGTTGCGTGGCCTGCGCCTGAAGCCGGGCTTCGCCATCGCGGTCATCGTCACCCTCGGGCTCGGGATCGGCGCGAACGCCGCCATGTTTGGCATCGTCGATCGCCTGCTCTTCCGGCCGCCCCCGCTGATGAAGGACCCGGCCACCGCCCACCGGCTCTATGTGGCACAGGTGTTTCGGGGCACGGAGCGTATCAACAACCCGGGCCAGTACGCGCGGTACCTCGACTTCAAGCATCTCACGCATTCCTTCTCCGAAGTCGCCGGGTACACCGCGCGCGAAATTGCGATCGGCGTAGGCGAGGCGGCTCGCGAGATGCGAGTCGGTGTGGTGAGCGCGAACTTCTTTCGCTTCTTCGAAGCACCGCCGGCGCTCGGTCGGTACTTCACCGAGGCCGAAGACAATCCGAGAGACCCTGTCTCGGTCGCGGTGTTGAGCTACGCCATGTGGCAGGCGAATTACGGTGGCCAGCGCGACGTGCTTGGAAAGCCCATTCAGATCGGCCCGAAGACCTACTCCATCATCGGCGTCTCTCCGCCCGGGTTCGTCGGCCTGTGGGCCGACAAGCCACCCGCTGCCTACATCTCGCTCACCGCCTACGCGCCGACTATGGGGATCAGCGGGCGGGACTCGAGGAACTGGTGGGAGACGTACAGCTGGGGATGGATGTCGACGATGGTGCGTCGCAAGCCGGGAGTCACGGAGGCTGCCGCGAACGCCGACGTCACCAATGCGTTCCGTCAAAGCATCACGCAGCAACGCATCGAGCAGCCCGGTACCACGCCCGACAGCATCATGCGCCCACGCGCCATGATCGGGTCGATCCTGTACGAGCGCGGGCCTGACGCGTCGAGCGTGGCCAAGGTCGCAACGTGGGTCGGCGGTGTGTCGGTCATCGTGCTTCTCATCGCCTGCGCCAACGTCGCGAACCTGCTGCTGGCGCGCGCCCTCAAGCGGCGGCGCGAGGTCGCGCTCCGTCTCGCCCTCGGCGTGAGCCGCGGACGCCTCTTTGCTCAGCTGCTCACGGAGAGCATGCTGCTCGCCGTCCTCGGCGGCGCCTTGGGGCTCGTTGTCGCTCACTGGGGCGGCGCGGCGCTGCGGGCCGGCCTGCTCGACAAGAGCGAGGCGCCAGCCGGATTACGCGACCCGCGGACGGTGCTCTTCGCCGCTGGCGTAGCGATCATGGTGGGGCTGCTGACCGGTCTCGCTCCGGTGCTGCAGGCCGGGCGTGCAAACCTGACCGGCGATCTCAAGTCGGGCTCGCGAGAAGGGACGTATCACCGATCAAAAACCCGCATCGGCCTTCTCGTGCTGCAGGCGACGCTCTCGGTGGTGCTGCTCGTCGGCGCCGGCCTGTTCGTCCGGAGCCTGCGAAACGTCGAGCACACACGACTGGGCTACGACGTGGAGCCGGTGATGCTCGTGAACCTCAACATGCGAGGCGTGAAGCTCGACAGCGTGCCGACCATCGCGCTCCGCCAACGGCTGCTGGAGACCGCGAAGACCATCCCTGGCGTCGAGAACGCGAGTCTCCAGATCACGATGCCCTTCTGGAGCCAGTGGAGCATGGGTCTGTATGTGGCCGGCATCGATACCGTGAGCCGACTTGGCCAGTTCGACCTGAATGCCGTGTCGCCCGAGTACTTCTCTACCGTCGGCACGCGCATTCTTCGCGGCCGCGGCATCACCGATCACGACACGGAACACGCGCCCAAGGTGGCCGTGGTGAGTGACGCGATGGGCAAGGTGCTCTGGCCGGGGAAGGATCCGATCGGTCAGTGCATGAAGGTCGTCGCGGACACGATGCCCTGCACGTACGTCGTTGGCATCGCCGAGAACATCAAGGAGCAGAGCCTCTCGACGGACTCGAGTTACTTCTACTACCTCTCGTCCGCGCAGTTCAATCCGAGTACGGGCGGCATGTTCGTTCGCACGCGCGGCGAGGCGACGAAATTCCAGGAAGGCGTCCGTCGTCGGCTCCAGCGCGAGATGCCCGGCGCGTCGTACATCACGATCACTCCTCTCAACGAGATCCTGGGCTCGCAAACGCGGTCATGGCAACTCGGCGCAACGATGTTCGTTGCGTTCGGCGTGCTGGCGCTCGCGCTTGCCGCGATTGGTCTGTACAGCGTGATCGCGTACAACGTCGCGCAGCGGACGCACGAGCTGGGTGTCCGTCGCGCGTTAGGCGCGCAGTCGAGCGACGTCGTGCGGCTCGTGGTGACCGATGGGCTGCGGCTGGCGGCGATCGGCGTGGCGATCGGCGTGGCGGGCGCGCTGTGGGCGGGCAAATGGGTCAAGCCGCTGCTTTTCAACGTGTCGCCGAAGGACCCGTGGGTGTTCGTGATCGTCGCGACGACGCTGGTGGGCGTGGCGGTTGCCGCGAGCTGGATCCCGGCCCTGCGCGCGTCACGCGTGGACGCCAACGTTGCGCTCAGGACCGAATAGGCGACTAGGGACTGGGGACTAGGGACTGGGGACTCGGGCCGGGAAGCCATTGGCACCGAGGAGCCTTCCTCTGCAGTAATAGCATCCCGGCCGAGTCCCCAGTCCCCAGTCCCCTAGTCCCCAGAGTGAGAGTCCCGCGGCAATCGCCTCGTTTACCTGATGGGCGTTCAACGCGGGACGCCTTTCCTTGCGAAGCCGACGCGCCTTGCGGCGCTTCACCGATAAATCTCGTGCGCTCGTCACGGGTCGACACGTTCACGCTTGTCACCCTCGGCCGACTCACGTTGTTATCGCCGAGGGGTGATGAATCCGAGTCGCTGGCCAAGCGGCGGCTCAAGCTTGCCCTGCTCGCCGTTCTCGCCACCGCGAAACGGCCGGTCTCCCGCGCGACACTCGCGGAGATGTTCTGGGGCGAACAGGAGGAGAGCCGCGCGCGGCACTCGCTCAGCGACGCACTGTCCCACCTGCGCCGCGAGCTCGGGCGCCTGGCCATAACAGGCCAGGGCAGCGAGGTGTGGCTCAGCCCCGATGCCCCGCTGGTGCTGGATGCGGCAGCATTCGAGGACGCGGTCGCCGCGCGCGACCTGTCTCGTGCCGCCGCGCTTTACACCGGGCCGTTTCTCGACGGCGTGGAGATCGAGGCCGGACCGAGCTTCGAGCAATGGACATCCCGGGAGCGCCGGCGGCTCGAGACGGTGTTTCTCCAGGTCTGCGCGCAGCAGTGCCTCGTTCACGCCCGGGCCCGAGAGTGGGAGGAATGCGGCTCGCTCGCCGCGCGGTGGCTCGAAACCGCGCCGCTTTCGGTAGACGCCGCGCTCTATCGACTGAACGCCGTCAAGTCTCCCGGCACTCGCGAGGCAGCCCAGCGTGCATTGCAGGAGCTCGAGCAGCATAGTGCGCGTCTCGCCCGCGAATTCGACCTCGCGCCCGAGAAGCCCATCCTGGAGCTCGCGCAGAATCTCCGCGGTGCGCTCGACACGCTGCCGGCTGCGTCTATCGCGGTAGCGACGCCGAGTGCCGTTCGGGCAACTCCGCCCGTCGCACCTAACGATGCAACGGCACCGTCGCCTCCCCGCCGACGACTCGCACTGCGAATGGCGGTCGGATGGATGCTCGGTCGCCAGCTTACGCGTGCGGCGACCGTGGGCGTGGGTCTTGTTGCGCTCCTTGCGGCCCTCGCCGCGAGAAGTCGAACGGGGGACGCCAACACGTCCACACGTCCTCGCGTGGCCATTGCGGTCGACGTGAAGGACGCGGATTCCACGACCGCGTGGCTCGCCGATGGGCTGCCGCAGATGATGATGTCCGAACTTTCGCGGAGTCCCGAAGTCGAGATCGTGCCGCCCGCACAGGTACGGGCGCTGCTGCGTCGGAGAGGCGGCTCGCGAGCTGCCCGACCCGCTGGCGACGACCTCCGCGACCTCGCACAACGGCTCGGCGCAACGGTCGTGGTAAGCGGTACGGTTGGTCGAGATGATCGTACGATCGTGCTCGACCTCGCAGTCCGCGACGTGGCCACGGGCCGCCTGCTTTTCAACGACGCGCTATCGCGCCACGACGTCCCTGCCCTCGCGGACGAAGCGGCGGCGCGCGTGCTCGCGACGGTGAACGCCCAGCGCCCGGGTTTCCGCTTCACGGATCTCGAGACGTCCAGCGTCGAGGCGTTTCAGCATTTCGTGCGCGCGATGCAAGCCGCCCAGGAAGGCCGCACCCACGAGGCGTACCGTGAGCTCGACGCCGCGGTCGCCCTCGACTCGGGTTTCGTGACCGCGGTGCACGCCCGAATGGACTGGGCACTTGCCACCGGGGAGTCGGACGTCGCGGATCGACTGCGCGGCGCGCTGGCAAGCCACGGGGATCGATCCAGCGAGTTCGATCAGCTGCAAACCCAGGTGCTCGATGCGCTGTACCGCGGTGAATCCGAGCGCAGTGAAGCGATGGCGCGGCAACTGGTGCGTCGATTTCCGCGCGACCCGCGCGCATACGGCGTATTGAACGGTGTGCTCGGGAACACCGGACAATTCGAGGCGGCCGAATCGATGTGGCAGACCGCGCTCTCGCTCGATTCCCTCGCGATGGAAGCCGGCTCGGGACCGTGCGCGCAATGTGTTGGATACGGGAACCTCGCCCGCATCCAGGCACAGGAGGGCAAATGGCCGGAGGCGGAGCGCTCGGCGAGGCGCTGGGTCGAGCTGCAGCCGGACGCTCCGGCATCATGGGAAATGCTGGCCACCGTCCTGTCCTACCGGCAGCGGCACGGCGAGGCGATCGAAGCCGTGCAGCGAGCGGTGACGCTCTCGGGGCGCGATCCGTCCACGCTCGACATGTGGGCGCGCCTGCTTGTTGCCGCGCGCCAGTACGACACGGTCGACTCGCTCGTTCGATCGTGGCTGACGAGTGAGTCGCCACAGCTGCGCGGCTCGGCGTACGATCTCCGCGTGCTGCTGCTGCGGGAGCGCGGTGAGCTTCGTGCGTCCAACGTGGCGCTCGACCGGACCGAGGCCGACCTGCCTAACGCCGGCGTGCAGACCGTGCTCGTTCGCGGCAACAACCTCGGCCGCCTGGGCGATTACGCTGGCGCAGAGCTGGTCTACGAGCGCTCGGCACACGGTCCTCGCCTCGAGACGCGTCGATTCCCGCCGGTCGGCACCGCTTCACGGGGATTCTGCTGGCACCATGCGCTGCTCGCCGACGCGATCGCCCCATCGGGTGACACCGTTCGATTGCGCGGGCTCGCGGACACGCTCGCGGTTGGGTGCGCGCAGAGCTTCTTCGGTCGCGACCGACGCCTTCATCACCACGTGCGCGGCCTGCTGGCCATGCGGCAGGGTCGGTGGATCGACGCCGAAGCGGAGCTGCAACAGGCGCGCTGGGGAGTGGCTGAAAGCTGGACCAGGAGCAACGTCGCGCTGGCGAAGACCGAGATGGCACTCAACCAGCCGCGAGCCGCGCTGGCCGCGCTGCGCGATGCCTACGCTTCGCCGCTCGACGGCATGGGGCGCTACCAGCCCCGGAGCGAGCTTGATCTGCTGATGGCCCAGGCCTTCAGCAGGGCGGGTCAAGCGGACAGCGCAGGGATCTACGAGGCGTACGTCCGCCGCGCCTGGCGCGACGCCGATCCGGAGCTGAAGCGACTGCTCGCCCAAACTCCCGACGCCAACTGATCTCGGGTTTCGCCGAATCGACGGTCACGCGGCCTCGATTCCGAGCTTCTCCATTCGCGAGCGCAGGGTGCTTGGGTTGATGTCGAGGATGTTCGCGGCGCCACGTGGGCCGTGAATGCGTCCATTGGTCGCTGCCAGCGCGCGACGGATGTGCGCGCGCTCGTTGTCGTCGAGCGTCGCAACGTGGCTGTGGCTGTGGCTCGGCCTCCGATCCGCAATGATCGCGACCGGTAGCGCGTCGTCGATATCCACGATAGGAGACGTTGCCATCACACACGCGCGCTCCAGCACGTTCTGCAGCTCGCGAATGTTGCCCGGCCACTGGTACGCCTGCAGCCGCCGCATGCTGTCCTCGGTGATCCCGTGCAGCGGCTTGGCGAGCTTGCGCTGCAACTGCGCCAGGAAGTGCTTGACGAGCAGCGGGATGTCGCTGACCCGATCGCGCAGGGCCGGGATTCGCACCGGGAACACGTTCAGTCGATAGAATAGGTCCCGGCGGAAGCGTCCCGCGCTCACCTCGGTCTCGAGGTCACGGTTCGTCGCGGCCACGAGCCTGACGTCGACCCGCTGCGAGTGCCCGCTCCCGACGCGCTCGAACTCCTGCTCCTGCAGAACGCGCAGCAGCTTGACCTGGATATCCATAGGAAGCTCGCCCACCTCGTCCATGAAGAGCGTCCCCTTGTTCGCCATCTCGAACCGCCCGATGCGCCGCTGCAACGCGCCGGTGAAAGCGCCTCGTTCGTGACCGAACAGCTCGCTCTCGACGAGTCCCTGAGGAATGGCGCCGCAATTCATCTTGACGAGGGGTCGCCCCTGTCGCGGGCTGGCATCGTGGATGGCTCGTGCGACGAGCTCCTTGCCCGTTCCGGTCTCACCCATCAACAGGACGGTGGTCTCCACTGCAGCCACCTTCCTGATGTCCCGGAGCATTGCTCGAACGGTGGCGCTCTCTCCAACGATCGCCTCGAATCCGCGTCCCAGCGTCAGCTCGTCCCGCGACATATAGCCTCCCGTCCTTCGCGATTGGCTTCCTGTTAGGCGATCCGGA
>Ga0207674_10003113_pt1 | contig 20473 bp, 15 predicted proteins | sample KBSCornC72_FD_184303 | JGI IMG/M metagenome (GOLD analysis project Ga0207674, IMG submission 184303) | Corn rhizosphere microbial communities from Kellogg Biological Station, Michigan, USA - KBS Corn C7-2 (SPAdes) (version 2) | ecosystem: Host-associated > Plants > Roots > Rhizosphere > Soil ...
CGGCGGCGATGAATTGCTTGAGTGCGGCGTTATAGCCATCGGGCGTGTAGGGGGAGAGAAGCGCATGCTCGATGCGCACGACCTTGCCAACGCTTTTTGTGGCGGCTTCGGCGGCGAGAGCTTCGGTTTGCGCTCCGATGACGATGGCCGTGGGTTTCGAGCCGGATTGCGCGGCGAGAATGTTGGCCGCCGCGATGGCTTCAAAGCTGATGCGGCCAATTCGGCCGTTGCGATCTTCAAGAACTACGTAGACGCCGCTCATATGACTCGCACCTCGAACTTCAATTTTTCAACCAGAGTAGCTGCGGCCTCCTTTGGAGAGCCGGAAATGATCTGAGTGGATTTCTGCTTTTGCGGTTGCGCGATCTTCTCGAGCGTTGCGGCTGGCGTGGCGGATTGGCCGAGATCGGAGTCGGATACCTTGCGAAGTTCTTTGGTCTTGGCTTTTTTGATGCCCATGAGCGTCGCATAGCGGAGCTTGGTGCCGCCCGATTGGATCATGAGGACAGCAGGGAGGGGAAGGTCGATGTTTTGGAACCAGCCCTCTTCGAGTTCGCGTTTCACTGTGATGCCGGTGTCGGTTTTTTCGACATTGAGGATGAGCGAGGCGTGCGGAAGGCCCATGAGCTCGGCCATGATGACGCCGGTCTGGCCGTATCCCAAATCATCTGACTGGAGGCCGGTGAGGACGAGATCAGGGCTCTCCTGTTTGGCGGCAGAGGCGAGGAGTTGGGCTACTCCGAGAGCGCCGAGTTGATTGAGGTTGTCGCTCTCGACCTGGATGGCGCGATCTGCGCCTTTGGCGAGGGCTTCGCGGATCGTGCTTCCGGCGCGTTCGGGTCCGGCAGTAAGCACGACGACTTCGCCGCCGTGCTTTTCTTTAAGTTGAAGGGCTTCTTCCAGGGCGTAGGCGTCGGACTCGTTCATGGCGAACTGGATGTCGGATTCTTCGATCCCTTTGCCGGAGCTTGAGATGCGAACCTGGGCATCGCGCTCCGGGACTTGTTTGATGCAGACGATGATTTTCATGATTGCTACTCCGATTCGATTTGGAAAACTCAGGAGGAACTGCAGTTCTTCGACTTCGCCGCTCCTATCGGATCGGCTGCGCTCAGAATGACAGTCTTCATTGGTTGCTCGACTCAGGGCGATGCAGTTGCTTTGTCGGTAGGCAGAGGCAGGTTGCGGGCGGTGAGCTGGGCGATATCTAGTAGTTGCGGTGCGGAATCGCCTTTTGCGGCGAGGGCGTCACGGAACATGCTGTTGCAGAAAGGACAAGCAGTGCCAATGGTGGATGCCCCGGTGGCTATGAGTTCGTTAACGCGGTTGTGGCTGACACGGTCGCCGGTTTCTTCGCCGAGGAAGACGAGTCCGCCGCCGGCACCACAGCAAAAGCTGCGTTGATGCGAGCGTGGAGCTTCGACGACCTCTCCCGCGAGTGAAGCAACAGTGCGCGGTTCGTCATAGACGCCGCGGTAGCGGCCGAGGTAGCAGGGGTCGTGGTAGACGATCTTGTCGTTTTTGATTTGCGGGGCAGGGGCTAAAGCCCCGTTGGGATTGGGGCTGTCTTCGGCACCAGTGAACTCGTGCCCTGATACCGTTGGTTCGACCTTAGAAGTTCGTGAGGTCGAGTCTGACGGGTGATCTGGGAGTTTGTCGGCGTATCGGGCGAGAAATTCGCTGTGGTGTTCGATTTCGGGTGGGGTGCCGAATTCTTTCCAGTCTTCCTGGATGGTGCGAACGCAGTGGGGGCAGATGGTGACGATCTTCTTGACTTTGTTCTGCGCGAGGGTTTCGAGATTGGATTCAGCGAGTTGCTGGAAGAGCAGGTCGTTGCCAAGACGGCGGACTGGATCGCCAGTGCATTTCTCTTTGCGGAGAACGCCATAACTCGTGCCGAGGTAGTTCATCACACGGGCAAAATCGGCAATGATTTCCCGGCCCTTGGGATCGTAGCCCCCCATGCAGCCTAACCACAGACAATACTCCTGAGATCCGTCGAAGATGGGGAACGCCTGCTTCTGGATGAACTTGTCTCGTTCGGCGGCGCTCATTCCCAGGGCGTTTGAGCCTCGCTCGAGTGCGAGAAAGAGTTTGGCTCCGTACTCATCGTCCCAGACGCCGGTGTTCACGGCGCCGCGGCGAAGGCCGATGATGATGGGGAGGTGTTCGATCCCGACGGGGCACTGGTACTCGCACGCGCCGCAGGTGGTGCACTGGAAATCGGCGGTGATGGAGTTGTATTTGCCGATGATGTTCTCGTCGGATGTGGGACCGTGTTCGTTGAGGTATCCGCGGAGGCCGAGGATGATTTCTTTGGGGTTGAGTTCCTTGCCTGTGTTGTTGGCAGGGCAATGCTCTGTACAGCGTCCGCATTCGACGCATGAGTAAGACTGAAGACTCGTGAGCTGGGTGAGGTCTTTGCCAGTTACGAGACCGAAGTCTTCATCGCCGACGAGCGGCGGAATTTTGCTGAAGCCTCCGCGAGACAGAAAGATGGTAGCCGGGCTGAGCACGAGGTGGAGGTGCTTGGTGTGAGGAATGATGGGGAGAAAGACGAGAATCGAGAGACTGTGTAGCCACCACAGAGCGAGAGCAGCAGGGCTTGCGCTCTTCACCGCGAAGGCTGCGAGGTAAGTGACCATCAAGATGAAGATAAGCGCGGCGATGATGCCTGATTCATAGGAGACTCGCTGGCCGAGCCAGCGCGGACGAACAAAGAAGCGTCGAATGAATAGTCCGAAAATTCCGATGGCGCAGGCCGCGGCGAAGGTGCCAGCGAGATAGGAGTAGAAGCGGCCGAAGAAGCCAGCAGGATCGAGAAAGCCCAGTCCGAAACCGACAGAGAAGTGATTGAGAGTGACAAGAGCGAAGGCGCAGAATCCCCAGAATACGAAGGCATGGGCAAGACCGGGAAGGGGGCGCTCGCGAATGACCTTAGCCTGACAGAGAACTTCCCAGAAGAAATCCCAGAGCCGTTTGCTCACCGGAGCAAGGCTGAAATTTGGGTCTGTTCGAGATTTGAGAATGCGACTGAGGATCGGGGCAAAGCGGCGACAGAAAATTGCTGCCGAGACGGAGATCAGGACTAATAGAAGGAGCTTTTCCCACGTCCCGAAGCTCTGGGGTTCAGCCAGCGTGGAAGAGAGATGGCTCATACTCAAACCCACTCACGATACACGATCAGGGGTACGGTGCGCCCGTTGCGTGATGAGCCAATGCTGCGAAGACAGTTTCCTATTTGCTGGCGTGTTCTTTCGCACATATGTGTGTTTTACACAGCAAAAGGGCGAGATCCCTTGCGAGACCTCGCCCCAGTGCTTACCGAATTTCGAAGATCTGGATTGGTATCCAGTTCACAACTCGGCTTTAGAGATGGGGTAGTTCATTCGAGCTCAGCCCGAGTTTCCCTCCCTTTCCCTGTACAGCCTTTGTTGATCGAGTTTTCGCATTGCCTTGTTCGATCATCGTTGCCGACTTTCGTGAAGGCCATAGGCCAACTCTCTCCTTTGAGGAAGATTTCTCTTCCGTTAAAAAATTAGAGGCTGGGACATGGCAAGCAGTTGTCGGTGGAAAAAAGACAGGAACTCCGGCTGTCACATTGTGGGAGTTAGTAGGCTGCAGCGTAGGAGGAGGGACAGCAGAAATCCTGTCGCATGAGCAAACTCCCGTCAGTTAGGAACGAAAACTACTTCTGCTTCCGGGCTTCGGCTTCGGCGAGCCAGCCCCGACGGAGGCTGTCTGCCGGGATGCTGGACATGTAGGGCTTGATGTCGAGGATGGGAGTACCGTCGAGCATATCCAGACCGCGGACAAGGAGCTTCGGTCCTTCGCGACGAAGAAGTTCAACGACCGTCAGGGCTATCGGGTTTGGACGGCGAGGTGAGCGGGTTGCAAAGACGCCATGAGGCCGGTCGTCTGCAGGAGATGGGCCGAAGAGTTCGTAGCCTTCGGATCGGTCAAATGCCCAGATAACGAATATGTGAGAGAAGCCTTCTATATCGGTGAGTCCGCGCTCGAATTCAGGAAGGATTTCGAGAATACCTTCCTGGTCGTGTTTGACACCGAGCCCTTTGGGTATAGATTTGGTGTCGATGTATGGGCTGCGAACGTAACCGATGGGTGTGGGCGTGAACACGGGTAGCTGCTCCGCTGCAATAAGATGAGGCTCGGTCATTGGTCATCGGCCGCAATCTGATGGTACCGCGGAGGACTGCTCTTCTGCTTCGTAGTCGAATTTGCGGAGATTGCGCAGGCACTCACTCAGCGCGCCGGCAAGCGTCTCGCTCCAGCCGCACGGCTGGAATCTCATCGCCTTCTGGTTTAGTTCGACGTCGGCAGAGGCGAAGAACGCCATATCGGTAGTTTTGAAGGTGACGAATTCCTTCACTGTAATGCGAGCTTCGATTTCCCCGCCGGCGTGTTTCTTCTTGACGGAGAAGAAGTGGAGACGTGCGAGCTCCTCGGACGGGTCCCTCTGAACAAGCTTCCATTCGTTCACGGCTTTGACCTCAAGGGAATTGGGGTGACTTGAGTGCCGATGTTAGCTGATCAACGGAGGAAAAGGACAGGAAATTCAGCGTTGGCAAGACTTGTGAAGCTATGCCGGCGCTAGCAGCGTACGATTTTGGGTGAGTCAATGCCGCGGGTGGCGTTCCTGGTGTCGACCACAAGGAGTGCCTGGTCGACAATGGCGCGATAGTCATAGCTGGAGTGATCGGTGACGATAATGATGGCATCGTATCGATGCAGGTTGTCGAGCGGCGTGTTGGTCATATTGAGCGCATAATGGCGTCCGTGACCGACAGTAGGGAAGTAGGGGTCGTTGTAGGAGACGATGGCACCTTTCTCCCGCAGAAGCTCGATGATTGTAAGCGAAGGAGACTCGCGCAGGTCGTCAATATCGCGCTTGTAGGCGAGGCCAAGAACCAGAATCTTCGAGCCGTTGAGGGATTTGCGGTGATTGTTCAGCCCATTGGCAAGTTGGTCAATGACGAAATAGGGCATGTTGATGTTCACTTCTCCGGCTAATTCAATGAACCGGGTGCGAAAGTCGAACTGTCTCGCTTTCCACGAGAGATAGAAGGGGTCAATCGGGATGCAGTGACCTCCGAGGCCCGGGCCGGGGTAAAAGGCCTGGAATCCGAAGGGTTTCGTTTTGGCTGCGTCGATGACTTCGTGAATGTCTATCCCCATGCGCATGCAGAGCTGCTTGAGCTCATTGACGAGAGCAATGTTGACACAGCGGTAGATGTTCTCGAGCAACTTGGTCATCTCAGCCACGGACGGAGTGCTGACGGGAATGACTTGCCGGAAGATCGAACCGTAGTAGCCGCCGGCAAGCTCGGTGGCAACGGCCCCGCAACCTCCGACGACTTTTGGGATGTCATGACGGGCGACGGTCTCTTCACCCGGATTCTCGCGTTCTGGGGAGAAGGCGACGTGGATTCCAGACCTCTCAGAGTTGCGCGCGACCTTCAGCTTGTGGCGGTTTCCTGATTCGATTATGGGGACCACTATTTCTTCGGTAGTGCCAGGGTACGTAGTGCTCTCAAGGACAACAAGCTGGCCGTCGTGGAGATATGGAGCGATGGACTCAACGGTGCCGGTCACGTAACTGAGATCGGGCTCGTGATACTCATTGAGCGGTGTCGGGACGCAGATGATGACAGCATCCATGTTGGCAACTTCGGAGTAGTCAGAAGTGGCGCAGAAGCCGGATTTCTGGGCCTGCCGAATTGCAGCAGGAAGGATGCGAACGATGTAGGAGCCGCCGCTGTTCAGGGTTTCGACCTTACGCCGCTCAATATCGAAGCCTGTGACGCGGAATCGCTCATCGCTGAAGAGAAGGGCGAGCGGAAGGCCGACGTATCCCATGCCGACGATGCCAATACGTGCCTGGCGAGTTTCGATTTTGTTCTTGAGGTCGGCGATAGAAATGCCTGCAGTGGTGGTCATATTCCGATTGTAAAGGCGCATGAACGTGCTCAGGAGAAGGTGGAGACCTGATCGAATACCATAGATAGTTCGGCAAGCAGTGATTGCGGCTGTTGAAGGAGAGGCCTAGTGGGGAAGTATCTGGTGACAGGAGCGGCTGGTTTTATTGGACGATCGATTGCGGCGGCGCTGCTTGATCGTGGAGAGTCGGTGCGGGGCATCGATAGTTTCATCACAGGCAAGCGCTGCAACCTCGCAGGTCTCGACGAGATGGAATTCATTGAGGGCGATCTGACGAATCCAGCTGACTGTGCGCGGGCGTGCAAAGGTATTGAGGTCGTGTTTCATGAAGCTGCTCTGGCTTCAGTTCCACGGTCGGTCGCGGATCCCGCGAATACCAACTTGCATTGCGTAACGGCAACTATGAACGTGCTGGTGGCTGCACGGCAAGCCGGCGTGCGACGGGTGGTGTATGCAGGATCTTCTTCGGCATACGGGGATACTCCGACGCTCCCGAAGAACGAGGTAATGCTACCAAAGCCGATTTCGCCCTATGCGGTGGCGAAGTTGGCTGGCGAGCAGTATATGCAGGCGTTTACGCGCGTGTATGGACTTGAGACCGTGACGTTGCGGTACTTCAATGTGTTCGGGCCCTTTCAGGATCCGACCTCGCACTATTCGGGCGTACTGGCTATCTTCTGCCGCAAGATGCTGGCTGGCGAACAGCCGACAATCTACGGGGATGGTGAGCAGAGCAGGGACTTCACATATGTCGAAAATGTGGTGCATGGGAATCTCATGGCTGCAGATGCGCCAGCCGACAAGGTTTCTGGGCAGATGATGAATCTTGCGACTGGATCTAGGATCACTCTGAATGAAACGTTCCGCATACTTCGTGATCTGACTGGATACGCGGGTGAGCCACAGTATGTGGAGCCCCGATCGGGCGACATCCGGGACTCACTAGCGGATATTCAGCTTGCGAAGAAGTTGCTGGGATACACGCCCGTTGTGGACTTCAGGGAGGGTCTTGAGCGGACAGTAAAGTGGTATCGAGAGGGGACGGAGGTAGGTTGAGGGAAATATTCGACTAGGGTTAGCAGCCCATTCATATGTGATGTGTCTCACTAACAGTTTGCTTATTCATCAACGACACTATTGGCGTTCGATGCCGGTGCTCTACGAGGCCGGTGAAATCCGTAGCGGCCGTGGGACCGAGCTCCGACGATTGCCCTCGGAGAGCGTGGACGAGGACGCTGATCGTTGGCGGAAACTGTTACGGCAGAAGATGAGCTGCAGGAAACGGCAAAGCGCCGGCTGCTGCAGGCGGATACAACGTCGCTTGAGCAGCTGTGGCTCCTGATGCGAGGGAATCGATATCTATTTCTGAGCATCTTTGGGGCGCTCGTGTCGTCATGCCTGATCTATTGCCTTCTTGCCCCGGAGCAATACGAGAGCACCGCTAAAGTCGAGCTGAGAGGTGCGGCTGAGTCGCAAGTAATCGATCGACGAGAGGCTGCTCCATCAGGATCTCTTGCAGCGAGCCAGGTTCAGCTCGAGACCGTTGCGAACATCCTGAGAAGCGAACGGCTGGCATGGGATGTGATCACGAGGCTGAAACTGGATAGGGAGCGCGAATTCGCAGGGAGCCTCCAAGACAAATTTCCAGATTTCAGTTCTGACCTCCCAACTGTGGGTGCCAGGGAGCACCTGCTTCGCGAATTTCGAGAGAGCCTGACCGTCGAGAGCTTGCCGCACACACTTGTGATCGCAATTCGTTTCCGCTCCCATGATGCTGCGTTGTCGGCAAACGTCGTGAATGAGCTGGTAGCGGCGTACGGCAGGCAAGAAGTGGCTTCACGTATGCAGTCGACGCGAGTGCAAACGGAATGGCTGAATGCGCAGCTTCGTCAAATCAAGGCCAAAATCGATCAGAACGATGCCAGGTTGGCCGAGTATCAGAAGACAAATGGAATTCTGAGCGTGTCAGAGACAAGCGCTGGAGAACGGCCGCTGGCGATTGCTGCAACCGGAGCACTCACGGAGATCGAGACTTTGAGTCGGGAAGCGGCAAACGCCACGGCAGACCGTCTGTTGCGAGAGGCTGAGTACCGGGCGGCCATAGCGGGCGACCCGGAACTTGTGACTACCAGCGACCAGAAGAACGGTTATGCAGGAAACGGAGAGAGGGTTCTGTTGCAGCAACTCCATGCTCGAAGGAGTGAACTGGAGTTGGAAAAAGCGCAGTTGGAAGTTGAGCATGGCCCCAATTTTCCCCGCCTTACCGAGATTGGGAAACAGATTGAGGATGTGGATGAGCAGATGAAGCAAGCGGATACGAGGCTCGTCGAAGCTCTTCGGGGCGCGTGGAAGACGTCGAACCATCGAGAGGAGTTGGTGCGCAAAAGCCTGAATGATGCGGCCCGAGAGGGTCTGAAGGTGAGCGGCGCCGCTCTGACCTACCTGACAATGTGGGAAGAGTCGAACGCGAACCGCCAGGTATACATGCGATTGATGCAGCAGTCAGAAGAGGCGAGTTTGGCTGCAGGTAGCCGCGGATCGTCGATATCTGTGATTGACCCTGCTCGACAGTCAGCAAAGCCTGCTTCGCCGAACGTTCTTGTCGATATGGGTATCACAGTGTTTATTGCGCTCTGGGTCAGTATTTCGGCGGTACTGTTCAAAGATTCCGTTCGGAAGAAGAGATTACATGCTGCAATGCTGATCACGTTGATGAGTCTCGGTGTAGTTACCGGTCGCAGCCAGGCTCCCACGCCCAATACATCGGGCTTGCCAACCGGCGTGGCGCGCGTACCGCAGTCTGTCGAGACTAAGAGTACTCCCAACTCAGAAGATGCGCCGGTTGTGTGGGATTCCGAAGTCGATCGCAAGGGGACCGGAGCGTTTCAGGCAAACTCATCGTCAGGGCAGATGATAGACGGGGTAACAATCGGCCCGGGAGACATGTTGGAGGTGGCAGAAGCACACGCGCCGGAGGTGCACGCCGTGGTTCGCGTGTCACGGGCCGGCACGGTGACTCTGCCCCTCGCGGGGGAAGTGAATCTTGAAAGCATGGACGAGAGGTCTGCGGCGCGCGCGATCGAAGCTGCGTTGCGGGCGAAGGGCATGTTGCTACATCCGCAGGTAACGGTTCTGGTTACCGCGTTCGCGGGAAAGGATGTTTCTGTTCTCGGGGAGGTGGCACGCCCTGGCGTGTATAGCTACACAGTGCATCACCGGCTGCTTGACCTGATTTCAGCGGCGTCAGGATTGAGCCCAAATGCCGGCAGGCTGGTCACAATTTCACACCGGAGCGATCCAGAAAGCGCCTTTGCAGTCGTGTTGGATCCTTCCGGAACAGACGCACAGGGGAACCACAATCCGGAGTTGATGCCGGGTGACACCGTGCAAGTTGGTCGCGCGGGCCTTGTGTATGTCGTAGGCGACGTAATCCGTCCTGGTGGATTCCCGGTCGATCGGAGCCAGGCGATCACGGTCGTGCAAGCTTTGTCTCTGGCGTGGGGTCCTGCACAGAACGCGGCGCTGAAGAACGCGGTCTTGATTCGTGAGCAGGCGGGTGGACGGACGGTGACAACCCTGAATCTCAAACGAATGCTGAGGGGGCTTGATCCGGATCTGCCGGTACGCGATCGGGACATTCTGTTCGTGCCAGATTCGATGGCGAAGAACCTGCTGAACCGCAGCATGGAGTCGGTGATTCAGTCTGCAGCGGGAGTAAGCATCTATTCCGGCCTGGTCTATTCGCAGAGGTTCTAGTCGTGCGAAGAACAGCCTGGATTCTACTCGTCCTGTTTGTCTTCTCAATCCCGTGGGAGTACTCACTCGACCTCGGCGCACCGTACGGAAACGTAGCCAGGGTACTAGGCTTATTGACCGTGTTGGCAGCATTGCCTGCAGTGTTGGAAGCTGGCAGTTTCAGAAGGTTTAGCTCGATGCATTGGCTGACGTCGCTGCTTTATCTGTGGTTTTGCTGCAGCTTTTTCTGGACCGAAACAGCGCATGAGACCCTGACGCATCTTCGCGGGTATGCGCAGGAGATGATGCTGGTCTGGCTGGTTTGGGAGTTCGTGGACCTCTCCAAAGATCTCTATCTTCTATTGCGGGCTTGGCTGGCGGGCTCGTGGATTCTAGCGATTCTGACGATTGTAGGCTTTGTCCTCTCTAGTGCGTCGACAGTGGATCAGGTGAGATTCGCAGCGATCGGGCAGGATCCGAACGATGTGGCGCGATTTCTGAGCTTCGGATTTCCGATAGCGATGTTGTTGCTCCATGATTCGATGCACCGAACTGAGCGCGCGCTGTGGCTATTCTATTTCCCGGTAGGATTCGCTGCAGTGCTGCTGACAGCTTCACGAAGCGGATTGCTGGCAGCTCTCGTTGCTTTGACCGGAACTGGGATCGCCGCCTTTCGCAGGCATGCGAAAGGCGTGATTATCACGAGTGTTCTGGTCGGTTCGGCAGTGCTTCTGATCTGGGGCGTGGCGCCGGTCGGCACGTTTCACAGGCTCGGCACCATCGCGGAGCTTTGGCAACTGGGTGATCTAAATCAACGCGTGAACATCTGGTCGTCGGGATGGCGAGCTTTCCAGACAGCACCATTGTTTGGACATGGTGTAGGTTCTTTTGTCACAGCCGCGGAATTGGGTCCGGAGGACACGGCACACAACACAGTGATTTCGATCCTGGTGGAAGGCGGCCTTTGCGGCCTCGCTCTAGCTTCAGCGATCATTTTTTCGTCGATGAAGGCGATTTGCAATTTGCAGGGTTCACGGAGGTTCGGGCTATCCATGCTGATGATCGTATGGGCGGTGTCGTCAATTGCGGGAACGGTGTGGGAGAACCGCTTGACTTGGTTACTGTTTGGCGTTGCTGCAGTTAGCTCCAGGCTTGCGAAATACGAATGCACTGAAAGGGAGACGCTAAATCGAAACTCAGGCTGGATTATGAACGAAGCAGGGGAAGGTGCTGATTGAAACCCAGGTAGTCTCGACGCTCGTTGGGCGGTTCCTGAGACAAGTCTCTTGGAGCAAGCAGTAGCGTGCTTTGCTTCCTGCCCGCTTGGAGCAATGGGCGCAGCAATGGACGCCTTAAGAAAGTAAAGATCGAAAGACCACGCTTATGTTTCTGGGCTGCTGGAGCAGACGCGAGCCGGCAGAACTGTGTATGGTTTTTCGCGATAGCGGGACCTGCAAGGATTGGCTGCGAGCAACCCACAGTACAAGGACTCGAATCTCGCGAGAACCGATTGGGCCTCGAAACTGGCTCTAATTCGCTGTCGTCCAATCCTTCCGAGTCGACGCTGTTCACATTTTGGCAAATCCATCAGAGCTTTCATTGCTATGGCGAGTGCCGAGGGATCACCGGCTGGGGCGATAGGAAGTGCCGAACTGGGAAGAAGCTCTCGAGAGCCGGGCGTTTCAGTGAAGACGACGGGGAGTTCGCAGGCCGACGCTTCCATTAGAGCGATGGGATGACCTTCCCAACGGGAACTGAGAACGAAGCCATCTGAATGCTGCATCAGACGACGCATGTCACTCTGAAATCCGAGAAACCGGACTCTATCCCCAATGCCCAGTTCGGTTGCCTGGAGATGAAGAGCGGACTCGAGGGGTCCAGATCCGGCGATCGTAAGACGCGCGGTTTGCGGAAGGATGGAGAAAGCCTGAAGAAGTGTCGGGTAGTCCTTAACGGCATTAAGCCGGCCCACGGCGATCCAGTGGAATTCATCGGATTTGGTCGAGCACGGGTGGACATCGTCGCGTGATGGAGAGGCAGGTTTCCAATACTCAGTGTCTATACCATTAGGAATAACGGCCAATTCTGAACGGCGAAGCGTGCGAGCGCTAAGCCAGGGGTTGGCACATGCCTGGCTGACCGCGGTGATGACATTTGGCAAACCAGACGTGATGCGATATCCAAAGCGACGCGTCGCAGATCCAGTAGCTGGTGAATGAATCGTATCGATTAGTACGCGAACGGGAGCCAATAACCTGATGCAACGGGCCATCAGGGCGGCTTGAGCGAGGTGAGCATGTAAGATTTCTGGTTTTGCAGAATCAATCCATCGGCGAAGCCGATTCCAGCCATGGGGATCAACAAGCCCCCTTCTCATCTCAAGGCTGAGGAACGAGACATTGGCGGCGGAAAGATTCTGCGCAGCCTGACCGCCATCGCCCGCAAGCGCAATCACCGTAACGCGCCAATCTCGCCGTACCATCCCGGCTGCGAGTAGCATCAGCTGTCGCTCGGCTCCGCCGATGCGGTCGATTGTGGGAATCAGATAAGCAATGTGCATTGTCAGACAGCCGCTGCAAGAACCTCATCCATGGCGGCTTCGTAGGCAGGGATGGCGCGGGAGACGTCGTATGGCTCGACCCAGGCGTGTGGATAACGAGCCCCAGGCTGGATTGAACTGAGAGCTGCTTGCAATGCGGAGCGCAATGCGGCGGATGAGATTTCGGTAGCTAGCCACACCCCCTCATTGTTCTCGAAAAGGCGAGCCATTCCTGGAAAGGCGGGAGTCACAACTAAAGGAAGACCTGCCGCAGCTGCCTCAAGCATGGCATTGGGCAGACCCTCTGTGCGAGAAGAGAGAACAAACAAGGAGGCGTGGCGGAAACGGACTACTGGATCCGGGACATGGCCTGGAAAGTGGACTCTTCTCGATATATTGAGAGCTTGTGCCTGCAGTTGCAGCCGGGATCGCTCCGGGCCTTCCCCGACGATGATGAGCTCTGTGTCACGCGAAATGGAGAGGGATGCGAAAGCATCAAGGAGAAGGTCGAAACCTTTCTCCGGTACTAGGCGACCTATCGAGAGGAGAGTGGCTGCATTGCTGTCTCGCTCCGTATTCGGCCGATTACTACTGCGGAATTGAGCGAGCTTAGTTGGATTCGGAAGAACCACCAGCTTCGACTTTTCGATGGCGAGACTCCCGTGCATTTCGGACGCCATGGATTCGGTTTGACAGATCACGCGGTCGGCGCGGCAGTAGTTGAGCGAATACACACGACGTGAAAGAAAGCGTGAATGAGGAGCGAGTGTCGCTGCAAGAGCTCCGTTCTGTCGCACAACGATCCTAGTCATTCGAGGAAGAAGGGGCCTCAAAGCGAGCACGAGAAGATTCAGGTGAGAGATACCGGAGAGGATGAGGTTGGGCCTGAGTCGCCAGATGAGCCGCAGCAATTTAAGAACACTACTTCGGACCCGTGTCGCTCGGAGTTCGTGAACGGAAACCGCCGAGGAAAAGCGCTGAGATTCCCTTTGAGAAATCGTGACTAGTGCAAGATGAACCTCATACTTTGCGGGGTTGAGGGAGCGAGCGAGGGTCTCGATGACGCGCTCAGATCCACCGCCCCCCAAATGTGGGATGAGGAGAAGAATTCTTGGCCTTTGCGATGAAGACATAGCTGATCAGATTACAAGGTAGCTATTGAATTGACCGAGAGTAAGTGACCGTTCTCACAAGCAAAATCAAGGCCGCTTGCTAGAGTTGCGTTGATTCAGAGGAACGGCTGACTCTCTCTCCGATGAACAACTCGCGGTCTGAAGGAATTGGACGTCTCAAGAACAGCGAGCAGGTCCCCCACATCCTCGTTGGGGTGACAAGCGCTCAGACTTGTATTTTGCTTCCGGCGCGATCCCGGGCCTTGCGAGATGCCGGATTTCGGGTGTCGATTGTGTCGGGCCCGGGCGAACTGTCTGCGGGCACCAAGCGCGTATCCGGTGTTATGGCGCATGTTGTGCCCATGGCGCGCGGCATAGAACTTTTTGCAGACTTCATCGCGTTCTGCAGAATTTGGCAGCTGATCAGAAGATTAAGGCCTGACATTGTCGAATTCAGTACACCTAAAGCTGGCCTGCTGGGAAATATTGCCGCCTGGATCCGCCGCGTACCCGTCCGGGTCTACTTCTTGCGCGGATTGCGTCTCGAGACTGCTACCGGCTTGATGCGGATCGTTCTGCTTTGGTCAGAGAAGATTGCTGCGGCATGCGCGCATGTAGTGGTCGCAAACAGCAGAAGCCTTGGAAATCGCGCTCACGAGCTTGGAATCTCAAACGGAAACAAGACGATGATGCTGGGTGAAGGCAGCAGCAATGGCGTCGACGCCGTGCGGTTCTCTCCTGGTAGCTCGAGCGTGCGCGATGAGCTGGCGATCCCAGCGAAAGCACAGGTGATCGGGTTCGTAGGAAGACTGACGACGGACAAAGGAGTGCCCGAATTGCTCGAGGCCTTCGTTAAGGTGTTGAGGCATCGGCCGGAATGCTGTCTGGTTCTAGTTGGATGGTTCGATGCGGCGGCCGATGCGCTTGGGCGCGGGTTGCGGGAGCGGATCGAAGGTCATCCTCAGATTGTATGCACGGGTTATGTTGCAGACGCTGCGCCATACTATCGAGCGATGGATCTGATGGTTCTGCCATCGTGGCGAGAAGGATTTCCAAACGTAGTGTTAGAAGCGGCGGCATCGGGGGTTCCGGTGATAGCGACAACGTGCACGGGATCTTGTGATGCTGTAGTGCCTGAGGTTACCGGGGTTCTTGTTGCGCCCGGGAATCCCGATGCGATTGCTGAGGCCGCGTTGCGTTTGCTAGGTGATGATCAACTGCGCGGAAGGATGGCAGGAGCAGCACGCAAATGGGCTGTCGAACACTTCGATGAACAGCATGTTCTTGCGATGACTGTTCAGTTCTACCAGGAACTGCTCAAACGCCGGAAAAGCAAGATGGATTCCGGAAGTTAAGGAATCATGGGTTGGTGTGCGTAACCGTGATTTCGGCTGGGGCCTCAAGTGAGGTCGGGATTGGTTGTAGAGTGTGTGCGCCGGTTTCGGCTGCGTGCAGTGCTCCACCAGGAACGATACCGAGAGCCAAGGTCGCGATGGTCGCGAATGCGAGTGCGGTGATGATTCCGAGCCCGGCTCGAGTGATGGGCAAGCGGGAAATCTGAGCTTCATCGTCGGGACGCTGGGCAACTGCGAAAGCGAGGCGCAGGTAATAGGCCGCAGCAAGGCCGGAGTTGAGAAGACCAATGATGGCGAGGATGACCGCGCCTCCGCCGACGGCGGCGGTGAAGGAGTAGAACTTGCCGAAGAAGCCGCCGGTGAATGGAATTCCGATGAGAGAGATGAGGAAGAAGATGATCAGGGAGCCGAGGAGCGGCGAGCGGTAGATGAGGCCTTTGTAGTCGGCAATGAGGGGACGCTCGTCGTTGTAGCCGCCCGCGATGGTGACGAGTGCGAAGATGCCGACGTTCATGGCGGCGTAGGCCGCGGTGTAAAAGGTAGCGGCGGCGATGCCGGTGGCGCCGAATCCGGCAAAGGCCGCGAGGAGATAACCGGCGTGGGCGATGGCGGAGTAGGCGAGCATGCGCTTGACGTTCTGCTGTCGGAGGGCGGCGAGGTTGCCGATCGTCATGGAGAGGACCGCGACGACCCACAAGATGGGTGCCCAGATGTTGCGCAGGTGGGGGAACATCTCGTAGACGAGACGAAGGAGGAAGGCGAAGGCCGCGGCCTTGGGCGCAGTTGACATGAGCGCGACGACGGGAGAGGGTGCGCCTTCGTAGACGTCAGGGGTCCAGATGTGGAAGGGCGCGGCAGAGACCTTGAAGAGGATGCCAACGAGCATCATGGCAAGAGCGCTTTCGACGAGGAGCTGGTTCTGCGCGTTGGCGGCGCTGCGTGCGATGTCGTAGATGGACGTGGTGCCGGTGGCGCCGAAGACGAGGGCGATGCCGTAGAGGAGGAATGCCGTGGCGAAGGAGCCGAGGAGGAAGTACTTGATAGCGGCTTCGGGGCCTTTGCCGGTCTGCTTGCGATACCCAGCGAGGATGTAGGTGGAGATGGAGGAGATTTCGAGTCCGATGAAGACGACGAGCAATTCGGTGGCGGCTGTGAGGAGACACATGCCGACTGCGCCGAAGACCATCAGCGCGTAGTACTCGCCCTGGTGATGGCTGTCTTCGGGAAGTGCGTCGAGCGAGAGAAGCAGCGTAACGATGACGATGCCGCAGATGAGGACGTGGAAGAAGACGGTGAAGGGGCTGGTCTCGACGGTGCCGGAGTAGCCGGTGCCCATTGGAAGAGAGAGCTGCCAGACGCTGCTGAGGTAGGCAACGCCGGTGCCTAGTGCGGCGAGCCATCCGAGGCTGCGGCGCGAGGTGAAGGGCGCGAGAGAGGCGTCGATGAGCATGACGAGAACGCCAGTGACAGTGAGGATGACCTCGGGAAGGATGCGGTAGATGTCGGGTACGGAGTTCACCGCTGGACCTCCCCTGAGATCGGAGTGATCACAGGCTGATCGGCTGATCTGGCCTGCTGAAGAACAATCGGTTTCGGCGCGGTTTCGATGGTGCGGAGCCAGAGATTGGGAGCGACACCCATGACGAGGAGGAGCACGGCGATCGGCCAGAGGACGAGTTGCTCGCCCAGCTGGAGGTCGTGAGGAGGTGAGTCGAGTGCGAGCTTGCTTTCATCGCCGTAGAAGACGCGCTGGATCATCCAGAGCATGTATGCGGCGCTGAGGATGACTCCGACGGTGGCAGCGATTGCCCATCCGTGGCTGACTCCAGAGAAGGTGCTGGAGAGGATCAAGAATTCTCCGATGAAGCCGTTCAGCATGGGGAGACCAATCATTGCGAGAGAGACGATGACGAAGAGAGTGGCGAGACGCGGGACGCGGTTGGCGAGACCGCCGTATGCGGCGATCTGGCTGGTGGCGTAGCGGATTTCGAGTGCGCCGAGGAGGACGAAGAGAGCGGCGTCGATGAGTTCGTTATTGAGTATCTGATAGGTTGCGCCGGTCCAGCCGGTGAGAGTGAAGCCGTAGACGCCTACGGTGATGAGGCCGAGATGACTCATTGCGGCAAAAGCAAGAAAACGCCAGTAGTCACGCTGGACGAGAGCGAGGCAGGCTCCGTAGAGGATGCCGATGACGCCGAGAGCGATGAGCAGGGGCGCGATGTTGTGGGCCTGGTTGGGAAAGAGCCCGACATGGAAGCGCAGCATGGAATACAGGCCGAGTTTGCCGGCTACGACCATCGCCAGGGCGACGGGTGCTTCAGAGAATGTGTCGGCGAGCCAGCCGTGGAGCGGGAAGACGGGGACCTTGACGGCGAAGGCGAAAAGGAAGGCGAGGGCTACCCAGAAGAGCGCTCCGGCGGGAACTGCGCCGACGGCGATGTCTGTGCGCAGGTCAGGGAACTGGAAGGTGCCTGTGCGGGAGTAGAGATAAAGGATGGCGACGAGCAGAGGGGCGGATGGGATGAAGGTGAAAAGGAAAAATTTGGTGGCGGCTGCGGAGCCGTTCTTGCGGCCGTACATGGCGATGAGGACTGCCATGGGGACCAGGGAGAGCTCCCAGAAGCCGTAGTAGACCATGAGGTCCAGCGAGATGAAGACGCCGTACATGGCGGTCTGCTGGAGAAGGAACATCGAGTAGAAGATTTTTTCGCGGTGCTGGATGGCCTTCCAACTGGCGAGTACGCCGACAGGGCCGAGGAGTCCGACGAGGACTACGAGCCAGAGGCTGAGGCCGTCGACGCCGACATGATAGGAGATGGCGGGGTTTTCGATCCAGGGCTTGTTTACTTCGAACCGAAAGCCGGGATGCGCCGCATCGAAGTGCGCAGGAAGATGCAGCGTGAGTCCGAAGGTGGCCAGCGTGATGGCGAGAGTGAGCCAGGCCGAGGACTTGTTGCGATCAGGCAGCAGCGCAACGAGGATGGCTCCGGCGAGCGGAACGAGAAGGATGAGTGTAAGAATCGCGCTATCCATCAGTGACCCGCCATTCCGAGGTGAAGTGAGGGTGCTCCGAAGACGTGGGGAGCGAGTACGAAGTAGAGAAGGACGGCGGCGCCGAGAGCGAGCCACGCAGCGTAAGAGCGGATGTTGCCGGATTGCCAGCGCTGGAGGATTGCGCCGAAGAAAACTGCAAGGGCGCTAAGAGCCCACGCGAGGCCGCCGAGGATGGCGATGTCAACGACCCACTCCAGGAAGTACTTGGAGACGGCGATGAGTGGCTTGACGATGGTGAGGCCGTAGAACTCGTCGACGTAGTACTTGTTCTGGAGCAGGGTGTAGCCGGCGGGTGCTGGAGCAGCGATCTGCGCGGCGGCACGCTGATGGTACATGCGGTGAGCGATGAACCAGCCGATGGCTCCGGCGGCGACGGCAAGTGCCATCATGACGTATTCGAGGCTTCCTGCCATTTCTTCGGTGTTGGTGCCGAGTACGGGAGATAGGAATGCGCCAAAGCGGCCTGCGCCGATCCAGCCACCGCCGACAGAAAGCACGGCGAGAATGACGAGCGGCCCACGCATGGACCAGGGACTCTCGTGCGGGTGGGCGTCGTGGCTGCGGGTTTCGCCGAAGAAGGTGAGATACCAGAGGCGGAACATGTAGAAGGCGGTGAGGCCGGCGGTGACGAGTCCGACGAACCAGAGGAGCTTGCCGAGGCTGCCGGACGCGAAGGCTGCGGCGAGTATCGCGTCCTTGGAGAAGAATGCGGACATGAATGGGAAGCCCGAGATGGCGAGGACTGCCATGGTCATGGTCCAGAAGGTGATGGGGGTTTTGGCGCGGAGGCCGCCCATCTTGCGCATATCCTGCTCGCCGCCCATGGCGTGAATGACGGAACCTGCTGCGAGGAAGAGCAGGGCCTTGAAGAAGGCATGCGTCATGAGGTGGAAGATGGCGGCGGAGTAAGCCGCTACGCCGCAGCCGAGGAACATGTAGCCAAGCTGCGAAACGGTTGAGTAGGCGAGGACGCGCTTTATGTCGGTCTGGACCAGGCCGATGGTGGCGGCGAATAGGGCGGTGGCTGCTCCGATGATGGCGACGACGCTGAGCGCGAGCGGGGAACGGTCGAAGATGAAGTGGGTGCGCGCGACCATGTAGACGCCCGCAGTGACCATGGTGGCGGCATGAATGAGCGCCGAGACGGGCGTGGGGCCTTCCATGGCGTCGGGGAGCCAGACGTAGAGGGGGAGCTGCGCGCTTTTTCCGGTGGCTCCGATGAAGAGGCAGAGGGCAATCACGGTGAGGACGCCGCCGCTCATGGTGGGATTGGCGGCGACCTTTGCGGCGAGATCACTGAAGCTGAGCGTGCCGAAGGTGGCGATGAGCAGGAAGAGACCGATGAGGAAGCCGAAGTCGCCGATGCGGTTGACGATGAATGCTTTTTTGCCGGCGTCGGCGGCGGACTTCTTCTGGAACCAGAAGCCGATAAGGAGGTAGGAGGCGAGGCCGACTCCTTCCCAACCGACGAACATGACGAGTGCGTTCCCGGCGAGGACCAGCGTGGTCATGAAGAAAAGGAAGAGATTGAGGTAGGCAAAGTAGCGCCAGTAGCCCTCGTCTGAGTGCATGTAGCCGACTGAATAGATGTGGATCAGGAAGCCTACGCCGGTGATGACTAGGAGCATCACGAGCGAGAGCTGGTCGAGGACGAAGGTGATATCGACATTGAAGGAACCGGCGGTGATCCAGGTTCCGTAGCCTTCGGTGTGCGCCAGGGCTGCGCGGGACGCGAACAGGACAACGAGGAAAGATCCTAATGGCGCAAGAAGCGCGATGGCGCTGACGACTGCTTTGGGCAGGCGACGTCCGAGCAGCCCGTTCAGGACGAATCCGATGAAGGGTAGGACCGGGATCAGCCAGAGATGGAGAGGTTCGTTCATAGTTTCATGAGGTCGATGCGGTCGACGGCGAGCGTGGAGCGGGCGCGGAATACGGCGATGATGATGGCGAGTCCGACGGCTGCTTCTGCGGCGGCGACCATCATGACGAAGAAGACGAAGATCTGGCCTTTCACCTCGTGCCATTGATGCGCGAAGGTGACGAAGGAGAGGTTCACGGCGTTGAGCATGAGCTCGATGGACATGAAGACCGTGATGAGGTTGCGCTTGATGAGAAATCCCACGATGCCGAGGCAGAAGAGCACGGCGCTCAGGATCAGGTACCAGACAAGAGGAACTTCGTGGGAGACGATGTGCATTTACTTGGGCTCCCTTCCTTCCGCGTCGCCTTTGCGGGCGAGGGCGACGGATCCGAGGATGGCGACGAGAATGAGAACTGAGGTGACTTCAAAGGGGAGCAAGAGTTTGGTGAAGAGAACAGCGCTGAGATCAGCAGTGCTGGTGATATGATCGTCGATCCGGGCATTGCCAAATCCCTGAAGCTTGACGAAGCTGGTGGCGATGACCGCGAGGATGGCAGCGACTGCAGGAAACCCGACAGTCCGGTAGGCTTGGCTGCCCAGGGTGCGTTCTTCGCGGCCAGCGTTGAGGAGCATGACCACAAACGTAAAGAGCACCATGATTGCGCCTGCATAGACGATGACCTGGGCGGCGGCAAGGAATTCGGCTCCGAGGAGGAGATAGAGCACAGCCAGCGACGTCATGACGACGATGAGCGAGAGCGCGCTGTTGATGGGCTGCTTCTGGAACAGGAGATTGACGGCTCCTGTGAGGCAGAGTGCAGCGAAGATGATGAAGAGAATCAGGTGCATCGTTGAA
>Ga0207674_10003114_pt1 | contig 20468 bp, 20 predicted proteins | sample KBSCornC72_FD_184303 | JGI IMG/M metagenome (GOLD analysis project Ga0207674, IMG submission 184303) | Corn rhizosphere microbial communities from Kellogg Biological Station, Michigan, USA - KBS Corn C7-2 (SPAdes) (version 2) | ecosystem: Host-associated > Plants > Roots > Rhizosphere > Soil ...
CACCTGGCCATCCCGAACGCGGTGTTGGCCACGCTGACCGCCTCACGGGTCTGGCTGACCCGCCCCTCGGTGGTGCTGACCGCGGTTGCCTGCGCCGTCGTGTTCGCCGTGGTGAACTCGTTCACCGTCGCCGTCGCCGCGCACCTGGCCGAGCCCGACGAGCCGATCACGAAGATGCTCTGGGACCGGGAGACCCGGCTGCTCGACCTGACCGAAACCTGCGTCGGCATCCTCGTCGCGGTTACCTGCGCGCTCAGCTACCTGCTTCTGCTGGTGGCTCTGCCGCCGGTCATCCTGCTGCAGCGGAGCCTGATGCACCAGCAGCTGGCCGCCGCCGCCCGCACCGACCCGAAGACCGGGCTGCTGAACGCCACCGCCTGGCAGCGCGAGGCCGACGCGGAGGTCGCGCGGGCCCAGCGCACCGGCTCACCGCTGGCCCTGCTGCTGGTCGACGTCGATCACTTCAAGCAGGTCAACGACAGTCACGGCCACCTGATCGGCGATGAGGTGCTGCGCGCGCTGGCCACCGAGCTCAGGCAGCAGGTCCGCGAGTCCGACGTGGTGGGCCGGTTCGGCGGCGAGGAGTTCACCGTGCTGTTGCCGCGCACCGACGGCACCGGCGCGTACGGGATCGCCGAACGGCACGGCGACGACCTGTTCGAGTTGCTCGCGGCCGCCGACGTGGCGCTGTACCGGGCCAAGGACGCCGGCCGCGATCAGGTTCGGATATACGCCCACGCCACCGGGAACGCTACAGAAAACAAGGACGAGGCAACGGACGCGTGCCCGTAGGCTTGAGTCCATGCCTGAGTTCATCTACCAGATGCGCGGCGTGCGCAAGGCGCACGGCGACAAGGTCATCCTCGATAACGTCACGCTGGCCTTCCTGCCCGGCGCCAAGATCGGCGTCGTCGGCCCGAACGGCACCGGCAAGTCGACCTTGCTCAGGATGATGGCGGGCGTGGAGCAGCCGTCCAACGGCGACGCGCGCCTGCTGCCCGGCTTCACCGTGGGCTTGCTCGCCCAGGAGCCCGAGCTGGACGAGACCAAGACGGTCCTCGGCAACGTCGAGGACGGCGTGGCCGAGACCAAGAGGCTCCTCGCCGAGTACAACGAGATCGCCGAGAAGATGGCGACCGACTACTCCGACCAGCTGCTCGAGCAGATGGGCCAGCTGCAGGAGCAGCTCGACCACCGCAATGCCTGGGACCTGGACAGCCAGATCGAGCAGGCCATGGACGCGCTGCGCTGCCCGCCGCCGGATTCCGACGTCACCAGCCTGTCCGGCGGCGAACGCCGGAGGGTGGCGCTGTGCCGGCTGCTGCTGTCCCAGCCCGACCTGCTGCTGCTCGACGAGCCCACCAACCACCTGGACGCGGAGAGCGTGCAGTGGCTGGAGCAGCACCTGGAGAACTACCCGGGCACCGTCGTCGCGGTCACCCACGACCGGTACTTCCTGGACGACGTGGCCCAGTGGATCCTCGAGCTGGACCGCGGCCACGCCTATCCCTACGAGGGCAACTACTCCACCTACCTGGAGACCAAGGCGGCCCGGATCAAGGTCGAGGGAGCCAAGGACGCCAAGCGCCGCAAGCGCCTGGAGGACGAGCTGGAGTGGGTCCGGTCCAGCCCCCGGGCCCGCCAGACCAAGAGCCGGGCCCGGCTGGACCGTTACGAGGAGATGGCCGCCGAGGCGGACAGGAACCGCAAGCTCGACTTCGAGGAGATCCAGATCCCGCCGGGTCCCCGCCTGGGCAGCGTGGTGGTCGAGGTCGGCAACCTGGTCAAGGGTTTCGGCGACCGGTGCCTGTTCGAGAACCTCTCCTTCAGCCTGCCCCGCAACGGCATCGTCGGCGTCCTCGGGCCGAACGGGGTCGGCAAGACCACCCTGTTCAAGATGATCGTGGGCGAGGAAAAGCCGGACGAGGGCACCATCAGGGTCGGCGAGACGGTCACGATCTCCTACGTCGACCAGTCCCGTGAGCGCATCGACCCGAAGAAGAACGTGTGGGAGGTCATCTCCGACGGCGAGGCGCACATCCGCGTGGGCAACGTCGAGATCCCGAGCCGCGCGTACGTGGCCGCGTTCGGGTTCAAGGGCTCGGACCAGCAGAAGCCGGCCGCGGTCATGTCCGGCGGCGAGCGCAACCGGATGAACCTGGCGCTCACCCTCAAGCAGGGCGGCAACCTGCTGCTGCTGGACGAGCCGACCAACGACCTGGATGTGGAAACGCTGGCGAGCCTGGAGAACGCGCTGCTCGAATTCCCCGGCTGCGCGGTCATCACCAGCCACGACCGGTGGTTCCTGGACCGGGTGGCGACGCACATCCTGGCCTGGGAGGGCGGCGCGAACTGGTTCTGGTACGAGGGCAACTTCGAGGCCTACGAGAAGAACAAGATCGACCGCCTCGGCGCCGAGGCCGCCCGCCCGCACCGCGTCACCTACCGCAGGCTGACCCGCGGCTAACCGGACCAGCCGGAAGAAGGACCGCAGCTCCCGCGCGAACAACTGAGGCTGCTCGAACGCGGCGAAGTGCCCGCCGCGTTCGGGCTCGCCCCAGTACCTGATGTCGGTGAAGCGCTTCTCGGCCCACCGCCGGGACGGCCGCTGCAGTTCGCGCGGGAACACCGAGCAGCCCACCGGGACGTCGACCGTGGCGTCAGCCGGCCCCGCGATCCACTCGTTCACCTGCCGGATGCTCTCCCAGTACAGCCGCGCGGCCGAGGCACCGGTACCGGGCAGCCAGTACAGCATCAGGTTGTCCAGCAGGTCATCCCGGCTGAGCACGGCGTCCAGGGGGCCGGAATGGTCCGTCCAGGACCAGAACTTCTCCACGATCCACGCGGCCAGGAAGGCGGGCGAGTCGACGAGCCCGTACCCGACCGTCTGCGGCCGGGTGGCGTGCTCGCGCGAGTAACCCGAGTCCCACTCGGCGGCGTACTCGAGCGACTCGAGCGCCGCCCGCTCGCCCGGCGTGAGGTCGCCGGACGTCGCCGGATCCGGCCCGGCCAGCGGCGGTATCAGGTGGACGCCGGCCACGTGCGCCCGGTCCTGCTGGCCCAGCAGGGTGCTGATGGTGGTGCCCCAGTCGCTGCCGGCCGCCCCGTACCGCGAGTAGCCCAGCCGCGCCATCAGCTCCGCCCACGCCCGGGCGATCCGCTCCACCCCCCAGCCGGCCTGGCCTGGCTTGCCGCTGAACCCGTAGCCGGGCAGCGACGGGCACACCACATGGAAGGCGTCACCGCCGTCATCCGGATCGGCCAGTGGCCCGATGACCTTCGAGAACTCCACCACCGAACCGGGCCAGCCATGGGTCAGGATCAGCGGCAGCGCGTCCGGCCGCGGCGAGCGGACGTGGGCGAAGACGATGCGGATCCCGTCGATCTCGGTCTGGAACTGCGGCAGCGCGTTCAGCCGCGCCTCGGCCGGCCGCCAGTCGTAGCCGTCCGCCCAGTACCCGCACAGGTCCCGCAGGTAGGCCAGCGGCACCCCCTGGGACCAGTCGGAGACGGTCTCGGGTTCCGGCCAGCGCGTCTGGAGCAGCCGCCGCCGCAGGTCGGCCAGCACGGCCTCGGGCACCTCGAGCAGGAACGGCTGGATCTGGGGTCCCATGGTTCGAACCCTATGCATGGGTAGCATGCGGGCATGGCGATCACCCCGGACACGAAGGACTGGACCTGGGTTCTCGAGCGGCCGTGCCCCGAGTGCGGCTTCGACACCCAGGGCTTTGCCGTCGAAGCCGTCCCCGGCATGATCATGGCGAACACCGCGGCCTGGCAGGCCGCGCTGGACGGCGCGAGCGACGCCCGGGCCCGCCCGGAGCCGTCCAAGTGGTCCCCGCTGGAGTACGCCTGCCACGTCCGCGACGTGTTCCGCCTGTACGACCAGCGGCTCGAGCTGATGCTCAGCCAGGACGACCCGCTGTTCCCGAACTGGGACCAGGACGAGACCGCCGTCACCGACCGCTACGGCGAGCAGGACCCCGGCGAGGTCGCGGCGGAGCTGCGCCAGGCGGCCTTCGCCATCGCGGGCCGGTTCGAGGGCGTGACCGGCGACCAGTGGCAGCGCACCGGCGCCCGCAGTGACGGCGCCCGCTTCACCGTGGAGACCTTCGCCCGTTACTTCGTGCACGACCCGGTGCACCACCTCTACGACGTCACCGGCCAGCGCGCCGTAAGGTAACCCACTCCGGTAACGGTGCCGTCGGGGCCGGTCTGGAAGGTGCCCTTGGACAGGTCAAGGAGCACAAGCGGATTACCGAACGGGTCGGCCACCACCGTCACCCTGCCGACCGGGATGTCTTCCGGGGCGGACAGCACCGACCCGCCGAGCTCCTCCACCCGGCGGGCCGCCTCCTCGGCCGAGTCGACAAGGAAGTCGGTCTCGGGGTCGGGCCGTTCGGTCTGCAGCACGAGCTCGGTGTCGCCGAGCCGGAGCCCGGCCTGGGTGGCGTGCCGCCACTTCAGCTCGAGCCCGAGCCCGTCCCGGTAGAAGCGCAGGCCCGCGTCCAGGTCAGGCACTGGGATCTGTACGCAGTCGACCTTCCGCAGCAGCGGGTCCATCCTCAGGCGGGCTTCAGCCCGAGGTCAGGGCGCCCGTGCGCCGGATCGACGTTGACCAGGCTGTGCGCGGCCATGACCAGGTAGTCCCACAGCTGGATGTCGAGGGCCTCGGGCAGGTCGGCCTCGTCCAGGGCGACCCGCATGTGGTGCAGCCAGGCGTCCCGCTCGGCCTCGCCGATGGTGAACCGGGCGTGCCGCATCCGGAGCCGGGGATGCCCGCGCAGCTCGTCGTAGGTGCGCGGCCCGCCCCAGTACTGCATGAGGAACAGCCGCAGGTGCTCCTCGGCCGGGCCGAGGTCCTTGGCCGGGTAGACCGGACGCAGCACGGGGTCGTCCGCCACGCCCTGGTAGAACCGGTGGACCAGGCGGGTGAAGAACTCCTCCCCGCCCACCGCCTCGTAAAAGCTGACCGCCTGGCTCATGCCAGAAAGCTTACGGCGTCCCGGCCGCCCACCACCCACTCCCGCCCCGCAGCCCTCTGACCATGATCATGTACAGAAAGCGGTGCTATGTGCCCGAAACTGTTCACGATCATGAGTTGCTTTCCTGCGTGTCCGCCGCGGGCGCGATCGCAGGCGGCGCGGAAATCACGATGGTGTCCGGCCCGGCCGGCTGGACGCCGGCCGCGTCCAGTGTGGATTTCACCCGAGCGCGCAGCTCGCGGGCCACCTCCAGCTGCCGCATCGGGGCGGTCTTGGCCACCAGCCGCATCGTCACTTCCCGGCCGGACAAGCCCTGGGCCCCCCACACCTCGGGTTTCTCCAGTATCAGCTTCTTCCAGCCGCGCTCGCGGTACAGGCTGTCCGCGGCCTGCTCCATCAGCGCCCGGATCTTGGCCAGGTCCTCCTCGTAGGGGACCGGGTAGTCGATGACGGCACGGGACCAGCCCTGCGACTCGTTGCCCACGCTGTCGATGGTGCCGTTCCTGATGTGCCACACCACCCCGTTGACATCCCGCAGCGTGGTGGTGAGCAGCGACATCGCCTCGACCGTGCCGGTGGCGACCCCGGCGTTGATCGTGTCACCGACCCCGTAGTGGTCCTCGACCAGCATGAGCAGGCCCGCCAGGTAGTCCCGGACCAGGTTCTGCGCGCCGAACCCGAGGGCCACACCGAGCACCGCCGTGCTGGCCAGCAGCGGGGCCACGTTGAAGCCGAGGATGGACAAGATGGTGAGCGCCGCGATGCCGAAGACGATGACCGAGATCGCGCTGCGCAGGATCGAGCCGAGGGCCCGGGCGCGCTGCTCGCGGCGCTCCGTGCCGGCCATCTGAATGGTCGCGGCCGCCTTGTTCGCCCGGCCGTTCGGGGTCACCGCGAGGGTGGCCGTGGCGGCCCGCTCCGTCACCTTGTTGATCAGCCGGTGGAAGATGAACCGAACCAGCAGCGCCAGCACCAGCACGAACGCGATCCGGCCGGCCTGGCTGACCGGACCGGCCAGGTAGACCTTGACCACCTGAGTCGCGGTCGGGCTGTGCGTGACGTCCCAGGCGAGCCGGCAGGCTATGCCCGGGCTGTTGCCGCAGTTTCCGGTCAGCGTGTCCGGCAGGTCGGCTACGCGAAAGCCGGTGGCGTGGAACACAGAACTCCCTTCGACGGGTGCCACTCCACGCGAGGCTACCGGCGGCTTCGCCGTCAGGGGCTGTCTTCAGCCTTGCGGGCGGTGAAGACCAGGTTGTACGAGACGTGCAGGGTGATCGCGGCGAAGCCGGTCGTCTGCAGCCGGGTGAGGAACGCGGCTGGCTCGACCGGGTTATAGGTGTCACCCTCGTGGAACTGGTGCAGGTCGTCGCTGGGCAGGCTGTCCGACCCGAGGAAGGTGCCGCCGGGACGCAGGACCCGGAACGCCTCGGCCAGCACCTTGTCCTGCAGCGCGCGGGTGGGCACGTGGTGCAGCATCGTGCAGGTGGCGACGGTGTCGAAGGTCGCATCCGGGTAGCCGAGTGCGGCCGCGTCGCCGCTTACCACCTCGACGTTGGTTCCGGCAAACCGGGCGATCAGCCGGGTGGCCGCCTCCTCTTCCTGTTCGACCGCGACCAGCCGGGCGACCCGGTGCCGCAGCCACTCGGTGGCCGCGCCCGGGCCCGGCCCCAGTTCGAGCAGGTCGGCGCCGAGCTCGACGCCCGCGGTCGCCTGCGGCAGTACCTCGTCCTGGATGTGCGCGGCCCACTCCGGGCTCGGCATCAGCTTCGCGTGGTTCTCGTTCATGAGACCGACGCTAGGCCGCGGGGCCGCCGGGAGGTAGCGCGTAAGCTGCCATGTTGTGTCGCGAGCCGGACAAGCTCCGGACGGTCGCGAGGATCCGGGCACCGCCGTCTTCGTGGCGGACTTCCCCATGCCCCCGGGCACCCGTTTCGACTGGCACACCCACGAGGACCACCAGCTGGCCTGGGCGACGAGCGGGGTGCTCAGCGTCCGGACCGCCGAGGCGGCCTGGGTGCTGCCGACGACCAGGGCGCTCTGGATTCCGGCCGGGCTGCCGCACGAGACCGCCTCCGACGGCGGCCGAGCCACCATGCGCTCGCTGTACATCAGGCCCGGGCTGTTCCCGGTCAGCTGGGCCGAGACCGGTCGGCCCACCCCGGTCGCGGCCAGCCCGCTGATGGCTGAGCTCATCGGGTACCTCGGCGAGCCGGACCTGGACGCCAGCCGCCGCTGGCACGCCGAGGCGCTGCTCGCCGGCCTGCTCACGCCGGTGGCGGTGACCACGATCCAGGTCAGGCTGCCGGATGCGGTCACCGCCCGGCGCGTCGCCGAGGCGTTGCGGGCCAACCCGGCGGACCGGCGCACGCTCCGCGAATGGGGCCGTGAGGTGGGCGCCAGCGAGCGGACTCTGGCCCGCGCGTTCGCCGCCGAGGCGGGCGTGCCGTTCGGCCGCTGGCGCACCCTGCTGCGACTACAGGCGGCGCTGTCCATGATCGCCGCGGGGGAGCCGGTCAGCCGGGTGGCCGGCCGTGTCGGCTACGACACCCCGAGCGCGTTCGTAGCCGCATTCCGCCGCGAGACCGGCCAGACTCCCGGGGCCCTGTTTAAGGACGGAGCCTTTACACCGTGAGCCCGGTGTACCGCGCGGCGAACGACAGCGTGTCGCCGGACAGCTCCGCCGTCCGGCTCACCGCCCTGGCCCCGTGTCCCACCTGGGCCTCGGCCCGCAGCAGAACCGGTCGTTCCGGGCCGGACGAGGTGGCGTCCTGCAGCGCGGCGCACATCTTGTACGCGTGCACCGGATCCACCCTGGTGTCGTTGGTGAACACGGTGAACAGCACAGCCGGGTAACGCGTTCCCTCCGTCACGTGGTGGTACGGCGAGTAGGCCAGCAGCCAGCCGAGCTGCTCGGCGTCCGACGCGGTGCCGTATTCCACGTTCCAGGTCTGCCCCAGCCCGAACCGTTCGTACCGCACCATGTCCAGCAGCGGCGCGGAGCAGACCACGGCAGCGTACAGGTCGGGCCGCTGGGTCAGCGCCGCGCCGACCAGCAGGCCGCCGTTGGACCCGCCGGAGATGGCCAGCTGCTCCGCGGTGGTCCACCCGTCCCGGATCAGCGCCTCGGCCGCGGCGTGAAAGTCGTCGAACACGTTCTGCTTGCGGTCGAGCATCCCGGCCCGGTGCCATTCCTCGCCCTCCTCGTTGCCGCCACGCAGGCCGGCGACCGCGTATACGCCGCCTGCCGACACCCAGGCCAGGATGTTCGGCGAGTAGGCCGGGGTGAGGCTGATGTCGAAGCCGCCGTACCCGTACAGGATCGTCGGCCGCGGGCTCGCGGGCGCCTCGCCGGAGCCGGAGCTGATGATAAGCATCCGCACCGTGGTCCCGTCCTTGGACCGGTACGTCACCTGCCGCGCCGTCACGTCGGGGACCTCGACGCTGCCCGGCGCGGCGGCCCACGTGATCACGGAGGCATCCCGCGCGTCGAACCGCAGCACCACCGAGGACGTCGTGTAGTCGGTGTAGACGAACCATGCCTCGTGCCCGCCCTCGGGCCGCTCGCTGACCCCGCCCACGGTCCCGAGGCCAGGCAGCGGGACCTGGCCCGCCCGCTCGCCCGTGGCCAGGTCGTGCACGGTGATCTCGCTGACCGCATGCCTGGTCCACTCGGCCAGCAGGACCGGCCGGTCCAGCTCGGCCCCGTCCAGGATGGCGTATCCGCTCAGCACCGCCTCGGGATCCTCGCCGATCAGGTCGCGCCAGCTAGCGGGAGCGGGCTGCGCGGGGTCCGTCACCGCGATCCGGCCCCGCGGCGCGCCGAGGTCGGTGAACACGTAGAGCCGCCCGTCCCGGCCGACCCGGACGCCGGTCTGCGCGTCGATTCCCTCCTGGATCACTCGCAGCTCGGGCGTTGCGGGATCGGATCCGGACAGGTCGGCGATCCACAGGTCGTTGCGCGGCGCGGTACCCCGCGACGCCGAGATGACCAGCCACCGCCCGTCCCGGCTGACCGAGACGCCGTAGTAGTCGGTCTTGTCCCGGCCCTCGCCGAACACGAGCACATCCTCGTCGGTCGCCGCGCCGACCTGGTGCAGGTAGACCCGCCGGTGGTACTGGCTCTCCCCGTCCGGCACGGCCTCCGGCGGCAGCCTGCGGGTGTAGTAGAAGGCCTTGCCGCCCGGCAGCCAGGCCACGTTCGAGTAGCGGCAGCGGTCGATCGGCCCGTCGACCAGCGAACCCGTGGTGACGTCGATCACCCGCAGCAGCGACTCCTCGTCGCCGCCTTCGGACAGCTGGTAGGCCAGCAGGCGCCCCTCCTTGTCCGGCTGCCAGGCGTCCAGCGTCGTCAGCCCGGACGAGTCGATGGCCATCGGGTCGACGAGCACCTGCTCCGGGTCCTCGCTCAGCCGGGTGCAGAGCACGCCGTGCTCGGCGCCGGGGTCGCGCCTGGAGTAAAAGCACCGCTCGCCCCGCCAGACCGGCGTGCCGACATAGCCCGTGCCCAGCAACTCGCGCACCCGTGCGGCCAGCCGCTCCCGGCCCGGCAGTTCTTCCCGGTAGGAGGCGAACAGGTCCGCTTGCGCCGCGAGCCACCCGGCCCGTTCGGCGCTCGTGTCGTCCTCCAGCCATCGGTAGGGGTCGCTGACGCGATGTCCCAAGATGTCCTCGGTCAGGTCGAGCCGGCTGGCTTCCGGATAACGGAACTCGTTCATGCTGTGCTCCCGCTCGCTCACCCTCGCACTCTACGGTCTCCGGCAACTTGTACTCTTATGTGGTGGCGGATGCGCGTACCAGGCGACACACTGGGAGCATGAGGTTCAGATAGACGGTCGGCGCCAGCGGGAGGTGCGGTGCGACGAGTGCTGTTGCTCAACGTGACGTATGAACCGCTGACGACCGTGGGCCTGCGCAGAGCCGTGTGCCTCGTGCTCTGCGGCAAGGCCGAGATCGTCCACGACGACGCGGCGGGCGCGATACTCCATGCGGCCACGGTGTCCCTGGCGACGCCGTCGGTGATCCGGCTGAGCCGTTACGTCCGCGTTCCGTACCGCAACCGGGTGCCGCTGACCCGCGCCGCGCTGATGCGCCGGGACAACTACAAGTGCGCCTACTGCGGCCGCAAGGCCGAGACCATCGACCACGTGATCCCGCGCAGCCGCGGCGGGCAGCACGCCTGGGAGAACTGCGTCGCGTCCTGCACCATCTGCAACCACCGCAAGGCCGATCGCCTGCTCTCCGAACTCGGCTGGACACTGGCGGTGCCGCCAGTGGTACCACGCGGCGCCCACTGGAGACTGGTGGGCGCACATCACGACGGCGACCCCCAGTGGGCCGCTTATTTGCGTGAGCCCTCTGCCGCGTAGGGCACCGCTGGCGCCGGGTTAGCATGCGGGGGGAGGTCCTCAGCATGCGGCGACAGATTTTCACCGAGGAGCAGGACGCGTTCCGTGACATGGTGCGGGCCTTCATCGCGAAGGAGATCACGCCGTACCACGAGCAATGGGAGCGGGACGGGATCGTGTCCCGCGACGTGTGGCTGGCCGCGGGCCGGGCCGGCCTGCTCGGCATCCACCTGGACGAGAAGTACGGCGGAGGCGGCCAGCCCGACTACCGGTTCTACGTGATCCTGAACGAGGAACTGGCCCGCGCCGGCGCCAGCGGCCCGATGTTCCAGCTGCACAACGACATGATCGGGCCGTACCTGGACCGGCTGTGCTCGCCAGAGCAGCGGGACCGCTGGTTCCCCGGTTACTGCTCGGGCGAGCTGATCGCGGCGATCGCGATGACCGAACCCGGCGCAGGCAGCGACCTGCAGGGCATCCGCACGACCGCGGTCCGCCACGGGGACCGCTACGTGCTGAACGGCCAGAAGACCTTCATCTCCAACGGCCAGCTGGCCGACATCGTGATCGTGGTGGCGCGCACCGACCCGGACGCCGGGCACCGGGGGATCAGCCTGCTCATGGTGGAGCGGGGCATGCCCGGCTTCACCCGCGGCCGGAACCTGGACAAGCTCGGCATGCACGCGCAGGACACCTCCGAGCTGTTCTTTACCGACGTCGAGGTGCCGGCCGCGAACCTGCTGGGGGAGGAGGGCGGCGGGTTCGTCGCGCTGATGCAGAACCTGCCGCGGGAACGGGTCACCATCGGCGTCACCGCGCTGGCCATCGCCGAGCAGGCCCTCGCCGACACGCTGGCCTACAGCAAGCAGCGCAGCGCGTTCGGCCAGCCGGTGGGCAAGTTCCAGCACAACAGGTTCACCCTGGCCGAGATGGCGACCGAGATCGCGGTCGCGCGCGAGTTCACCGACCGCGCCATCACCGAGCACTGCGCCGGGCAGCTGAGCAACGACGAGGCCGCCATGGTCAAGTGGTGGGACACCGAGCTGTGCAACCGGGTCACCGACCGCTGCGTCCAGCTGCACGGCGGCTACGGCTACATGCGCGAGTACGCCGTGGGCCGGGCCTGGACCGACAGCCGCGTGCAATCGATATTCGGCGGCACCACCGAGATCATGAAGGAGATCATCGGCCGCGGCCTCGGCCTGTAGGCCTGACCTGGTCCTTTACGGAGCCCGTGCCTGCGGTTCCTAGTGTCCCCCGCCCGACTGCTCGAATACCAGCTGCGCCCGGCGCATCCAGTCCTCCCGGCCGGTGACGCGGAGGTAGATCAGGATCACCACGGTGAGCACGAGCACCACGATGAACGTCATCAGACCCCAGAACACGGGTCCGGTGCTGGTGAACGGGGAGAAGTAGGACTTCCACACGACCACGACGCCCGCGGCCGAGGCGACCGCCGGGACCACGATGTGCAGGAGCGGGTTGAACTGGGCGCGGCCCTCGGTGAGGTAGTACCTGACTACTCCGATGTTGCACAGCACGTACATGAGAACCAGGCCGATCGTGATGGCGTTGGCCCAGGAGAAGAACACGTCCTCGGCGCCCCAGATCAGCACGCACGCGAACGCGAGGACCTGCACGCCCACCTGCAGGCTGATCGCGTTGACCGGCGTCTTCCTGGTCGGGTTCACCTTTCCGACCATCTTCGGCAGCACTCCGGACCGGCCCATCGCGTACCAGGTCCGCGTGCCGCCGTTGAAGCACGCGATGGACAGGGCGATGGCCGAGTTCAGCAGCGCGAAGAGCAGGAGCACCCAGGCGCCGCCCCAGACGCGCTGGGCCAGCGTGGCGACCGGGAAGGCGGAGGCGGTGGGAATGCTGCCGACCTTGCTTACGCCGATGCCGACAAGGTAACCCCAGGTCACGAACACGAAGTACACCGTCAGCACGACGACGGAGCCGACCAGCCCGATGGGCACGTTGCGCTTCGGGTTCTTGCTCTCCTCGGCCAGCGGCCCGGTGGACTCCCACCCGCTGAAGGCGAAGATCGAGAACACCACGCCGAGGAACAAGTTGCCCGCCAGGCCGAAGTTACCGGGGTTGAGCGGCCCGAAGCTGAACCCGCCGGGACCCGGCGACGCGAGCCCGGTGAACGCCAGCGCCACCATGATCACGATCTCGATCAGCCCGGTGATGATCAGCGCCTTCTCCGAGATGGAGATCCCCTGGTAGGCGAAGAAGATCACCAGGGCCACGCCGGCCACGACCCAGATCCACCACGGGACGTCCACCCCGTACTCCGCCTTGATCGACGGCTCGAGCACCGTCTTGGCCAGGAACGCCATGGTCAGCGTGGCCACCGGCGGCAGCCAGATCGAGAACAGCACCCCGGCGAAGAACCCCGCGCGCGGATGGAAGGCCCGGGCGATCCAGGTGTACCAGCCGCCCGCCGACGGGAACACCTTGGCCAGCTGAGCCGCCGACAAGGCCTGCAGGCCGAGGAGGATCCCGCCGAACAGGTACGCCCACGGCGTCACCAGCCCGGCGAAGCTCACGATGAAGACGAAGGACGCGAGGATCGCGAACGACGGCCCGATCGTGGCGATTCCCTGCATCAGCATTCCGGGGAGGCCGACCGCATTCTCCCGCAGCTCGGTCTTTACGCTGCCCGTGCTCGGCTTGCCAGCCTCAACTGCCATCGCGAGTCTCCTTCCCGTCGCCCACCGGCAACAGGATCCTTCGTCCCATGGAGCATCCGCTCACGGATAGATCATCCGTTCACTGGAGTATCGACCTAGCTGGCGGAGCTTGGCAAGGGTTTGGGCCGCTCAGCCCGGATTTGCGATCCCGTGATGGCCGGGACCGCGCGGGATGACCGGCCAGATGTCCACGACGATGTCGTCCTGGACCACGTGGTAAGCGTCGTACCAGTTCACTGTGCTCGGCGAGTACCCAGGTACGAGCCGTACCGGGTCACCGACCCGCAGCGGGGATCCGCCCGCGGCGTCGAAGATGCCGTGCTCCTCGTCGAACCGGAGCACCGGGTGGTCGTGGCCCACCATCGTCACGTCCGCCGGGTCGGCGACCGACTTGTTGCCGGCGTCCACGATGACCTTGCCGCTCTGCCGGCTGATGACCGTCGCCGCGATGGTGAGCGAGTGCTCGAAGCCGGGCACCATCCGGCCGTGGAAGTTGTCCATGACCACGTACGTGCCGGCCTGGATCTCCGTCAAGCCCGGGTAGGCCGCGGTCCAGTTCCAGGTGGCAATCCCGCCGGCCGACCGAATCGGGCAGGGTATCCCGTTCGCTTCCAGCTGCCCGGCGACGTCGGTGAAGAACTTCATCGCCGCGCGCTGGCGCTCGTGCCGCAGATCATGGTCCGGCGTCATGGAGCAGTGCCCTTCGTAGCCGGTGATGCCCTCGAAGCGCAGCCCGGGCAGGTCCATCACCTGCCGGGCCACCGCCAGGCAGTCCGCTGCGTTATCGGTCCCGCAGCGGTCCATGCCGGTGTCCACCTCGACCATGATCCCCAGCGTCGACCCCGCCGTGACCGCGGCCGCGGACGCGGACGCGGCGTTCTCGGCCTCGTCCACGGCGACGAGCACCCGATGATCCCGGGCCAGCTCGGCCAGGACCCGGAGCTTGGCCGGATGGGCCACCGTGTTGACCACGAACAGGTCGTCCATCCCCGCGGCGGCGAGGATCGCGGCCTCCCACACCGTGGCCATGGACAGGCCGCCGGCCCCGGCCTGCAGCTGGCGGCGGGCCAGGTCCGGGCTCTTGTGCGTCTTGTAGTGCGGCCGGATGGTGGCCGCGCCCATCTGCTTCAGCTCGCTCGCCATGTGATCGATGTTGCGCTGCGCCGCGTCGATATCGAGCACCAGTGCGGGGGTGATCAGCTCATCACGCCGCTGGCCGATGGCCCTTCCGTAGTCGCGCCTGACGGTGTCGTAGGCCTCGCGCAAGATCAGCGCCGGGTCCGGCATGGCAGTCCTCCTCAGCGTGCCCTGAGTAGCAGGGTCATTACAGCTCGGCATTCACGATGAAGCCGCCGTCCACGAGCAGCGTCGCGGCGGTCACGTAGCTAGCATCGGGGGAGAGCAGGTAGGCGATCGTGGCCGCGAGTTCGGCGGGCTGGGCGCCCCGGTGCAGCGCGACGCGATCGTTGTAGTACTTCAGCGCGGCGGGGTCCTCCGTCAAGGGCGCACTCATCGGCGTTATCACCCAGCCCGGCTCGACCGCGTTCACCCGGATGCCGTGCGCTCCCAGGTCGCAGCCGAGGGCCTTGGCCAGCATGCTGATGGCGCCCTTGGTCCCGCAGTACGCCGTCTGGCCCGGGGCGCCCACGTGGGCCGAGATCGAGCTCACGCAGCAGATCGCGCCGCCGTGCCCCTCCCGGATCATCTGTTTGGCGCCTTCGGTGCAGACCATCCAGGTGCCCCGCACGTTGGTCTCAAACAGGTTGTTGAAGTCCTCGACGGTCGTCTCGTCCCACGCCATGAACGGGTTGATCGCCGCGTTCGATACCACGTAGTCGAGCCGCCCGGCGCGCTCGGCCACATCGTGCACCATCGCCGTGACCTGCTCCGGATCGCGCATGTCAGCGACCACCGGGAAGCCCTGGCCGCCGGCCTCGGCGATCGGCCGCAGCGTCCCCTCCGCGTCCTGCCCGGGCAGGTGGTTCACGGCCACGACCGCGCCCTCCGCGGCCAGGCGTACCGCGGTCGCCTGACCAATGCCCGTGGTCGCGCCGGTGACCAGCGCCACCGTGTCCTCGAACCGCCGCTCCATGGCTCGCTGCCTCCCTGGTTTCACGTCATCCCCGCCGCTCGGGTCCGGCGGAGCTGGTCAGAAGATGGCGATCGGGTTCCACGGCGACCCGGTGCCGCCGGGCAGCCGGAGCGGCAGCCCGACCACCATGAACTCGAAGCGCCCCTCCTCTGCGCAGGCCGTGGCCAGGTCCTCGAGCTGCAGGCTGTCGGCGGCGAGCAGGCCCATCGCGGTGACCTGCAGCGGGTGGATCGGGTAGAGGACGCCCTCGACGTTGCTCGGCACCGTCTCCCCGTCGCCGTCCGGCAGGAACGCGGCGATCCGCCGCTCGTGCATCCATGGGATGGTGTCCACGTGCAGGCCGGCCTTGCCCTGGCCGGCCGGCGGGTAGTCGTTGCTCCACGCGCCCAGTTCGAGCCGGCGCCGGTGATGCCCGGTACGGAAGACGAGGATGTCCCCCTCACCGAGCCGGACCCCTTGGGCCTGCTCGACCGCCTCGAGCTCGGCCCGGGTCACGGCCTCACCCGGCTCCAGCCACCTGGTTCCGCGGAAACGTGGCACGTCCAGCAGCACGCCCCGGCCGACGAGCCCCTCGCGGTAGGCCGTTACGTCGAGCGCGGTGGCGCCCTTGGAGGTCATCACCTGCTGGGCGGGCCGGCCGTTATAGACCAGGCCCTGGTAGGCGATGTGGCAGAGCGCGTCCATGTGCGTGTGGCAGTCGCCGTGGAAGGCCAGCCCTACGTAATCCGTGGCAAAGGTCACCCCGCTGGAGCCGATGTCGATGTCATGGCCCTGGACGACGTGATGGGTCACCGGGCTCGGGTTATCCGGCCCGGCCGCGGTGTTCATCGCGATCGCCATCGTGGCGCGCCGCCCCGACCGGACCGTGGCGGCCGCGGCCCGCACGGTGTCGGCCGTGATGTAGTTCAGCGTGCCGAGTTCGTCGTCGGGTCCCCAGCGGCCCCAGTTCTTGACCGCCTCGAAGATCTCGTCGAACTCGGCCAGCGTGACCGGCGCGGGCGGGGTTGGCTTGATCGTGGCCTGGCTCACCTGATTGTCTTCCCTCCGCACGGGATGGTCACGGGTACATGCGGGTCGGCTTGAGGTCAATGGCGTGACCGCTGCCTGATTCGAGCACGAACTTGAGCATCGGGGCGGTGTCCAGGTAGTAGAACTCGATCGACTCGCCGATCCGCCCGCTCATCAGGACCTCGGCGCCGTTGGCATGCCAGTGCTCCCGCACCAGCGAGCTATCGTCGTATGAGTGCTTCATGCAGGCAATATGCTGGACTCCCTCGCCGTGGGAGTCCAGGAACTCCTGGTAGATGCTCGGGCCGCTTACCGGCTGGATCAGCTCGAAGCCCAATCCGTCGACTGAGGTCTCCGCGCCGATCATCCGGTACTCGACCGGTTCGCCGTGCACCCGCGTGTCGTGCAGCAGCGGAGGCTTGTAGTCGAAGACGCTCCACGGCCCCCAGCCCATGGTCTCGGTGTAGGACTTCAGCGCGGCTTCCATGTCGCGGACCACGACGGCGATCTGGGTGATCTTCATGGGCGTGGGTGGCGGGACGATCTGCCGTGCGTCGCTGGTGGCCATGTGAATTCTCCTCAGCTGGTGACGGGTTGGGCAGGCTGGCCGCGAGATGCCAGGACGAGATCAACGAGTTCCCGCGACCATGCGCAGGGACCTCCCGGAGCACTTGCTCAGATGACGGTCATTCGCTCAGCTTGAGTATCGAACACGTACCGCGATGCCGCAAGGAGCAGCCACGGATTCCCGGGCCACTCTGGTCACCGCAGTTCGAGCAGCCGGATGGCGGTCAGCTCGTTGGTGACCAGGACATCGAGGAACCCGCCGTGCAGCGCGCCCAGGATCGCCTCGGCCTTGTGTTTCCCGCCGGCTACGCCCACGACCTTGGGGATGCGCCTCAGGTCGGCGAGCTCGATCCCTATCCGCCGGTCGTGAATCGGCAGGTCCACGACGTCGCCGCTGGCGTCGAAGAACTGGCCGAGGATGTCGCCGACCACGCCTCGCTCACGCAGCCCACGGGTGTCTTCGGCGTTCAGGTAGCCCGTGTGGACGATGGTCGCGTCGGCCGTCGGGGTGCCGACGCCGACCAGTGCGTATTCCACGCCGCAGGCCTGCTTCAGCACCTGCTGGATGGTGGGCTCCGCCCGCAGAGCTGCCGCCAGGTCAGCGGTGGACGCCATGATCGGGCTCGGGATTACGGTGGCCGACGTGAGGTGGGCCGACTCGCCGGCTATCTCGCCCTTGGAGGACAAGATGGTCTGCAGGTAGCCCTCCACCCCGCCGGTCAGCGTGACCATGTGCACCGGCCCGACCGCGCCGAAGCTCGTGGCCGCGATCACCTTCGAGACGGTCTCGCCCCAGCCCACGCCGAGGTTCGCACCGGGCCGCAGGTGGGTGCTCATGAACTGGGCTCCGCCGAGGCCGACGCGGGCGTTCATGGCGTGGTGATCGAACGGCTCCTTCTCGTGGTCCGGCACGACCAGCGCCTCGGCCAGGCCGAACGCCCTGCGCAGCTCCCCGCTGAGCTCGAAGGCGTCGAGGTGCTCGGTGTTCAGGTTGATCGATACCAGGCCGACCCTCCGGGCCCGGTCGAGCAGTCGTCCCACCGACGCCCGGGACATCGACAGCCGCCGGGCGATCTCGTCCTGAGTCAGTTCGTCCTTGTAGTAGTACCAGGCCGCGCGGAGCATGAGTTCCTCCGAGCTCCAGCGTCCCGTGCCCTCAGGCATGCGGGATCACCTGGCCCCCGTCTAGCGGGATCACCGCCCCGGTCATGAACGATGACACCGGGCTCAGCAGCAGGGCGATCCAGCGCGCGACCTCGGTCGGATCGCCGATCCGGGCGAGCGGCACCTGGCTCTTCAGCCACCGGTAGGCCTCATCGAGATCGTCGGCCCAGGTGGCGTGGATCGGCGTATCGGTCGGTCCGGGCGCGATGCAGTTGACCCTGATGCCGGCGGGGGCCAGTTCCCCGGCTAGCGACTGGGTCAGGTAGTCCAGGGCGCACTTGGTCATGCCGTACACGGACTGGCCGGATTTCCGCAACGTGCCCGAGGACGAGCTGATGTTGACCACCGACTTGATCGCGGACTCCCGCAGGGCCGGCAGCGCGGCCTGGATGAGGAAGTAGGGCGCCCGGACATTCGTTGCGACCTGCTCGTCGAATTCGTCGGCCTCCCACTCGGGTAGCGGCCGGTGCTGGCACATAGCCGCGTTGTTGACGAGGCCGTCGATCCGGCCGAACGCGGCCAGCGCCGCGGCGATGATGCGGGCCGGACTGGTGCGATCGGCCAGGTCGGCTGGTACCGGGACGGCCCGGCCGCCGGCCTGCTCGACCGCGTCGGCGTTCTGCCGGAGCGGGGCTTCCCGCCTGCCGACCAGCACCACCGATACGCCCGCCGCCCCGAGCAGGCGCGCGGTAGCGGCGCCGATCCCGCTGCCCGCCCCGGTCACTACGACCGTGCAGCCCTCCAGCGCCAGGTCCACGGAGCCACCGGGAACGGCGGATGCAGCGGTAGCCATAGGCTCTCCTGTATTGACCGGGCGGCCAAGGACTGTCATAACTCATTCTGAGCAAATGTCAACACTATGAGCACTCGCTCGGGTCGGAGCAGTCTTCCAGGTCGGCACGGGGGCGCGTGGCGGAGAGGCTAGCTCGCCGTCGGTGATGAACGCCTCGCGTGGGTGCTGCACCGAAGCCAGCGAGACGATGTCCCGGCCGAACAGCGCGGCGGTCAGCCAGATCGCCAGCACCCTGATCTTCCGCTCCCAGGTGGGAACCGCCAGCACGTGGTATCCGCGGTGCATCAGCCAGGCCGGGAATCCCTTGATCACCAGGCGGTGGTACTGGAAGATCCCCCGCCCGAGGCCCAGTGTGGCGACCGTTCCCAGGCTGTGGTGCACGTACGCCTTCGGCTCTCGCCCGCGCAGGGTGGCGGCGATGTTGTCCGCCAGCAGCTTTCCCTGTCGCACCGCGTGCTGGGCGTTCATCACCGTCGCGGTCCCGGGCCGGTCCGCGGCAAGATCGGGAACCGCGGCGTTGTCACCGGCCGCCCAGGCGTCCGGCACCGGCACGGCGTCGGTGCCGACCCGCAGATCGGCGCGGACAATCAGCAGCCCGCCCTCGTCGACGGGCAGGTCGGTGTGGCTGCGGACCATCGGGTTCGCGGCGTTGCCCGCGGTCCACACGATCAGCCCGGAGTCGAACTCCTCACCGGTCGACAGGACCACGTGACCGTGGCGCGCGGAGACGAGCTCGGTATTGAGGTGGACGTGTGCGCCGCGCTTCTCCAGTGAGCGCACCACCCACTGACCGGGCCGGCTGGACACCTCGGGAAGGATCCGGCCGCGGGCCTCGATCAGGTGGAAGTTCAGGTCCGCCGGGCTCAGCTCCGGGTAGGACCGCACCAGCGACGTCGCCAGCGACAACAGCTCACCGAAACCCTCGACGCCGGAGAAACCACCTCCGATGAACGTCACGGTGAGGAGTCGCCGGCGCAGCGGACCCGGCTCGAGCGTCGAGGCCCGGTCGAAAGCCGTCAGCAGGCGGTCCCGGATCGCCACCGCTTCCTCGACGTGCTTCATGCCGATGGCCTGCTCCGCCACGCCGGGTATGGCCAGCCTGCGGGTCACCGCACCGGCGGTGACGACGATGATGTCATAGCCGAGCGCGAAATCAGGTCCCTCGGCCGGGTGAACCGTGACCATCCGGTGCGCGTGGTCGATCGCGGTCACGGTCCCGGCCACCAGCCTGGCCCGGCGCAGGTGCCGCCGCAGCGATACCGCGGCGTGCCGGGCCTCGACGGACCCGGCCACCACCTCGGGCAGGAACGGCTGATATGTCATGTACGGCCGGAGATCGACGACCACGATCCGCGCCTCATCACGGCGAAGTTTCTTTTCCAGCCGCCACGCCGTGTAGAAACCGGCATAGCCGCCGCCAGCCACCAGGATGGTCCGCACGTCGTCCCCTATTCTCTCGGTCTCATTAGCTGAGACCGGGCAGCGTGCCGGGTTGTGACACCCCGGCGGCAATGGCCGCCGCTGGCGCGGGCCCGCTCCAGTTTCGTTGCGTCGAACCGCTGCGGACCTGGTCGGCCGACTTTCGTGGTCTCGTCCAGTCGAGGAGCCGCAATGCAGCCTTGACCTCTGTCGCGTGCGACTCGCTGACAGAGATGGCGAGCTTCAAGCTGACCTTCGAGGGTTTCGGCCCGGTTTGGGATCTCGAGAAAGCGTTGGGCGGGCCAAAATTGATATTGGACCCCACGGCGTCCGCCACTGAACCCGGCGGACGTGTCAGCCACCATTGGGAGCAGATCGGCAGGGTACATGGCGAGA
>Ga0207674_10003121_pt1 | contig 20439 bp, 18 predicted proteins | sample KBSCornC72_FD_184303 | JGI IMG/M metagenome (GOLD analysis project Ga0207674, IMG submission 184303) | Corn rhizosphere microbial communities from Kellogg Biological Station, Michigan, USA - KBS Corn C7-2 (SPAdes) (version 2) | ecosystem: Host-associated > Plants > Roots > Rhizosphere > Soil ...
AGGTCGACCACCGGGCAGCGCCAGCATTCCGGCAGCCGCGCCTTGCAGGTGTAGCGGCCGTGGAGGATCAGCCAGTGGTGCGCGTCGCGGCGGAAGGGCTGTGGCACGATCTTTTCCAGCTTCGCTTCCACGTCGTCGACGGTCTTGCCCGGCGCGAGACCGGTGCGGTTGCAGACACGGAACACGTGGGTGTCGACCGCGAAAGTCTCCTCGCCGAAGGCGGTATTGAGCACCACGTTGGCGGTCTTCCGGCCGACGCCGGGCAGGGACTGAAGCTCTTCGCGCGTGCGCGGGACCTCCCCGCCGAAGCGGTCGATCAGCGCCCGGCTCAGCGCGATGACGTTCTTCGCCTTGGTGTTGAACAAGCCGATGGTCTTGATCGCATCGCGGAGGTCGTCTTCGCCGAAATCGACCATCTGCCGCGGCGTCCTGATGCGCTCGAAGAGCGGACGGCAGGCGATGTTCACGCTCGCGTCCGTCGCCTGCGCGGAGAGGACGACGGCGACGAGCAGCTGGAACGGGTTGCCGGATTCAAGCTCGGTCGTCGGCGAGGGGTTCGCCTCGGCGAGCCGGCGGAAGAATTCGAAGACCTGCTCGCGTTTCATCGGAGATCGTCCAGAGCGGAGCCGAGGCGGTTCAAGGCTTCCTCCAGGTCCGCGGTCGTAAGGCCGAAGCCGACGCGGAAATGTTCGGGCATCTCGAACCAGCGGCCGGGGACGACCGACGTGTCGTATCGTTCGCGCAGCAGGGCATCGAGGCGCTCCGTGTCGCCGCCCGCCCAGTGCGGGAAAACGGTGATTCCATGCTCCGCCGGCATGCAGTCGATGTCGTCGCGGGCGGCGGCGAATGCGTTCCAGAGCGCGCGATTGCGGGCGAGCATGGCCGGATTGTCGCCGATCACCTCATCGAGATGTTCGAATGCGATGCAGGCGAGCCGCTCCGCCGGGTGAGCCTGGTTCACCCCGAACAGGTCGTTGAGCCGCCACATCCGTTCCGCGAGCTCGGGCTCGGCGAGGATCCAGCCGCAACGCAGGCCGCTGAGGCCATACACCTTGGTCAGACTGTTGGTGCAGACGAATTCGGCGCCGAGGTGCGCCGCGCTTCGCGGCAACGGCGTCGCGGAGTCGAGATAGACCTCGTCGACCAGCACCCGCGCACCGAGCCGGCCAATCGCGCGAAGCTCATCTTCGCTGGCGAGCGCACTGCTGGGGTTGTGCAGGTTGGTGATGACGATCAGGCGCGTACGGTCCGACATGGCTGCGGCCACCGTCGCCGGATCGAGCCGGAATGCGTCCTCCGGCTTGCGCTCGAACCGTTTGATCGATGCGGCGAGGAATGACGCCGCGCCCAGGAGCAGCTCATAGGTCGGATGCTCGACCAGCACTTCGTCGCCCGGCTCGATCAGGGTCGCCATCGCGAGGAAGTTCGCCATTGAGGTTCCGTCCGCGGCGACGACCCGATCGACCGAAACGCCATAGCGGGCCGCGATCGCCTCGCGGAGCGGCGGATAGCGCGGGTGGCTCGCTCCATCGAGATCGAGGTCGGCGACACTCCACGGAAGCGAATCCATGCGGAAATGCGGGACCTCGCTGCCCGTGAGCGCATAGCGCACCGGCGCCTTGAACTTGGCCCAGTGCATGTAGTGCGACCGCATCGTCCTCATGCGGGGCGGTTCTTCCGTTGCCAGTAGAGGCACGCGGGGATTCCCGCTGCCAGGATGGCGTAGCCGATCAGGCTGTTCACCGGGTTGTTCGTCACCGTGGCGATGACGACGGCGCAGCAGGCGAGGACGTAAAAGCCGGTGGTGAAGGGGTGCCCGGGCACCTTGAAGGCGACCTGCTGTTCGGGATCGCGGCTGCGGAAGACGAAGAGCGCGATTCCGGTAAGCGCGAAGAAGATGAAATCGACCGATACGACATAGCTGAGAATTTGCCCGAACGTGCCTGAGATGGCGATGACCGCCGCGGCAACGCCCTGGAGGACGATTGCGACGACCGGAACGCGCGTGGTCGCGCTGACGCGGGCGACGCTTTTGAAGAAGAGTCCGTCCTCGGCCATTGCGAAATAGACTCGCGGAGCGGTCAGGATGCTCTGGCTGAGGAAGCCCAGCGTCGAGATGGCGACTCCCAACGCGATGAAGGTCGCACCTTTGCTCCCTAGAGCGAGGCGCATCACATCCGTCGCGGGGGCTTTCGATTGGCCGAGAACGTCCGGCCCGAGCGCGCGGACGCAGACGAAGGCGACCGCAGTATAGAGCAGGATGACTCCGGCAACGCCGAGCAGCAGCCCGCGAGCGAGGTCGCGCCGTGGATCGCGCATCTCGCCGGCGAGGAAGCTCGACGTCTGCCAGCCGCCGTAGGAGAACATGACCGGAGTCATCGCCGCTCCGATCAAGGCAAAGGTCGTAATCGAGGTGCGAGCCGGAATCGGAGCCTGTGATGAGGCGGCTGGAGCGAAGAGCAGCCCGGCCAGCACCAGCGCGGCAATCGCGAGAATTTTCAACACCATGAGGCCGCTCTGCACGTTGCTTCCCGAGCGGACGCCGAGGCAGTTGATGATCGTCAGCAGCGCGAGCACCGCAACGGCCACCACGCTGTCGGGCAGGCCGAGATGGATGAGATCGGAGAAATAGCGCGCGAAGGTGATCGCGACCGCCGCCATGCCGCCCGACTGGATCACGAGCAGAAGCGCCCAGCCGTAAAGGAAGGCGGGCATCGGTCCGTAGGCGTCGCGCAGATAGGCATATTGTCCGCCGACTTCAGGCCGCCGCGAGGCCAGCTCCGCATAGACGAAGGAGGCGGCGAGGGCGACGAGGCCGCCCAGGAGCCACACGCCGACGATCAGCAGCGGCGTGCCGACGTGCCGCGCGACTTCGGCCGGAGTGACGAAGATTCCCGAACCGATGATGCCGCCCATGACCAGCATGGTCGCGTCGAACAGCCCCAGCCGGCGGGCGAGCCCGTGCGAGCTGGTGTCCGGCGCGCTCACAAGGCGGCGATGACGTCGCGCATCGAATAGAGGCCGGCGGGCTTGCCGACGAGGAAGCGGGCTCCGGCGAGCGCTCCGCGGGCGAAGATCAGGCGGTTCTCGGCCTTGTGCGAGAGGATCACGCGCTCCTTTTCGCCGAGGAACATCACGTCATGCTCCCCGGCGACGGTCCCGCCGCGGAGCGATGCGAACCCGATTGCGCCGCGCTCGCGCTTCAGGCCGGTGCCGCAGCGGCCCGCCTCGGCCTCGATGTCCGTGCCGCGTCCGCAGGCCGCCGCATGGGCGAGGAGCCATGCGGTCCCCGAAGGCGCGTCGGCCTTCATGCGGTGATGCGTCTCGGCGATCTCGATGTCCCAGTCTGGGCCGAGCAGCTGCGCGGCGCGCTCGACCAGTTGCGCGAGCACGGCGATGCCGAGCGAGGTGTTGGGGGCGCGGAGCACCGCGATGTCCTTTGCTGCCGCTGCGATGCGCTCGTTGGCGGTCTCGTCCAGCCCCGTCGTGCCGACCAGGATCGGCGTGCCCGCCGATTTCGCCCGATCGAGACTCTCGTCGAGCGCATCGGGAGCGGAGAAGTCCACCAGGACATCGCCATCGTCATTGTCGATTGCAAAGGCCGGATCGTCCGCGACTGCCCTCGCGATCGCTTTGCCCATTCGGCCGTTGGGAGCGAACAGGCTGATCCGGATCGGCTCGTCGGCGGTGCTCATTGCCGCTGGTTAGCGAAGCCGCTCCTGCAGCGCCAGCGCGGCAGCGGGGGCTCTGATTTTCGAGCCATTGATCATGAAGATATAGACGTCGCCGCGCTTGCGCCATTCGCGCGCTTTCTTCGCAAATCCGTCGAGCGTCTTGTCGTCATAACCCGTCGCGACGTCCTCGTTCATGCGCTGCAGCCTCGCGTAAGTGAAGTCCGCCGTATCGGCCTCGATGCACGGATATTTGTCGGAATCCTCGAAGACGATTGCGATGTTGCGCGCCCGGCACAGGGCGAAGAACTTCGGGTCATTGAAGCTCTCGTGCCGCGGCTCGATCGCGTGGCGAAGTGCAATTCCGTCGATCTTCTCGGGGAGCAGGTCGATGAAGCCCGCGATGTCGTCGGCATCGAAGGTCCGGCGAGGCGCGAATTGCCACAGGACCGGTCCAAGCTTCGGGCCTAGCGCGGCGAACCCCTGGGCGAAGAAGGTCGAGATTCCTTCGGCGCCGTCAGACAGGCGCGATCGAGTCACGCAGAAACGCGATCCTTTGACGGTGAACTGGAAGGTGTCGGGCACGATCCCTTCCCACGTTTCCCAGCTTTTTGGCTTTTGCCGGCCGTAGAAGGTCGCATTGATCTCGATCACCCTCAGTGCGCGGGACGCGTACTCCAGTTCCTTCGATTGCGGCAGCTTTTCGGGATAGAAGAGGCCGCGCCACGGCGGGTAAGTCCAGCCACCAACGCCGATGCGGATTTCGCCTTCAGCCACCGCTCAGTCGTCGAATTCGAGCTCGGCGGCCGCTCCGCCGGAGAGCGTATTGGGCCTGTTCGGCTCGACCGGGACGCCGCCGTCATCGGTGTCCTTCTCATCGCTACGCCGGCGACGCGGCCCGAAGCGAAGATATGACCAGAACTTGCGCTCCATCTTCGACATTTGCCGCCCGTGCGGCGAGCGAGAGCTTCGGCGCGCCATGATCGCGCAATATAGGGAGCCGTGCGGCGGCTCCAACATTGCGCTAGGCGCAAGCGATGAAATCTCCGGTCGAAAGCATCGTCATCCTCACCGGTGCCGGCGTTTCGGCGGAGAGCGGGCTCGCGACCTTCCGCGGGCCGGACGGCCTGTGGGAGGGGCACCGCGTCGAGGACGTCGCTACGCCGGAGGCGTTCGCGCGCGATCCGGAGCTGGTGCACAAATTCTATGACGCGCGCCGGGCGAAGCTCGCGCTGGTCGAGCCGAACGAAGCGCACCGGGCGCTGGCGCGGCTCGATTCGGAGTGGCCGGGCGAGCTGCTGCTCGTCACCCAGAATGTCGACGACCTCCACGAGCGCGCGGGCTCGAAGCGGCTGATCCACATGCACGGTGAGTTGGTCAGCGGATGGTGCCTTCGCTGCAACCAACGCTTCGGCTGGACCGGACCAATGGGCGAGGAGGCTTCGTGCCCGGACTGCGGAACGACGGGCATGGTGCGGCCGGACATCGTCTGGTTCGGCGAGATGCCGTACGAGATGGAGCGGATCGACGAGGCGCTGCGGAACTGCGACCTGTTTGTGTCGATCGGCACGTCGGGCGCGGTCTATCCGGCCGCCGGTTTCGTTCAGAGTGCGCGATACGTGGGAGCGCGGACGCTCGAGATGAACCTGGAGCCGAGTCTGGGGAGCATCTATTTCGACGAGAGCCGAACGGGCCCCGCGAGCAAGTTGGTGCCGGAATGGGTGGAGCAAATTCTGGCCGCGACCTAGTCCGCCCACTCCAGGCCGATCTCGCGGTATAGCGAGCGGTCCTCGCCCCATTTCGCTTCCACCTTCACGTGCAGATAGAGGTGGACCGGGCGGCCGAGATGCTCCGCGATCTGCGCCCGGGCCGCCGCGCCGATGGCCTTCAGCCGCCGCCCGCCCTTGCCGATCACGATCGCTTTCTGGCTGTCGCGCTCGACGATGATCTGCTGGTTGATCACCGTCGCGCCGTCGGACCGGTCTTCCCAGCTCTCGGTTTCCACCACGGTCGCATAGGGCAGCTCCTGGTGGAGCTGGTTGACGATCTGCTCGCGGGTCAGCTCGGCGGCGATCATCCGGTCGGTCGCGTCGGACACCTCGTCCTCGGGATAGAGCCACGGGCCTTCGGGCATGGCCCCCGCGAGCGCGGCCTTGAGGTCCGCGACGCCGTCGCCCTGGGACGCGCTGATCATGAAGACCTTCTCCGGATCGAGCCGCGCGGTGAGATCCGTCGCGAGGCCGAGGAGCGCGGCTTTTTTCACGAGGTCGATCTTGTTGAGTGCGAGGATCAGCCGCTGCTTGCGGTCGGCGAGGGAGGCGACGATCCGCTCCACCTCCAAATTCACCCCCGCGGCTGAGTCGATCACCAGCAGGATCAGGTCCGCATCCTGGGCGCCGGTCCAGGCGGCCGCCACCATCGCCCGGTCGAGCCGCCGACGAGGCTCGAAGATGCCCGGCGTGTCGACCAGCAGAATCTGGGCGCCGTCGTGGATCGCGATTCCCATCAGCCGCGCGCGCGTGGTCTGCGCCTTGGGGCTCACGATCGCGACCTTCTGGCCGACGAGCGCATTGACCAAAGTCGATTTGCCCGCGTTCGGAGCACCGATCACCGCGACAAACCCGGCCCTGATCTCCCCTTCCCGCTTGCGGGAGGGGGTAGGGGGGAGGGTCTGTTGATCTTTTGCGGACATGCCCTCCCCTTATCCCCTCCCGCGAGCGGGAGGGGAAAGTTTTGCCAGCAAAGCCTCGGCCGCATCGGTTTCGGCCTCCTGCTTGCTCGTGCCCTCGGCGGTCGCTTCCCCGAGGCCCGGGACGGAGACGCGGATGGTGAATTTCGGGTGGTGGTGCGCGCCCGTGCGGCCGACGACCTCATAGACCGGCGGCTTGCATTCGCGCGCGGCGGCGAGCTCCTGGAGCGCGGACTTGGGATGCTTGGGCGCCTTTCGCTGCTCGGCGAGGTGCGGTTCCCACACGCGCATTACGAAGCTCTCCGCCGCCTCGGTCCCGCCGTCGATCAGCAGCGCTCCGATCAGCGCCTCGACCACGTCGCCGACGACATTCTCGCTCTGGCTCGCTCCGTCCTCTCGCGCCTGCTTCCCCAGCTGAACGACCGCGGGCACGCCGAGCTCGCGGCCGATTTCCGCGCAGGTCTCGCGCGCGACGAGCACATTGTAGCGCCGCGACAGATAGCCCTCCGGCTCATTGGGGTGACGGTCGTAAAGGGCGCGAGCAACGACGTGGCCGAGAACCCGGTCGCCGAGAAATTCCAGCCGCTCGTAATTGTCCTTGCCCGAGCTTGCGTGGGTCAGGGCGAGCTCGAACAGCCGCAGGTCCCTCGGCTCATGCCCCAACGTCTCGCGAACGAACTTGCGGACATCCGCCTTCACTCGGATTCTCCCGTATAGCCATTGCCGATTCGGTCCACGCGAAGCGCTGAAAACCAGGTCCAGGGCTTCCAATAGGAGGCGCTGCCGTCCGTGGACCAGAAGGTGATCATCGCGCGGCCCATCAAATCCTCGAGCGGGACCATGCCGATGCCGCCCTGATAGGTGCCGAAGCGGCTGTCGAGGCTGTCGTCGCGGTTGTCCCCCATCAGGAATACGCGGCCTGGCGGAACGCGCACCGGCGCGAAATCGTCCGCCGGGCCGTGGGCGACCTGGTCGAGGATTGTGTAGGACGGACCGCCCGGCAAGGTCTCCAGATAGGCCCTGTAAAGGCAGTAGGTCTCGCCCGAGGCTTCGATCTCCACCGGCATCGCCGGCGGGACGACCCGGCACGGGCTGTTGGGCGTCACCGGAATCTTGGCGGGGGGAAGCGGGGTTCGAGCGACCGCCTTGCCGTTGAGGATCAGCCTGCCGTCCCTGACTGCCACGGTGTCGCCGGGAACTCCGATCACGCGCTTGATGAGATCCGCTTTCTCGTCCGGGTGTCGGAACACGACGACATCGCCGCGCGCCGGGACGTGCGAGAAGATGCGTCCGTCGAACGCCGGGAATCCGAATGGAAAGCTGTAGCGCGAGAAACCGTATGGCCATTTGGCGACGATCAGATAATCGCCGATGTAGAGCGTCGGCACCATTGATCCGGACGGGATGTTGAACGGCTGGACGATGAAGCTCCTGAGCGCCCAGGTGAGGATCACCAGGGTCAGGAAGAAGCGCGCGAGGCTCCAGGCGCTCTCCGGCTTGTCGTCTTTGGCGGGGCGGCGGCGGAAGGAGCGGAAGCGCATTCCTGCCGCTGATTGGCGAGCGGCGGCGGCAGGTCAAGCCGGGGTGGCATTTGAGCGCCGCGCCATTATGTGCGCTGGCGATGGCCGAAGCACAGAAGGAAGGCGCGCCGAAGACGCTTCAACAGCTCTTCGAGAAGGAGCCGGATCGCCTCAGCCGCCTGACTTTCGAGGTCGCGGGGATCTATTTCGACTGGTCGAAGACGCACCTCGACGCAGGATCGATCGAGCGGTTCCTGCAGCGTTCGGAGCGCATGGGCTTCGCCGCAGCGCGAGATGCCCTGTTCGCCGGCGACGTCGTCAACCCGAGCGAGGGCCGGCCGGCGACGCACATCGCCGAGCGCGGCAGCGGGACTCCCGATGAGGTCGATCTGGCGACTGCGCGCCGGCAGCGGATGCGCGCGCTGGTCGATGCGATCGAAGGCGGCGCGTTCGGGACGCTGACCGGAATCCTCCATATCGGGATCGGGGGATCGGTTCTCGGTCCCGAACTTCTGGTCGATGCGCTGGGCCGGCGCTCGTCGAGCCTCGACGTGCGATTCCTGTCCAACATCGACGGGGCGGCGTTCGACGACGCCGTGAAGCCGCTCGATCCGGCGACTACCCTGGTGGTGGTCGCCTCGAAAACGTTCTCGACGCTGGAAACGCTGACGAACCTTGAAGCCGCGCGGGCGTGGCTGCGCGATGCGGGCGTTGCCGATCCCGACAGCCGGGTCATAGCGGTCACCGCCAAACCCGAAGCGGCGGTCGGCCAGGGCGTCGACGAAAGCCGGATTCTCCAGTTCGGCGAAGGCGTCGGGGGCCGCTATTCGCTGTGGAGCTCGGTCGGGCTCAGCGCCGCTTTGGCGCTCGGCTGGGATGCGTTCGAGACGCTGATCGAGGGCGCGGCGGAGATGGACCGCCACTTCCGCTTTGCCGAGCCGGCTGAGAACATGCCGCTGATCGCTGCCTTCGCCGACCGGCTCTATGTCGAGAGTTTCGGCTGCCAGACCCGCGGCGTATTCGCATATGACGAGCGGCTTCGGCTGCTTCCCTTCTACCTCCAGCAACTCGAGATGGAATCGAACGGCAAGTCGGTGACCAAGGAGGGCAAGTCCGTGCCGTGGCCGACGGCCCCGGTGACGTGGGGCGGCACCGGGACCGACGCGCAGCACGCCGTGTTCCAGCTGCTCCACCAAGGGACCGTACTGGTCCCTGTCGAGTTCGTTGCGGTCAGCGAGGGCGACGACGGCCAGGACGGCGAACACCATCGCCTTCTGCTTCTCAACGCCTTCGCCCAGGGCGCGGCGTTGATGGAAGGCCGCGAGAGCGACGATCCGGAGCGCAGCTATGCGGGCAACCGGCCGAGCGCGACGATGCTGCTCAATCGCCTCGATCCGCGGACGCTGGGTGCGCTCATCGCTTTCTATGAGCACCGCACCTTCGCTGGAGCGGTTCTAATGGGCATCAATCCCTTCGATCAGTTCGGGGTCGAGCTCGGAAAGCAGATCGCAGGGCAACTGGCCGAGGGCGCCGATGAGGACAGCCTAGACTCCTCGACGCGCGCGCTGATGGAAAGGGCAGGGGTATAGTGGACTTCGACCTGTTCGTGATCGGCGCGGGCTCGGGCGGAGTGCGGGCCTCGCGCGTCGCGGCGGCCTATGGCGCGCGCGTCGCCGTCGCCGAGGAATATAAGGTCGGCGGGACGTGCGTCATCCGCGGCTGCGTTCCAAAGAAGCTTCTCGTCTACGGATCGCATTTCGCCGAGGACCTCAACGATGCGGCGATGTTCGGCTGGGACGTGCCCAAGTGCCGCTTCGACTGGCCTACGCTGCGCGACAATGTCCTGAGCGAGGTCGAACGGCTCGAGGGCGCCTACACCGAGACTCTGAAGACCCATAAGGTCACGATCCTCGACGAGCGCGCCGTGGTCACCGGCCCGCAATCGGTGAAGCTGGCGAGCGGCCGCGAGATCACAGCCGAGAAGATCCTGATCGCGACTGGTGCGCGCCCGGTGATGCCGGAGATCGACGGCATCGAGCATGCGATCAGCTCGAACGAGGTTTTCCACCTCAAGAAGCTGCCCAGGCGCATCGTCATCGCCGGCGGCGGCTATATCGCCAACGAGTTCGCCGGGATTTTCCACCAGTTCGGTAGCCAGGTCACCCTGGTCAACCGCACCGACGTGATGCTTCGCCATTACGACCAGCAGATCGTCGACCGCCTCATCCAGATATCTCTGCGCAAGAACATCGACTTCAAGTTCAACGCGACGATCGACCGCATCAGCCGCACGGACGACGGAACGCTGCACATCGGCATGACCGGTTGCGACGACCTCGAAGCGGACGAATTGCTGTTTGCCACGGGACGCCGGCCCAACACCGAAGGGCTCGGGCTCGAGGAAGCGGGCGTCGAGCTCGGCGAGCATGGCAAGATCAAGGTCGACGCCGACAATCGCACTGCCGTTCCTTCGATTTTCGCGGTCGGCGACGTGACCGATCGGATCCAGCTGACGCCGGTCGCGATCCGCGAGGGGCAGGCTTTCGCCGACACCTTCTTCGGCAACAAGCCGACGCAGGTCGATTACGGCTGCATTCCCTCCGCCGTCTTCAGTCACCCGCCGATCGCCGGAGTCGGAATGACCGAAGGCCATGCCCGGAACACCATCGGGCCGGTCAAGATCTTCACCTCCGACTTCCGCCCGATGAAGAACGTCCTCGCCGGGCGCAACGAGCGGTCGCTGTACAAGATGGTCGTGGACGGCGAGAGCGAGCGCATCGTCGGAATCCACATGATCGGTCCCGATGCTCCGGAAATCCTGCAGGCCGCCGCGATTGCGGTGAAGGCCGGTCTGAAGAAGGCCGATTTCGACGCCACGGTTGCGCTGCATCCGAGCATGGCCGAAGAGCTGGTGCTGATGCGCTAGGCTGGAATGGCGGGGGACGTTTGAACGACGCAATCATCATCGGCGCCGGCCACAACGGCCTGACCTGCGCTTATTATCTCGCAAAGCGCGGCCTTAAGGTTACGATCCTGGAGGCCGCTGGCAATGTCGGCGGGGCGGCGGTGACCGACGAGTTTCTGCCGGGCTTCCGCAACTCCGCGGCGAGCTACACCGTCAGCCTGCTTCAGCCCAAGGTCATTCGCGACATGCAGCTCGAGCGGCACGGCCTGAAGGTGGTGCTCAGGAAGACCGACAATTTCCTGCCGGGCGATGGCGACTATCTGCTCGCCGGGCGCAACGGCCTCACCCGCAAGGAGATCGCGCGGCATCATAAGTCCGATGCCGAGGCCTACGACCGCTACATCGCCGAGTTGGAAACGGTTGTCCGGCTACTGAAGAAGTGGCTGCTGCGCGCGCCGCCGAACGTGGGCCGCAAGGTCAGCGCGATCCCCAAGCTCCTCAGCCTCGGACGCGACATGGCCGGTCTGTCGCTCGACGAGACGCGCATCGTCTTCGATTTTGCGGTCAAGAGCGCGTCCGACATCCTCGACCGGCATTTCGAGGGCGATCTCACCAAGGCCCTGTTCGGCTTCGACGGCGTCGTCGGGAATTTCGCCTCGCCGCAATCGCCCGGCACCGCCTATGTGCTGCTCCACCATTTGTTCGGCGAAGCGGCGGGCGTACCCGGCGCGTGGGGTCACGCCATCGGCGGAATGGGATCGATCACCCAGGCCATGGCGCGCGCGTGCCGCGAGGCCGGGGTCGACATCATCCTCAACACGCCGGCCGAGGAGCTGATCGTTGCCGACGGCCGCGCTGTCGGCGTGGTTGCGGACGGCAAAGCTTTCCGGGCGAAAACCATTGTGGCGGGCGTCAATCCGAAATTGCTGTTCGACCGCCTCGTGCCGCGCGGCGCGGTGGATGAAGATGTGGCCTCGCGCATGCACGGGTGGAAGTGCGAGAGCGCGACCTTCCGGATGAACGTCGCACTGTCGGAACTGCCCAAATTCACGGTGCTGCCGAAGAAAGGCAACCACCTGACGGCCGGAATCATCATGGCGCCGAGCCTCGATTACATGCACCGCGCCTGGCTCGACGCGGAAGTGAATGGCTGGGCCAAGCAGCCGATCATCGAGATGCTGATCCCGTCGACCCTCGACCCGAGCCTCGCCCCGAAGGGCAAAAATGTCGCCTCGCTGTTCTGCCAGCATTTCCGCTACGATCTCGGTCCGGGGCGCAACTGGGACGACGAACGCGACAAGGCGGCCGACCAGATCATTGCGACCGTCGACGCCCATGCGCCCGGCTTCGCCAAGTCGGTGCTCGGCCGGCAGATCCATTCCCCGCTCGACCTGGAGCGCCGGTTCGGGCTGATCGGCGGCGACATTTTCCACGGCAAGATGGGCCTCGACCAATTGTTCAGCGCGCGGCCGATGATCGGCGCGGCAGACTACCGAATGCCGCTGAAGGGCCTGTACCTGTGCGGCTCGGGCGCGCATCCCGGCGGCGGAGTGACCGGCGCGCCCGGCCACAATGCAGCGCACGCGGTCCTTTCCGACCGGCGTCTATGGAACCGGCGGCGGCATTGAGGCCGCTGGAAGGAATCAAGGTCCTGGACCTCAGCCGCGTGCTTGCGGGCCCGTGGTGCACGCAATTGCTCGCCGACCTCGGCGCCGAGGTTACCAAGGTGGAACGCCCGGGCGCGGGCGACGACACTCGCCACTGGGGCCCGCCGTGGCACGGCGAGGGCGACAAGCGCGTCGCCGCTTATTTCCTCAGCTGCAACCGCGGAAAGAGATCCGCCGCGATCGATTTCTCCCAGGCCGAAGGCGCGGCCCTGGTTCGCAAGCTCGCCGAACATGCCGACGTCGTCGTTGAGAATTTCAAGGTCGGTGGCCTCGAGAAATTCGGGCTCGACGCCAGGTCGCTGCGCGCGGCGAACCCGCGCCTGATCTATGCGTCCATCACAGGGTTCGGTCAGGATGGGCCCTACGCTGACCGCGCGGGCTACGATTATATCATCCAGGGCATGGGCGGGCTGATGAGCATCACCGGCTTGCCCGACGGCGTCCCCGGCGGCGGAGCGATGCGCGTCGGCGTCGCGGTGGTCGACCTGTTCACCGGCCTCTACACCGCGGTCGCAATCCTCAGCGCGCTCTACGCGCGCGAGAAGAGCGGCGAGGGCGCGCACATCGACATGGCCTTGTTCGACACGCAGCTCGCGATGCTCGCCAACCAGGCGTCGAACGCGCTCGTCTCGGGCAAGGACCCGCCGCGCCAGGGGAACACGCACCCCAACATCGTGCCCTACCAGCCCTTCGAGGCGGCCGATCAGCCGATCATCATCGCGGTCGGAAACGAGCGTCAGTTCGCGCGCCTCGCAGAGATGTGCGGCCATCCCGAATGGACTGGGGATCAAAAGTTCGCTTCCAACGCCGAGCGTGTCGCGAACCGCGGCGAGATTGTGCGGCTGGTCGGGCAGGCTATCGCCCAAAAGCCCGCCGCCGAATGGCTTGCGCAGCTCGACGCCGCCGGCATTCCCGCGGGCCCCATCAATCGCATCAGCCAGGCCCTCGGCGACGTCCAGGCGCAGCACCGGCAAATGGTGCGCACGATCGCGGGCGCACCCCTCGTCGGCTCGCCCGTGCGGTTCGACGGCGAGCGCGCGGACTCGGACCTTCCGCCGCCCGCGCTCGGCGAGCATACGGCCGAAGTGCTTGCTCAAATCGGGATCGGCGGGCGCGCGATCGAGCAGCTTTCGGCGGCGGGCGTCATTGGCCGCTGAATTGATCGGCTTTAGCAAAGCTTGAAGATGCAGGAGCTTGGGCGCAAACAGGCGCTCGAGGAGAGGCCGTGGCCCGCATCTTTTTGAGCTATGCGCGAGAGGATGTGGATTCCGCCAAAAGATTGGCGGAGGCCGTTGCACATGCGGGTCACGAGGTCTGGTGGGACCGCCACCTGCACGGCGGGTCCCGCTTCACCAACGAAATCGACCGCGCACTCAAGGACGCCGAAGTCGTCGTCGTGATCTGGACCGAGGCTTCGGTGAAGTCGGCCTGGGTCCAGGACGAAGCGGCGGAAGGGCGCGATACCGAACGGCTCGTGCCCGTCAGCATCGACGGGAGCCGGGCCCCGCTCGGCTTCAGGCAGTTTCATACCGTCGAGTTCGGTGCATGGGACCGCGACGGGGACTCTCGGCAGCTCGACGAATTGCTCGATGCGATCGCCAAGATTGCCGGCAGCGCGTCGGCCGCGACAGCGTCAAAGTCGACATCGGCGCAGCAGCCGCCCGGCATGTCCATCTGCGTCCTCCCGTTCGTGAACATGAGCGGCGATCCGGAGCAGGAATATTTCAGCGACGGGATCACCGAGGACATTATCACCGACCTCTCCCAGGTTTCGGCATTGCTGGTGATCGCCCGGAACACGGCTTTCACGTTCAAGGGCAAGGTGATGGACGTGAAGGACGTCGCCCGAGCCCTCGACGTGACGCACGTGCTCGAAGGGAGCGTCCGCAAGGCCGGAGACCGCGTGCGCATCACCGCGCAGCTGATCGACGCGGCGACCGGCGGGCATGTCTGGGCCGATCGCTACGACCGCGACCTCACCGACATTTTCGCGATCCAGGACGAGATTTCGAAAGCCATCGTCGGCGCGCTTCGCGTGAAGCTGCTTCCCAACGAAAAGAAGGCGATCGAGGCGCGGGGCACGTCGAGCGTGGAGGCCTACAACCTCTACCTCATGGCGCGGCAACAATGGGTCAGCGGAAGTTACGGCGATATCCGCCGCGACGAAACCATCGTTCGAATCTGCAAGCAGGCGCTGACTTTCGATCAGAATTACGCGCAGGCCTGGGCCTTGATGGCTCTTGCCCAGTCGCAATTGCGGCACTGGCACGGACGGAACGAGGATCCGCTCCCGGCGGCGGAACGTGCATTGGCGCTGAACCCCGGCATCGCCGAGGCCCGTTGCATCCGCGCCCATGTGCTCGAAGAGCAGGGGAAACAGGAGGACGCGAGCCGCGAAATGGGCGAGGCGTTGCGCCTCGATCCGGATTCCTGGGAGGTCAACCGGGAAGCCGGACGGCTAATGTTCCGGCAGGGCCGGCTCAACGACGCCATACCCTTTTTCGAGAAGGCGGCCGCGCTGCTGGACACCGATTGGCACAATCCGTCGATGCTGATCACCTGCTACAGCGCGATCGGCGACTCGGCGAACCTCCGCCGAAGCGGACAGATGGCGGTGGAGCGGGCCGAGAAGGCGATCGCCAAGGATCCGGCGAATGCGTCGGCCCTGGCGTCAGGGGCCGCGGGGCTCGCCGTTCTGGCCGAGCACAGCCGCGCAAAGGACTGGATCGAACGCGCGCTGCTGCTCGAGCCCGACAATATCTCGATGCGCTACAATCTGGCCTGTGCGCTCACCGTCGACATCAAGGATTATGATGCGGCGATCGACTTGATGAAGCCCTACTTCGAGCGCGTCGTGAGCGCGACCCAGCTGAGGCATCTCGAAGTCGATCCCGACCTGGATCCCATTCGCAACGACAGCCGATTCCAGCAGATGCTCTCCGAGGCGAAGCAGCGCCTCGGCATCGCCGCCTAGGACACTAGCTTCCCGTCTTGCTCGCGCTCGAGACGAGCAGGTCGAGCTGGTTCTGGCACCCGTTCTCGATCAGCACCTGCGCCGTTCCGGGCAAGTCGTTCGGGACAGCGCTGACCGTCACGACGTCGAGGCTGCTCTTGTCGCCGGTCTCGGACCACTGGACCTGGTACTGGGCGCCGGTCTTGACCGGGAGGGCGCTAGGCCAGGCCGCGGTCGCCTTGCCGGCAGCCCAGGTCAGCTTCTGGCTCTTGCCGTCGGCGGACTGGATCTCGACGCTCGCGGCGCCGCTGCTGTCGGGCCGCCACAGCTGAAGCTTGCTGGCGTCGGCGACGCAGACCTTTCCGCTCTGGGTCACGTCGATGTCCCAGATGCTCGGATTGTGCGCGACCTCGGTGGCGCGCAGCGCGCTGAAGCGCCCGCGCTGGCCGGCTGCCGACGCGAGGCTGATCGAGCTCGCATCGAAATTGCCGGGACCGCGGAGCGTTTTCGCGGAAGCGGGCCCGAGGACCGTCACCACATCGCCCCCCTGGAGCGTGATCTTCGCATTGGGCGGAAGCGTCTTGCCGGGCGGGTAGGCCTTCGACGAGGGCCCCAGCGATTTCACCACCACGACATTGGCAAGGGCCGCGGTCGAGCTCACGGCGATTGCAAGAGCTGCGCCCCACAGCATCGGCTTCGCATGCATCATTCCAGCTCCCTTTATCGAACTAGTTCAGAATCTTCGTCGCGACGTTGTAGCGGTAGTCCTCATCCTGGGTGAGGCAGCGCCGGGTCGATTTGCTTTCGGCGTCCGCGACGGCCTTCTGCTGATACATCACCTCGGTGAGAAGCTTCCGCGAGACGCCCATCCGGATCAGGAAGTCATTATCCTCGCTGGCGAGCAAAGCCGAGTCCTGCTCGACGTCGCCGATCAGGCCGATGGCGTCGCCCTTCTTGAGCTCGGACCGTACGGCTTCCTTGTCGCCGAGGTGCGTGAACATGTGGACAGCGAAGATGCCGCCCGGATCGACGTAGCGGATGACTCCGCCCATGAAGACGAAGTTGCAGGCGGAAAAACACGCCCAGCCCTCCGGGATTCGGGTCGGGATCATGGCTTCACGGATGATCTTCCCCGCGGCATTGCCCGCGCGCGCGTCGCCGCCGGGAGAGCGGATCCAGATTTCCTGCACCGGATCGTTGGTCTTGAGCGCATCCTGGAGCCGCAGCGCGACGTCCTGGTCGATCTGTCCCTCGGCCTTCAGCACCCGCACTCCGCCGATCATCTCGAGCGTGAACTTCATCGCCGGATAGGTCGACCAGTTCATGAACTTGGGGCAGGTCGGATTGTCCGGGTCCATCGGCTCCGCGGCTGCGACATTCAGGAGCAGCAGGCAGGCGCCGACGGCCTTGATGATTCGCCCCGGCATCGCGTCAGACCCTGGCGTAGGCGCTCGCGCCCTTGGCCCTGCACATCTTCTTGGGGACAGTGGTTTCCTCGCCGTCGACGATCACCACGTCGGTCACGGTCAGGCAGTTGCCGCCGTCGGCCATCTGCTCCTGACCGGTCACCTTGGAGGTTCCGGTGACGTTCGGCCGGGTCTCGCTCTTCCAGCTGACCTCGGTCCCGACTCCGCCGCGGATCGCCTGATCGGTCGCTTTCGCCGCCTGCTGCTGCTCCTTGCAGTCGAGCATCTTCAGGAGCTCGTCGCCGAGATAGGACGCGGCGGGGAGCGCGGCCGCGACGACGCTCCCGGCGGCGCCCGCGCGGCCCAGCAGGCTGCCCCCGATGCTTCCCAGCATGCCCCCGAACATCGAGCGCTTGGCCTTCTTCTCGGCAGTGTCCTGGCACTTGGCGGGAGGCGGGTTTTGGGCCTGGGCGCTCGCGGAACTTCCGCTCAGCAATGCCGCCGGCGCAACCGCCAGCAGCCCGGCTACAACCAAGGCACGCAACATGAATCACCCCCGTGTCGCTTGAACCCCACGGATTATCCTTTGATTTGAATGTGGTCAATGAACCCGGGGCGAATTTGAGGCGGCTCAAGCGGTTCCGCCGGAGCGTTTGCGCCCCGCCGAGCCGCCGCCGATCATCGTCTCCAGAGCCTCGATACGGCGGCTGTTATCGGCGATCAGCTCGACGAATTCCGCCTCGCGCGCCTCGCGCTTGATGACGGTCCGGATCGCTCGGGCGATCTCCTCCGAAACTCCGGCGATCGCCTGCTGCTCCGCGCGGCTCGGGATCGATCCGTCCGGCCGGGGCCCGACCAGAAGGTAACCGATCGGCTCCTCGTCCCCGGAGCTCGGGACGAGCGGGGCCCGGATCGGGAAGAGCCGGTCGGACGCCTCGCAAATGTCGCTCTTGTAATCCTGCGCGAACACCGAAGTGCGCCATTCGTCGACCTCTTCGACGGTGAGGCCGCGCACCGCCATCACGCAGCCATTGACGAGCATCGCGCCGCGCACCGCACGGACCCCGCGGTCGACCTGGGCGAGGATTTGCTGGAGCATCTCGGCGAGCGAGGCATTCTCGCGCATGTCGCGAACGCTCTGGGGAAGATCCTCGCGAAGCAAGTAGAGGTTCTTCTGGAACCTCTTCTCCGACCATCTCTGCACCCGGTCCTGGATCGGGTTGACCATGATCGTCGCAAGCGCGGCCGCGAATATGATCGGGACCTCGCTGTTGGTGTTTCCCGAGTAATTGTAGACGATCTGCTTGAGGGCATCGCCGGCCGCGGCGAAGATCGCGGCCAGCCCGAGGGTGATCACCGCGAAGTTCACCGATCGGCCGATGACGAACTCGGCGTCGTAGAGGCGGTAGCGGAGAAGCGCGATCAGCAGGCCGAGCTGGAGAAACAGCACGGCGAGGGCAAAGCTGATGCCCGCGCCCATTTCGACCAGCAGCTGCTGGCCAAAGCTGCCCGTCGACCATTTGAGATAATCGGCGAGGATCGAGATGCATCGCAGCACGCCGTAGGTGCTGATGCCGAACAGCGCCCAGCGGATTTGCTGGCGCTGGTCGCTTGATTCCGTCTGGCGGAGCCGCCTCACCATGGCGAGCACGCCGATGATCATGAAGAATACGAAATAGGTCTGATAGGCCTGGCCGTGGAGGAACATGAGCAGCGGCAGGCAGGCGATCAGCCCGATCACCCGCCACGACAAATTGCCGTGCGGAAAGAGAAGGATTCCGGTGAGGAGCAGGACGTTGCCGAGGTCGTAGATGGCGACGTTGACAGAGCGCGGGACTCCGATCGTCGCCAGGAAGTATGACGAAGGCTGCTCGGCGGCGATGCTGAAAAGCACGGCGAGCGAGAGGATCGAGCTGACCACGTCGCGTGCATTGCGACGGTGCAGCAGCCATGCCGCCCACAGCAGGAACGGATAGAAAAGGACCTGCAGCAGGTCGATGAAGCTCAGCAGCCTGGGCGAGATGCCGAGCGCCTTCGCCCCGGCGTCGATATGTGTCTCACCGGTGACCACCGTGACGTCGCGCACCCGCCCGTTCGGATCGCGGATCGTCAACGGTATTTCGGCCTGGTCCGAACCGTTCAGCAGATTGACCATCGCAATGTATGCGGGGTCGTTGCCATGTTCGGCGAGAGCCTCTTCGTCGAACGGCATGCTGCGCGGCATGTCGATTCCGTAGATCGCGACGATGTGGTCGCCCGGGACGATTTGAGCGCCCTCGGCCTGCGGCCCGACGGGGAAGCGCACCAGGGTCGCATCGCGGGGAGAGACGGCAAAGCCCGTGCGGCTGCCGAGCAGGAGCTGCGAATTGTTGTGCGGCGCCGTGTAGCGCAGATAGAATCCGGTCAGCGGCCCGGCGACGGCGAGCATGAACGCCAGCGCCCACAGCAACGTGAATAGCCAGTAGCCGCGCGTATTGAATGGCGGCACCACCGGCGGCAGCCGGAAACCGCCCTTCAGCGGCGCGTCGGTCCTGGACAAGGCAAGCTGCATCCCCCTCAGCTCCGGCCGGTATTCACTTCACTTTATCATGGGCGGCGCCACGGCCCTAGGCAATCGCTAAGTGCTTGAGGCGTCTTGGCTCTCGACCTTGCCGCCGTCCGATCCTTCGGCCGGGCCGCTCAGCTGGGGGTCGTCGCCGTAGCGCGACTTGATGAAGCGTCCCTGCGTCTCGAACGCCGCCAGGTCCTGGCGCGCGAGCTGCTCCGAGACTTCGCCGAGCGCGACCCGTGCGGCCGCAAGGCTCTCGACCAGCCGCTCGTCCACCGTCTTGCCTTCGCCGTCCTGCTCCTTGCGGTAGGCGGAAGGGACGTTGGAGTAGCGGTCGATCAGCCCTGGCAGGTGAATCGACATCAGCCGCCGGGCGTCCTGAGCGCGCGGATCGAGAGTGTCGACACGCTCCAGGGTCTGCTTGAGCGGCGGAAGGACTGCGCTGATCGAATCGAGCTGGGCTTGCGCGGCTGCCGGAAGGCCGCGCCGAGCGCGGTAGATATAGGAGTCGAAACGGTCGACCATCGCGCCATTCGGAAGATCCGCCGAGGGGGCAGGGGGCGACACCGCGCGGCGTCCGCCGCTCGCGATCAGCGCTCCGGCTACGACCACCGTCGCAACCACGGCGGCCAGAAAGCCGAAAATCCCGATCGGCTGGACGAAGCCGATGATGATCGTCGCCAGCCAGACGAGGACGACGCCCGCGGCGACCTTCGCCGCTGTCCGTCCGAGGCCCGCGTTCAGCCGCTCGCGTTCGCGCCGCGCGGCGTCGCGCGCCGGGCCGTCGCGCTGGTCGAGCTGATGGGTGACGCGATCGAACCGCGCGATCGCCCGCTCGACCTTGTCGGTGACGTCGCTCACTTGGCCTCAATCGGAGTGAGTGGGGAAGGGGCCGAACCCGTGAGCTTGGCCTGGTTCACGCCCTCCGCGCGAGCGATATAGCCTTTGGACTTCTCCACTTCCTTTCCGAGCGTCTCGACCGTCTGCTTCATGTTGCCGAGCGCCTGGAGCTTGAACTGGTCGATCTGGTCCATCGTGTCGTAGATGTTCTGGAACGCGCGCTGCAGCGTCTCGAGCGGG